>ENA-ORDG01000081-ORDG01000081.1-marine-metagenome-genome-assembly--contig:-NODE-81-length-41864-cov-6.592002_pt1 | contig 41864 bp, 38 predicted proteins | sample MGYA00248629_ERZ508524 | MGnify/ENA primary metagenome ERZ508524 (study PRJEB26194, sample SAMN05421901) | marine metagenome | isolation source: East of Rio de Janeiro, Brazil, South Atlantic Ocean...
GGTGGTCGAGGGTCTATTGCGTCTATCGACTGAAATTCTTACTCGGAGAAAAATGAACAATGCATGTGACTCGTAAACTTTTTGCTTTATCGGCTTTAACCCTGGCGCTTTCTGCATGCGGTGGTGGCGGAGGTGATGACACCTCTGACAACACATCAACAACACCGCCTCCACCTCCGCCTCCGTACTCAATACGCGTCGACTCCGCCGAATCAGTAGAAGAAAACTCTTCACTAACCGTTGATGTCTCAACCTCCGGCGGCGAGGGGAGTGAATCAATTACGGCTTCAATTCGTCGGACTGGGGAAGATTCGGATGACGAGACAGGTGGTAACGCCAGTGGCGTTACTGTTGAACAAACTAGCGAGGGGTTTGTATTTCGTTTCGGTGATATTACTTATAAGCGGGACGAGTACACCATCACCATAGAAGCCACCAAAGGCGACGATACAAAGTCAGAAACAGTTGAGGTTGTGGTTAACAACGAGTCGGGAAATCAAACTGCTGCATATGTCGATTCGGTCCAGTCGGTTCTCCCAGCACAGCGTCAGTTTATCGCTGAGTGGTTAATGGTAGAGCGTTTGGTTAAAGGCGTAAATTTGTCTGGCGGTGATATCGATATTAAGGACATAAAACCTTTGTATGTGAATGCGACCAGCGGTGATGGTGTTGATAACAACACACTTTTAAGTGGACACGTCAGTGACGACCGGATCAGTGGCTATGCAGACAATTCTGTGAACGAGTCAGACGCCTTTGATGGCTTTTTAGCTAACGTTTCGGCAGAAATCTGTGAACCACCGCGCTGCTTCAGTGAGCACCTGATTCGTGTAAAGCCAATGTTTGACTACGTTTTTGAACGTAGTGGCGATGTTATTCAGGAACCCGCGTACGGAGACGTTGCCTTTGATGCCGACACCGGAACTTATTCGATTTTCTACGCAGTCCCTGATAACGGCAGCTTCGACGACCAAGGCAATTGGACGTTCAAACCTGAGTTTGAGTACTTAAGCGACATCATCGTGGCAGGGCATGAAGCTGCACAGACGTTTTCAAGTGCTGAATAACCAGGTGCTATTGGCTGCAACTAGGACGAGACAAATATTATGAAAAAGCTAATTATCGCAAGCGTATTATCGGCAGTTTTCGGATCGGCACAGGCAGATGAAAGTAGCCAGATTTATGTATCACTGGTCCACAAAGCACCGAACACAGAGGAGCTGTCCGTTAGTAAATCGAATGTCGTGCGCTCGGTGAATAGATTGACCGAACGGGACACGGAAATCCGTTGCGTGGCGGCAGGTGACACCGGTAACGAATGGTGTGTTCCGGTGCGCGATACTAATATCCGTGTGCTGGGTGAGATGACTGTGCAAAATGGGCAATCAACGCCTTCATTTAAGCGTGATATTAAGCCAATCAGCTCTGTAAAGCTTGAGCGTCACGGCTTATCCGATCAGGAGATGATCGAAGTTTTGATGGCAACCGGACTGTACGAGTCTGTTGAAGTTCATTACAACATGAAGAACTTCAACATGCGGTCTCAATCTGCGACTATTCCATTTATCACCGAAGGCCCAATTCATGGCGGCCCAGATTACAACCTGTTTGACGATGAGTATTACAAAGCACAGCGTTTAAGCATGTACCGTGTCGGCGACTCTATGATGAGCTCAGGGATTGCCAGCGTGATGGCTCGTGGTCAAGGCAGCGATTTGCCTAAAGCAAAGATGTTTGTCATTGATGGCGGCTTCTCTGCTTCCGAAGATGTTCCATATGGAAGTGGTGTGAATATGGTTTCATGGGGCGACACAAGCCGTGAGTTTGAGCCCGATAATATTACCCCGCGAGGCGATGTTTCCGCATGTAACGGCCATGGCTTATCAGCAGCAGGGATCATGGGTGCAACCCGCGATAATGGTCAGGGCGTGGCAGGTATCGCAGGAAACGCGGATATCATGGCGCTTCGAGCCCTAAACTGCGGTGATGGCGCTCCTTTTGACACGTTTGATGCCAACGATTGGCTTGCAGGAATTCCGGTTGAGCATCACGATGATGTTTATGAGGGTGAGCCAGGTGTCGTCAATATGAGCTACGGCGGCAGTGTTAATCTTGATCCATCACTGGAAGAAGAATTCCCATGTGGTCAAGGCCCGCAGATCTCTATTGATAACATGCAAGATGCAGGGTTCATTCCGGTAGCCGCAGCAGGTAATGACAGCATTGAAGCCAAACTGATTGCTCCTGCGACATGTAAAGATGTGATTACCGTTGGAGCGATGGACCAAAACGGCCAATTGGCGGGCTTTAGTAACTACGGTCGTGTCATTGATGTTTTTGCGCCGGGCGTTGAGCTTTATGCAGACGGTACGCCTTACGGTATGCCTGAAGATGTTCAGATGCGGGTTGTCAACGGTACGTCATTCGCCGCGCCAATAGTTTCTGGTCTGATTGCTGAAACGAAGCGTCACTTTCCAGAACTGAACTTCAAAATGGCGGAGCTACTGTTAAAGCAAACGGCTTTTGACCCAATGCTGAACAACTCACCAAAATGTGAGGGTGGTATGTGTGGTGCAGGCCGTATTGATGGTGAAGCGTTCTTCGTGGCAGTAGAAGCCTGGAGTAACGGACGTCTGAACACTATTAGTCACGCTCTTTCAGGTGTGAGTGAAGCGGAACAGCAGTGGTATGTTGACAACTTTGATGCGCAGGGCATGGCGTGTGAGTCTTATCAGGTGAACTTCTTCAACGGTCATAGCAAGCCAGGTGATACCTATAAGGTAGTTTCTGCTGCTAAAGGTACTGACTTTTCAACCGGCTCGTTCACTGAAGTGGGCCAGTACACATCAGGCAGCGTTGTTCTGTCGGACATTGACCCTGAAAGCAGTGATTATGCATTCCAGGTCTGTACCGAAGATGGCAATTGTGATGATGAATTTTATAAATTCAACGCACAAAATGCCTTGCCGGATAATCAGCCAGCTGCTTGCACGGGTTAACACCTGCGACTCAATAAACTTAAGGAAATGTTATGCGAATTATAATGAAGTCGTTGGTGTTTGCAGCGTTGTTGTTAATAAACAATGCTGCCTTCGGTCAAGCTGAAATCACCATGTCACGCTCAGTCAAACTAACTGCTGAAGAGGCATCTTCTCGGGTGTTTCACGTTAAAATGCCGGAGCGCAGTGTATTAGTTCTAAATATTGATGGAAATGATAAGTTTTCAGCCGCAATAGAAAACTCCAACCAAATAGACAGTTCTATTGACGAAAAAACTGCGTTTTTTGAATTTGGACTCCCGGGGAATTACAGTGTTGGTGCCAGTACGGTGTGCGGTATAGCGATATCTGTGGTGGTTGAGGTGTACGAAAATGTCAAAGATAAAACTATTTCTATAGAGGACAATTTACCCAAAGTTGTTATCGAAGCTCCTGAAAATTGCGTTTTATAGGTAATTTACAAACCTCTCACATAAAGCGCTCCTTGAGAAAAGAGGAGCGCAACATGCCAACGAAAAAAATAGGCAGCCGCACACAAAGTTAATTGGGGGCGGCGATAGGGAATCTGCATGTCTAATAATAAGAATGACGAGCAAAATGCGAGTCCAATAGAAGTCCAGTCAGTCAAGCATGAGGCATCTAAAACGGCCGGACGCATCGCCGCGGCCATGAATTTTTTCATGTTATTTTTACAAAAGCCTTGGCATCGAGTGCTCCCATTAGTGAAATATAAAAATAGAAAGAAAGTCTTTGCATACTTGTTGCTTTTGCTTAGTGCCATGTTCCCCGCAATAACAACGATTTGGGGAAGAGATATTTATCTATTTTCTGGTCTTCAGGGTTTTTGGGGTTTTATTTTTGTGGCCTCAGCAGTGTTGGCGACAATCGCCTTTGCAACCGGAACCTCGGCATTTATTGCGCGTCATGCAAGTAAGGCCGTTCTTGGGATGATTCTGTTTGTCATCGGCCAGTACCTGTGGGAATTATTCAAGTTTATTCAGGACGCGATGGAATTGTGCGGGCGTTCATGTGGTGATTTTTTTGACAGTGCATTTTTTGATTCAGGCGCCGCAGATGTCATCCTGGAAACATTTAATATTGGCTTTTTCTTATTTATCGCTGCCTTTCTATTGCTGTTCCCATGCGCATTCGGTAAACAATTTAGAGTGAACGAAGCCTTGGTTGCGAAATTAAAAGAGCTAAACGCACTTGAGGTAAACGCTAAACGATTTACTGACCATGACATTCAAAATGGCATCAACAAAGCGAATGCAAAAAGTAAGATATTGCTAAGAGATGGTGCTGCCAAAGTTACGAATATTGACCTTGCTACGACGAAAGACAGTCTTTCGAAAACGGCATCTTATGTTCGTTCGGGAGACGCTTTAGCGTCAATCAAAGCAGCCCCCAAACGGAAGGTTATGCTTGTCGTTGGCGGACTCATTTTCGTCGTTTGGTTAGTTTCCCCTTCAGCACCAGTCAAAGGGCCCACACTAAGTGAAGTTGAACAACTTTTTAAAGCTCAGCCAGAATTTCGCCAGATTGAGCAGGCAGCCTACCTCGGGCAAATGTTCGGTCAGGGCGGTGAACCGAAACTGGTCATTGAAAAGGTCGAAAACTGTGAATCCTATATTTTTGATAATGATGCTGCAGGCGTTGCCTGTGAGGTGACATTAACCTTTGGTATTGGTCAAGAAATAGAAAGGCATCACGAAACGTCGCTATTCTTTTATAACGCTGCCGGTCGCTGGGAATACCGTGGCGCGGATTAGCTCCCGTGGATAATAAAGAATAAGTCGGTATTACTTGGCGCTTTTCATGCGCCGAGTAATACCCGATAACAATGCAGCGAAATAAGCTTAGTCGAAGGAGAATCTTAAAGTTTTGGTAGTGTTACCACTGTTACCTGTCCGTCTTTGGTGCGTTAAACTCAGCGTAAATTCATTATGGCTTTTTGTTCATGGTCATCCATTGCACTTGAAATAACGTGCTTGATATCATTTAAAAGCAACGGTAAATGCTCGAAATTACACACTACATACTGTGAAAAATATCCGTCTAGGAGCGGCTTGTAACCTTGAATGAGCGATTCGACGATATCTGAAGGAGCTTGACCCGTTCGCATGCCCGCCTTAATTTTGTCGGACTCCAGTTGCATTAAATGCTCACTATCAAATTGAAGATTTTCTCTAAATTCTCGTGCGCAATGCTTTTCAAATATGTGGTCAATGCTTCTACGTGTCACAAGGTAAGGGACCTGTTCGGCTATATCCTCAATTTTCAGTGAATTCTGTATTGACTCAAAAGAAATCTCAGAACTAGCCACATACAGCGGACTATTAGTCACCAGTATCGGGCAAATAAAAAATGGAAGCGGAGGATTAACTGAAGCATAGGCGGCCGCATTTACGCATCTTGTTAATAATTGTGGTAACGAGAATTGTAACCTTCGTAAAAACTTATCGATGAGTTCTCCCGAAGCATCACCGCTAGCAGCTCCAAGCTCTACTCCATGGTCTGCAAGAATAGCGCTTTGTTCAAATTCACAAGTACTATTACATGCCAACGAACTCACTGAGAACTCGTCGATGCTGCGAATCGTAGTCCCTAGCGTATATTCTGAAAAATCAGGTGGATTAGTATCCTGGAAGAACAGCCAGCGGGCAGTGTCTCCCCGCATCTGGCAATCGATATGTAATGATACCTCAGCGGTAATCACATTAGGGTTCCCGAGAGGCGCAAATCCGACGCCGTCTATGGGGATGGATCGATCATCATCTTTGAGCCCCGAAGTAAACATGTTTGCATTTGTAGATAAGCCAGCTTCTACGAGTGTTCTTGAAACCATAAACTCAAGAGCAGCATCTGAAGCAAGTAAGTGTTTTTTCCAGTCAGCATCGTTTTTCATCATTCATTCCTTATTTGTAATTTGGCGACATCCGTGACGTATTAGATGGCTGGCACAATTTGGTTAAAGTAAATCAAAAATTCAAGTGATTTTGCTTTATTTGTTAACGAGTTACCTAGTTCTAGATATCTAGCTTTTGAGCGACTACAAAAACCATGCTCTAGTTTTTAATAGAATGAGAAGTTAAAAAGGGAAGACCATCCTGTTGAACAATTTCCTGAGTTAACATTGACAGCGGTCTTTTGAGCAAAACCGGGAGGTTGCTTCAGATGGGCATTTTTTTGGAGCCGTTAGGGGGCATTTTACACTGCCGATAACAGTCAAGTTAGCTTATCGATATTGTTCGGGTCATATTTAAACTCAGGGTCGTAGTATCTTCGCAGTGCCCCGGAATAAATCGCAAGCGTATGAAAAGTATACCGTAATGTACCAGAGGCGTAATGATCGGCATTACCTTTCACATAGTGAACGTTATTTTCATTGATCTCTTTGGTCATAAAGTAGAGGCGAGCGATACCGAATGGATTTTGACGTTTACCACCATCTTGGAGCATTACGTCGAATTGGCCGACAGCATCCATGACGTAATGCCAATGTCCTTTAACGGCATTTAAAACGTCATCCTGGTGCGCTTCAGCGGGATCTTCACAAATTGAGTTGTCAACGTGAACTTCGAGGAAAAAATGTGGGGCGGGGACGCTCGACTTTAAAACCGAGAGTAGCATGATGGCATCATCGACTTCTTTTGTAGTGAATGAAATGTCACTATGTCCATATTGTGAAGCATTTAGCAATATGTGGCTCGCTTTTCTAACGTTTGTGTCGAGATGCTGCATAGGAGCTGGCATAAGGTGGTTAATGATGATGTTAGCTGCCATAAGATCATCAGTTGATTTCGGTCCTGGCACCTGAATTTTTGACGTCTTAGGCCCGTAAAGCCTGCGTCTTTTTCTCTTGGTTTTATACCGTTCCTTAATATTTCTAGCCGTATCTACAACAGCTTCAATCATTCTCAGCTCGATGTTGTAAATGTCCCTAATAGCATTGAAAGAATGGCCCTTGTCGAAAGCCTCAAGGATCGAGCTCACTTGCTCAGCGTCAAACGTTGTTTTTTTATTAAATAAACTATCCATGCTGATATCTCCTTTATTAATTCCTTTGTGCTGTGTGGTTGCAAACCCGCCACGTTCTTTACTCAGCAACCTATCGACCAGCTGCATGACCGTCGCTTTATTGAGAGCTTTGACGTTTACATCATCTGGCAGTTGTTTTTTTATACGAGCAGGCTGCATGGACGACAAATTCCTTATCACATCGATGTCCGCAGCTGCATCTGAGCGCATAATGGATTCGAAGAGTAATAGGTCGCAAACATGTGTGTAGGTGGATAAGGTCATGCCGGAATCAAGATGGCCAGCCCAGTTTGAGATTTTATAGAGGATATTCAGTGAGTCGTGGAGTTGAAAATATTCCCTTATAGCGGCTATTTGCGCTGACGAGTAAGAAGTTAGAGCTTGAACGGTAACGTCCGATGCGAAACAAACAAGCATAGCGGTTGAAATCGAAAAATGACGCAACTGATACATGGGCACATGCGCGCCGGTGTAAGACGAGAGCAGTTGAGTTACATGCTTACTAATGCCACGCATATCTAAGAAAGCATTACATTGGGGGAGTTTCGAAAATAGTAACGTATGAGGCTTTTCAAACTTTAATCGTCCGTCCGCGCATAAATAGCGTCCCGCCTGTTCCATCCGGCGATTGATAAATTGGCGAATGTGCGGTGATTCCTCTCCCGGTAAAAAGGTATCGAGCTCGATTAAGCGCTTGGCTGAGTATGTTTTTTCTTTAAAGTGGCGATTGGTTTGGATAAAAATGTGACCCTTCTCGAAAGTCGAGACATCTTTTATCTTCAGATTCATAGCTTCATGTGGGCGAATGTTAGTGCGAGCACATAGTATGAGCATCGCCGTGATCGACTCTCGGAAATGAGATGATTCACTGGAATATACTCCGTTGATATCGATCAGTAGTTGCTTGATATGATTCTTTGAAGGGATATTTGAGCGAACGTGGATCGCTCTCGTCTTGTCGCGCGGTTCGAGCTGTTGTGGTAGAGGAATATCGTGCTCTTCATATAAAAAGTAAATCAGATCTGTAATTAAATCGACAAATTGAGAGTCAGAGAGACTCTTTCTGCTCAGTAACTCATCATACAGGACGGTCATTTCAGTATCGTCGAGCACAAATACACTCGTCCGATTACAAGTGGCCAGCCAGATGGTCGCAACGCAGCTGACATACCGAGCGCCGGCAGAAAATTTCGTTAAGTTTCCAACCTTATAGCAATAGCGCATCCAATCTATAAACACAGATTCAGTATCGCTCATTGCATGTTGGCGCTGCTCATGGAATTCATCAATCGCGCGAATAATGAATACCTTTCGCTCTTTAGCTGTTTTCTGGACATCATTTCTATTTTTAAAAAACTGTCTTAACGCCTTATTAAAATCCGATTGGTAAGCTGGGAAGTCTCGTTTTCTTTGGTAAAGAGCGGTTTGCTTGCTTTCTAACTGCGGTTTATGTTTTTGGGCGGGGACCGCAATTTTTTTGTGAAACGTTTGCGTATTCATGCATTGAAGGCATTCGATTGAGGTTGAAGCGCTGCTCAAGTCGCCACTCGCAAAATGCCTGAGAAAACTTGGCATCTGGGAGCCAGGTTGTTCACTGATAAGCATTGTGATGGCTCGTAAAAAGGTTCGGCTCTTGAGCTGGATAAGAGCTTCGTTTGAGATGATTTTGGCTAGTTCATTTTTTAATAATGTCGTTGCGTCTTCATTTACGCAGGCGATTGAGCGACTTTTTATAAACCCAGCTATGGCGAGTAAGGTGAGTGGACCGGGCTGGAAATTGCGTTCAGTAACCTTCTTCTTAGCCTTTCGAGTGTTAGTTTCGTGTCCTCGGCGCGAGTAAGTCAGTGAAATAACCCAGGTCGCTCCTACTTTTTCGGCTACAGTTTTTGATGTTGTCAGCGTCGTAAGGAGTGCGTCCAGCCCCTCTTCAAAACATAATCCACTCTCAAACGCTGCGTGAAACAAAACGAGAAAAAGCCGGTGATGATTGCTGAGAGGTTGCTGCTTGGTAATAAAGGCATCCACTTTCTGCGCGGCACAGTGAAGAAGTGATTTCGCCCGAACGATTTCTGAGTCAACAAAGCCCAAATGCTTAGGTTTAGAGTAATAGTCTTTGCCATAAAGCTGCCGATTCACCGAATCGATCAACCCCCGCTTAAATTTGCTATTCAGGGACTTAAGTTTATGCACTGATTGGTAAATATCTGACAACGCCAGCTCTTTTTGCGCGTCACTGATAGAGTCAATGGACTTGGGGAACATCAGATGCAACAGGTTAGTTGCGCAACGTTTACTTGCCTCATCAATTTTATTGTTATTCGACGTCGCATACTCGATCATGATTTGTTGAATAGTAGGCATTGTCTTTCATCCTTTTGCTCTTCATGAGGCGGCTTGATAAGTTCATCCATGATGTGGTTTATGAGTAAACTGATATCGAGCAGCTGCTGGTAACAAAATGTAGAGCTTGATTTTGTTGGCGAGTCTAGCGCTTGCCTATGGCCCATCATGACAGCGAGGCTGTCCCTATCTGCACCGGATAGGATAAGCAAGCTAGCCATTGTATGGCGATGCCAGTTAATTGACCTGAAGGCCGGATCAGAGATGTATTCAGGTAGCTGCTCGAAGTTTGGTAGAAAAGTAGATGCTGTTTGGATGCGGAATATGTTTGAGCGACCAGATAGCATGTCACCGATTGCTTGATAATTATTGGGGTTGGTGAATTGAAAGCGCGCTCGGTAATGCACTAAGTAGTCGATGTAGTTCCGAAGCACTTGCCGAGCGTGCGCACATACAGGAACTAACCGCGTAGAGCTTACCGATTTATCGATGATTTCTACTTGGTTGAAGTCATCTAGAAAGGTGTTGATGTCTCTGAAGACATCTGGAGAGGGGCGATGCATTGTTGCTAGCTGCAATACATGAACGGTATATGCTGTATAAATGTTATGCGACGCAACGTGATCTCCTCTTATCTGGGCATCACGTAGCATTGATTGGAGGTAAGAAAGCACATAGCGAACGCCTTGAGGCGCCAGAGCTTTTCGTGAGCCAAAAAGTGTGTCTTCAGAAACTGTATGGTTTATGCCAGCAGCGACTTCATTTTCGGGTAAGAATAGCGCCAGAAACTTAGCGTAATTCTCATGTAGCGAATGAGCGCTGAACGCTGCATAAAAGTTCTGCATGTTTTCGTTCATTTTTCTATCAGCGATAAAGTCACGTTCAAAGCGCGTCATCTTTACCGTGTTGAATTCGAAATCTATAACCCGCTGAAGTCCACTGAGGGTTATAAGTTGGCCCGATGGCCCTCGCATGCCAGCTAGAAGTTGTGCGATTTTGGCCTCGAGTATGTCGGCGGGTACTGCTTGTGAACGCGTTTGAGCGATGTGCTTGGCGATACACGGTAATAATGCAATGTAATGATTGGCATTAGTGACGAGCTTGTCTGCCGCATCAAATATTGGTGAGGATGCTTCGCTATAGTGCCAGCTATTGAATAGCTTACCGACACCGGTGTTGCTAACTTCGAAACGGACATTGTTATCGACAAGCGAACCCACATTGCGTCCAGTGGTTAAGACGCCCAATGCTATGCCTCGCGTTAAATCATTTGGGTCGCTGAGGAAAAAAGACGATAGGTCCGACAGAGTTTGGCGGGTTAACCGGTAGGGAGAAGACTGCGAGCGCTTCTGGTTTCTTAACTGATGCTTGTACTTATATTTTTTCTTTCGGTGACTCATAACTGGCCTCCGATATTTTTCATGTATTCTTCATTGAGGCGAGTTAATTGCCGCTTTGAGGTGCTTAGACTCGTTTGGGAGAGCTTGCGAGCGATAGCCGAAACAGTTTTAGCGGAAACACCGGTGAGTGCCTCGATATCTGAATGAGAGAAGGGGCTCTGTTCGAGCGCCATACGCAGCTGCAGGCAGTACGTGGCATGATGTACTTGGTTTAGTACTCGAGATATAACATATCGCCAAGCAAGGTTTGAGATTTCTGATGGTGGGATTTCTGAAACCCGGACTATGCTGAGCTCCTCGTCTATGTCATGACTTGTACTAAGGTAATGAGACCATCCAGAAATAACTTGATAATAATTGTCGAGCTCAACGGCTTGAGGGTAATCGAATTGTAGCTGTTGGTTTGATGAGTAAACTTGGATTTTTTGTGTGCATTGACGGAGTAAATCTAACTCATACTCATATGCTGGTTGAGCCAACGGGTGAATGATGATGCTCTTAAACGGTACATCAATGACTTCTCTTTCATAAATATCCATAGCATTACCTCGTCAATACAATTCAGTTTCAATTAGCCCTGCAAGCTACAGCTCTTATAGTAATTGATGGAACGCCAAATTTTCGGAGGTGAGAGGTAGTAAACGAAGACCCGCAGAAGAAAAAATATTTTTTCTCTATTTATATGGCTTTTTTGGGACCGAAAAATATCGCTAGTTTTCAGTTGATTGACGAAACAAAAGATTTTTACGGTTTAGAGGTTAAAATTTGAACCACTTGTAGATTGAAATGGCTTTTCGATATGAGATTTTTACTGTTTCGCCAACACAATCTTAAGTCCACACTGGGAACCGATAGATGGGTAACTTCACTGATAATCTCACTAAGCGAATTAATCATACAAAAATCAATGAGGGTTACTGCCTTGTGTGCGGTAATTTGGGGCGATTGTCATCTGAACACGTGCCGCCAAAATGTGCGATAAACATCACTAAGGTTGAACAACGTCATATTACTGAAATGATGGGGGTAAACGCTAGACGAATAAAAGGTATTGCTTCCCCGAACGGCAGCAAATTTAGAACTATATGCCATGTTTGCAATAACGAGCGTATCGGTGCTTGCGATCAAGAAGTTGGCAGAGTTTTCGCGTCACTGAGTGAGAAAGTAAAAACCTATTTTGAATATTGCGACAACCCATACAATTTAGTGTCGACCGAAGTTGATAGCCTTATATTTTCTCGGCCGATGATAGGGCACATCCTTGCTGCCACATCGGTCAATGAGTGCCGCAGAGAGCCAAAAGTGACACCTTATTTCACACCTTTACAAAAGTTTGTGCTTGGAGATGATGAAGCAATTGATGACACTCATGACATTTTTTATTGGTTTTATCCTTACACTCGCCACCTGAGTGCAAAATTCACACATTTGGTGCACGAAGGACACCATGTCTCAATGAGCTTGCTGAGTTTCTTTCCCTTAGCTTTTTTGGTCGTTGAGAAAGGTAAGGGGGTTTATCCTGCTCAAGCTAAAAGGCTTTCTTTTAACGATACGAGACTCTGTTTAGATTTATCTTCGCAGGGATTCGAATTTTCGGAATTTCCGTTTCACGTATTGAAAGGAAATCAAATGTTGGCCTTATCCGATCAAATGGCAATCGTTAGTTATCCGGTGGGTCAGTGATGTTCGAGCACGCCCGACATTATAAGAGTGCGAGAATAGGGGCAAGCAAAAGTATCTTACACATAAGGGATTCAGAGAGAGGGGGTGACGTATTGTCTCTCTAGAATGTGACCGTCACCCTAAGCCCGTAGGGCTTAGGGTAGGCGTAACATAGAAAATTAGCAAATCCTGAGTTTCGGGACACGCTCCGAAACTTAGAGAGACTGGCTAGTGGTCCATTTTGGCTGGCAGAATTGTGACAAGTTTTGCGTCAGACTGTTCTTTAACGTTCCTACATCTGGCTAAATGGCATGTTCTCGAAACTCAGTAAACTACTGATATACCAAATAAAGCCAGTTTCGAGGGATTAAGCCCAAACTACCCAGTTTCGTGGGTCTGGACTCCGGAGGCGGAGGTGTCGGGCGCGCCATTTCCCTAGCCTTTAGCGATTTTCTTCCTTTCGTATCTACTCTAAATTCTTCTCTTTGCTGTTTTTTCGGCGTGACCGTTAGCTGTTGTGGCTGATTTTGCGGTGGATCAGGGCTGTGTCCATTCTGTGTCCAGATTGTGGCCGTGGTTGTGGGTGACAAATTAGCGGATGTAAATTTTGACCTTTGCCTTAGTAGAGTGGCAATAAACTCTAAATTATACGAGTAGGGGGAACAGCTTGTCTCGAAATTAAGCGGCAAGCTTTTAAAAGTGGATTTTGGGCGAACTCATGCATAAGGTGTAACAGCAGAAATTTCTTGGGTACAGTCTCATGTTATGAATCATTCTCATAGATTACCGTGGCAATGAAGTGTGGATTTTCGCCACAAGAAAATATCGGGTTTCCTTGCTCTCGATTCACGACGAGTAACTCGTTTGCTTCCTTTGCCCCCTTACGAGCATAAGCCCCTAAAATTTCATCTAGTTCTAGGCCCCCACGAGAGGCTAATGCCTTCAAGGCCTCCTGAATCTTGCTTTCAGAAAATGCCCAAGCCCTAACCTTTTTTTCAAAGATCTTATCAGCACCATCAAACCCTTCGATCTTCCAATATTTCTGGTTCATAACATATAAGTCCGCGATAAACGGTGGTTTTTAATTTGTAGTTTCAAGACGTTCAACACCTAAAATTTGAAACTGAGGACTTACTTCCATTATTTTGAGAAATTCCCTAACGGTTGTTTCAGAGCGCATTTGTTCTTGAGGAGCCAAGTTATAGTGAAAATCACCATCTCCACTAATAAAGCCCGAATGGTCTACAAAAGCGGTTTTTACTTCGGAATTCATATTATAGATAATTGCGTATTTAACTTTTTCATTGTAGACAAAACCATTGAATTTATATGTATTTTTACTAGCTTGTGTTAAATGATTAAATTTCATGTGATTAAAAAGTGTTGGATGCGAAACCATTTTGCACTTTATAATTTCGTCTGAGCAGGCAACATAAACCTGAATTTTTCCAAAAAGCAATTCTGGACTGTACTTATCTCCGCCAATCGTTAAATTAGAATATGGTTCTGTTTCGATTACCACAGACTCCAATGATTTCAAGATAATTGGTGGGTTAGGTTTTTCTAGTGAAAGCGAGATATCGTCTTCACATACCGCACTAACTTCAAAAATAGCAACTGGGCTATCTTTATGGTTTGTTAATACAATACTGGTAATTCTTTCTTCGCTTATTCGGTCGCTGCCGACAGTGAGAGAACAACTTACTTTCCTACCGATTTTTCTCCAAGCCAGATAAAACGTTAGTGGGAAAATAGCTAATCCGGGAACTATCTTAAGAAATTCTTGAAAGGAAAATAGTAAGTCGCACATATTTTATTCCGTTATTATGCTAATTTCGCCAGCATGTGGGGCTTAGAGGCGAAACCTCAATGAAGTAGTCGTCGCTGTATCCAAGATTGTTACAAGGAACGCTATTTCCACCAAAGTATCTATAAACCATGCGCATTTTCAATTGAGCGAATTAACTCATTGTTTTTGGTATTTAGGTTGTTAGCATGCTCAATAAAAAATTCGAGGTTATTTATCCAGCTGCTGTGATATCCACCCCGCTGCATTCTCGTTGTGAAGTTCAACATTTCCTCGGACTGCAACATTGATGCGATGAGCTTAGAAAATAGCTCCTGGAACTCGTCCAAATCTGGGGCAATAGCAAGATAACTTCTCAGTTCGGGCGCGTGACTAAAAAAATTTCCATCATGTTCATCTTTTCCGACCAAGGCCTCTGGCTCTTTGGCGGTTTGTTCAGTGATAAAATGCTGAACGGAAGCTCGAAGTTTATATAAAACTGGCAATAGTGATAATGACAAAGCTCGAGCGCGGCGTTTCTTTTCCTCTTTAGTTCGTTCCTGATCCTTTTTATGCTGTCTTGCAGGAACAGCTATCGCAACACCAATCGCGATAATACTTCCTATTGCCTGAACCCAAGCAGCAATTGCCGACCAATCTAAGCCGCATGCAATACATAAACGATCCATATAGTTCCTTTGTAGTGGCAGACTAAACCCAAACACTCTTTTAAGTGGTAGTATTACCCTTAACGAAGAGGTGTTCAATGGCAAGAAGACAACGTCGATCATTTAGTCCTGAGTTCAGGTATGAAGCCGCTAATTTAGTGGTTGAGCAAGGCTACAGCTATGCGGAAGCAAGCCGGGCTGTTGATGTACATGAAAATACGATTAGAAATTGGGTTCAACAGCTGGAAAGTGAGCAAGACGGCCAAACGCCTAAGTCTAAGGCGATGACTGCGGAGCGGCAACAAATACAGGAGCTTGAAGCTCATGTGCGTTGGTTAGAGCGGAGACGCTTCTCAAGCTCACGTATTCTCAGCTGTTCGGCCGCGCTTTGGTTTGCTCGCCACCGCGCTCTTTTGAACCCATTTATTCATTGTCGAATGACCCACATTCATTGCTTTGGCAGCTTCCCGAATACTGTAGTTCTGATCGGCCACCAGTGGGCTGCTTTAAGTCGAAATTGAGGATTGAAATTACGTTTTGGTTTTTTCGATCTTGTCACCTGATTGTCTCTTGGTGCATGATAGCATCTGTAGTTAGGAGGGCACTGCAAAATTCAGGGAGGCGGGATTAAAGGCTTATCTATCAAGTTATTCTTTTTGATAGAATTGGAGTGTTGCGGATATTATCTGGATTCAGGTAATATCCCCTTTTTAGATGGAACTGAAATCAAGGAGAGATTTATTCATGACAAAATCCACCCTTATCAAATACCTATTGTTAAGTTTACTCATTGTTTTTTTATTGGGCGCCTGTTCGCAACCCGAGTTTAAAAAAGTACAGTTTTCGGGAAACACCATGGGAACAACATATCATGTTACCTATATCACCTCTTGGACAGCAGACGACCAAGCAGAGATTCAAGCGAAAATTGACACGACTTTAATTGAGGTTAATCAGATCGCCTCAACCTATAATGAAAATTCAGAATTGTCTCTTTTTAACCGCACAAAGTCGACTGCTCCCCTTCAGGCTTCTCGAGAGTTGAGAACCATGTTCGCCGAAGCCATTCAACTTGCTCAGCTAACTGAAGGCTATTTGGATGTTACAATTGGCCCTTTAGTGAACCTTTGGGGTTTTGGCCCCACACATCGCGCAGAAAAAGCACCAAGTAAGGAGTTGATTAAGCAAACCAGGCGTCAGGTAGGCATTGGACATTTGCGGGTAGAGGGACAAAGTATAAGTAAAAGCAATCCAGAGCTTTATGTCGACTTATCCACTCTTGCGAAAGGTTACGGTGTAGATGCTGTTGCAGAATTATTGGCCTCGGAAGGAATTAATAACTACTTGGTTGAGATTGGTGGTGAAATCCGTATTGCAGGTCAATCGCTGAATAATAGAGATTGGTCCGTAGGACTAGAAAAACCAGATTCCGAAACCCGGGGATTACAGCGAATCATCAGACCCAGAGATAATGCAGTGGCAACCTCAGGAGATTACCGGATCTTCTTCGAAGAAAACGATGTCAGGTATTCGCACTTAATTAACCCAAAAACCGGCTCACCTATCACCCACAGAACGGTTTCTGTGACGGTCATTCATCCGTCTTGTATGGTTGCTGACGGCCTGTCAACAGGTTTCCTGATCATGGGATTTGAAAAAGGCATTGAATTGGCAAACGAACATGATATCGCAGCACTGTTCATCACCAAAAGTATTGATGGGGAATTTGTTGAACATCATTCTGATGGATTTAAACCATTTTTATGAACTGTCAACAATGAGTAAACTGGGCGACTCTCGCTGATACTGAGAATAGGCGGAAAGGAAAGTCACTTTGGCAAAACCTAAACAAAGACACGGCAAAATACTTGTGGTCTGGTTAATCCTTACCAATTCCTTATACTTCTTGTTTTTACTTGAATTGGGTTTGCAAAGCTACTATCAAGCCCAAGATGAGAAAGAATATCAAGCATCACTGGATTATCGCCGTTTCGAAGCCGATACCTACCAAAACAATCAATGGCCGAAAGCATATTACCATGAGCACCGCCAAGCCTATGTGTCTCGCTGGCAACCTTATGTACATTGGCGCAGGGAAGCCTATAACGGCGAATATATTAATATCGACAACAAAGGCATACGGAAAACCTGGCAACCCGAGTTTCCTGACCTCACAAAGGGTAAACCTTTTCAAATATTTGTTTTCGGCGGCTCTACTATCTGGGGTACGGGCGCCAGAGACGATTTCACTATACCTTCGCAACTAGCGAAGCAGCTGGCCAAGAAAGGCCATATGGTTGAAGTCACCAATCTGGGGGAATCCAGCTACACCAGTACTCAGGAAGTTTTAACTCTGATGGATCAGTTGCGGCAGGGAAAACGTCCGGATCTGGTGATTTTTTATGACGGCTTTAATGATGCCACCGCCGCTTTAGTACAAAATCGCGCCGGTATTCCTTTTAACGAACAGCATCGTAAAAATGAATATAACATGCATAAGAAAAAGCTCTCCACTCTGTTACGGGAGCACGTATGGCCAAAAATGGCGCTGAAGCGTTTTATTCAGTCTTTAGCGGCTTCATTGAGATCGAGAGACGAGTTTTCCTATCACAACTTAAATAGCGAAAAGCTGGCCAAAGAAGTGGTTGACGTTTACCGTTTCAATCTCGAACTGCTGCAGAATATGCAAAACCGATATCAATTTACCTTGTTAAATTACTGGCAACCCAATATATTTGATAAATCTAGGCTGACACCATATGAAGAAAAGCAAACCCATCTTTATCCAGAGTTTGATCTAAAGGGATTTTACCGTGAAGTGAATCAAGAACTGGCCGCCGCAGGCTTGGAGCAACACAGTCCTTTTTTCCATGACATAAGCGGTATATTTCAAAATACTCGGGAGCCCGTATTTGTCGACCTGATCCACCTGGGGGAGCGCGGCAATCAAATCATTGCTGCCCGTATGATGGAGGACATTTTACCGATACTGCCAGTGGTATTACCTTATCAGAAGCCGTTATCTTTGGGGTCAGAACCGAAATAACTTAATCAGCACTTGTATTTTTATATTTGAGAGTACCAAAATGCAAACTACGATAATTGGGATTTCGGCCTATTACCATGACAGCGCTGCCGCCATTATTCTTGATGGTGAGATTGTAGCGGCCGCTCAGGAAGAGCGCTTTACCCGGGTTAAGCATGATCAGTCTTTTCCGGCTCAAGCATTGACTTACTGTCTGCAGGCAGCCAATATTAGTTTAGGCGAGGTCGATCTTATTGTTTTTTATGACAAACCGTTATTGAAATTTGAACGCATACTGGAATCTTATCTTTCATTTGCACCCCGAGGCTTTCAATCTTTTGTCCGAGCTATGCCAGTGTGGTTAAAAGACAAATTATATCTGAAAAAAAACATAAAAAAAACTTTAAGCCGATTGTCAGGTTTACCAGAAAAAAAGTTGCCGAAATTATTATTTACCGAACATCACCTGTCACATGCAGCATCAGCTTTTTTCCCTAGCCCTTACAAAAAGGCGGCGGTACTTTGTCTTGACGGCGTTGGGGAATGGGCAACTTCCAGCGTTTGGTTAGGTGAAGGCAACACCTTGCTTCCCCAGTGGGAGATAAACTATCCCCATTCTCTTGGCTTACTGTATTCTGCATTTACCTATTACGCCGGTTTCAAAGTCAATTCTGGAGAATACAAATTAATGGGTCTAGCTCCATATGGAGAGCCTAAATACGTCAATGACATACACGAGCACCTTATTGATTTGAAAGAAGACGGAACCTTTCGCTTGAATATGGATTATTTTAACTTTGCCACTGGTCTGACTATGACCAATAAAAAATTTGAGCGTTTGTTTGGTGGCCCTCCGCGTCAGCCTGAGTCAAAAATAACTCAAAAAGAAATGAATCTGGCTCGGTCAATTCAGGATGTAACAGAGCAAATTGTACTGGCATTAGCCAATACCATTCACCGAGAGCTTAAAACTGATTACCTGTGCCTGGCCGGGGGAGTTGCTTTAAACTGCGTCGCCAATGGGCGCTTACTTAGGGAAGGGCCGTTTAAAAATATCTGGATACAACCAGCCGCCGGAGATGCAGGCGGTTCCATTGGTGCAGCCTTGTCTGCTTGGCATCAATATCTTGAACAACCTAGGGAGGCGGACAACCGCCAGGATAAAATGAAAGGTGGTTATTTGGGGCCAGAGTTTAGCAACCAAGACATCACAGATTACTTGGATTCTGTTAATGCCGACTACCAAATCCTGCATGAAGAACATTTATTAACCCGGCTAGCCGAGATTATCGGCGAGGGCAAAGTGGTTGGTTTTTTCCAGGGACGTATGGAGTTTGGGCCGCGAGCACTTGGTAACCGCTCTATTATAGGGAACCCCAAAGACAGGCAAATGCAAACGCAGATGAACCTCAAAATCAAATACCGGGAATCGTTCAGGCCATTTGCTCCTTCGGTCATGGCAGAAAAGGCACATTTGTGGTTTGATCTCCATAAACCCAGCCCTTATATGCTAATTGTCGCCGAAGTTCATGCCGACAAACAAGTCGCCACGACAAGAGAACAACAAACATTGTTTGGCCTGGAAAAACTTAATGTTCTCCGCTCGGCGATACCGGCGGTGACTCATGTTGATAACTCAGCCCGAGTCCAAACGGTATCGCTGAACAGTAACCCTCTGTATTATCGTCTTCTAGAAAAATGTGATACTGAAAATGCTTGCCCTGTGCTAATCAACACCTCGTTTAATGTTAGAGGAGAGCCCATAGTTTGCAGTCCGCAAGACGCTTACCAATGCTTTATGCGCACAGAAATGGATTACCTAATGCTGGAAAACCAGTTACTCAGCAAAGAATCACAGCCTAAATGGCGAGAATCTGAACCTTGGCAGCAAAAGTATCTGTTGGATTAGAGTATGAACATTTTTCAAACACCTCGGCCAGATCAGAAACTTCTGTGCCGGTTCGGCATTATCCTTGGTATTTCCATTAGCGCTATTTTTACTGTCATACATCCTTGGCTTACAGGCACTGCTATGCCATGGTGGCCGGTCGCGGTCTCAACGGTTCTGTTGCTGTGTTCATTTGTCTGGCCGAAGGGGTTGTCCTGGCCTTATCGACTTTGGATGGAATTGGGCTTAATATTAGGAGCCATTAATACTCGTATTATTTTGTTGGTTATCTTTGTTTTTATTATCTTACCCACAGCTATGGTGTTACGTTTCTTTGGCGTAGGCAGTTTAAAACTTCGTTTTGACAGCAAAGCAGACAGTTACCGGCAAAAAGTCATAACAAATAAATCATCGATGGAGAAACCTTACTGATGTGGGATTTACTAAAAGATTTATATGGATTAATGGCAGAGCGTAAAAAATTTTGGTTAATGCCTATTCTTCTAGTTCTTTTAATACTTGGTTCTATGCTCATGGTGGCGGAGGGTTCGGCGTTGGCGCCTTTTATTTACTCGTTGTTTTAATTGCCGATTTATGGTTGAAGTAGCCATTGCAAAGATTTTTCCAGTACCAGACGTAACTGCGAGGGACGCTCGATACGGTGCCGCATCCCTTCTATAAGGTATCCTTGATGTTCAATTTGGTGTTCACGACAGTAAGCAACCAATTGCTCACCACATTTTGCGGGCACCCGAGAATCCTGTTTGCCGTGGAAAAGCAAGGTCGCCGGACGGTTAACTGGTTTCTTCCCCGTTACTGAACTATTGGCAACTTGCTCCATCGTCAAGGGTTTTCTGTGCGGTAAATAATCATCAACAAAACTTGGAATATCAGTAAGCTGTGCGTAGGTATACCAGTCGCTGATCGCGGCGCCAGCAATAACCTTGCTAAAAGTTGTTCTGTGAAATCCACTATAGGCAGCAATAAAGCCGCCCTGACTCCAACCTATACATACGGTATTACTCATATCAATCGGCAAAGTCTGTGCCAATGCATCAACGCCGTCACAAATATCTTTACAATCCAGTACGCCGAGCGCACCGACATTGGCTTGAGCAAACTTTTGCCCTCTACCCAATGAACCTCGGTAATTAGGCTCCAGTATCAAATAACCCATAGCAAGTAAGGGCAGATAAGGGGCAAACCAATGATACCCGCTAAAAAGCTGATGTTCAGCAAAGTCTTTTGGTCCACCGTGAACCACTACTACCAAAGGGGCTTTAGACAAACGAGCCTTATCTCCGGCAAACCGCAATACCCCATGTAAAGGCAGGCCATCTTCACTAAACCATTCGAATCGTTCCGCTTGGCCAAAGTCGACATCCGTTAACGTCAAATCATTGCGGCTGATATTGGTTAAGGCCTGGCTTTGCCCGTCAAACCGGTACACTTCAGGAAAAGTCGTCGGTGACTGACCGATAAAAGCAATAATATTACCACTGACATCGGCGTCAATCCGGCTACTAATTAACCCCATTTCCACCTTTTCTATCCCTCCTGTTTTGATAAAAGCCAAACAGGCATGGAGGTCATCAACATAATGTATCAGCAAGCCTTGGTTGCCGTAGCCGATAATCTGGACATCTCGATCCAGTTCATGGTTGAGGTATTGCCAACCATTCAGGCCAATTTTCCAGACCTTCTGTTGAGCATAACGTTTATTTTCCTGACTTCCTTGAGCATAAAACCATTGGTTGCAATCACTGACTGCTTTAACGCATAAACCATAAGCTGTAGGTAACTTAAGCGGTAACCAGTGAAACTTGCCCGGACTCTCTAATGTTAAGCGATAAATGCGGTTAATTCCTGCCGTTTTATCTGACAAGGTTACAATGCAGGTTTCGGGGGAGAGTTTGCTAGAAGCGAGATGAAGAACATCTTCACCAAAGTGTGTATAGTCACATACTAGGTGTGTAGTAGTGAGCAGATCAAGGTAATGTATTTGCTTATTGTTTCTGACATTAAATATAACGCCTCTTTTAAAAGCAGCAAGGCAGTCTACTTCTAACGGGCTGACTTTCCTAGGATAAGCTCCTTTAGATCGTGGGCTTATATCAAGGGAATATAAATGATAACGGTCATCAAACCGCCCTTGATCCCATAATATCAGTAATTGCTTTTCAGACAGCCACAAAAACTGCCTGATATTCCCCTTCTCTGTGATCTTATAGGAAAGGTTATGGACGGCATCAAAGATAAATCCCACCCGATCAAACTGGTCGGTTTCGTTATTGGCTATCAGTTGACTATAACTCACCATACGCCCCGTCGGGCAAAGCGCTAGCCGATCAGGCCGCGAAAAACGCAATAAGCGGTCAACTGATGGAAACTGTTTTGCTGTTACCATAAAGAACTTTAGCCCTTTCTTTTACCAAGACTTTGTTTTGAATCCGTTTTACTGTTATGACGGCCACTGCGCCGGATAAAATATTTGCTATCAGCAACCCCGTAATAATACCGTGAATCCCCCCCCCAAAATAATTAGCAATTAACACGAAAGGTATACAAAACGCCCACATTCTGATCATACTAAGTTTTAGTGCGATAAAGGGTTTACCTAAAGGGTTACAAATTGAAGACGCAATGATTTGACAAGCCAAGCCAATTAAACTGATAGGTATGATATACATATAAAAAGCACTATATTCTATAACTTGAGAGTTATCGCTAAATAATGCGCCTATATGCTCGGCAAAAACAACGAAAAATAACGCATTGAACACTCCCCAGATAATACAAAACTTGATGCCGTAATTGGTGCTAGCTTCGATCCTATCGAATAATCCATTACTCAGATTCTGACCGATAAAAGGCCCAATCACTACAGACAATCCAGTGACGAATATCATGGAAACCGACTCTATTCTGCTGCCAACACCAAAAGCGGCGACGGCGGCATCCCCGTGCTGTGCGACAATCATAGTCACCCCGCCCATAGACAACGGGGTGAGTATCCTGGTGGCTCCTACTGGTATGGCGATTCTCAAAACTTTTTGCCATACCAACCAAATCTCCTTCATCGGGCTGAAGGAAAGTGTCAACAAATTCACTTTATGGTATAAATAATAGACGGCGACCAAGGTCGACACCAGCCGAGCAACCATGGAAGCCCAAGCGGCGCCAACAATTCCCATTCCTTCAATAGGACCTAAGCCAAAAATCAGAATGGGATCCAGAATGAGATTCATCACACTAGAAAATAACATTATCATAGCAGGGAATTTGGCATTACCTATGCCTCGGATGGCACTATTACCTACTATTGGTAACACAAGCAACGGCATGCTGAGATACCACACTAACATGTAATTATTGACATGTTCCAGAACGGCTCCTGAGGCACCGAGTAAAGAAAAGACAGGATCGATGGTTGCAGCACCTAATACCGCAAACAGACAGGAGAAGATCAACGATAATAAAATCGAATAGGTGCAGATTTTTTGCCGCTCACTCTCCATATTTTTATCGGTCGCTTTTGAAATCACGACCGATAACCCTATACCTAACCCTATAGTCAGGCTGCTTAAGCTGAAAATAATAGTGGGCGAAAATGAGATAGCAGCTAATTCTTCAACTCCTAACTGGGCAATAAAGAATGTGTCTACTAAATTAAAACCTACGACAGATAACATTCCGATAGAAGTAGCTAAAGCCATAGAGTTAAGTTGACTGGCAACACTATTACTTAATATGGATTTTATATCAGAGTTAATAATAAAATTCCTTTTAAAAAGACTGTAAATTGCTGTTAGTCGTATTGGCATATGTTAATTGCACATAATCATAAACTTGCTGATTGCCGTTTTCCAGTACCTATTGAGCCGTCTAATTTTTAAAGCTCCAATGAGGAGCTACGTACAATATTTTCATCATTAAGACATCTTTTGGGAATGAGCTGCAGGTTTTTCAATTTTCCGCGGTCTTGTGTTGAATTACTCAATAACGTTAAGGATATATGACTTTATAGATCTCCGGAGAATCATTGCAATGGGATGGAGTAAAGATTATTGGCTATTATTTGAACAGAGGGGTATTCCAAGAACAACCAACGATGTAGTCTAGAATGGCGATTCGTCAGGCCATAGAAAGAGGGTACAGCGTTGTTAAAGCCTGCTGCGGCTGTCTCTATATACGTGGGTAAAAGAGACACTCAAATCCTCACAAGCCAAAAAACGATGAGTTGATAGATAACTATTTGGCTTTATCTAACAGACGGAGCTTCTAAAGAGTAATTGCAACAGGCTATGAGAAGTGTTGCAGTTAATAGTTGAATTCAGATTCAGCTATTCTAACGTTCTTAGCATTATTTGTATGATACGTTGGCATCAGCCACCTCTAAAATATGACCAAGTTTTTCTTTCTTGATGGCCAGATAATTCTCATTATGAATGCAACTGCTCATCTGATGAGACATGCGTTCGACGAATTCGAGCCCAAGCGCTTCCAATGCCTTGATCTTGTCTGGATTATTTGTCATCAGGCGTATTTTCTTTATGCTAAAATGATCTATCATAGGTTTAAGTATTGCGTAATCGCGTATATCTGAACCAAAGCCCAATAATTTGTTGGCTTCCACTGTATCCGCCCCCTGGTCCTGCAAATCATAAGCCCGAATCTTATTGAGTAACCCTATGCCGCGACCCTCCTGACGTAAATAAAAGACAATGCCTCTTTTTTCTTTTGCAATACGTTGAAGAGCCGTTTCTAATTGTGCGCCACAATCGCAGCGTTGGCTGAATAATGCGTCACCGGTCAAGCATTCAGAGTGTATTCTGGATAATACGGGTTCGCTTCCCTGTAAATCACCCATGCTTATAGCAACATGCTCCTTATTTCGTTCAAGGTCTTCAAAACCATGGAGCATGAATTCTCCCCAACGAGTAGGTAGTTTTGAGGAAGCGACATAACAAATAGACAAAATGTAAATCTCCAATTTGATCCGAGTATCCTATCAACATCCGGTGATACAACTGGCTACCCCCTAAGTATTGGCCGGAGCTATTTAACGAATTACCAACTGAAAAATACTATAAGTAGTAAATAGCAATTGCAACCTTCTTGATCTATTTAATTTGCCCAAAAGAGGTTAAATTACCACTAGTTGAATCGCCACTGATTTGCTAGGCGCCTCATAGCTGTAGATGGAGTGGACCGAGAATTATAGATAATTTTTGACTATAATTTGGCGAATAGTAAGGAGCGGCTCCGATATCGTTACTATACAAACTAAGCCCAGTTTCCTGCTGCCGATCATGTGGCGTACTTCCGCAAAATTACGCTAAAGCCAAATACGAAGTGAAAATCTAGAACAGAAAAGTGGCGACCAAGAGCAAAAATGCATTGGACTAAATAGTGAGTGCGCAAAAAAAGCTCGCAACCTTGTCCTAAGTGTTTACATGTGTTTATGTTTTTTGGTAGATTTTATTCTCACACTTCGTTTAATTGTTTTATGGAAAACCGACATTTATTTAACAAGTAAGTTGGTATTGTCGCCTAAGAATAAAGGGATTTGTAAAAATCAAATTGTTGGCTAAACGCATTTTAACCAGAGCTTGCCAATTTTTTCGGTAAGTCTATACGGCTTTATTAAAGCAAAACCTAGTTGATACTAATCAAGGAAGATGTAATGGCTTATGAAAAACCCGAAAGATTCCCCTGTCCTTTCTGTGAGTGCATAGCTGGCCGGATACCCAGCGCAATAGTCTTTGAGAATGAACATGCTGTATCGTTTATGGCGGTAAACCGACGTAGTGAAGGGGCCGTTCTAATCTGTCCCAAACGCCATATTGAACAACTGTCCCACCTCAGGCCCGAAGAAGCCGTCGATATCATGGATATTTTAAGAAAAACGGCGAAGTCGGTATGCTTAGCCTACGTGCCGAGTGCGTTTCATACTTTTTGTAACGCCGGGGTGCGTGCCGGACAGTCCGTTTGTCATATGCATTTTCAAGTTCAGACGCGATTTGAAAACACAGCATATTCTTTTGCACCCAGCATAGAAATCCCTTGGATCGCCGTCAGCGAACTTCGCAGAAATGCCAGTCGGATTCAGCACGCGGCATCAACCATTTGTAGTTTTAATCAAAAGTTTGAAATAAAAAATCGACAATTAGCAGAATTTACTCACTCTGTGGGAGATTTGCGTAAGCAGGAAATTATCATTGCGGAAACGTCTTCTTTTTATGCAGTACTCCCTGAGTACTGCAGGGTTGAAGGAGCTTTGGTTATTCTTCCCAAGCGACAAGTTGAAAACTATCTTGAGTTGTCAAACTCGGAAAGTGGTGAACTGATCAAACTGGTGAGCCGTTTGGCAGATACGCTAGAAAAAGCTTATGACCCGATAGGTTTAAGCGTCTGGTGGGAAACTGGCGTAAATGCGGATCAGCATTACGACCATTTAGTTGTAGAGATGACACCATACGCAAAAAACAAAAATTATAAATATCAAGATCGCTCTGAATTGAGCAAAGTCGCGTTAAGCGACAGGCAAACGTGGGCACGACATATTATTAAGCATTTGGAGCTGTGAATAATGCATGGAAATTGGTTAGATAAAAATAGATTTTTATACTTGTTAGACAACCCTTGGTATAAGTTACTTGCTGAACTTCAAAGCTTTGTTTCAGTTGAAACGTATCGTTACTGGGACTCACAGTCCCTGAAGACGATGCACTTACCAGTGACAACAAATGCAGTCTCAAGTCCAATGGGCTTAGGTAGTGACTCGTTACCGGTGAAAATTGACTTGTTTGGTATCGATACTTATCTAGCAGATTCAATGCAGTTTATGCTTGAATACGGTTGCCGATTTTTTGATGGGGGTAGCTATTATGTGATGCCGTCATTTAGAGGTGAAAATGCCAGTAAACGCCATTTATGTCAATTCTATCACAGTGAGATAGAAGTCCCGACGGGCATGGATACTACTATGACATTGGCTGAAGGATATATCAAGCACTTGGCTAAAGGTATTTTGGCTGAGTTTTCTGAGCGTATTTCAGAATATTCAGGTGATATGGATCATTTGGAGTACCTAGTTAATCACCAAGGCAATTTGCCGCAGGTAACTTTTGATGAAGCCGCTGAGATTCTAAAACATCACCCTGACTATATTGAATCTAATGAAGGTGGCTGGCGCACGATTACTCATGCAGGTGAAAGGAAAATCATTGAGCACTTTAACGGTTTTGCCTGGATAACTCATTATGATCACTTATCTGTTCCTTTCTATCAGGCATATGCCGATGAGGGCAGGAAAACTGCTGCTTGTGCTGATTTGCTCTTTGGCTTAGGGGAGATTATCGGTTTAGGAGAGCGTCATGAAACCTCTGAGCAGACGTTGGATGCGCTGGAACTGCATGAAGTGCCCGCTGAAGATTATCGCTGGTACGTAGATATGAAGGAAAAAAGCCCAATGAAAACTTCTGGTTTTGGTATGGGTGTTGAGCGCTTTTTAATGTGGGTATTAAGTCACGACGATATCCGTGATATGCAAATTTTAACTCGGTTTAATGACGCAAAAACTGAACCTTAGACCTGAAAACATAATAATTAGATCTATGTACAATTATACTAATAAGATTTAGAGGGAATAAATATGAGTTTGATCTTTGCAGGCATGGATGGAGAGATGACAGGCTCTAGGGTTGAAGAGCATGAATTAATTCAGATAGGTTTAGCTTTGTCTGAGTCCGAAATTTTTTGTTCTCGTATAGCTTGGGACTCCTTTAACTATGAGCCAGAAGCACTTGAAGTTATTGACGTTACACTTGAAGAAGTTAAAGAAGGCCCTAGTGCAGCGGAGGTTGATGAGCTATTAGTCCAGTGGCTTACAGAAAAAGGAATAGAAAAGCACTCTATTGTGCCCGTAGGGTGGGAAGTTGCCGCTTTTGATAGACCCTTTGTCAGAAAGTCGCTGCCGAAATTTTTCCAATACCTACACTTCCATTCAGTGGAACTCAACAGTGTGATCTATACCCTAGGTGATGTTATGCCATATCAAGGAGTTCGTCCTAACAGCGCTACATGGAAAAAAATGGCGAAATTTGCGGCGACCTTCAATATCAAATGTGAAGAGGCCCGTTGGCCGAAAAAGCATGATGCCGGAGAAGATGCTGTAATGGGGTTGATGTCCTGGCGTTGGCTGAGAAACATTGTGGCAGCAGGCAATCCGGGACATCTCAAGGTTGAAGAAAAAAGTGCCGAGCTTTATGGACGTATTGAGAGTGTTGATGCAACAAAAGGAAAAACGGTGTGATATGACTGAGAGTCAGCAAAAAATTGATCGTTTGTTGTCGTCCTATCCATCATTACAGGCGATCTTCAAGCATTGTTTGCAATTTCGCTATAACGCACTTGATTTGAAGTTTGCTGTCAAAGGCAGTTTAGTGACGGGTGAAGTGGATGAGCTGTCGGATCTTGATTTATATATCAATGTTCCCGATGCCTCACAACTGATGGCGGTGCAGGCTGCTTTTGTCCAACACATTAAAGCTTTCGGAGAGTTAATGACATGGTTCAGAGCCGAACATATTAATATGCCAAATCTGCTGGTGTTTTATCTCGAAGTTCAGGGTGAACTGATTAAAGTGGATGCGGAAATTATTTGTTTGCAAGAGCAAAGCCAGGCTTTGCCTAAAAAATTTCTTAGCTTACAAGCGGGTAGTGAAATTTTTGACGAACAGCTTAAAGAACAACAACAGAGCGTCGATTTTGCGTTGATTTACAGAAAATTTTGTGCATGGCAATGGTTTATCTATTGCAAGATAGCCAGAGGCGAGCTATTCCAGGCTGCACGTTCGATAGATTTTAGTCGCGAAAATGCCTTGCTAATATTGATCCGTGCCCACTTCGACTTACCTGTGATGGACGGCCACCGGCGTATTGAAAAGCTGTTACCTCATAATGTAATCAAACAACTAGAATTAACTTATCCCAAGAAGATGGACAAGCGCGTCATGCTTGATTGTCTGAGACAGTTATCTGAGATTTTCTGCGATTACTGGGCAATCTTGATGGAGGTTAAACCTATTGATCATGATGGAGAGTTGCTTGGTAATATCAACCGACAGATCCGAAAACACAATATGAAATATTGAGAACGACTGGTACTCCCCTAAAATGTATAGAACACAAAATCCTCGAAAGGGAGTTTTTATGGTTTTGCCAGACGAGGATTAAGCAAGAGATGGCAGATGTTTACAGGAATAATCGAGGCAACAAGGTTATTTGGGCAATATCCAAGGAAGTGACGGCGCTCTTCTGGTGGTTGGGGATTTAACGGATATAAAACTCGGCGATAGTATCGCAGCCAATTGGGTTTGCCTAACGGTAACCCAATTCTATGCTCACGGATAGAATGCAGATGTTTCTGCAAAAACGTTGTCTCTTACCGGGGTTGAACGATATCGAGTCGGTCAAAGAGTCAATCTGGAAAAGGACTTAATGCTCAACTCGCGGTTAGGCGGTCACTTGGTTTCAGGTCATATTGACGAAATGGCGTAAGTGATAGCGATCTTGAAAATTGTTCTTTTGCTAGAAAGAGAATACAAAAAATCCAGTCTTTCCTTGGGGTTACTGGCTTCTGCCGGTTTTTTAACAAATAAGTATTAATCTTTACGGAGCCTTCCAATGAAACTGAATTCTACAGAAGAAATTATAAAAGATATCGCAACAGGCAAGATGGTGATCATCATGGATGATGAAAATCGTGAAAATGAAGGCGACTTAATGATAGCGGCTGAACATGTAACCGCAGAAGCTGTTAATTTTATGGCTCGTTATGGTCGCGGTCTTATTTGTCAGACCATGACCGAAGAGCGTTGCAAACAGTTGAATCTACCTTTGATGGTGCGTGAAAATGGTGCCCAATTTTCAACCAACTTTACCGTGTCAATAGAAGCAGCTGAGGGGGTATCCACAGGCATTTCGGCCGCAGATCGCGCTTGTACCGTTCAAGCAGCAATAGCCAAAGATGCCAAACCTTCAGATATAGTCCAGCCGGGTCACATCTTTCCAATCAAAGCTAGGGCTGGTGGCGTGTTAACCCGCGCGGGTCATACCGAAGCCGGTTGTGATTTCGCCCGTTTGGCAGGCTTGGAGCCTAGTTCAGTTATCGTTGAAATACTCAATGAAGACGGGACGATGGCGAGACGCCCAGATCTGGAAAAGTTCGCGAAAGAACACAAGCTAAAAATAGGTACCATTGCTGATCTGATTGAATATCGTAACCTTAATGAGTCTATTATTAAGAGGATTGCAAAGCGTCGCTTACCCACTCAGTATGGCGACTTTGATTTACTGACTTATAAAGACAGTATTAGCGAAAACCTGCATTACGCGCTGACCAAAGGTGATATTGATCGCGACAAGCCAGCATTGGTAAGGGTTCATGTGCATAATGCTTTCGCTGATCTATTGCAGTTTGACTGCTCCGCTTCAAAAAGTTGGAGCTTTCCATCTGCCATGGAAAAAATTGCTAAAGAAGGTGGCATACTGGCTATTATTAGCAGCAATGAATTCTCGGGTTCTTTGGTAACCACGGTGCAACGCTTTGAAAATGCCTCAACACTGGTTGACTATAAAGAACAAAATATTCGAAATATTGGTCTAGGCTCCCAGATTTTATCGGACTTAGGTGTCGAATCGATCCGCTTAATGAGTGTACCGAAGAAATATCCTGCGCTTTCCGGTTTTGGCCTAAAAATCACGGAGTTTGTTGGAACCACCGGCGCATGACATTGCCTTATGGGCAGCCAGTTGCTTGAGGGGCTATTGATGGATTAAGGCGTACCGGTGGCAGTAGTTAACAGGATATCTCCGTAATTAAAGTACCTGGAGCAATTGAATTACGTCTGGTTGCCCAACAAATCGCCGAAAATCTGGTGTTCGATGCGATTATCGTCTTAGGAGTTATTATTCGCGGTGGGGCTCCACATTTTGACCTAGTAGCAAATGAGTCGAATAGAGTCTTGGCATGAGTTTCAGTCAGTTTTTACTTCTTACATGGGCGTACTCACTGGCAAAGGTTTTAAGCGCATCGCAGGCTTCCTGCCATATTGCTGCACTGTTATTGTACAACGCAAATTTTAAATAGGCTGAAGTCATTTTTTGAGTAATAGCTAAACGGTTCGGATTTTCATCATCGGTCTCTTTTGCATCAAAACCGGCAATTCCTCCCAGGCCGTGCTTTGCGCCTACTAAGGTTAGCAAATAATCACTTTCCGGCGACAAATAAAATGGGTCTGCATGCCAATCGGAGCCTCGCGTAGTAAAATGTGCACTAACATCTTGATCACCGTAAACCACTAACGTTTTTGTTGTCATTGCAGAGTAGTCGGGATTGAGTTCAGGATATCTTTCTCTTACGTCATAGTGTAAATCAGCTCCACCTTTGCCGACAGCAGCCGTGATCCGCTCATCCGGCATATTTGGGCTAGCTTTCAGATCGCCTTCTGATGGCTTCAGTTGGCTGCCTGCTAACATAGCCGCGGTAAATGACCCTGCAGAATGCCCAACTACTGCGATTTTTTGTTTGTCTAACCTTCCGGCTATATATGGCGAATCACCTTCAATTGACGCCAGGTTATCCAGGATCGTTTGCATTTCAAGCATGCGCTCGTTTAAAAATAGTGGGGCATCAGGGTGGCTCTGATTAAACTCTGCTACTTTTGAGTTAGCGTGAGTAGGTTGAGTGACCGCAAAACCTTGTTCAGCATAATAGTTAGCCAATGGATCATAGCCGTCTTTAGAAGGCAAATATAGCGAAGGGCCATGCCCGTGTGACAGGAGAATGATCGGGATATTACTGCCGCTTTCGGGTAACGTAATGCGTAGTTCAAGGGGGAATTACGATTATCAATTGCAATACAAACGGGACTAATTGATATCGTAAGCAGTTTTTCAGATTCTGGAATTTTTATTGAGCTAGTTACAAGATTATTCATTTGAAGAGCCACTCTCTGGTTTTGTTAGTTGTTGTGATGTGCCGCCCTCATTCAGGGTAGCCATACTATAGCCATGCAGGGTTCTAAAGGAGGATCCGAAATTCGCGCAAAGTAGCGCTCAAATAAAGGTTTTTGGGGTACAAAAGCCGATTCGAAATGCTTTTTACAATACAGAAAAATTTTCTAGCTATATGGACAAGTTAACTCCTGGTAAATTTCCAACTTTCTTTTGGGGATCTATTTGGGATGCAAACGAGGGAGCGGACGGCACTGTTTGGCTGAATACAGGTGAAGACTCCTCCGATCTCTCAATTAAGATCCCGAGAGAGGTTTTCAAGGAGCTTAAAGGTAAATGCAATCTTTCCGATGATGAACCATGGAAAGAGTTAAATGGCAGTTGTTTTCTATTGTATGGGTGGTATAACAAAAGCCTTAGTACAGGAAAACCATATCTAACTCTTTTAGAGCCCCATCCGGAACTAATTACTATGCGACTTAGTTCTTAGTTCTTAGTTTTAGGGTGACTTAACCACCCATGTGGAATGTCAGAAACTGAAGCAAAAAGAGATGTCTGCGGCCCTTGGCATGGAGCACATCCTCTTCGATCTCACTGGCTTAGCAATGTGTCGACACATTTAGTAAGGCTTTGGCTGGATGAGGTTTGAGTCATAGCTTGCTTGGAGACGACTTTGTTTCAGGCCTTAGATTTGGTAGGGAGAAGGTAACGAGTCTCCCTATGTCATAGGGTGGCGATTCAGCCCATGGATGCGAATTCTAATTGTTATCGCTGGCCTCCCGATGAGTTTCGACTAAAAATACTGCTAGAGTGGATGCAGCGCCTACAGCTAACTTAGCATGTCGAGGGCCAAGACCTTTGTAAGAAGCCGATTTACCATGTCCAGTACCATATTTATTGCGAAGGGCGGCTATCCCATTTGTGATTGTTGCGAGATTACTCAGCAGTATTCGAATAGTATCTACAGCTTTTGCTTCATCGGGAATATCTTTTGGAGTCAACTTCAACTCCTTAACTGTACGCTTAACTAGCTGACCTAAATCATCGTTTTTTGGTGGTTCAATATCTCGTTCACTAAGGATTGTTTTGCAACAGGTTTCAAGAAGCTCTTTTGCCGTTCCGATAGCTAGACCGGGATCGTTGAATACAGCTGCCTTCATTCTCGTAATTTGTTGTGTAACATACACTATATCACTACCGCTCAATGTTTCTTTCACTGCACTCACACCCGGAAGAGATGTAACGCCTGAATTACGGCCAACATAAATGGGCTTTCCTGAGATTCTGGTTCTTTCGGCAATCTCAAATCCGTCGTGGGCTAAGAAGCTATTATATAGTTGAACAAGCTTCTGAGATTCTGTTACATCTGGACGAACCACTGGATGGACTGATTCGGCTAGGAATCTCAGCAGAATTTCGTCATCCCCATTCATTAGGTGGAAACGACGATCATAAAAAACCCAATGTTCTTCCCAGTCATAATTATTAACCCTGTGTTGCCAAATGTCGCCGGCAGCATCAGAAAAGCGTTGATCTGTTGAGGGCAGTGAAGCTAAATCATAAAGGCGAGCAAGGAACTCTGATTCCTCTAAAGTTCCAGCCCAATTGACTTTCTCAATAACCATTGCATCGAACAGATCTTTTCTTGTGATTTGAGTAATTTTCATATCAACATTCACCGTTTAATGCGTACATAAAGTGCCATCAGAAAGCAGCTAAGTATTTAGTTGGTGCTTAATTTACTAATTCCCCTCAACATACCTTCTAGAGCGGAGGACACATTTGTTTGTGTGTAGTAGCAATCTAAAGCTTACTTTTCGCTAACTTCTAATAGCTCCCCAACCTCACAATCAAAATACCTACAAAGCGCTTCCAATGCAGCGAAATCAATCCGCTGAGCGGTTTCTTTATACAACAATGTCACGGTATTGCGATTCAATCCAGTATCGCGTGCAACGTCCATTATCTTTAGCTTTCGCTCGCCCATCATCCGCGCTAAATGACACTTAATCATGACTGCCTCTCAATAAATGTCATCTTAAATGACAAAAAAACATTGCAAATGATATTTTGCGTGTTAATATGTCATTCAGGATGGCAATTTGAAGTTTAGAAATACGTTATGCCATTCAGTGTATCAACCAACTGGGGAGTTTGCCATGTTAAATGACATGACGCTTTTAACGACTGCCGAACTGGCAGAGAGGATTAAATATGATCCTCGCACTATTCGAGAGCAGCTGAAAGATTCGGTGCTGCATGAGGGCATTCACTATATCCGTCCTTTTGGAGGCAGAAAGATCTTGTTTCTGTGGGAAGCTATTCAGCGTGACATAGGTCAGGAATCGTCGAGTTCGCTTGCTATTCCAATGGCAAAAGGAGCCGTAGCTCATGGGTAGTATTAACGCACGTCCCGAGACCGGGAAATTGTTCATCGATTTCCGATACAAGGGCAAACGCTGTCGCGAGCAAACTTCTCTTGCGGATACCAAGGAGAACCGCAAGCGAGTACAGAAGTTGCTCGACAGGATTGAAGCGGAGATTACGTTAGGCACCTTTGATTATGCCAAGCACTTTCCGGGCAGCACTAAGGCGCAGCAATTCAAGGAAATGCAGGTGCGCAGTCAGCATTTAGACACGCCGCTTTTCAGTGATTTCGCAGAGACCTGGTTTGCTGAAATGCGTATTCAGTGGCGGACATCTCATGCAGATACGGTCAGAAGGACACTGAATGGCTATTTGCTTCCAGCGTTTGGAGATAAAGAGGTTGGCTGCATCACCAAAGCCGACATCTTGGAGTTTCGAGCATCCCTCGCCAAAGTGAAAACTCGAAGCAACAAGCAGCTATCGCCGTCGCGGATAAACCACATCATGACGCCTTTGCGCATGATTTTGAATGAAGCAGCCAACCGCTACAATTTTAGCTCACCTTACCAGGGAATTAAATCGCTTAAAGTTCCGCGTACTGATGTTGAGCCATTTTCGATTGAAGAGGTGCGGCTCATCATTGAGACAGTGCGTGCGGATTTTCGAGACTACTACACGGTGCGTTTTTTCTCCGGCATGCGAACAGCGGAAATCGATGGGCTTCAGTGGGGTGCGGTGGACTTTGAACGTCGGCAAATCATGGTTCGAAGCACAATCGTGAACGGTGAAATACAGAGCACCAAAACTGATGGCTCGTTCCGGGCGATTGAAATGAGTCAGCTGGTGTTCGATGCTCTTAAGCGACAGCAGCAGGCAACAGGAGACATGAAGTTTGTCTTCTGCACTCGCAATGGCTCGCCGCTGTCGCATAACAACGTCACTAAACGCGTCTGGTACCCACTGTTACGGCATTTGGGGTTACGTAAACGCCGAGCTTATCAAACGCGCCACACGGCGGCCACACTCTGGCTGGCAGCAGGGGAGAGCCCTGAATGGATTGCCCGTCAAATGGGCCACTCAACAACAGAAATGTTGTTTCGGGTGTACTCGCGCTATGTCCCGAACCTGACCCGCCAGGACGGGTCGGCTTTCGAGCGGCTGCTCAAATCTAATTTCAACGACTTTAAGCCAGATGGTGCGTAAGAGCTTCGCTCTAGTCACGTTAACGATTTAATATTTCTTGGAGAATGACTATGAATACAACAACTCGTGAAACTGTACAGCCGCTTTTGATTGAAGCTGCCACGTATCGACGCTTTATCGGACGTTATTACCTTTCGACGATAACGCCGGTGTCTTCCGAACGAGATAACGAGGTGTTTGAACTGACGTTATCTGATAGCTCGGGAGACCTTACTGTTATAGCCCGACATGACCAACTATTAGACCAGGTGATTCTGGAGCACACCATGGTTCATGTTGAAGTTGCAGCGCTGCCTACCTCTGTCGGAACGGTACGGGTGTGTAAAAACCTTAGTTGCGCTGCAGCCAGCAAGCGTCTGGGTAATAGCTTGTCGGCTCTCCCAATCTCTCAATGCCCTCGACCCGCGGTATTTCAAGCCTTTTTGGTGCTTTATGCTCGTATCCAGTCATCGTTAATGCGGAGCTTTATAGATGATGTGTTACTTCAGCCCGAAATCGGAATCTCGTTCCTGCAATGTCCAGCAACCCTTAGGTCGCATCACGCCTATGTCGGAGGCCTCCTTGAGCATGCTGTTGAGGTTGCGTGGAATGTGTCAGGTGTTCATGCGTTGACTGATATTGAGCGTGATGTCGCGGTCGTCGCTGCGCTATTGCATGGCGTCGGTAAAACACGAACGCTGAGTGCAGGTGCTACGAGAACCGCCCTGGGTACTCTGGTTGAGCCGGAATTTTTGACACTCGAGGTATGTGCGGATGCCCTAGATAACCTTGAATATCAGTCACCATCATTGGCCAACCAATTGCGCCATATCTGGACGTCTGGCATTTTTCGCGAGCACACATGCGGTCAAAACCATGCATTGCTCTATGACGTTCTAGCTCGCTCATTTAAGAGCAGTATGTTCAGTCAGCAATCGATGGCATTTCTTGCTGAGGCCGAGATTGATACACCTACTTTCGCATAGGCGCTTTGCGAAACTTTAATTTCATTAATTAAATTAATTTCGTTAAAAGGAGACTGCTATGGCTCGTCACCCGGAAGTCACGGAGCAGGAAATTATCGACGCTGGCTTAGCACTGGAAAAACGAGGAAGGCGCCCGAATCCGGGCGCTATCCGAAAAGAGCTTGGCGACCGTGGCGGGCTAGCTCGCATTAAGAGTATCTGGGAGGCGTACAGCGACAACCGAGATGACCCACTTTATGAATCCAGCAAAGAGAGTCTAACGTTCGATTCACTCCCTACTCATTACGCTGATAACGCTCAAACCTTGATTGATAAAGTCGTCCATGCAATGAAGCAGATGGCGATTGCCGGCTACATTGATGCTCAGAAGATCTTTGAGCGACGCCTAAAAAGTCTTGAAGCGGCTCATGAACAGGCATTAGAGCATTATAAGGAAAGTGAACGCTCTGCAGATGAGTGCTTACAAAAGCTCGAGGGTGAGCTTGATGAACTGCAAACGGAGCTAGATAGCCTTGCACAGCAAAACGCAAAACTGTTAATCGAGAACGCGGAAATGCGAGGCAAGCTTGAAGCTGTGAAAGGCTGAAGTCGTTTAGCTAATCAGTGTTTCATCCCTCACATCACTTCTATACTCAGAACCTGAAAGGAAATTCCTATGAAATGTGAATATACGAGCTTTTTTAAGTTAGCACCTGCGAGCCTTTTGGAAGCCGCGGAGACCGAGGTACAAGCTGAACTCGATAGAACCGACGGCGAACTCTTTCATTACCAGCCGCAGACGTTTCGTGGATATAACCTTGGATGGCCGCGTGGCGATGTTCAGGGGCTATTGCAGTTCTTTTCGGATGTCGGGTGTGTTTTCTCTCAGTATCGCCTCGCGTATTCACTGCTGCCCGACAACCTTGAGGAATGGCCTTTAAAATCGGAGTATTTGGCTTTCTATTATGCCCTCAGTGCAACTGAAATCCGGTTGAATTTACTTCACGAGGACCGAGTAAATGGCGCGTTTCGCGAGTTTGAATGCAGTAACGAATTTGTTCGCTACCGATTTATGATGAATACCTTCATTGACCGATATGCGCAGTCGCACTCAATTTCAGCGGATATTATTAAGCATTTCAGGGCGCTGTCCCTGGGCGAGCGCAGCGGGATGTTGCTGTCTTAATATCGTGGTGATAGCAAAGTTATTTTCCCGCGTGCAGCAATTTGTTATGCGCCTTTTACCACAGCCTCTGGCTCAACCTGTAGAACCTGAGCACCAGATGGGTGAGCCTGCTCCAGTGAAGAAATGATTGCTGTTAGCGCCGACTCTTTGACCACAACACCACCGTTTACGTTGTACTGATTCTGCTTGCCTAAACAGAACTCTTTTAGATACTCCTTTACTATAACTGGTTTCCACAAGTACTCCTTAACTCCGGTGTGAAGGAAAATATTGGACCAGCCATAAATGCGAGTTAGACACTCAAACGGAACCGAAAAGTCAACATCACTTTTGTGCTGTTTAATTTCTTCAAATAGCTTACTCATTGAGAGCGGCTCAAAACTTTGAGTAGTTGGTTGGAACCACCCAAGAACACCAAAAGCTCTGCGCACCCTTAACTCAACAATTTGTCTAATAATCGAGATGGATAAATCAGGCTCTACTTCTACGAATGAATGAAATGATGCTTGACCGAATATGGACTGCTTTAACGACTGATACATAGTCACATGATGCTGACACAGGTTTTTTCCGCAGCCGTAAGGCGCTGATACGCCTTTGATTCGAACCGCGTACTCATTCAGAAGAACAAGCGAGTCAAACAGTAATCCTTGAAATAGCCTGTGGTAGTTGTAAACCACCAGATCATCTATCTCGGAACCTGGAGCGACCTCAAAGCGTTTTATGAAGTCAGGTTTCAATAAATCTCTACATAATTTCAAGAAAACAACTGTATTTGCAGTGTAATAGGCAGGATCGGTAGACTTCTTTTTTTCGTCACTTGGTGACTTTGCGAGCACCTGCTGAATGATCTGGTCGTCTCCAATCGATGGCAGGCGACTCTTTCCAAGAAGTGCCATGGCCTCGTTCTCATACCAATCCAACTCAACGCTTGCCAAGCGCTGGAATTTATCGTGCAGCCCACTCTGTGTCTTCTCAATATCGAGATAAGTATTGTAATTCATACGAAACTCCAGAAAAACGCATAACGCCGAATTCAGGTGCCCCGTAGGAGTCACCTGCAATGACTTGTTATGGCTTTAGGTCGGCAATCTGCTCATGATGATTAATCCATAAGCTCATATTTAAAAATTTGATTTTCTTTGGCTCTTTTTCATCTCTTTCTTTAGGTGGCACCCATTCACCTACGGAAGTCTTGATAACACCATACGCCAGAAGCCTCTGGCCTTCTGAATATTCTGAGAGGTCGAGCCCCTTATCTGCGATAATTAGCTCAATGCTCGGAATTGGTGTGACCTTGTCTATGAGCTCATAGAAAGGGCTGTGTAACTTAATTTTCCAGTATTTAAATTTTTCGGTTGGCCGGATCAGCTTTGAAATAACACCCTGAAAACACATCGGGTATTGCTCTTTTTTATCTTCAACAAGCTTGTAAGCTGAAATATACTGTTCTTCCTCAAAATAAAAGTCACTCCACTTTACCTTCTTTCCTCGGTAATTGAGGACGATCAAAGAAGCAAGCTCACTATCCTCTTCAAGCTTTGCCCTCAATGCAAGGACTTGATTTAGGACTTTTAAGTAGCTCGAGGCCGTGCCTTTTCTGGTATACACCTTACCTTTCGGACTTTTTTTATTCAGGGATTCTATCGAGTCATTTATTGGTCCAGTTTCAGTCTCAGAAAACTCGGGTTTGTGAAGTATCTGAAGACTAAACTCATACTTGTTATTATCTAATGACCTAAGTACATTTGGGTCAGAGTCTCTTGCAATAACCTTAACCGCACCCTCGGTGTTGTACGGACAAAATTCGTATGAATGCTTTTGGTTTTGCTTCAGCTTAAAAAACGAAGGAACTGTAATTACTTTGTCTAGCCGTCTTTGTTCATAAGAATGAACAAAAGACATCTCTGCATCACATCCATTTACATGACATACGTACTCGCCATCATAGCCTCCCATACAGTCTTCAACGGTTACTTCTTCTAGAGTTCTTTTGTCTTTAACTTTATTTACTTTTACACCCAAAATTAGATCCTTACCAATTTTTCCTTAACGTGGAGCTAACCGGCGCCGATAGGCGTTGAGCGTCGGGTTATGCCAATTCGTGACCATGCCTTATGCACGTGTATCAACGCCAAGTGCCTGTCCTTGCTGCCTGTACATGACTTCTATCGCAGCCTGCAACCTCTTGGCTAAATCTGGATCGTTGTTTGAGCGGGCGCCCTCAATCCCAAAATGCGCCTTCTCAACGAAATTGATGCGCGTAGTGTCTGTAACCATATCGACTGGTTGGCCGGTCGCCATCGAAATTTTCATAGTCATCCCTAGGAAAGGTGAGCTTTCATCGAGCGACATTTCCCCGCTACGGATTTGGTCGTTCATCCAGTCGAACGTTTCCTTGCGTGTCATGCTGGTAAAATCTGCTTGTTTGGTGGTCGATGACTCGGCAGTGGCTGCTGATAGTGCGGACGAAAACGATGCGGGAACGGTGTTTACCGAAGCGGATACCTGAGTGAGCTGGGGGGTGTAAATATGATTTGATTCCGTGTTGACCTTCATAAATACCTCCTATTGATGACGATTAGTAAAGGGGTATAACAATTTGTATGTTGAGCATGCTCAACTAGATTCTAGCGCGCAATATCCACCTTTGATTTCTTGTTATATCCTTGACAATAAATGACTTAAATACATAACACAATAACAAACCGGCAATATTGCTGAGATAGTTGTGCCGTGCATGATTAGTGTAGTCCACACCACTATTAGTAGGGAGTCGAGTCACTCTTTGAAACCCCAAGGTCTGCCCATATTAGGTAGTCGCGCTCCGACGGACATATCCGAAACTTAGCTGAAGCTGGCTGAGCAAGCGAATGCAGACAGAAATTGAAACCATCACTGAGAGCTTCGTTAAGATTGACTGCGCTTATGCACTTCAAGCCAGTATTCCTGCAGCCGTCTGTCCTTACTTCTAAGTGCTCGGTTCAGGCTGAGCAACTCCAGCGGCTCGCGCTTCAGCATCAGCGCTAATTCATAGCATTTTAGCTCGCCCATATGCAGGCCACCACGTAGCTGGCTGATGTGGGCCGAAGATACGCCTAGGAGTCGGGCCACATCAGCATCATTCTTCAACTCTTTGATTGTCTTCAGTTCGTTCAGGTACTCCGATAGTGACAACATGGTTCACCCAATTGTTAAGTAATTACTTGACAGTTGAGATAGAGTTTCCTCATAATCCTTTAAGTAATTACTTAATTTATTGGGTGGTATCGCCGCCTTTTACTCGCAGACGGCGCAGCGTTTTTACCCGAGGTGGTCGAGGGTCTATTGCGTCTATCGACTGAAATTCTTACTCGGAGAAAAATGAACAATGCATGTGACTCGTAAATTTTTTGTTTTATCAGCTTTAACTCTCGCACTTTCTGCATGCGGAGGCGGCGGTGGTGACGACACCTCAGACAACGCATCAACGACGCCGCCTCCACCTCCTCCTCCGTATTCCGTGAGCGTCGACTCCGCCGAATCGGTAGAAGAAAACTCTTCACTAACTGTTGATGTCTCGACTTCCGGAGGCGAGGGGAACGAATCAATTACGGCCTCAATTCGTCGGGCTGGGGAAGACCCAGATGATGAAACAGGTGGTAACGCCAGTGATGTTACTGTTGAACAAACTAGCGAGGGGTTTGTATTTGGTTTCGGTGATATTACTTATAAGCGGGATGAGTACACCATCACGATAGACGCCACCAAAGGCGACGAGACAAAGTCAGAAGAGTTTGATGTTGTGGTAAAAAATACGTCGGGCGACGAAACCGCAGCCTATGTAAATTCAGTTCAATCGGTCCTGCCAGCACAGCGTCAGTTCATTGCAGAGTGGTTGATGGTGGAACGCTTAGTTAAAGGCGTAAATCTGTCTGGTGGTGACATTGATATTAAGGACATCAAACCCTTGTATGTCAATACAACTAGCGGTAGCGGTGCGGATAACAATGCGCTTTTGAGTGCACACGTCAGTGACGACCGGCTAAGCGGCTACGAAGACAATTCTGTGAACGAGTCAGACGCCTTTGATGGCTTTTTAGCTAACGTTTCAGCAGAAACCTGTGAGCCACCGCGCTGCTTCAATGAGCACCTGGTTCGCGTGAAACCATTGTTTGATTACATTTTCGAGCGCAGTGGTGGTGTCATTCAAGAGCCCGCGTACGGTGACGTTGGCTTTGATGCTGTTACCGGAACTTACTCGATTTTCTACACAGCCCCTGATAACGGCAGCTTCGACGACCAAGGCAATTGGACGTTCAAACCTGAGTTTGAGTACTTAAGCGACATCATCG
>ENA-ORDG01000090-ORDG01000090.1-marine-metagenome-genome-assembly--contig:-NODE-90-length-40218-cov-6.232331_pt1 | contig 40218 bp, 51 predicted proteins | sample MGYA00248629_ERZ508524 | MGnify/ENA primary metagenome ERZ508524 (study PRJEB26194, sample SAMN05421901) | marine metagenome | isolation source: East of Rio de Janeiro, Brazil, South Atlantic Ocean...
GCCTCTCCAAGTCCGGCGACTTTCTTGAATCAATGGCACGCCCGTGATTCAAGAAATCGATGGTTCCTCGAAGCGTTACCGCGTCTGCGGGAGTGCGCGACGCTTCTGGCGCTGTTCGAGCCAAGTGGTGAACGCCGACTGGGTGCAAACGTCCAAGGGTTCATAGGTGCCCGGCGCAACACGCCGAAACAGCATGGGGCCGGTCCGAACGGCGCTTCGGCCGAGAGAAACCTGGCAGCTATTCCCGGCGATCCCGCACCGACCACCTATGTTCATCACCGGATTGGTGCGAATGCTGATTGGTCCCGAGACGCGGCCCTTCGTGACGCTGATAACGCGCGCGGGGCGGCTCTGCTCGATCTTATGTCCGGGCCTGAACCATAGTCGCGCTCGTCCGTCCGACCCGCACCAGAAACTGCGCGGTGCCGTCACCGGCGCCCGCCCTATCTCCAACTCACCAACAAGATCGGCTTTGGCGAACGCCGCGCGCGCCGCTGCCTCGATATTGTCGGGCAGGATGCAGGAGCACGCCATGGCGGGCGTGAACGCGCTCAACGCCGCACCGGCCAGAGCCGTGCCGATCGCTCGCGATAGCGACACCATCATCATACCGGGAGGCTACGCCCGCACGGCTGAACGGAGCATGGCCTGAGTGCGCCTATGGAGTCGCTGTCGGATTGGCGATGCGCCCGAAAAACAGCACCGCGCCGCTCTTTCGGTCTCGCAGGGTGGCAAGGAAAGGACGATCGACCACCATCTCCGGCACCTGAGGCTCTATCCGCGCACTGGTCACGACGATCTTGACAGCGGTTGCCGCCGCCGCCTCGGTGCCCTCCTCATCGACGCGCAGGAAGGTCGCGTGCGCCACGTCATCGATCGCGAGGCGCGCACCGCTGGCGAGCCCCGACAGGTCCGCACGCTGCTGGTCGAAGGCGCTTGGCATGCCCGCTGCGATCAGCGCTGCCTTCACGCTCTTATCGAACCTCGCTTCGAAGCGGGGCAGAACGATCCGCATCTCGCGAGCCTGCTCCGCTGACAGGTCGAAACGATCATTGCCGCCCTGCTCGCCGGCGAAGAAATCGACACCCTTCAGCTCACGCTCCCAGCGGCGCAGGGTCGCCGCGTCACGCGGCAGGAAAATCTCCATCACGAAGCCATCGCCGCCATAAGGCAGCGCGATTGCCTGCCCTTCCCGGGTCTCGCGATAGTCGAACCGGCCAATCCGCTTCATCATCGTGATCGGGATGCGCGTGCCGTCGCCACGAGTGAAGGTCCGCGTTTCCGTCTCCTCGAACGGCACCTGCCACTTCGCCTTGAAGTAAAGCGCGTTGGTCAGCACAGCGGCGGTGTCATCCCCGAAGCCGCTCGGAGAGACGATCTGCGAAATCCTGCCCCTCGTCTCGCGCGAAACCCAGCCATTGATCCGCTCGGCTGCTCCGGCAGGGTTTCCGGCATAATCGACCGTTTCCGGAGCCGCTCCGAAGCCGGCGTGCGCCTCGGCGACATACTCGTTCCGGATCGGCAGTCCCTTCGCCAGCCACAACGCGTTCGCGATGCCGAGCGTGGTATCGGCATCGCCGGTGTCGGTGAGCTGGGCATTGTAGGACTTGATAAGCGCAGGGACGTTGCGGGCCGAATCCCAGCCAAGCGCGCGCCCGATCTCCTCGCGCGTGCCGCCCCGCGCGCCAAGATAGGCGAGCCCCAGGCCCTGCGACAGGCTGACCGGGGAGATGAACAGATTGGCGTTCGCATCGGCCGCCGCTGCCAGGTGCGGGTAGACCTTGGAGGTCATCACCGCCGCGCCATAGGTCAGCCCCCAAGGCGTGATCTCGCCGCTTCGCTCCGACTGCCCGGCGGGAGGCGGGCCGATATTGGGGGCCGGTTCGCTCATCGCACAGCCACCAAGCGCGAGGATGGCAAGAAGCGGGAATGACAGGGCTGCTTTAGGCATGGCTGCTCCCTAGAGGCTTGGCTGCTGATCGTAGAAATCGACCTGCATCCGCATGGCTCCGAGCGGTTCGACGAAATGCGGCTGTTCCGGTAGAACAAGCCCTGGCCGCTCAGGTGTAAGGATCACCTCAGAGGCAGCGTCGAGATAGGTGAGCTTCAATCTCCCTTCGATGACCCGGATCACGCCCCACACACCGGCCTTGGTGTGATGCTCGGAGCGCAGGGCAGCGGGCAATGTCACCTCATCGAATATGGGCGTCGAGCGGTAGGGAAGCACCATTATTTCTCTGCTCCTACTTGGACCGTGCATCGCACCGGCTGATCCGCCTTCCTTGCGGTCTGCCGGCATCCTTCGATCTTTTCTCGATTGTCGCGCAGCAACCTGTCGGCCGCGACGATCGCCTCCCAGCTCGGCCGCGATGTGCTCGCCATAAGATGCTGCCCGGCATCCCACGGTGTCGCCTCGGCAAGAACCCGCGTCGCCATGCGTTCGGGCCATTGCCAGCTCGCCGGCGCGATCTCGCGCGCGACCATACCGGGCAGGAAGGACCAGAGGAGAATGCCGATAAGCAACCCACCCAGCCCGAACCATAGTTGACGGTTCTTTTGATCCCGCGCCGTCAGCGCGGATTGAACGACGGTGCGCAGCTCGCGCCCCTGCTGTTTCATCTCGTTGGTCGCGGTGGCGAGGGCGGCATGATCGGCGCTGCGAAGGTCGGCCGCCGCTCGATTGATCTGCGCCGAAACCTGCGCAGGCGTCATCGCCAGCGCCGGCGACTTCACGATGGCCGTCGTAACCTGGTCGAGTCGTCCGTTGATGCCCTCCAGCCCCTGGACGACATGCCCCAGCGTCTCGGAATAATCCGGCACGTCGATGCTGGTGCGCTCGGCCGCCAGTCCCTCGATGGCGCGGCGCATCAACGCTAGTTCGCCGCGCTGCTGCTCGACCGCAACGCGCACCTGCTCGAACGCCTCCGTTGCCGCGTCGCCGCCTTCCTCCCATTCCTCGTCTGCCATTGTCTCTCCTTATCGGCTCAACCCTCGATCGCGGCCAATTTCCAGCGAACGGGTCAATTCCTGGCTGATCGGACGATCCCGGCGCATCTCCAGCCCCAGCTCGGGCGCGCGCCGCCGCAGCACGGATTCGAGCTGCGGATCGCGGTGCAGCGTCCCAGCCAAGCCGTCCATCTTCTTGGCCGTGCGCTCCGCGCCGGCACGATCGCCGCTGCGCGCGAGCTCGGCCCGCTCGCGCGCCATACCTTGCCAGCGCTCGACGAAGCGGTCGGCGCGCAGTTCGGGATTGGAACGGACCTGGGCTTCCTCGGCCATTGCCCGCGCCGCCCCGCACGCCTTGCCTTCGGTCGCGTCGCGCACCAGTGCGGGGTTGCGCTCGAACGCGGACGACAAATCCCGGGCCGCATGGGGGCGCACTCGATCGAGCGCGTCCCCGGCCTTCGCCAGCGCCTGTTTCTGGTGCGGGAGCAGAGGCAGGCCCTTCTCGCGCATCCGGTCCATATCGGCCTGGGCGCGCGCATAGCGTTCGATCGCCTTGGCCTGATTGGGCACCGGCGATCCCCGCTCGGAGCCGGTGATATTCGGACCCCCTTTGCCGTCGCGCGCCGGCTCGGGCGACGTCGGTTTCGGGCGGAAGCCGGCGAACATGCTCTTGGCCTTCGTCTGCACCTTGGCCGCGATCTCCCGCGCGCGTTCCGGGAACCGGATCTCGCGCCGTTCGGCGAACGCACGCACCCGGTCCTGCTCGGGCGTAGCACCCTCACGCCCATAGTCGCCGGCCATGTCCTTCGCCCGCTCGCGACCCAGCGTGCGGACAAGCTGGCGCTGATCGGCGAAGTCGTCGCGGCCGTAGTGGAGCTGCACCCCGTCGCGGTGCCGCGACAAGCCGACATAGGCGCTGTGGCGGTCCATGCCGGGGGTGGCGAGGACGTGGGCGCGATCGACCGTCACCCCCTGCGACTTATGGATGGTAGCCGCATAGCCATGATCGACATGGGCATAGTCCTTGAGGTCGAACGCGACCGATCGCCCGTCGTCGAGCCGCACCGCCATATGATCGGGACTGACGCGCTCGATCTGCCCAAGCGTGCCGTTCTTCACCCCTAGCCCGCGCTCATTCTTGAGGAACATGATGCGGTCGCCCGACGCGAACTCGCGCGCACCCCGCTCGGCCGACACGCGCACGTCCTCCCCCAACTCGCCACTGGCGCGCATGCGATCGCGCGCAGCCAGGTTGAGGTCACGCACCTCGGCATTGGTGTGGGTGAGGATGATCCGGGTCTGCTTCGGCGCGGCGATGCGCTGCGCGTCCCAGCGGTCCACAAGATCGCTGCGCGCCTGCTCGCGCGTCTCGGCCGCCTGCACCATGCCATGACGCTCATAGGCATGGATCGCCTCGCCCGTGCGGCCTGTCGCCAGCGCCTTCGTCGCGTCACGCTGCCAGTCCTCATGCTGCCGACGAACCTCGCTGATTTCGGCCGCGCCATGCCGCTCGGCCAGCGACCGGAACGCCGCGCCGGCCTCGATCGCCTGCAACTGCTCGGGGTCGCCGACAAGAACGACCTTCGCCCCTGCCCGTTCGGCCTCGGATAGGACACGCTCCATCTGACGCGTGCCGATCATGCCGGCCTCGTCGATCACCAGCACGTCACGCGGGCCTAGCTGTTCGCGGCCCTGGCTCCACTGATACTCCATGCTGGCGAGCGTGCGCGAGGCGATGCCCGATCCACCTTCCAGACCTTCGGCCGCGATCCCCGACAGCGCCGCGCCGCGCACCTGATAACCGGCGCGTTCCCATTCCCCGCGCGCCACCCCCAGCATCGTCGATTTGCCGGTGCCGGCATAGCCGACGACAATGGCAAGATCGCCTTTGCCTGCTATGTGTTCCAGCGCGGCCTGCTGCTCTCCACCGAGTCTCAGGTCGCGACTCCCGGCGACGGTCCGTAAGGATTGCGCCGTCGCCGGGAGACCATGCCCCTCCCGTCCCGCAAGTCGATCGCCGGCTTGACTCAACCGCTGCTCGGTGTCGATCATGTCGCGGCTCGTGAACCGATCCTCGCCGCGCCCGTCCTTCCCCAGCGCCACCAGCTCGGACGAGGTTCGCACCGCGCTCATCACCTGATCGAACTGCTCCTTGCCGTCGCTGTGACGGTGGACGAACATCGCCAGGTCGCGGGTGGTAAACGTCGCTTGGCTGCGCGTGATCGCGTCGAGTGCGATCCTCGGCTCAGCGATGATCTTCGCGCCATTCTCGCGCGCGATCCGCACATGATCGTCTGCCCGCTCGGCATCCTCGCCGCGATCGAGCCGGCGCGATCCCGCCGGCCCGATTTTGTGCTGGGGCTCAAGGTCAATCCCCTGCGCCTCCAACGTGCGATGATCTATGCGGGCGTCGATATCCAGCTCGGCCAAGCGCTCGTTGACATGCTCGGCCCATGCCTCGCGCCACTCCTGCAGCAGCGCCGTACTGTTCCACTCCCGCACCTTCTGGCCGAAGCCCTCCGGCCCGACCTCGCGCATCGACAGCATGACATGCGCGTGCGGCTTGGGCTGGCCGTCCTTCCCCATGTCCCAATGCACATTGAGGTCCGCGACCATGCCGCGCTCGACGAACTGCTTTTCGACGAACTCGCGTGCGAGCTGGACGCCCTGTCGCTGGTTCAGCTCGCGCGGAATCGAGAACTCGACCTCGCGCGCCAACTGCGCGTCCTTGCGCTTCTCGCCGGTCTCAACCTCGTTCCAGAGCGTGGTGCGATCGTTTAAACGTTCCGGCGCCCCCTGCGGCAACATCACCTCGGAGTGGATGACGCCGGCCTTATTCGAGAAGTCGTGGTTCCGGCTAAGCCGCTCGTCGTGCAGCTCCGATGCGGAGCGATAGGCGGCAGACGCGACGGCGCTGGAGCCGTTGGCACGGCTGATGATCTTGGCGCTGAAATGGTAGATCGCCATCGCGACTGCTATCATGCACTTCTGAGCGCACGTCGGCAACGACGTATAAGCGCGCACTCACACTCTCTGTCGTTCCCGTGATTGACTTCGGTGCATCTTCTGATTGAGACGGTACTCTAGCGCGCTGATCGTGCTACGATATCCTGCCAATCACGACACGGGAAGAACCTATGCAGGAACCGGGCACGGCAAAAGACACTGCCGGTCCAGGTGAACTTGAGGGTGGCTGCGTCTGCGGTGCTATGCGCTACGTCCTCAGGGCTGCGCCGCGTGTCCATTATTGCCACTGCTCCATGTGTCGGCGCTCCACCGGCAGTGCATTTGCGGTGCTTGCCTGGGTGCGCTGGGATGAGGTTGGCTGGCATGGCGACACGCTGATGCCGTATCGCTCGTCACCGATCGCCATCCGCTCCTTTTGTCGCGAGTGCGGCACCTCTTTGACGCTTCATTATGACGGTCGCGAAGATGGGACGGGAGAGGAAGTTGCCTTCCACGTCGGAACGCTCGATCATCCCGAACGTGTCTCGCCCACCTATCATTATGGCGTCGAAGCGCGGCTCCCGTGGATCGACTGCGGCGCTGACCTGCCCGAACAGCAGACGAAGGAAAAATGGAATGCGTAAGGTCCGTGATTATGATGCCGAGTTGAAGACGCTGAATGATAAGGCGCGCCAGCTCAAGGCGCGGAAGGTGGAGCAGTTCGGCCAGCTTGTCGCTGCGACCGGAGCCGATGCGCTCGACCCCGAAACGCTCGCCGGCGCACTGCTCGATGCGGTCGGATCGGACGCCAGTGCAAGGGAGGCGTGGCGCGCGAAAGGCGCTGCCTTCTTTCAACGGCGTGGGCGGAAAAGTGGGCGTGGCGCTGCGAGCGACGGATCGGGCGCTCAAACTGAACCGGGCGGCGACGCTGCGAGCGGAAGCGGGTCAGCGTCGCTCGTCTAACAAGGATTGGATCGTGGCCCGCCGCGAACGCACCCGCCACCTGATTGAGCTGGGCGGGCTCGTCCAGAAAGCCGGCCTGGTCGATCTCGCCGACGATGATCGCGCCACCCTCTACGGCGCGCTGCTCGAACTGGCAGCGAAGGCGCGGAGCGAAAATGCCGGCGACGTGCTGGCGCTCTGGAAGCGGCGGGGCAAACGCGCGTTCGACGCGGAAGCGGAAGGGAGCGAAACACCATGACCAAGCTCGATGTCGAAGCCATCCGCGCCCAAGTCCGTGCGCTTGATTTCGTGCGTGGCACGCCGGCCGAAATGGCGATGTGGCGCGATGACGATGCGGACTCGCGCTCCAACCTCGCGATCGAAGGCATGACACTCGACGCGCAAGAGGACGCCCTGTTCGACATGCTGCGCGACGAAGGCGTGCCCCCTCCCCTCGCCACCCGCATCGTCCTCAAGCTGCTCGATCATCCCGACGCCGATCCCGCGCTGGCGATCACGCCGGCGCTGGTCGCGACAGATAGGTAATCGGCGATGGAGTGGTTCCGCCAGCTCAGCCGCGCGATCCGCAACCTCGCTCGGATGACGCGTCAAAATCCCGTATGGGCCATCACCGCCTTCGTGTTCAGCCCCGTAAAGCTGATCCGTCACCTGATCGGCGTCATTGTCTTGTTGCTCGCCAGCGGCATCGTGCTCGCCGGCGGCGCACAGCTCATCCTCTGGTATTTCGGCTTCCCACGCGATTCGAATGTCTACCAGGTGGTGATGATGCTGACGGTCCTCGCCGTCATCCTCGTGACGCTGCGCGCGCTCTTCCAGCCCCTAATCCTGCGCTATGGCGGTCCTGACGGCGACGCCACCCACGGCTCGGCCCGCTTTGCCACCGATCGCGAAGCCCGCCCTCTCGCCCGCGATGACGGCCTGCTGATTGGCCGCGACCGCAAGTCGGGCAAGCTGCTACGCTATGCGGGACCGGCCCATCTGCTCACCATCGCGCCGACGCGCACCGGCAAGGGCGTAGGGACGATCATTCCCAACCTGCTCGACTATCCCGGCTCGGTCGTCTGCATCGATCCCAAGGGCGAAAACGCCCGCATCACCGCCCGCCACCGCGCGAGGTTCGGCGCGGTCCATGTCCTCGATCCGTTCGGGGTGACTGGCATCGCCTCGGCCGCGTTCAACCCGCTCGATCGCATCGACCCTGCCGGCCTCGATCTCGCCGACGACTGCATGACGCTTGCCGACGCGCTGGTCTATGACGCTCCTGGTGAGGCCGGCGAAGCGCACTGGAACGAGGAAGCCAAGGCGCTGATCTCGGGCCTCATCCTGTCGATCGTCACGAGCGAGCCGGCCCCAACGCGGACCCTCGCCACGCTGCGCGACCGCCTCACCCTCGCGCCCGCCGCCTTTACCGCCCAGCTCGAAGCGATGCAGGCGCAAGGCGGCCTCGCCGCGCGCGCCGCCAACCGCCATCTCGGCAAATCCGACCGTGAGGCCGCTGGCGTGCTGTCGGCCGCGCAGCGCCATACCCATTTTCTGGACAGTCCACGCATGACGGCGGTGCTGGGAGCATCGGATTTCAGCTTCGCCGATGTGAAGGCGCGCGCGACCACCGCCTACCTGGTGCTGCCGCCCGATCGGCTCGCCACCTATGCCCGCTGGCTGCGCCTGATGCTCGCGCAAGGGTTGACCGATCTGGCCCGCGCCCCTGCTTCCGGCGAACGGCCCGTGCTGTTCCTGCTCGATGAGTTCGCCGCGCTCGGCCGCCTCGAGCCCGTCGAGCGTGCTATGGGTCTGATGGCCGGTTACGGCATCCAGCTCTGGCCGATCTTGCAGGACGTGCACCAGCTCAGGGCACTCTACGAGCGCCGCGCCGGCACCTTCCTGTCGAACGCCGGCGTGTTGCAGGTGTTCGGGGTCAACGATCATGACAGCGCCAAGCTCGTCTCCGATCTTCTCGGCCAGGAAACGGTCGTGTTCGAGACGATGAGCCGCGCGATCGACGCGGAGGAAACCGGCATATCGTTCGGCGCGCAGCATGTCGGTCGGCCTCTGCTCACCCCTGATGAGGTCCGCGCGCTGCCGGGGGAATTGGAATTGCTGTTCCTTGCCGGACAGCGCCCGGTCGTTGCCGCCAAGCTGCGCTACTATGCTGATCGCGAGTTTGCGGGTCGCTATGATCCGGCCTGAATCAGGCCGTGAAGGTACGAATCCGCTAGCCGGAAGGTGGGTCCGCCGCGTTTCGACAGCCACGGCGGACCCGGTGCACCGATTTGACTCGATGAAGCCGATCCAACCATAGCCGTTTCAACGCCTGCTGGCGATAGTTTGGCCACCAACTTCATGTGAAGAACGGGAGGTGCACCCGTCACGGTAGCAGCCGGGACGGGTGCAGTATCGCGATTGACGATCTTCGAAACCAACCATGCAATAGCTGGCTGTCTCCGCCTGGTCGAGTATGCTGACGGGTTCGATCGCGCCTAAGATCGGCGGAGCCGTTTAAACGGTTCCTTTCACTATGCTACCCAAGTGATATACACATGCATGCGGCCCGCTATCACAGAGGCATAGAGCCGGCGCGGGCTGGTGAAGACTCGGCGATCCTGGCGTGCGAAAGGTGAGTTTTGGGGTATTGGCTCACCCTTCGCGCTCGGTCTCAGTGTCGACGGGGATACCATGAAGATGGAGGTGCGAAGGCCGAGCACAAGCAGAGCCTCCAGGAGGCCGATTGCATCGTGACCCTGCCCATCCCCTATCGAACGGGGCGAAAGATGCTCAGCGGCCCGGAAATCGTCTCTGTGACGATATTTCAGCCAGCCCTACCCTATCGGACGAGGCGCTGCGCTCTCCGCATGGCTTTTTGGAAAGCCAATTCGACGGTTCCGCTAAGGGTGTGTTGGAGGATGGCGTGGAGTTGGTTCGGCTTGGCACTCAAAAAGACTCGTCGGCGTAGCCGACACATTTGCATCCGGGGGATGCCGGTGGGAGAATCGCGTAGCGATCCGGGGGCGGCCGAAGGCCGCAAGCCGGCGGGGGCGGAGCCCCCAAGAGGCGGTGCTGTTGCTCTCGTGTTCGTGCGTCATTGCCGATCGGGCATTGGGTGGAGTTATCCACAGGCAGGCCTACCCCAAAGCTCACCGTTGCGCTTCAGATTCAAAGATTCTTCTTAGATTCAAGATTCAGGGGTGCGCAAACCCGCAGGAAACCAAAAGAAATGGCCTTGAAAAGTGAGTGTTGGGGTCGAGTCGCGTGAGTTTTGGGGTAGGCAAAAGTGAGCTTTGGGGTCGGTTGCGGTGAGTTTTGGGGCAGAGTCGGGTGAGCGTTGGGGTACGCCCTCTTTGATCGGTGAGTTTTGGGGTATCGGTCAGGCAGCGCCAGCGGCGAGCCAAACGATTTGCGCAACTCACCGTTCGCAGTTAGGGTGAGGCGATGAAAGAGTCCCGCTCACCGTTGGAATAGCCGCATGACCCAGCCCGTGCCGATCGACACAGCCCGAACATTGACCCAGCGCGGGCGGGGAAATCCGTTCGATCCGGCCAATTACGGGGAAATCGTCAAGCCCGGCGAGCTGGTCGATATTGTCGAGCTGTCGCCCCTCACCTTGGCGGATCGGCGAATCTACAATCTGCTGATCGCCAATGCGTGGGATCGCATCGGCGAGCCGGTCATCCATCGCATTGCCAAATCCGCGCTCAAGGGCACGCACCAGGGTAATGAGCGTATCGAAAGCTCACTGTTACGCCTGATGGGCACGATCGCGATCGTCACCATCCGCAAGGGCAACAAGAGCTTCAAGCGCCGCGTCCAGCTCCTCGGCCCGAGCGACGAGAGCCTCGAAAAAGACGGGTTCCTCCACTACCGTATTCCCGAGGAGCTGATCGAGATACTGCGCAACAGCGAAGTCTATGCCCGCCTCAAGACACAGGTGATGTATTGCTTCGAATCAAAATACGCGCTCTGCCTCTATGAAATGATAGAGCGCCGTATCGGGTTGGAATATAAACAATCAGAAGATTTCACGATCGAGGAGCTTCGCGGCCTGCTCAACGTGCCGGATGGCAAGCTGGAACGCTTCGCCGATCTCAACAAATACTGCCTCAAGGTTGCTCAGGAAGAAATCAATAAGCTCTGCCCTTTCTATGTCGAGTTCACGCCGATCAAAAAGGGCCGCAAGGTTGAGCGCATATCGATGATGTGGCTGCCAAAAACGTCGAGCGGGCGGCGCGACGCGCAAAACCTGATCGACCAGCACAGCATCGTGCGCCGCGCCAAGCTGCGCGGCGGCATCCCTGAAATGCCCGTCCTGGTGGATTTCAGCCTGCCCACCGCCCAACGGTGAGCCCCTACCCCAAAACTCACCTTTCGCACGCCTTGGCAGCGGCAGCGGCGGTGCTGCTCGTCCCCCCTGCGCCGCTCAGCGCACAGGCCGAGCCGAAGGCGGTGCTAAGCGGGCGCTGCCAATATCCCGAGCGCGTCGTTCAATATCGCAACGAAACGGCCTTGATCCTGTGTGACACCGCCTCGATCGAACGGGGATCGGCGATAGCGACCCTCGCTTTCAGTCAACGGAGCTGGGGATCGATGGCGCAGTTTTCGGGCGCAATGGCGGGGGATCGGATGACGGTTTTCCCGCGTAGCATTACGAACCGGCCGCTCGCTCGCGGCGAGCGGAACTTGCCAAATCTTCTATCGCGACGGCGGGGATATCTCCGCGATCAGTTGCGTCGCCAAGGCTGGATCGCGCTCGATCGCCGCCAATTTCGAGCCCTCGCGCATATAAGCTCGCGACCCGAAAGACGGCCCCGCTCCCGATCGATCGACTAGCCCTCGCCGGCGTCAAGCGCGCGGCTAACGGTGAACTGAATCCACGCGCTACGGCTGATCCCGCGCCGCTTGGCCGCTGCATCGACCTTGGCGAGCAACGCGCGATCGAAGCGCAGCATCACCGGCGACTTGCGCGGCTCGCTCCCCTTCCCGGCTTCCTCGACCGTCGCAATCGGCGCGGCTGCCGGCTTCGCAGCACCGGCGATAAAAACATCGGCCGCCGCGTCGTCCACCGGAGGCTTGGGCTTGCTGTTCGGTTTACGGGCGATAGCCATCAACGTGCACTCCGATATTATCTTGATATACAGACGGCAGCGATCAGCGCCGTCAGCTCGTCGATCGCCTTGGGGTCGCGCGGGCTCTGCTCAAGGATCGCCCTGCCCTCGGCCGCCGCGTTCGGGAACGCCTTGCGGCGCACGATCGACGTGGGCAGCACCTCGATTCCTTCGATGTCGCCGATCATCTCCAACGCCGCCTCGTTGTCAGCCCCTTGCGCGTCCGCACCGTTCAGCACCGCGACGGCGCGCAAGCCCTCGTTGATCTCGCGCGCCTCGGCGACGAGAGCGGAGACCTGATCGAGCGCCCACACATCGAAACTGCGCGGCTGCACCGGGACCAGGAGCGTATCGGCGACGGTCAGGGCGGCACGCAGCGAGCCGGTGTCGCGCCCGCCGACGTCGATGATGATGTCGTCATATTTGCTGGCGAGCTGGCGGACCTGGCTGCGCAGCGCCGCCCCGGTCAGCGCCACGGCGGTATAGCCGGCTTGGCCGAGCCGCTCAATGCGAAGCTGGGTGAAGGTGAGGGCGGTGCCCTGCTCGTCGCCATCGACCAGCAGGAGGTCGCGACCGGCGAGGGCCAGCGCAACCGCGAGGTTGACGGCCAGCGTGGTCTTGCCGACGCCGCCCTTGGTGTTCCCGACTGCCAATATCATAGCGCCCTCACTCTGCACGCGATCGTTAATCGAACCGGCATGACCTGTCCATCACAGTGATATACATTTTCCAGCCTGCTCAATCCTCCGGCTCCGGAGCGTCAATTATGTCGAGCGGATCATGCTGCATCGGACCATGTCCTTCGATCGGACACAGCGGCGCGCCCGCCTGCTCCAACCATTTGCGCGCGGTCCTCACGGTATAGCCGCACGCCGCGCACTCGCATTTGAGTAGCCGTGTCGCCTGCTTCTTGGGCGCGGTCGACTCCCCGGCAGTGTCGAGCCGGGCATGGGGGAGGGGTCCAATCGCATGGAGGATCGGGGCGACGGCCGCAAGGAAGGCGTCGCCGGGCGTCGTGGCGCGCATCGGCCCGACCAGGCCCAATCCCAGCGCGACCCGTTTAAACGCCTTCCCATGCCCTGCCGGGATGCCGACAGCGGCATGGACCAGCTCGTGCGCAAGGATCGCCGCGATCTGCGCCGGCATGGCGTCGGGGGCGTGGGCGAGGTCGGGCCGGATGAAAATCTCGAAATGGCCGTCCGCGCTCAACCGATTGTCCCAGCACTCGCCGATCGCCTTGCCCTTGGCTCCCCTGCTGGTGAAGCCGATCGCGACGCGCACGCGCGAGGGCAGGGGGGCGTCCAGCGACTCGAACAAGGGTGCCATGCGCTGCGCCACCCGATTGAGCCAGCTTTCCCGGTTGCCGTGGATCATCTCACTTGCTCCTTCAAATCGCCTCTGGGGCGATGGCCTCTCGCCATCGCTCCCGAGTTCGCGCGGAGCAGCGGGGGAGAGGGGGGCAGCGAGAATCTGCCGGGGGTGGTGCGGGCGCAGGGAGCGCCAAGCGACTGAGCCACGGTCCGGCTGATTGTCGTTGCTGGGGGGAGGGGGCGGCGCCCCCCTTCACCCACTCAAGCGAACCATCATGCCGGCAGAGGCCGGCTCCGCATGACGCGAGATCCGCGCAGCGATCTCGCCCGCCATGTGGATCGTCGCCGGACGGCCAAGACCGCGTGCGGGCCTGGGGAGCGCAGCGAGTAGAGCCACGGTGCCGCGCCAGCGGCAGGCGCAGGATAGTTGAAATTGTTGCTCAGTTGAGCTACAGAATGGATTGAAGGAGATTCCCATGGCCGCTACCGCTTTCGTGCGCGCGCGCATCGACGAAACATTGAAGGATGAGGCCGCCGCCGTCCTGGCCGAGCTGGGGCTGACGGTCTCCGATGTGGTCCGCATGACGCTCACGCGGGTCGCCAAGGATCATGCCTTGCCGTTTGAGCTGAAGGTGCCGAACGCCGAGACGCGCGCGGCGATCGAGGCATCCCGTGCGGCGATGAAGGCGCGCCGTGCCCGGTTCACCGATCCGAAGGAGTTGTTTGATGCCCTCGACCAAGAAGTCCGCCAGCAGTAAGCGGGCTTCACTCCCCCGAGAGGCGTCCTACGAAAAGCGGTTCGTGAAGGATTGGGAGCGGCTGTCGCGCAGCGGTCGCTACAACATGAACCAGCTCAAAGAGGCGATGATGATGCTCATCGCCAACGACGCCCCGCTTGGTCCCGAATGGCTCGACCATCCGCTCAAGGGCGAGTGGAGCGATCATCGCGAGTGCCATATCGGCGGCGATTTCCTGCTCATCTATGCGATCGAGGGCAATTTGGTGAATTTCGTGCGCGCTGGCACACATTCGGAGCTGTTCGAATAGGCGGGGTTTCGCATAGGCACTCGCAAGCGCAACGCTATTATACCGATGCCGTTTGTATATCGCTCCGATAGCTATTACTCGCAATGAAAGGCAAGCGATGAGGGCCATATTCATCCGCCACGGCGAAAGCACCGGCAACGCCGGCGTGCCCTGTCACGACCTGGCGGCGATCGAGCTGACGGAGCGGGGCCATGAACAGGCGCGGCATGTCGCGGCGGGTTGGACCGAAGCGCCCGCGCTCATCGTCACCTCACCCTACACCCGCACCCGGCAGACGGCCGCTCCGACCATCGCGCGCTTTCCGGGCGTGCCGGTCGAAGTGTGGCCGATCGAGGAGTTCACCTATCTGCAACCGGCGCGCTGGAACGGCACGCGCAGCGCCGAACGGATGCCGCACCTTGAACACTATTGGAGCGAAGCCGATCCGACCTATTGCGACGGGGAAGGAGCAGAGAGTTTTGGTGCCTTGCTAGCACGCTGCGAGGCGGCACTGACGCGCCTCGCCGCCATGCCCGCCGGATCGCTGGCCTATGTGTTCGGGCATGGGCAGTTCATCCAGGCCGCCCGCGCAGTCGTGACCGACGCCCATCTGGACGATCGGGGCAAGATGCTTGGGTTCTGGCGCAAGGGCGAGCCGCCCGCCATCAGCAATGCAGAACGGTTAGAGTTTTGTTGGCAGGACAACCGCTGGGACTGCGCGGCGGCGTTCACCGCCTAGATCAGTACCCGCTCCACCTCGTCCAGCGTAACATCGTCGGGCCGGCGATCGTAGAGCTGGGTGGTGCGCGTCGAGCTGTGGTTCGCCATCGTCGCGGCCGTCTCCAAGGTGCCGCCATTTTTGAGATAGGTGGTGATCCCGGTCGCGCGGAAGCTGTGGTTGCCGATCGCCGTCTCAATCTCGGCCGCCGCCGCGCGGCGGCGCACCATCGCGAACGCGTTGGCCTGGGGCAGGGGGGTATCGCTTAGTCGCTTGGTGCCGCGCGCGATCGTGCGGAACAGCGGCCCTTTGCGGTCTTCGCGCAGCGCGCATCCGTCGAGATATTCGGCCAGATAATGCTCAAGGTTGTGGTGGCAGGGCATTTCATGTCGCTTTCCGCCCTTCTCGTGCAGGCGGACCCATAGCCTACGGTTTTGAACGAACACATCCTCCACCCGCATCGCCAGCGCCGCGCCGATCCGCGCGAACGAATAAACCATCAGTCCGATCAGCGCGCGGTCGCGTAGGCCCGCCGGTGTCGTCACGTCGATCGCGTCGAGCAGTACCCGCGCCTCCTTGGGATCGAGCACCGGCGTCTTGCCACGCCGGACGCTGTGCGCCGGTCCGCGCACCGAAGCGGCGGGGTTCACCGGCACGACCTGGCCCGTCACCAGCCAGTCGAACAGGTGGCGCACGCCAGCGAGCTGCTGCTTGACGCTGGGCGCGCTCACCTCGCGCGCCAGCGCCTCGATCCAGGCCGCGACATGGAGCGGCTGCACGCCGGCGAGCGATGACACGCCGCGCGCCCTGCACCAGGCCAGAAAGTCGCCCGCCGCGCGCGCATAGGCGCGGCGCGTGTGCGGGTTGCGGATGGTGACCGCGAAGAACTCCAGGAAGCGCAGTTGCGCGCGATCGTCGGCGGCCGCGATCAGCGCCGGCAGTGCCAGCGTGGGCGAGGACAGGGGAGCGAGCTGGTTCATGGTCAGAGCCTTAGCCTCTCGATTACGGCCATAGTGTTCCTGATCCCCCGAATCCGCCCTGATTGTTCCTAAAACCCCGAACTCGCGGTGATGGTGGGTGAAACTCCGAACCTGATTGTCATCCACCATGCCGCTTCCTTAGTATATGATAAAGGACATTATCATATGTAGGCCGACGTGTGAATCCTTTGCGAAACAAGGGACGGCTTTGGGAAGCGCGATGGGTAGTTTCAGCCACCACGACCGCGATCGGCGCGGCTGTCCCGCGAACGACCGTTCGCGGGACAGGGGCGAAAGCTGCGGACGGCGGAAAGCGGGTTAAAACCTGATCGATAAACTCGTGTTCAGCGCGTGCTCCATCAGGTCGCGAGCCTCGCCATTGAAGCGGTATTGATTCATGTAGCCGACTTCCGCATTCACTTTTGCGGTGATTGGAAACAATATCGCAGCCGAATTCCGCATCCGTTCGTGCCCCGCATCCTGGCCGAAGTCTGTGGTGTTGAGGTTTAAATAGCTCTCGTGCGCCAGTCTAACTTTGAGAATATCCGTGAGCGGTCGCGTAAATGAAATTTCGGGCCGGACACGGTGGCCGACATCGTTGCCGTCACTCCTAAAGCGCTGTTCGAAGCGCACACGGCCGGCCAGCTTACCCCGTCCCAGCGCAGCAATCGGAAAGCCGATCTCCTGACGCGGACGCCAATCAGTGCTGCTAACCTTGCCGTTATCGACAGCGACCACGCGGTTGACGCCGCCGGTCAGTGTCACGCCTTTGGCGATCTCGACGCCAACCGCCGCGAGATACTGACTTTCATAAAGTCCGCCGAGATCGTTGCTGATGCGTTGGTTGGTCTCAAGCTCCAGCTTGACTCCCTCGGATAGCACGGTCGAAGCGTTGAATTCTATCCACAGTTGTTCGTCCTGCTTCTGAGCGAACGCTGGCATGGCCAAGAAGCTGATCGCGAGGGCGGCGGTGAATGGCGACCGCACATACCTACCCAACTCGGTATCAATAAAGATCATGGTTCGATGTCGCTCCGGCGCGCCTCCGATCGGGCCTCTTCCCATATCCGTGACGCTTGCCGCCAGATACACTCGGACACCGGCAGGCGGACCGATCATCCGAGCCCGAGCAGTCATGAACGAACAACGTAGCCAAGCACCGCCGCGAGCGCGATAAGAATGGCGGCAGCATCCAACACGCCAGGCGAAGTGGCGCTCATCACATAAGGCTTTACCCGATCGCCCTCGTTATAGAATGTGCCTTGGACCGGTTGTCGCGGCCCGAACGTCACGAATTATCATGCCGCTATGCGGGAGCGCTGGTAAACGGGACCAAGCGATGCCGAGGTCCTGCTCGGGCACATCGTAGGTGATTTCCGTGGACAGAAAGCGGACTGCGATCTTCATCAGCTCGACCGTGACCGGTTCGCCCGGGCAGCGATGATGGACATGCGCTTCGCCGCCCCCCTGGGGAATGAAGCCGAACGCGCCGCCATCGTCATCTCGGAAGCGTTCCGGACGGAACTCGTGCGGCTCCGACCAGGTACGCGCATCGCGATCTGTGCCGAACAGGTCGAGCATCGCGCGCCGCCCCTTCGGGAAGTGCATGCCTCGCCACGTGAACGCGGTGCGCACCCGTGCCGCCACAGCCGGGAAAAAGGGGTAAAAGCGCCGGACTTCTTGAACGAACGCGTCCAACTCGCTGTCGTCGCCGGCGCGGAAGCGGGCCCTCCACTCGGGGTGCAGGTGAAGCGCGTGCGCGGCGAAGGTGATGAAGACCGCCACCGCGACCGTGGGCCGCAGCACGTTCAGGAGTTCGACCGCCGCGATGCGGAGCGGCAAGGGCTGCCCTCTAGGATCGCGGTGCGCGGCGATCGCGCCGAGGGCGGACCTTGGCGGCGTCTCGATGCGACCGCCGCGGGCGTCGCGGATGAGTCTGGAAAGCCAGCGCTCGGCGCGGCGGCGGGCGAGGCGCGAGCGCAAATGCCGAGGGCCGATGCTCGCGGCGGCATCGAACATGGCCACGAGCTGCCGGGTTCGACGGCGCACTTCGGTTTCGGCGAGCGGCACGCCCGCCCAGGCGCACACGGCGCGCGCAAGAGGCTCGTGTAGCGCATCGTATAGCACGATCTCGCTCCTGGAGCGCCATCGGGTCGCGGCGACGGCAAGCTCCTCGCCGAATCGAGCGCCGAGCGCCGCCACCCCGTCCTGGGTCATCAGCGATACGAACAACGCCTTGCGGTGGCGGTGTTCCTCGTCGTCGAGTCCCTGAACGCCGCCCTTGCCGAGCAGCGTCGCCCGGACCGGCTCGGGCATCGCGCCATGACGCGCGAACCGCGTCTCGTCGTAGAAGAGCTCGGCGGCATCGGAGCCGCTCATGCAGATGGTCGGCCGGAGCAGAAGGCGGGTTCGGAAAGCGTCGGACCCATAGCGGCGACACCGTGTCGCGATGTAGCGGTACGGATCGCGCAGCAATCGAGCCGTCGCGTCGAGGGTCGGTTCCTGGGGCATGGTCGTCATGATTGTCTCCCTGCGATCCGGCGTCACGATGTGCGGTCCATCGGTCGTCGGAAAGTAAAATCACTGCTCCTGCAACCGCCGCCACGTCCGCCAAGTTGAAAGCCGGCCACAGGACCGGCTGAAAGCTTGACCGCACCTGAGTAAAGAGGACAGACGGAACGATGGCGCTCGGCGTTGGTCGGTAAGCTTGCCTCTCATAAGCCGCACTCTGATGCCGGCTATGACACTTCGCAATCCGCGGGGAAACTCGATACCCCGCCATCAATTCAACGTTCTTAGTCGGCGCCCTCGCACTGCTGACGCTCGAGGAGATTATAGGATGGCTGCCGCTACCGATCGTCAAGCACCGGACGAACGACGCACGCTCTGGATCGTACTTCTGCTGAACGTCGCCATCGCGGCGGGCTTCTTCGCCGCCGGGCTGTTAGCCGATTCCAGCGCTCTCATTGCCAACGGCGTCGATAACCTGTCGGACACGGCCGTGTACGCGCTCAGTCTCATAGCACTCAGCCACGGGCAGACCTGGAAGAGGCGCGCCGCGACCGCGTCGAGCGTCATGCTGCTGATTTTCGCCGGCGGCATCCTGATCGACGTCGGCCGTCGCTATATCCAGGGCAGCGAACCGATCGGGCCGACGATGATGGTCATGTCGGCGGTTGCCGGCGTCGTGAACTACATCTGCCTGCGGATGCTTCAGCGGCTAAAGCAGAAGGACGTGAACCTCCGCGCCGCCACCACCTTCAGCTTCAACGACTTCATCTCGAACGGGGGCATCCTGATCGCTGGCGTGCTGGTGTTTTGGCTTGGAAGCAACTGGCCCGACCTGCTGGTCGGGCTCGCGACCGCCCTCATCGCGATCAAGGGCGGCATCGAAATCCTGCGCGACGCACGCGCTGAAACCAAGAACGACGAGGGCAGGACATCGTGACCGGCTCTGTTGCGTAGATCGGCGCAGGCGCTCGTCGGATAGTAAGATAGCGGCACACCAAAGAGGATGCACCGGGTTCGCAATCCGTCCAGCTGCAACCGTTCGATCGGATACCCTGGCGAGCTCCTTCGTTCTGGCCAAGGAAGGAGAATCCGAATGGCTGACAACAACGTGGAAACCGACGAAACCGATCGTCTGATCGCCTCCAACAAGGTCGAGGGCACGGCCGTCTATGATCGGGAGGGCAACAAGCTCGGCTCGGTTTACAACTTCATGGTCGATAAGCGATCGGGCAAGGCCGAATATGCCGTCATGTCGTTCGGCGGGTTCCTCGGCATGGGCGAGGACTATCACCCGCTCCCTTGGGATCAGCTCACCTACGACACCGACAAGGGTGGCTATGTCGTCAATCTGACCAAGGAGCAGCTCGAAGGCGCGCCGCGCTACAGCGCCGGCAACGAGCCGACGTTCGATCGGGCCTACGGCCAACAGGTCTATGGCTATTACGGGTCGAGCTACAATTACTGAGCTGATGGGGCGGCGGGCCAACCCGCCGCCCCATCATTTTCCTGACTGCGCGAGAGGCGCTCGCATGGGCAACAAGTCTGCCCCATTCGTTTCTCAAATCACCGTGCGGTGATAGAACCCGCGCCACTCGATCGACCGCAGCCGCTCGGGGTCTCGCGGACGGTGCGGGCGCGGCTTTCGTGACCAATACCCTCTTTTACTCCGCCACCTCGCCCGAAATCCAACCGCCGTTGACAGGATGGGGCGTGCCAACCGCCGCCATCTTACGCGGCAGGGGTAGCAGTCGTATTCAGCGTCCAGCATTGCTCCAACGCCTGGTGCACAATCGGATTGCGGCCCTCGATCCAGCTTGGCACCGGCAAGCTCTTGGAGCGGAGAAAATCCGCGTTGAAGAGCTTCGACTGATATCGTGTGCCATAATCGCAGAGCATCGTTACAATGACGTGGCCGGGACCGAGCTGCTGGGCCAGGCGAACCGCGCCGGCGACGTTCACTCCTGAGGATGGCCCGAGGCACAGACCTTCATGCTCGAGCAGATCGAACACTGTCCGAAGCGCCTCGTCGTCCGGGATCAGATACGAGAAATCCGGGGCAAAGCCCTCGAGATTGCCGGTGATCCGCCCCTGGCCGATGCCCTCGGTGATAGATGTCCCCTCGGCTCGAAGCTCGCCGCTCGTATAATAGTTGAACAGAGCGGCCCCGGGCGGATCTGCAAGAGCTATAGCGACATCGGGGTTTCGCTCGTTGAGCGCAATGCTGACGCCGGCCAGCGTGCCACCGGTACCTGTAGCGGCTCGCAATGATGATCGCCCGGAACTGCAATATAGGGCGGTTTTCGGCTCGCATTGCGTGAGACGGATCGATGCGGGGAACGCACGCTCCGTGAGACAGAAACCACATTCGGTGCGACCGACGCGCAATGCTGATCCGTTGGCTTACGGACGGCAAAAAGCGGTGGTTAGCGCCCGGGCAGCTTTCCGAGCCGGCATGGTCGAATACCGCCGCCCTCCCTCCGAGGGTCATAACCGTTCGGTTCTGACACTTGAAACAGCAGCTGCCCTAGCGCGGACTGAGCTATGAAGCACCAGGTCCAAACCGGTTCAGAGGCACCTTGAGAAACGCCGTCCCACACTTGTCCGCATCCGGCAGCCGGCCGCCACGTATGTTCACCTGAAGCGCGGCGAGCATCAGGTCGGGTAGTGGGAGCGATGCGTCGCGTTTCTCGCGGGTCGCGACGAACTCGGCTTCGTCGATGCCATCGTGAACATGGATGTTGTCGCGACGCTGATCGGCGACGGTCGAGCGACCAAGTACGTCCCTGCCATCCTTGCCATAGTCATGCCCAACATAGGTTGCGGTTTCGGGTGGCAGATCGAGGATGGCGCGGATCGAGCACCACAGCGAATGAGCATCACCACCCGGGAAGTCCGCTCGGCTTGTGCCACTATCGGGAACCATCAGCGTATCGTGAACGAACGCGGCGTCACCGACGACATAAGTGATCGAGGCAAGCGTATGGCCCGGCGACAGCATGACATGAGCATCGAGCGTGCCGATCCGGAAACGCTCGCCATCCGCAAACAACCGGTCCCACTGGCTGCCGTCGACGGCGAGATCGGGCAGGCAGTAGATGTCCCGCCACAGCTTTTGCACTTCCACGACCTTGTTGCCGATCGCGGTTTTGCCACCGGTCTTGCCGGTGAGGTACGGAACGGCTGAAAAATGATCGGCGTGTGGGTGGGTGTCGAGCACCCATTCGACGGTTAGCCCCTTTTCGCGCACATAGTCGAGGATAAGATCCGCGTTTCGGGTCGCGGTCGCACCAGCGCGCGGGTCAAAATCCAGAACTGGATCGATGATCGCAGCCGTCTTCGTAGTGTCGTCGACGACAACATATTGGAAGCTACCAGTGCGCTCATCATGGAGCGACGCAACGGTCATACCATCGTGCTTATACTCGATCATGTTTTCATCCTCTCGCTCTGTTAGCTTTCTGCCCGCGCCCGCGCGAACAACCGCTCGAAATCACCCGGATCGATCGCGCCCATCACCAGCATGCGTCCGGCAAGAAAGCCCGGGGTGCCGGCCAAGCCGATCGAATAGGCCTCTTGGCCGTTCGCACGCAGGCGCGCCGCGACAGCCTGTGCATGCGAAGCAAGCCACGTCGTTGCGCTCAGCCAGTCACCGCCAGCGCCGATTACGACGTCCCGCAGCATGTCGTCGTCAATCGTACGGTTGTCGGCCATCAGCTGGCGATGGACGACCGGGTAGATGCCCTGTTCGGCACAGCTGAGCGCAACGCTCGCGGCACGTTCAGACGGTGGACCGAAGATCGGCCAATCCTTGTAGATGACCCTAATTTTGCCATCGCGTCGCACGGCCTCTTCCAACGCGGGGAAGGCGTGACGGCAGGCCGGGCAACGATAATCGGTGAAAACGGCAAGCCGCAACGTCGCGTCGGCAGGACCGTGCTCAGGCGAACTGCCGCCTGTCAGGATCAGGTCGGCGGTCGGACCAACGTCACGCCCAATCGGGGCGGTGCGCCGCAGCACCTGTCCGACCGCCCAGCCCCCCACGACTACAGCGCCGAGCCCGACCGCCTGCCTCCGACTGAGTGGCCCCGGCACGCTCAACGCCCTCCGGGCTTGCTGCGCGCCGTGGCGACGAGGCGGCGGAGCGCCGGCAGATCGACCGCGCCGGCCACGACCTGCGAGCCGACGATCAGCGCCGGCGTCCCATTGAACCCGATCGCTTCGGCAATCGCATTGGTGCGTGCGAGCAGCGCATCGATTTCCGCGCCACGCGTCTTCAGGTCACGTTGCAGACGCGGCCAATCCACCTTGGCTTTCACAGCAGCTGCCCTGATACCGGCGCTGTCGAGCCGCGCCGGCGAGGCAAGCAGCGCTCCATGGAAGGCGGCATGCCTGCCCTGCCACTGGCTCGCGACGGCCGCCCGGGACGCCTCACGGGAGGCGGGTCCGAATATTGGCCAATCCCGATACACGATCCGGACCTTCGGGTCGGAGCGAAGCAGCGCGTTCAGCACCGGCTCCATGCGACGGCAATAGGGGCAGTTGTAGTCGAAGAACTCGACAACGGTGACGTCATAGGCGGTGCCGGCCCGCTTGGGGGCTACGGGATCGTCGACGACTGCCTTGCGCGACAAATCAGGCTGCTGCTGCCCGACCGCAGGTGTCATCGGCACGGCGAAAGCAAGCGCGGCTAGAGCGCCGCGAAAGAGAAGGTTGCGGCGGTTCATCGGTGTTTCCTTGCCTTATCAATTCCATCGGCGAGCGCGGCGCGCGACAACTCTCCGAGCTGAAGCTGCACGATCGTGCCATTCGCGGCGACGAAGGCGGTTGCGGGATAGCCGGCGACTTCGAAGGCTCGGGAAAGCCTACGGTCGGGATCAAGCGCGACGTTGCCGGCACCGATGCCTTCGCGGGTAAGGAACTGGGTAACGGTCGCCGGCGCCTCACCCTGATCGGCGAGCAGAATCGGAACCTCTCCACGGCGCGACGCAGCAGCATCGAGCATCGGCAGCTCGCGCCGGCATGGGCCGCACCATGTCGCCCACAGATTGACCACGAAGGGACGACCCCGGAAACGATCAAGCGGGAGCGGAGCGCCGGATGGCGTCGTTAGGGCGAGATGATAGGGAAAGGGGCCGTAGGTCACGGGCGGGATCAGCGCCTGAAGCGTGAACCAGAGGCCGCCAGCTACGGCAAGCGCTGCCCAGCCTATCGCCAGAGCGCGCGTTCGGCCGAGCCGGAACGCCAGCGTTACCGCAGCGCCGGCGAGGCCGGCGACGGCCGAGAAGCCTCCCTGCCATATAGCTAGGATGGAAAGTGGAGCATCGGCGTAGCTCGCCCAATGCGTCGCGACATAGCCGATCCGGGCCGTCACCAGCCCGACGACAATAGCACTGGTCGCGACCATCGACACTCGCGGGAAGCGGAACCGTCCCGCCAGCGCCGTCAAACCGAGGAACACGGCGACGCACAGAACCGCCAATCCGCGATCGACCGCCATCATCAGCGGCCCGATGGCAATTGCGCTGCCCATCACAGAAACGCGCCTGCGCTCTTCCAGAGCATATAGGCTGCGACCACGAAGATCAGCATTGCGAAAACCGTGGTGAGCGTACTGCCCGTGCCCAGACGCTTAGCGATCCGCGTGCCGATCAACCCGCCGATAACTCCACCGCCGATGAAGGCGAAGGCGAGCGGCCAATCCACAAGCCCGGAGAACGCGTAGTTGGCAGCGGTCGTTAGCCCGAACGCGGTGACGGCGATCAGCGACGTGCCGACGGCGTTGAGGATCGGCATGCCCGTCGATCCAATCAGTCCGGGAACGATCAGGAAGCCACCACCGATGCCAAAGAAGCCTGAAAACAGTCCGGTGCCGAGGCCATAACCCAGCACCTTGGGCGCCTTCTCCCGGTTGCATTCTGCACCGGGATTACCAGCGTCACCCCGCCCGCGCAGCATCACAACGCCGACGACGATCATGACGAGCGCGAATAGAAAGAGGAGCTTGCCGCCATCGACGGCCTTGCCCGCGGTGGATCCGAGTAGCGCACCGATGACGCCGGCAGTCGCATACATGCCGCCGCACCGCCATTTTACGGTATGAGCCTTGGCATGACCGATCAGACCGGTCGCGGCATTGGCCGCCACGGCAAACGCGCTCGTACCGATGGCGAGGTGCGCGTCGGGAACGCGCACCAGATACACCATGAGCGGCACGGCGAGGATCGAGCCACCGCCACCGACGAGCCCGAGGGTGAATCCGACCAGGCTGCCGGACAAGGCGCCAAGCAGATACTGGATTGGTTCGAGGATCATGCCGCCTTGCCGATCTCGTGTGGAGCGGCCATCCACTCACGGCCTTTCAGCATGCCCTGCCAGTAGATCGGGGGCAGCATCCGCTCTTTCAGGAACCACGCGGTGCGCGTCGGACGCGTTCCGTCCAGCAGCCAGGATGGGAAGCTGGGCAGCAGCTTTCCGCCATAGCCGAACTCGGCGAGGACGATCTTACCGCGTTCGACCGTGAGCGGGCATGAGCCGTAACCATTATAATCGGCAACGGGGGGTCTGCCGTCGAGCGCGGCCAGCGCGTTGACTGCGACCACGGGCGCCTGGACGCGAGCAGCAGCGGCGGTCTTGGCGTTGCTGGTGCCAGCGGCATCGCCAAGGCCAAAGATGTTTTCAAATCGCTTGTGCCGCAGCGTAGTCTCGTCGACCTCGACGAAGCCGCTCGCAGCCGCAAGCGGGCTATTTGCGACGACCGCATGTGACACCTGAGGTGGCACGACATGGAGCATATCGAACTCACGTTCGATCCGCTCGGAGACGCCGTCCTGCTTGCGCTCGAACGTGGCGACGCGGCGATCGGCGTCGACCGCGACCAGGTTGGACTCAAGCCTGAGATCGATACCGTACTTCTCGACATATTCCATCAGCGCCGGGACGTAGGTCGGGACCCCGAACAGGGCTGCGCCGGCATTATGGAACTCGACGTCGATAGCTGGGAGAACGCCGCTATCCCGCCAGATGTCGCAGGAGAGATACATCGCTTTCTGCGGTGCGCCGGCGCACTTGATCGGCATGGGTGGCTGCGAGAACAGCGCCCGCCCCTGCCGCAATTCCTTGACGAGCTGGTAGGTGTAGGGTGCCAGATCGTAGCGATAGTTGGAGGTGACGCCGTTGCGGCCGAGAGCCTCAGGCAGCCCTTCGATCTTCTCCCACGCCAGGCGCAGCCCGGGCGCGACGACCAGAACGCGATAGGTCAATGTGTCACCGTCTTCGAGCTCGACCGTGTTACGGTCGGGGTCGATGGCAACGGCGGGCAACCGTACCCACTTAACGCCCTTTGGCATTATGTCGGATTCGGCCTTGCGCGTCTGTTCGGGAGTGAAGACGCCGGCCCCCACCATCGTCCAGCCGGGCTGGTAATAATGGTCGGTCGCCGGATCGACGACCGCGATCGTCACTTTGGCGTTGCGCTTCAGAATGCTGGAAGCGGTCGCGATGCCGGCGGCACCGCCCCCGATGATGACGATGTCGTAGGTCATTGATCAGCCCTTTCGGAACGGCGCTTCAGCGCAGGCGTGAGATCGGCAAGGTCGTACCCGGCTGCCTTTGCTTGGTCGACGATCGTCGCCGGGTCGGCGCGATCGGCCTCGGCCAACGCCCACAAGGTCGCCGCGCGCGTCCCGCTACGGCAGAAGCCGAGCGTCGGCTGTGGCAGCGTGGCTAGCGCCTCCTTCATGCGATCCGCATCGGCGTCAGTCGCCTTGCCCGGTACGATAGGGACATGGGCAAACGCGAGACCGTGGTCGCCTGCCATTCGGGCCATTTCTTCCGCGCTTGGCTGGCCCGCCTCCTCGCCGTCCGGGCGGCTTGAGATGATCGAGCGATATCCTGCCTTCGCGGCAGCGGCGAGGTCGTCTTGCGTCAGCTGGGGGGCGGCAGAGAAGGACGAGGTGATCTGCTTGAAAGCCATGTGATGTCTCCTGTCTGATCAGGCCGAACGGCGGGAAGTGAATGCAAAGCGGTGGACGGCAACGCCGAGGGCCATTGCAGCGATGAAGACCAGTGCCGGCAGAGGCTGGATCGCCAGTGCGGCAATGGCGGGACCTGGGCACAATCCGACGATGCCCCAGCCTATGCCGAACAAGGCCGCACCGCCGATGAGGCGCCGGTCGATCGGCGAGGTGGCGGGCGTGTGGAATTGTTCGGCCGCGATCGGGGTCGAGCGACGCCGCACGACGAACCAGGCTATCGCCATCGGCAGGATCGCGCCTGCCATGACGAACGCCAAGGTCGGGTCCCACGCGCCGGTGACATCGAGGAACGCGCGCACCCGCGCCGGATCGATCATTCCGGAGATGGCAAGGCCGGCGCCGAACAGCGTCCCGCTAGCGAGTGAAATGAGGTTCTGGCGCATCACAGTATCACCCCGGACAGACGCATGATCGTGACCGTGACGACGCCGGTCGCCATGAACGTGACGGTCGCGGCGATGGACCGGGGCGACAGGCGGGACAGGCCGCATACGCCGTGACCACTGGTGCACCCGGACCCAAGCCGCGTTCCGATACCGACGACCAGACCGGCGACGGCAATCAGCGAAAGCGATGCCGGAAAGCTGGCTTTCACGCCCAAACTGGCCGCAGCAATACCCGCGCCCAAGGGCAGACCCGCGGTAAAGAGCAGCGCGAGGGCCCATGGTGGACCTCCATCGGTAAGACCCAAAACTCTTGCGAACATGCCGCTGACACCGGCGATGCGCCCGTTGCCCAGCAGCATGATCGCCGCGGCGACACCGATCATCAGCCCGCCGATGAAGCCTTCGAGCGGCATGGCATGGGGAAAGCCTGGCATCACAGCGCATCCAGCGGAATTTTGAGGTAGCGGGTGCCGTTGGCTTCCGGCTCCGGCAGATGACCACCGCGCATGTTCACCTGGATCGAGGGCAGGATGAGCTTCGGCATCGACAAGGTGGCGTCGCGACTGGTCCGCATCGCGACGAAGTCGTCTTCGCTGACCCCTTCGTGGACATGCACGTTGCCGACACGCTGTGCGCCTACAGTCGTCTCCCAGACATATTGGTCGCGACCCACCGCCTTGTAGTCGTGGCAGAGGAACAGGCGCGTCTCGTCCGGCAGCTGCATGAGCCGGCGGATCGAGCGGAATAGCTGGCGTGCGTCGCCACCAGGGAAGTCTGCCCGCGCGGTGCCGTAATCGGGCATGAAGAGCGTATCGCCGGTGAAGACCGCGTCCCCAATCGCATAGGCCATGTCCGCCGGCGTATGGCCGGGCACGTGCAGCGCAATGGCGTCGATGTTGCCGATGGCAAAGCGGTCGCCGTCCTCGAACAGCCGGTCGAACTCGGAACCGTTGCGCTCAAAATCGGTGCCGGCGTTGAAGATTTTGCCGAACACGTTCTGAACCCGGATGATCTCACGACCGATCGCGAGCTGCCCGCCAAGCGCCTGCTGAAGATAAGGTGCCGCAGACAGGTGATCGGCATGAGCATGGGTTTCCAGCAGCCAATCGACCGTCAGTCCCTGATCCCGCACGTAAGCGATCACTGCGTCCGCCGACGCGGTTTTGGTCCGGCCAGCCGCGGCGTCAAAATCGAGGACGCTGTCGACGATCGCAGCCTTTTTCGTCGCCACGTCCCAAACGACGTAGGTCGCTGTGTTGGTAGGCTCATCAAAGAAGGACTGAACGACCGGCGATCCGGCCGCTTTTGCGCGTCTGATCTGGGCGTTGGCTTCGCTCAAAACCGGGTCCATGACCATCTCCATTTAAACAAACTCATGGTTTATGTAGCTGTGTAAGCGTATTGCGTCAACGGGGTGTTCGTGCCATTTGGGAGGAATGGAAATGATGGAAGCGAACATGCCGCGCTCGCTGCGCATCGGGGATGCAGCCCCGAACTTCACCGCCCGCACCACTCAGGGCGAGATTGCGCTCGATCAGTATCGTGGGCGCTGGATTGTGTTTTTCTCGCACCCTGCTGACTTCACGCCGGTTTGCACGAGCGAGTTTGTGGCCTTGGCTAAAGCGGCCCCTCAATTCGAGGAGCTGGATTGCGTATTGTTGGGGCTGTCGGTCGACAGCCTCTACTCTCATGTCGCCTGGCTTCGCGCGATCCACGACGTTTTTGATGTCGAGGTGCCGTTTCCGGTGATCGAGGATCCGTCGATGGCGGTTGGGTATGCCTACGGCATGCTCGACGAGCAGGCTGGCGATGCCTCAACGGTACGTGCAACCTACTTCATCGATCCCAAAGGCATTATCCGCGCACTCAGCTGGTATCCGATGAATGTCGGGCGCTCGGTCGACGAGATGCTTCGCACGGTCAGGGCGTTGCAGCGTTCGGCCGATGGCGAGGCCTATACGCCCGCTGACTGGCAGCCGGGCGACGACGTGCTCCTGCCTCCCGCTTTGCCGGGGAACGCAGGCGCCGACTGGTTTCACCAGACGAAGGCTGACCGGTGATGGCGATCTACCAGTCCCGCGCGCTTGCCGACGTTGCAGTCGAGAAGCTGCGCGTGTTCGCGCAGCCGCAGCGCCTTATGATCCTGTCCTATCTGCTGGGTGGCGAACGGCAGGTGGCGGACATCGAGGCGGCCACGGGCGTGACCCAACCAGCGCTCAGTCAGCAGCTTGCCGAGCTGCGGCGCGCCGATCTGGTGAAGACCAGGCGTGAGGCGAAGCAGGTTCACTACCGTCTTGCCGACGATGCAGCCGCACTGTGTGTGCGAACCCTGGAGGCGATGTTCGGAGCCGACGATCTGTCGGCTCCCCAAACGGCCCCGGCCCCCCGCCCAGTGCGACCGCGCGAGACGCCGTCCGTGGTTCGACCGCAAAACATCGGTGCGGCCGTTTTTGCGAGAGTTGGCTGATCATTTCGGCTGAAGAAGGAAAAAGCGGATGCGTATGCCAATCATTGCTCTTGCAGGATGCTTGTCACTCATGAGCAGCGTCAGTGCTTCAGCCGGCGTGCCTAGGCAGGCGGTGATACCGGGATATGGCGCGATCACACCCGTCGAAGGTGCTGCGGAACGGCCCGATCGCAAGTTGCGCTATCGCGTGCTGTTCAATGTGACCAAGGCCGCGGCAACGCCGGATAAAATCAATCCATCGCTGGAGAAGGTCGCCCGCTTTTTGAACCTGCTGGGCAACGATGGCGTTCGTCCAGAACAAGGCGATGTCGTCGTGATCGTCCACGGTCCGGCGACGCCCATCGTTACCGAAGATCGCGCCTATGCGACAAAGACGGGAGTAGCTGCGAACCCCAACCTTGCCTTAATTGAGGCGTTGAAAAAGGCGGGTGTATCCGTTCGGGTATGCAGCCAAGCTCTTATCGGAAACGGGATCGACCCCGCTACGGTAGGAAAGAGTGTCGAAACTGACGTGTCTGCGCTGACGACTATGGCGACTTTGCAACTGCGTGGTTGGGCACTGATCCCCGACTGATCACGCCGACACGTTTACTGTTTCGCCGTTCTAGTCCGTAACGCTGCTGGTGTCATAACCGGTCGGTTGTGACACCAGCAGACTACCATAGCTTTCGGCAAGTTTACGGTGCCACAATCCCGCATCAGAAAGCGTCCGCTTCCAGAAGCTCTGAATGCATCGGCTAAGCCGATAGTTGGCGAATTCTGCCGACCGTGCCGAAGTTGGCTCCGCAAGGAAAACGAGCGGTTTTCTCGCGGTCTGACAATGCCGGTCCCGGCAATCCGAAAAGAGCAAGAAAACCCGTTGTGAAAACCAGCGCCATCTTGCACCATGCCGGTAGTCTTTTCTGGCGGGGTACGCATTGCTCATTGGCTATATCCGAGTGTCCAAGTCGGACGGCACGCAAACGCTGGAGCCGCAGCGCGACGCGCTGTTCGCGGCCGGCATTGATCCGTCGCGCATCTATGAGGATATGGCATCGGGTCGCCACGATGCGCGGCCTGGCCTGACCGCCTGCCTGAAGGCGCTTCAGCCGGGCAACACGCTCGTCATCTGGAAGCTGGACCGCCTCGGCCGCGATCTGCGCCATCTGGTGACGACGGCGGAGGATCTCCGGTCGCGCGGGATCGGGTTGAAGGTGCTGGCAGGTGCCGGCGCGCAGATCGACACGACGTCTGCCAATGGCCGTCTCGCTTTCGGCATCTTCGCGGCGTTCGCCGAGTTCGAGCGCGAGTTGATCGCCGAGCGTACCCATGCCGGCCTTGCTGCGGCGCGCGCGCGCGGTCGCATGGGCGGTCGGCCGCGCAAGATGAACCGGGCGACGCTGACGATGGCGATGGCGGCGATGTCCGATCGAGGTGTCGTCGCGGCTGATGTCGCTAAGCGGCTCGGGATCACGACCACGACCCTGTATGTCTATGTCAACGGCGACGGCACCCCCAAGGCGCCGGGGCAGGCGTTGCTCGATGCGGGTCCCACTCGGCAACCGCAAAGCCAGGCTGCATAATGAGCGCGGGCGTCACGGTCCCCATCGAGGCGATCGTGACGCTCCGACGTCGTTTGGCGGCATTGCCGGCAAGGCATCCCGAGCGGCAGCCGCTGATGACATCGACCGCCGAACTCTACGACATCAGCCGCGCTACGCTCTACCGGCTGTTGCGCGGCGAGCGAAGGCCGAAGGACGCACACCGTGCCGATCGTGGCCTGTCGCGCACCATGCCTGCCGGCGAGATCGAATGGTGGTGTGAGGTCGTTGCGGCGATGAAGAGCCGCACGACCAACCGTCAAGGCCGTCGTCTCTCGACGAAGCGTATCCTCGAAATCGTCACCGAACACGGTGTCGAGACCCCCGATCGCGGTCTGGTGAAGCTGCCGGCAGGTCGGTTGGCTGCCTCGACACTCAACCGGCACATGCGGCAACGGGGATACGACACCGAGCGGATGACGCGCGAGCCGGCTGCGGTGCGCTATCAGGCCGAACGCGCCAACATGCTCTGGCATTTCGACATGAGCCCGTCGGATCTCAAGCAGTTGAAGGCCCCGACCTGGATCGATCCCGATCGTAATGGCGCGCCTACGTTGATGCTGTTCTCGGTGGTCGATGACCGGTCGGGCGTCGTCTACCAGGAATATGCGCTCGTCTATGGGGAGGATGCCGAGGCGGCGCTGCGCTTCCTGTTCCGTGCGATGGCACCAAAGGAGGACAATCCGTTTGGAGGTATTCCGGAGAACATCCAGCTCGATGGCGGCCCGGTCGGCAAATCGAGCGTGTTCAAGGGGGTCATGGAATGTCTCGGGATTACCGTCACTCCGCACATGCCAGCAGGGTCGGACGGACGCCGCACGACCGCGCGCGCCAAGGGGAAAGTCGAGCGCCCGTTCCGCACTGTCAAGGAAGCGCACGAGACGCTGTACCACTTTCACGAACCCGCCAGCGAGGAGGAGGCCAATCGCTGGCTGGCGCGCTACATCGCCACCTACAACAGCGGCGACCATCGTCGCGAGCCGCATTCTCGGATCGACGACTGGCTCGGCCACCTGCCCGATGGCGGCATTTGCGCCATGTGCAGTTGGGAGCGCTATTGCGCATTCGCGCGCGAGCCAGAGCGCCGCAAGGTCGGCCTCGACTGCCGGCTGACCGTCGCCGGCGTTACCTATGAGGTCACGTCCGAAGTGGCCGGCGAAACGGTTGTCGTCTGGTGGGGGCTGTTCGACCAGGAGCTATGGGTCGAGCATGGCGATGACCGATACGGCCCGTTCGATCCGGTCGGAGGGCCGGTGCCGCTGCATCGCTATCGCAAGCATCGCAAGAGCCGGCGCGAGGTCCGCGCGGATCGCGTCGATGCGCTGGCGACGAAGATCGGAATCCCTCGCTCGGTCTTGACGGGCGAGGACGACATCGTGGTGATCGGTCGCAAGCCCACCGATGGGATCGCACCTGTGCCGGCCCGGCCATTCGCCGATCCAGATCCGTTCGCCGAACTCACCTTCGCCACGCCGCTCAAGGCACGCTTCGCCATATCCGAGGAACTGCGCCTGCCGCTTGGCGGCCTTTGCGAAGAGGACCGCGCCTTCATCGACGCGTTGCTCGCGCGCACGCTGTCCCGGCCCGAAGTGATGGATGAAATCCGCAGGCGATTCCCGCCCGGCCACAGACGGAGCGGCTGATGCAGACCGAGGTGATGCGCTATTACGGGCTGGCCCGGCCCCCGGTCGATCTCGGCTTCTTCGAGACCGAGCATCATGCCCAGCTTACCCATGATCTGAAGACCGCGATCACAGGTGGTCGCCTGATCGCGCTTACGGCCACCATCGGCTCGGGCAAGACCGTGCTGACGCGGCGACTGCGCGAAGAACTAGAGCGCGAGGGCCGTGTGATCGTCTCGCGCGCGCTCAGCCTGGAAAAGGCCAAGATATCGGTGCCGCTGCTGGTTGCAGCGCTGTTCTATGATCTTTCGTCTGAGAAGACCGTCTCGATCCCAAGCCAATCGGAACGGCGCGAACGCGATTTGCAGGAGCTGTTTCGCAAGGCCAAGCGACCGGTCGCGCTGTTCGTCGACGACGCCCACGACCTCCACCCAAAGACGCTGACCGCGCTCAAGCGCCTCGTTGAGCTTGTCACCGAGGGCGGCGGTCAACTGGCCGTGATCCTCGTCGGCCATCCGAAGCTGCGCAACGACCTGAAACGCCCGCTGATGGAGGAAATCGGCGACCGGACGACCGTGTTCGAGTTTGGCGGCCTGCGCGATCGGCAGCGCGACTATATCGACTGGGCGCTGCGCACCGCACTGTCGCCGGGGATAGAACCCGATGCCGTGCTGACCGAAGACGCCGCGATCCTGCTCGCCGCCAAGCTTAAGACACCGCTCCAGATCGGCCGCCATCTCGTGCGCGCGTTCGAAGCCGGGTTCGAGGCCAGCGTGAAACCGATCGATGCCGCTACCGTAGAGGGTGTGCTGTCACGCCAGATTGACGACCTCGAACCCCAGCTTACCCGCCACGGCTACGATACGAAGAGCCTGGCGGACCAGTTCGACGCCAAGCCGGCGGAGATACGGCAACTGCTCCGGGGCGGGCTTGATCCGGCTCGTGCGCGCGAGCTGACCGACGATATGCGCGCGGCAGGATTACCGCTTTGACCGCCGTGTCCGCGATCCCGCGCCGCTCGGTGAACATCTCGCGTCCGTCGCATCGAATGTGATTTGCGTCTCACCGAACGTGCGCCGGCTGATCGCCAGCGTCTCACATAATTCAAGCGCGAAAGCCCCCTCTATTGCAGTTCCGGGCGATCATCATTGCGAGCCGCTACAGCTATAGGAGACTCATCCGATAGCAGCCGGGCAAGGTGGGTACTCGCCCCTAAGTTGCTGCCAAACGATCTTAACATAGAGCATGGGATGCCTCGGGGAGGGGCGCCTATGATAATACCACTCGTCGCCAAACTCGAAACGGTCGCCGTTCTGTCCGCCGATGATCGGCAAGCTCTCGAAGCGATAGGCGGCAATACCCGGTCCTTCGACAAGGGCCGTGACATTCTTAGCGAGGGTGACGCGCCAACGCACGTCTATGCGATTCTCGATGGGTGGGCGGCCCGCTATAAGACCCTTCGTGATGGAACACGGCAGATTATCGCCTTCCTGATTCCGGGCGACCTTTGTGACAGCGAAATTACCGTCCTCAAAAAGATGGATCATAGCGTCCTCGCCCTCACGCCCGTTACGGTCGCCTCCCTGCCCCGTGATGCATTGATGGAACTGACGCGCGATCGGCCGAAGCTCGCGCAAGCCTTCTGGTGGGCGACGCTCGTCGACATGGCAGTGCTGCGTGCCTGGCTGGTCAATCTCGGGCGGCGCGACGCCCAGGCGAGGATTGCGCATCAGGTGTGCGAGCTGCACGCGCGGATGAAGCGCATCGGTCTGGCCAGGGATGGAGAGTTCGATCTGCCGATTACCCAAGAGCAGCTTAGTGATGCCCTCGGTCTCACATCCGTTCACGTCAATCGCGTGCTCCAGCGCTTGCGGAGCGAGGGGATGATAAGGCTTCAAAACCGACACCTCACGCTCCTCGATGCGGAGCGGCTAGGAGCCCTAGCCGGCTTTGATCCGGGCTACCTCCATTCTGCATCATCATAGCCGACCCCCCGCCCACGGGAGCCGAACGGCCAAGGGAGCGTTCCCTTCAGAAAGGAGAACGCCGTGTCCGATGACAAAACGAAGCGCAGTCCTCAGGACCGCGCCCGCGTGAACGTCCACGAAGCCTATGAGGTCGAATACTGGACTCATAAATGGGGCGTCACACGCGCAGAGCTTGAAGCGGCGGTGAAGAGGGTGGGAGTATCGACCGCAGCCGTCGCGCGCGAACTCGGCAAGCCTGCTTAGGGCCGGCCTTATGCGCATGAAAGGCTGAGAAAAGGGGAGCAGAACGGCATGCCCGAAGGAACCCGCCACACGTTCACGGGCAAGCTTCACACCACTGAATCCGGTTTGGTCCTGCGCCTCAGTGACAAGCGCGAATGGAAACTGGCCGGTGCCGGCCTGGAGCGATTTGAGGGCCAGCGGGTTCGGGTGGAAGGGATGAGGGGCGAGGACGACATCCTCTACGTGACTAGCTGCGCGCCCGCCTCAAAGCTCAGCGCTCGATTCTAACACCATTCCTCGTGCAGAAATAGCCTCCCTCATTGCCAATCCGAACCGGAATAGGGAGTGCTGTCGATGCACAATGCAGCCGTGGACGTGGCTAAGGAACTCGACCGGCGGTGGTTCGAAGATAATCCGGGCCGATCATTCATGATCCGTGATGCGATAGACTTCGAGTTTGATCGGGTCTTGCCCGAGCCCAAGCCGGGCTTCAGTTGGCGTGTGATCGTCGCTGAATTGAAGCCGGGTGCCCGGGTGCGCACTCCTCTCGCCGCCCGCATTAGTCTTTCCAATGAGAGCGCAACGGAGAAGGATATCGAACGTATCTTTCGCGAGGTCTCGCCAAGTGCGCTCAAGTACATAGGCCCGGACTGATCGAAGTTACGCGAACCGTGATGGGCTGCGAGCCAACTCGGGCGCTGAGGGGGTCAGTACCCTAGCGGGAGGAGTGGCCCGCTGCGGCGATCATGCGGCCTCGGTCTGGTAGAGCTGCGCCTCACGATTGATAAGGATATCGGCCAGGAACCAGTAGGCCTCGCCCCAGGCGTTCAGAATCTCATCAGTTGCCGCCTCCCCCAATATATCGCGGATCGCCGGCAGTAGCGCGTTGGCGACCGCAGGATAATGTTCGGGCTTGATATGGGTCTCGACATGGCGTGCGGCGATGCGCTCGATCGCGGGTTTCAGCACGTCGAGCTTGTCGACATTCTGCGCGAAGGCGAGGATCGCGGCCGCTAGCCGTTTAGGCTGCGCGCCGGATTCGTGCGCGGCCATGTCGAACAGCGCCTTGATCTCCGGATCGACGAACAAGCGCTGATACATGCGCGTGGTAATCTCCACGCCGTGCTGTTGGAGCGCAGGCGCCGTAGCTTTCACCAAAGCCATTGTTTCGGGGGAGAGCGGTTTGTACATACAGACGTGCTCCGGATTTCAGACCCTGACAAAAGAGACGATCAAAGTGGCGAAAGGAATCCAGTGGGGCAAGAAGCGTGGGCCGGGAAGACAGGCATGCGCGATGAATCCAAGGCTTAGCGGCAGGGCATCCCGTATCCGGATACGATCATAGCTCGACCGCGGCTAGAGGGGCGAGCAAGGTCCACACGATGCCCGACGCGGGAAAGTCCAGTTCGGCACGGCCGCGCAAGCTGCGGCTCGCCGCCGTGCATATCAGCCGCGACCCAAAGCCCTGGCGCTCGGGCCTGACGACTGGCGGGCCATCACGCTCGGCCCATTGCATCCAAAGCTCGGCCTCGGTGCCCAATCCCAGCACTTTCCACGTCAGCTCGATCGTTCCTGTTTCGTTGGACAGCGCACCATATTTGATCGCGTTCGTCGCCAGCTCGTGAAAGGCGAGGGTCAACGTCATCGCCGCTTTAGGGCCGATCGTGACCGTGGGGCCAGAGAGGTGCAGGCGGCCTGCGCCAAGGGTGAAGTGCGCAAGCGCGTTCTCGGCCAGCGCCGGAAGCGGTGCGGCTTCCCAATCATGGGCTAGAAGCTGCTCGGTCGCGTTGCCCAGCGCCGCCAATCGCTCGTCAATGGTAGATCGGGCATCTTCGATCGAATTGGCCCTCTGCAAGCTCTGGCTGACAAGGGAGCGAACGATAGTGAGAATGTTCCTGAACCGATGCTCAAGCTCACGAATCCGGGTTTCAGTATCGACCATAACTCTCCGCGCCCCCTACTCGGCTACTTAGATCAATCGACAGCCGAAGACGAACAATTTGCACGTCCACGTGGAGCATAGAGCTAGACGGCGCGTTGCTGCGCTGATCGGTGGAACGGCTGCGTAAATGCTTGGTGCGACATGATTACACAAGGCGGGATCAGCGGCCTTCGCGTGCTGGTTGTCGAAGATGATTATTGGATCGCGGCCACGCTGGTTGAGATGATATCCGAAGCCGGCGCGGAAGTCGTCGGCCCTGTCGATTGCGTGCGGGACGCCCTCGCGGCGCTGGACCCAACGCCTCATGTCGCCAGCCTCGATGTGCAACTTGGCCCCGAAACCTCGTTTCCGATCGCGGACGAACTGGACCGGCGCGGCGTGCCCTTCATCTTCGCCACGGGCGCAGCCAGCATGATCCCGGCTGTCCACGCCTCACGCCCGATCTGCCACAAGCCCACCTCTCGCGAGCTGCTGATCGGTGCGCTCTGCCGCGCGCTCAATCCTGCCTAACAGGGCAGCTTCACTGACGCGTTGCGAGAGGCTCGAAAGGAAACGCCCCCTCGTCGTCCAGCAGCTCGCCGGGTTGCATCGGGCCGGCTCCGGTCTCGGCATCGATCGCGGCTTGCAAATGGACTGCGGTGACCGTCGCGCCTCGGTCGCTCCGATCCAGTAGGGCCAGCGCCATCTTCATAAGCGAGAGGGCCGTGTCGTCGTTCGTCATAAACATGCCTCGATGGGAACCTGGAGCCTCGCCGGAACAGGGGTGTCCAAGGCTCGATCAGTCGCTGCGCGGCCGATCTCCACGGCGTTCTTCCCAGCGCGTTTGACCGCGTACATGAGCTGATCGACCGCGTGCATCAACGAGGGTTCGTCACGCGGAGTATCGGGCTGGATCAGCAGCGCGCCCATGCTGCACGTCACCGGATGAGGCGTGCCGGCCAGAACCGATGACAGGCGCTTGTGGAGCGAGCGAGCGAAATACACCCCTTCCTCGGCCGAATGGACGGGAAGCAAAAAGGCGAACTCGTCGCCGCCGATCCGGCCGAAATCATCCTCGTGCCGGATGATCTTCCGTGCGCCCTGCGCGAAGGCGCGCAGCACCTCGTCGCCGGCAACATGGCCGTGGCGGTTGTTGACGCCCTTGAAGTCGTCGAGATCAAGGATCGCGAGCAAGAAGGATTGCCGGGCAGGCATCGCTAGATCGAGACGATGGATCACGCGCTCGCGGAATGTCTCCTTGTTGAGCGCATCGGTCATGCGGTCGCGCGCCGCCAGGTGGTGCTCGCGATCGAAGGACCGGCGGAAGCTGAGAACAATGGCGGCGACGATAACATAGGTGACGGCGCGCACCGCGATCCTCGCCCCCAGCAGGGCGGGGGAGAGCCCCGGCAACTCGGCGAGATGCGGCACGACGGCGAGGACGGCCGCAACGATCGCCACCAGATAGCCCGCACGGCTTCCCAGCGCCCAGCAGGCGGCGCAGACGATCGGGATATAGAGCGGCGCGAGACCTATCCGGGGAAAATGTGCGTTCGCCAGCGCCAGCGCCGTGACGCTGAGAAGGATCGCGAACCAGGCGCGTTCGCGCGGCAGGGAATGAAGACGATCGGCGAGGCGGCCGACAGGCAGATGACTATTCACGCATGTCCTACTCGGTCAAAAGGTTCTCCAAGCTCATTCCCGCCCCAAGTGTTCCTGTGCAGCCGGCGGCACGCCCCATTTCGGAGACGTGCCGGCCACTGAACCGGGTGTTGCAAACCTGCAAAGAGACAGGCGCGGACGCCTTTAAGCCGGGTGGCTCTGGACATACGCGTCCGCCACCCGGTCGATGAAGCTCGACCAGCTCTCTTTGCAGGAGGTTTGCACGCCTCCACCCGCGTCTCCGCAGGTGCGCGCACGCTACCGGCAAACCGTTAAGAAAAGCAACAAGCCGACAGGCACACCGGGGATCAGCCGATCTTGACGCCCCGCCAGTCCCGCTTTTTCCGCAGGTGGATCGGCCGCTTGGCCGCTGGCGGGGGCGTATCGCGGCCGCTCCTGTCGGTCAGCAGCGGCGTCGATCGCTCCTCGATCAGGGCGCGCAGCCGAGTCCGCCCGCGTGCGATGCGGCTCTTGAACGTGCCTGCGGCAATGCCGAGCTGCGCCGCGCCATCCTCAATGGACACGCCCTGGCTCGCCAGCAGCACCGCCTCGCGTTGGTGGATCGGGAGTTCGCTGAGCGCCCAATCCGTATCCCGCAGCCAGATGGCGAGGCTTTGGGTCTCGTCCACCCGTAGCATGCGGTCGCGCGCATCCTCGGGTAGGTCGGCGTGAAAGCGGGCGCGACGACGACCGGTGAGAAAGCTGTTCTTCATCACGGTCCGCGCCCAGGCGGCGAGGCTTGTTCCCGCCGCGAAGCTGGCGCGCGCGGTCCAGCACCGGAGCATGGTATCCTGCAGAAGGTCGTCGGCATCGGCACCCCCTCCCGTCAGTCGCCGCGCATAGGCGCTGAGCGCCGCCGCCTGCTCGATCAGCGCTGCTCCGAACGCATCGTCGGGCATGGCGATCGGCAAGGAAACACGGGCAGGCACATCGGGCGGCATCTCATTCTCCGGGCAGGGCTTCTTGCCCTCAAGCGATATAGAGGGCGCGCGCCGCCGTTGTTGCCGGCCAGACCGCTTCAAGGCCCGCTTCGTCCCGTTCCGGTCGATCAGGGCTGCATCCGTGCTATAGGACTCCCATATCGCAATCGGAGAGAGACGATGGAGCGCCTGTTTCCGCGCGCCTTGATAGCCTGCATTCGTGAGGCCCGGCCGCCGACACCGCAGGAACTTGCATCAATGGCCGAGAAGATCTGGCGCGAGGCTTTCCCAGAACGTCCATTTCGACCCGAGCGCGCCATGACCATCGCCGCCGTAGCGCTCACAGGCGAACGCCAGACGTGCAAGGGACCGCCGGCGTCCTGTCCTGCTGAACCATTTTCGACTAGAATGCGGAGCGCTACGGTCGGCCGATGGTCGTCAGGGCTGTCGTCCAGGAGAGGATGCGCCGCTTGAGCCGGCAACATGCTGGCCGTAGCACCGGCCGGTTTCTTCAGGCAGCCGACGTGGCGGTGGCGGCTCAAGCCTCGGTAGGCACCGGCTCGTAAGGCACCCCGATCCGGGTTTCGGCCGTGCCGCGCCGCCGCAGGGTCGCGGCAATGTGGCGGTCGGCCGCCGCGCGATCGATGAAGGCGTGCCGCTGGGCCTGACCGTGTGAGCCGATCCGGCCCCAGCGGGTTTCCACAACGATCATGCCGAAAAGATCGAGGCTCGCGGTGATGCTGTAGCGCCGGCGGATGTTGCGCGCCGGATCGAGCGCCACCAGTTCGATCGGCTCGGGCAAGGACAGGTTCGCGCCACTCATGGCGCGGAGCCTACGAAATAAGCCTCTCCAAGTCCGGCGACTTTCTTGAATCAATGGCACGCCCGTGATTCAAGAAATCGATGGTTCCTCGAAGCGTT
>ENA-ORDG01000092-ORDG01000092.1-marine-metagenome-genome-assembly--contig:-NODE-92-length-40169-cov-3.443181_pt1 | contig 40169 bp, 34 predicted proteins | sample MGYA00248629_ERZ508524 | MGnify/ENA primary metagenome ERZ508524 (study PRJEB26194, sample SAMN05421901) | marine metagenome | isolation source: East of Rio de Janeiro, Brazil, South Atlantic Ocean...
GGCGTCCACCGAGGCGGGATCCACGAAGGCACCCAAGAGGAGCCGCCGGACGATGGAACGACGATCGGCCGCACCGACCTCCAGGAGACGTCTGGCCGCGGCCAGGAGGAACACCCCGCTGCCACAGGCAGGGTCCAGGACCGTTCCCCGCTGAACGACCTCGGCTACAAGGGCCGAGGCGACGTCCGGCGGGGTGAAGAACGCACCGCGTCGTCGACGATCATCGACCGACTGCAGCCGGACGGACGCCTCGTCGGCGAGCCGGTCGGCCGCCAGGTCCAGGCGCCGGTCGGTCACCCGGAGCCGGTCCCGATCTTGCGCGTCAGGTCAGGCGGCCTCGTTGGCCGGGTCCCACGCCATCAGGTCGTCCAGCCGCACATCGTTGGAGTAGACCTCCACGATCGGCTGCTTCATCCCGAGGCGGCGCAGCAGCTTGCGAATCTCGAGCTCCTCGTTCCAGAGCACCAGGCTGACCACCACGCCGGACTCCCCTGCCCGCGCTGTTCGGCCGGAGCGGTGCACGTAGGTCTTGGCATCGGACGGCGGGTCGTAGTGGATGACCACGTCCACGTCGTCAACGTGGATCCCCCGTGCGGCCACGTCCGTGGCCACCAGGCACTTCACCTTGCCGGCCTGGAAGTCGGAGAGTGCCTTCTCCCGCTGGGCCTGCCTCAGGTCGCCGTGGATGGCGGCCGCCTTCACGTTCTCACCGAGCAGCTTGTCGGTCAGCTTGTCCGCACCCCACTTGGTGCGGGAGAAGATGATCGTCCTGTTGGACGCCTCCACGATCCGGGCGGCGACCCTGACCCTGTCCATCTCGTGGACGGCCAGGAAGCGGTGCTCCATCTCGGCCACCGTCACATCGTCAGATGCCACCTCATGGGTCACCGGATCGGTCTGGTAGCGGCTGATCAGGGCACCCACCATGCCGTCCAGGGTGGCGGAGAACAGCAGCGTCTGGTGGTCCTTCTTGGCGCGCCTCAGGATCCACTCAACCTGGGGCATGAAGCCCATGTCGGCCATCCGGTCGGCCTCGTCGATCACGACACCCTCCAGGTCGGCCACCGAGAGCTCCTCCTGCTGGATGAGGTCGATCATCCGGCCCGGCGTGGCCACGACGAAGTCGACGCCCCTCTTCAGCGCCGCGATCTGCTTCTCGATCGGCGAACCGCCGTAGATGGCCTCGAAGGTGAGGCCCCGCGTGGCGGCCAGCGGCTCGAGTTCCTTGCAGACCTGCACGGCCAGCTCACGGGTGGGCACGAGGGCCAGGCCGGTGGGCCGATGCGGCTTCGCCTTGGAGAGCCGCTGGATCAGCGGGATGCCGAAGGCCAGGGTCTTGCCCGACCCCGTCTTGGCCTTGCCACACACGTCCCGTCCGGCGATGCCGTCGGGAATGGCGAGGGTCTGGATCTCGAACGGGGTGGTGATCCCCCGCTCGGCAAGGACATCAACCAGATCCTGGTCGATGCCCAGATCGGCGAACTGGGTCGTCATTGAAGTACCTATTTTCCCGGCGGCATGGCCACCGAATCGTCACCCGCGCCTCGGCGGGTACCGTCACCGCTCATCCCGGGTGACGAATCCGACCCGGGGTCGGCATACAAGCGGCCGACCGGACCCGGGTGGGTGCCCCCATCCTACCGTCGCGCCGGTGCCCGGGGTGTGCCGGACGGATGGAGTGTCAGCCGGGCCGCACCCTGCCGTCGCCGGTCGCCACCCCCTCGGCAGCCAGACGGTCCGCCTGCTCGACCTCGTGACCCGGCACAAGGCGCCCGGTCGAGGTCACGACCCGCCACCACGGATAGCCGTCATGCACTCCCAGGAACCTCCCGACCGCCCTGTGGGCCCCGGGATGGCCGGCCTCGGCAGCCACCTCGCCATACGTCACCACCTCGCCGGGCCGCAGGGAGTCGAGCACCGCTGCGACCGATGCCTCGAAGGGTGTGAAGCCCTCATCGGCTCCCAGCGTCGGAGCGGTCACGGTGCCTCAGTGGCCACTCGGCGCCGTGAGCTGGACTATCTCGATCCTGTGGGCGAATCCCGGCACGTCGTGCTCCCCCAGGCGGATCTCCACGGCGTTCACCATCTGAAGGGAGACCGTGCCAGCCTGGGCCAGGATCTGGTGCGGCTCGGCCCGGTCGCAGAGACGCGATGCCAGGATCACCGCCGATCCGACGTGGTCGTCACCGTCGATGAGGAGCACCCGACCCCTCGCGATGCCGGCGCGCATGGGTAGCGGCGACCTGCTCTCGTCAACCAGGTACTCGATGTCGATGACCGCCTCGACAAGGTCCTCCTGCTCGACGCCGATCATCATCACGCCGTCGCCCAGCCACTTGGCGAGGCGAACCCCCCTCTCGGCGGCCACCTGTCGCACCGCCGCCCGGAAACTGGAGATCACGTCGTACGCCGCCGCGTCACCCTTCTCGTCCGTGTAGGCGGTGAATCCGCAGAGGTCCAGGAACGCGAAGGTCCGCTCCACCCTCTTCAGGGCCCTCCTGGGAAGTGCACTGCCGCTCATCGGACGACCGCCTCTCCGCTGGTCCGCTCCCCGGGAGGAATCCGCCCGGCCCGGGCCACCACCGAACCCACCAGGATCGCCAGGAGGGCCATCCAGATATTGACCCTCACCCCGGCTATCAGCGAGGCCGCATCGGACCGCAGCGCCTCCACCCAGAGCCGCCCCAACCCGTATCCGAACACCCACAGCGCCACGATGTAGCCGGGGCGCAGGATCGAAAGCCGTTCGACGCGTACCAGTACCACCGCCAGCGCCACGTTCCAGAGGCCCTCGTAGAGGAACGTCGGATGGAACGCGGCGGCGTCCAGGTGGGCGGCCGGACGGTGGACGGCGTCGATCTCGAGCGCCCACGGCAGGTCCGTAGGTCGGCCGAAGACCTCCTGGTTGAACCAGTTGCCCCACCTTCCGATGGCCTGGGCCACCGGGATGGTCGGGATCATGACGTCCATCACCGAGGCCATCGAGAGGCCACGGCGACGGGCCACGAGCACGCCCACCAGAACGCCGGCCATCAGCCCGCCGGGGATTCCCAGACCGCCCTGCCAGACCGCAGGCACGTCCTCCCAACGCCCCCTGAAGGACCGCCAGTCGGTCGCCACGTGGTAGAGCCGGGAACCGATGAGGCCGGCCGGCACCGCCCACATGGCAATCGTGGCGATGTCCTCCGGATCCCCACCGCGGGCCGCCAGGCGCTTCTGGCTCCACATCACCGCCACGAGCGCCCCGAGGGCGATCATCAGGCCGTAGGCCCGGAGCTCCAGGGGGCCTATCGAGATCGAGTTCCACGACGGGCTGGGAATCGCGCCGATCACTCCGGTCAGGATCACGTCCACCCCCGGAAAACCGACTCAGGCGGAGAAGGCATCGTCCGCCATGGCGTAGAGGTCGCCCGCACCGGCGGTCACCGCACCCAGCTGGGCCCTGGTCACGGGCAGGAGCTGCTCTGCGTAGAAGCGGGCCGCCACGATCTTGGACCCCAGGAAGTCGGCGTCGCCCTCACCGGCCCGGATCCTGCGATGTGCGCCGAGGGCGAGGCGCGCCACCATCCAACCTCCGACCAGCTGGCCGAACATCTTCAGGTACGGCGAGGCCCCTGCCATGGCGTCGTTGGGGTCGGCCAGACCGTGCACCATCAGCCAGGTGGTGGCCTCCTCGGTCGCGGCCAGGGCGTCGGCCAGGCCTACGCGGATCGAGTCGAAGTCCTCGCCCGCTGAAGCCAGGTCGGAGACCGTGCCTGCGATCTCGGCAAGCAGGTCGGCCATAACCGCACCCTCGCGCATCGGGAGCTTGCGGCCCACCAGGTCCATGGCCTGGATGCCGTTGGTCCCCTCGTAGATCGGTGAGATCCGTGCGTCCCGGAGGTGCTGGGCGGCACCGGTCTCCTCGATGTAGCCGTAGCCGCCGTGGACCTGGATGCCGACCGAGGCCATCTCGACGCCCAGATCGGTGCACCAGGCCTTCGAGATCGGCGTCAGCAGCTCTGCCCGCTCGGCCGCCCGCTGGCGGGTGTCGGCATCCGGGTGGCGTCCGGCCACGTCCAGGGTGGCGGCGTTGAGGTACAGCAGGCATCGCATGGCGTCGGTGTAGGCCCGCATCGTGAGCAGCATCCGCCGCACGTCCGCGTGCCTGATGATCGCCGCCTGCTCGCCGGCGGGGCCACCGATGGCCCGGCCCTGATGACGCTCCATCGCATAGTCGGAGGCCTGCTGGAGGGCCCGCTCCGTGACGGCCAGGCCCTCGATGCCAACCCCCAGACGGGCGTTGTTCATCATCGAGAACATGCACTTCATGCCCTGGTGTTCATCACCCAGGAGATAGCCGACCGCACCGTCGCCGGCGTCGCCGAAGGCCAGGACGCAGGTCGGGCTGGCGTGCAGGCCCAACTTGTGCTCGACCGAGACGCACCTGTAGTCGTTGCGCTCTCCGAGGCTGCCGTCGTCAGCCACCAGGTACTTGGGGACGATGAACAGCGAGATCCCCCTGGTTCCCGGCGGGCTGTCCGGGGTGCGGGCCAGGACCAGCTGGATGATGTTCTCGGTCAGCTCGTGCTCGCCGAAACTGATGAAGATCTTGGTTCCGAAGATCCGGTAGGTGCCGTCGTCCTGGGGCACGGCACGGGTGGTCAGCGCTCCCACGTCGGAACCTGCCTGCGGTTCGGTCAGGTTCATCGTTCCCGACCACTCGCTGGTGACCATCTTGGGCAGGAAGGTCTCCTTCAGGCCCTCGTCGCCAAAGACGCGGATGGCCTCGACAGCGCCGACCGTCAGCATCGGCCCCATCGACCATGCACGCGATGCCGTGGCCAGCAGCTCGGTGGCCACCGTCTGGATGGCGCCGGGCAAACCGCCGCCGCCGTAGTCGGGGTCATGGCTGATGGCACTCCACCCGGACTCCACGAACTTGTCCCAGGCCACGCCGAACTCGTCGGGGACGGTAACCACGCCGTCGGTCACCGAGCAGCCCTGCTCGTCCCCGATCCGGTTCACCGGGGCGACCACCTCGGCCACGAAGCGGCCCAGCTCGTCGAGGACGCCGTGGATGGTCTCCACGTCCACGTGCTCGAAGCCCGGAAGGTCGCAGATGGCCGTTATGTCGCTGATCTCGTCGAGGACGAGGCGGATGTCGTCCAGGGGAGGCCGGTAGTCGCTCATGTCCGCACGCTACCGCCCTCTCCCCGGGCGCATTGGAGCCGGGCACCGGGCCGCGCCGGGTTATGTTCCACGCCGTGACCACCGACGACACCCGGATAACGAACCTCATCCACCTCTACGCCGAGCTACTCGACAGCGGCCAGTTGGAGGCGTGCTGCGACCTGTTCGCCCACGCACGCGTCGTGCTGGACCATGAAGCCGATCCACCCGTCGTGGTGGACCGTGACGGCCTCCTGGAGGTCTGGCGGTCCATGGTGGCCATCCACGAGGACGGCACGCCGCGCACCCGTCACCTGGTCGGTACCCCGATCCTGGAGGTGGACGCCGAAGCCGGCACCGCGACCTGTCGCAGCACCTACACGGTCTTCCAACAGGTGGCTGCCGGCCCACTGCAACCGATCATCAGCGGCCGCTACAACGACCGTTTCGAGCGCGTCGACGGCACCTGGAGGTTCACCGAGAGGATCTACGCCGCGGACCTCGTCGGGGACCTCTCAAACCACATGCTGCGCCGCCTCGACCTCTGAGCCCTGCTGGACAATGGCCTGTCCGTCGACCGGCCCGGCGTCTCCGGCCAACCAGTGGCGACGACAACGCAGGTCGTAGCTGACCCGGCGGTCCTCGGGATCGTCGACCACGAAGAGCTTTCCGTCGTACACCTGCACCCCGTCCACCAGGCGGGCGTTGTGGGTGGCCCTCGCACCACACCAGCACCTGGCTTCGACCTGCACCTCGACCCGCTCGTCGGCCATCTCCAGGAGGCGCTTCGTCCCCTCGAAGAGCTCTCCCTGGAAGGAGGTGAGCAGGCCGAAGGCGAACACGTCGGCGCCCAGGTCGTCGACGATCCGGGCCAACTGGTCTATCTGTTCGGGACGGTAGAACTGGGCCTCGTCGCACACCAGGTAGTCGATGCGGCCACGCCGGGACGCCACGGCCAGCGCCAACTCGAACAGGTCCAGCTTCGGACCCACCTCGACTGCGTCAGCCGACACCCCGAGGGCACTCGAGACCCTGCCGCCGGACCGGTCCAGCTGGCTGCAGAGGATCCCCTGGAGGCCACGCTCCAGGAGGTTGTGGTGGATCTGGAGCGCGAGGGTGCTCTTGCCGGATCCCATGGTCCCGAAGGAGAACCGCAGGACGGCCATCAGCAGCGTCGTCCCACACTGGCCCCGGCACCGGCCACGGAACTCACGAACAACCGCTCGTGGCGCCACAGTCGGTGCAGACGTAGCAGGAGCCCGCACGCTGCATGGCCACACCGCACTGCATGCAGAGCGGCGCGTCGGCCCCCCTCGAGCCGAGCGCCAGCTGGGCTGCGAACTGGGCTGGCGACGGCACGGTGGGCGGGTCCGGTGGCACGTCGGAACCCTGACGGGTCTCGGTGACGGACTCCTCCACGCCCGGCAGCGTGGGCTGGGTCCGCTCGCTGGTCGTGAGGATGTTCAGCTCCGCCCGTTCCTCGACGCTCATGTACTCGACGGCCAGGCGGCGGAACAGGTAGTCGATGATGCTCGTGGCGATCCGGAGGTCCGGATCGTCGGTCATCCCGGCCGGCTCGAACCTCATTCCCGTGAAGGCACCCACGAACGCCCGCAGGGGCACGCCGTACTGGAGGCCGTGGCTGAGCGAGATGGCGAAGGCATCCATGATCCCGGCGAGGGTCGACCCCTGCTTTGAGACCCGGAGGAAGATCTCACCCGGACGACCGTCCTCGTACTCCCCGATCGTGACGAACCCCTTGCAGTCCGCCACCCGGAACTCCAGGGTGAGCGAGCGTCGGCTCCGGGGAAGCTTGCGGCGGACCGGTTCGGCCAGGGTTGCGGCGAAGTCCGCCACGGCCTCGGCAGGCTTGGCTCCGGCCCCACTGCCGGCCGATAGCGGCTGGGCCACCTTGCAGTTGTCGCGGTAGATGGCCACGGCCTTGAGGCCCAGGCGCCACGACTCCAGGTAGAGCTCCTCGACGTCGTCCACGCTGACGGTCTCCGGCATGTTGCAGGTCTTGGAGATGGCACCCGACAGGAACGGCTGGACCGCTCCCATCATGCGGATGTGGCCCATGTGGTGGATCGGGTTGTCGCCCATCGACGTGGCGAACACCGCCAGGTGCTCCGGCCTGATCTCCGGGCAGCCGACCATCGTCTGGTGTTCGTCCACCCAGGCCTCGATGGCGGCGGCTGAGGCCTCGTCGTAGCCGAGGCGTCGCAGCGCCCTGGGAACGGTCCGGTTGACGATCGACATCGTGCCACCGCCGACGAGGCGCTTGTGCTTCACGAGGCTCAGGTCGGGCTCGATCCCGGTGGTGTCGCAGTCCATGAGGAGGCCGATGGTGCCGGTGGGCGCCAGCACGGTGGCCTGGCTGTTGCGAACGCCGACCCGCTGTGCGAGCGCACAGGCCTCGAACCAGGCCGTGCGGCCGGCGGCCACCAGGGCGGGCGCCACCTCGGCGTCCAGGAGCTCTGCCGCATCACGGTGCATCTCCAGCACGCCGAGCATGGGCTGGCGGTTGTGCTCGAAGCCGTCGAACGGCCCCATGCGGTCCGCCAACCGGGCCGAGGTCCGGTAGGCGTGCCCGGTCATCACCGACGTGATGGCGGCGGCCACCGCCCGACCATCGTCGCTGTCGTAGGGGAGGCCAAGGGCCATGAGGAGCGCACCCAGGTTGGCGTAGCCCAGCCCCAGCTGTCGAAAGGCCCGGGTGGTCTCGCCGATGGTCTCCGTCGGATAGTCGGCGTTGCCGACCAGGATCTCCTGGGCGGTGAAGACGACCTCGATCGCATGGCGGAAGCCGTCGATGTCGAAGCCCCCGATCGCATCGCTGTCGTCGTCGGTGTCACCCAGGAACTTCAGCAGGTTGATGCTCGCCAGATTGCACGCGCTGTCATCCAGGTGGACGTACTCAGAGCAGTTCGAGACCAGCAGCCCGTTCACGACGTAGGAGTGGTTGCGGGGCTCGGTGAGGTTGTAGGTCAGCTCGTCACCGTCATCGATCCGCGCTACGAGGCGGGCCGTCGTGGCCGTCCGGTATCCGACGCGCTTCCGATCAGCCAGCAGGCCGTTGAGCAGCCCCTGCTTGCGACCCAGGTCGAAGCCGACGTGGGCTCCGAACGGCTCGACGGAACGGCCGGTGATACGGAGGTCCCAGGTTGCCTTCGACCGGTAGGAGACCACCGTGCCGTCAGAGCGCGTGTACTCCAGACCGCTCACGCCACCACGGCCCGTTGCATGGATCCGACTGGTGATGCCGAAGGTCTGCAGCAGCCTCTGCACACCCACCAGCAGGCCCCGGGAGATGGACGACAACCCGACGTACGAACCGTGGTCATCGCTCCGGTAGACGCAGCCGTCGGCGTCGAAGAGGCCCCGGAGGAACGCTGCGGCGATCTCGGGTGGCGCCTGGAGGATCGACCAGGGCACGACCTTGTGGGCGCCTGTCACCGACAGCACCCCGAGCGCCTCCAGATACCTCTTGAACCGGCGCCTGGAGAGCCGCAGCTGGACGGTTCCATTGGCCTGTTCGGAGGCCTTCAGCGGGCGGTCGTCGTTGATCCATTCGAGCAGGGCGTGGTGTCGGACCATGATCTCGTCGCGGTCCTCGGCCGAGCCGTAGACGGTGGCCGTCGTCGTCCCGGACGTGGAGCCGTCACCGATCAGCCACCCGAGGTAGTGCCCGAACAGGGCGCTCCACTCGTCGGGCAGACGGAGGTCTCCGGCATGGTCGCCGCTGGCCCGGTAGTGCTCGGGATCCGACGAGACCGGGATCGCAGAGTCGGCCTCTTCGGCGAACGAGGGCAGGTCCAGCAGGCGGACATCGTCCTCCTCCGAGAGCTCGTGGGCCTCCACCCAGCCACGGTTGGCGGTGAACAGCCGATGGTTCGGCGTGCACCGGACCTCGTGCCCCGTGTTGAACTGGAGCCGTAGGACCGGGTTCACCCCGGTGATCATCACGGCGTCCGGTGAGGTCAGGACGATCCCCTCGGTGGGTTCCCCGGCGCCGGTGGCGTCGTGCGTCCAGACCCTGAACTCCTCGCCCCTGTTGATCCGATCCACGAGCTCGTCGAAGCGAACCAGGCCCCGGTCGGTGTGGACGAGCGAGTCACCGGTGAAGCATGGATTGCTGGCCGATATCCGGCCGGTATTGGACGCCGTGTGCCACCGGTTTATGGCCGTGTCGAACTGGAGGCCCGGATCTGCACACTCCCAGGCCGCCTGGGACATCTGCCGGAACAGACTCCGGGCCGGGATGGTCTCGATCACGGAGCCGTCGGTGACCGCCGTGAGCTCCCAGTCGGCATCGGCCGCCACGGCCTCCATGAACTCATCCGTCACACGGACGGAGTTGTTGGCGTTCTGGTACATGATCGAGTGGCTGTCAGCGCCGTCGAAGCCGACCTCGAATCCGGCGTCGGCCAGGACCCGGATCTTGCGTTCCTCACGAGCCTTGCACCAGATGAACTCCTGGACGTCCGGATGGTCGATGTCCAGGATGACCATCTTGGCGGCGCGGCGGGTCTTGCCCCCGCTCTTGATGGTTCCGGCCGAGGCATCCGCGCCCCTCATGAAGCTGACGGGCCCGCTGGCCTCGCCGCCACCCTTCAGGGCCTCCTTGGAGGACCTGATGGCACTCAGGTTGACGCCGGCGCCCGACCCGCCCTTGAAGATCGTTCCCTCCTCGACGTACCAGTTCAGGATCGATGACATCTGGTCTTCGACGGAGAGGATGAAGCAGGCCGAGGCCTGCTGGGGGACCCCGGGCACGCCGATGTTGAACCAGACGGGCGAGTTGAAGGCGGCCCGCTGGGTCACGATCAGGTAGCGGAGTTCGGCTGCGAAGGCCTCGGCTTCGTGGTCGTCGGAGAAGTAGCCGTCCCTCCGGCCCCAGTCGGCGATCGTGCCGGTGACCCTGTCGGCCACCTGACGCAGCGACGACTCCCTGCCGGGACCATCCAGGGGCCCGCGGAAGTACTTCTGGGCGAGGATGTTGGTGGCGTTCACCGACCAGTCCGACGGCACCTCCACGCCGTCCTGCTGGAAGGCGACCGAACCGTCGCGGTGGTCCACCAGGCGGGACGTCCGCACGTCCCAGTCGATCTCGTCGTATGGATCGATCCCGGGCGTCGTGAAGTGGCGGCGGATTCCAAGTACCCCCCGCTCGGGCGCTACAGACATCTGGTTCCTCGTCCTCCTGCGCCCGTTTCCGACCGGCCCGACCACTGTTCCGGAAGGTACGGACAACCTGTGACGACCCCGGGGCTACTCGGTGGCCGTTGGTGTCGTGACCGATGACGGCGAGCCCAGGTCGAGGAGCCCGCCATGCGAACACCCTTCCCGGATATCGGTGCGGTCATCCCAACGCCTCTCCGACGGATCGGTTCGACGACTTCTGCCGGGCAGACCGCCACCGGCCACGAATGCGAAATCTACGGACGACAGGCTGTGGACGGATAGTGGGATTCACTGTGGATTTCCCGGTGGATTACGTCGACGTTCTCCACAGTCAGGGCGTTGTACCGTCACGTCGTGCGACTCCTCCACCCCACGACCGGTCCCGAGGTGGATATCTCCGACATCCACCTGGACCTCGAACGCCCACCCCCACCCGGTCGACCCTGGGTGATGCTCAGCATGGTGGCCTCCGTGGATGGCGCCACGACCGTCCAGGGGCTTTCCGGCCGGCTGGGAGGCACCGGGGATCGCCAGGTGTTCCGGACCCTGCGCGGCCTGGCCGACATGATCCTCGTGGGGGCCGGAACCGTGCGGGCCGAGGGCTACCGACCACCGCGGACCCCCGATGACAGCCTGGCGTCGGCTCGGGCCACCGCAGGCCAGTGGGTCCGCCCCCGGTTGGTGGTGGTCTCCGCAAGCCTGGACCTGGACCCGACGGCGCCGTTGTTCACCGAACGCCTCCCCGAGGACCCCCCTCCCCTGATCGCAACCGTGCGGTCGGCGCCGGCGGACCGGCGTGATGCCCTCGCCGATGTGGCCGACCTGATCGACCTGGGTGACACCCGGGTGGACCTCACGGGGTTGTTGGCGACCCTCGGAGACATCGGGGCGCGAACCGTGCTGTGCGAGGGCGGACCTCGCCTGAACCACCAGTTGCTGGCCGCCGGCCTGGTCGACGAACTGTGCCTCACCATCTCGCCCAGAGTCGTCGGCGGAGCCGGTACGACCGGACCCGGGCTCCTCAACGGTGAGGCGTTCGCCGTGCCATCGGGACTCCGACTGGACCGGGTGCTCGCCCACGATGACTTCCTCTTCTGCAGGTACCTGGTCGTCTGAGGCAGGGTGCCCGTGACCGTGCGACCAGGCCACGGAGCAAGTCAGCCGCTGGGCAGATCAGCCGCTGGGAATGACTATCCGCTGGCCGGGATGCAGGAGCGAACCACCGGTCACCTCGGAGAGACGGTCGACCGTGTAGCGGAGGTCCCGGCCCGGAGGGTTCACCCGTTCGGCAATCGACCAGAGGGTGTCGCCCGGCTGGACCACGTAGATGACGGGCTCGCCTGAAGCCTCGACCACGGTTGCTCCGGGGGTGCCGGTGACCCAGCCGATCAGCTCGCCACCCAGCAGTGGCAGGGCCGAGAGCACCAGGCCGAGGAGCGCCGCCACCAGGATGCGACGACGACGGTAGGTCCCCGGACCGGCAACCCTCACGCCGACAGGCCGCGTGTCGAAGGGCCCGGTACCGACGTAACCGGTGCCGACGGCCGGAGAGTCGACGGGCGCCGGACCCGCAGCTGACGGCACCCGGAGGGATCCGACGGCGTAGGGCTCGGCCGAGAGGACGTCGGCGAACATGCGTTGCACGACTCCACGCCCACCGGGCCGCACAGCCGGACGTGACCCGGTGTCGGCGACCAGGTCGAACGGAAGTTCCAGGGTCATCGTGTTCATGCTCTACATCCTGACGATGGGGTGTGACAGCGGTGACCGGCCGGCCCCTGTGGGTCCTTGACACGGAACGCCTGTTCGGGGAACATGTATTCGGCGTACAGGTGTTCGATCACGATGCCAGTGTATCGAACAGGTGTTCGCTGTCAAGCGAACCGGCAACCGGCCGGTCGACCAGCAGAGGACGCACCCCCATGACCACCACAGGGCTCAGCAGTCGCCAGCAGGAGATCCTGGAGTTCATCGACGCCCAGACCAGGGAACGCGGCTACCCGCCGTCGGTACGGGAGATCGGTTCGGCCGTGGGCCTCACGTCACCGTCCACGGTCCACTCCCACCTGGCCACGCTCCAGGACCGCGGCTACCTGCGCCGGGATCCCTCCAAGCCACGGGCTCTGGAGGTCTGCCTGGATCCGGTCAGCGGTGCCGCCGTCGACAGGGGAACCGCCCGCCACATACCCCTGGTTGGCGAGGTGGCCGCCGGAACCGACGTCCTGGCCCACGAGAACATCATGGAATCGGTCCCCATGCCGGTCGAGTTCACCGGAGAGGGCGATCTGTTCATGCTCCGTGTCCGCGGCGAGTCGATGATCGGGGCCGGCATCCTGGACGGCGACCACGTGGTCGTGAAGGTCCAGCCGACGGCCGAACCCGGCGACCTGGTGGTGGCTGGCATCCCCGGCGACGAGGGCACCGTCAAGTACTTCGAACGCGACGGCGAGACCGTGGTCCTGGTGCCGGCGAACCCCGCCTTCCAGGAGCTGCGGTACCCGTCTGACGAGGTGACGATCTTCGGCCTGGTCGTGACGGTCCTACGACGCATCTGACCGCCTGATCGGGGCGCTGGCCCCACGATGCATCTCGACCCGCGACCGGCGCGCTGGCCCCACGATGCATCTCGGCCCGAAACCGGGGCCCAGGCCTGCGGCTGGTCAGGCGCCGTGTTCGAGCAGGTCCCGCAGGATCGTGAAGCAGGACTCCAGGGGCGCCCGCTCCAGGCACTCCCCCGCAGTGTGGGCCAACGTCGGCTCCCCGGGGCCCAGGTTCACGGCCGGAACCCCGTGCTCCGCGAAGAACGCCACGTCGGTCCAGCCCAACTTGGCCCGCACCTCCAGGTGGTGCCGATCCGTGATGGCACGCAGCAGCGGATGTGACATCCCCGGCGGAGCGGCCGGTGAGTGGTCCACCAACTCGACGACGTCGCCGCCGCTGTCGCCGCCATCAAGGAACGGCGCCAGGAACTCCCGGACGTGGGCCTCGGCTTCGGCACCGGTGCGGTCCGGGGCGTAGCGGTGGTTGATCCTCACCATGGCGCTGTCGGGCACGACATTGCCGGCCACGCCGCCCTCCACATGCACGGCCTGGAGCGCCTCGCGGTACCGACAGCCGTCCACCACGGGTTCGCGGTGCGGGTACGCCTCGAGGGCCGTCAGCAGGGTGCCAAGACGGTGCACCGCGTTTCGCCCCATCCACGGCCGGGCGGTGTGGGCCCGGACCCCGGCGAGGGTCACCTCAAAACGCATCGTGCCCTGGCATCCGGCCTCGATTGCGCCGGCGGTCGGCTCTCCCAGGATGGCGACGTCGCCGGCCAGCAGTTCCGGTGCCTCGGCGAAGAGCTCACGAAGGCCGTTGTGGAGCATCGCCACCTCCTCGCGGGCGTAGAAGACCCAGGTCACGTCCACCGCCGGTTCCCGGACCACGCGGGCCAGCTCCAGCATCACGGCCAGGCCGCCCTTCATGTCGGTCGTGCCCAGCCCCCAGAGGACGTCCCCGTCGAGGCGTGAGCCGGAGGTATCGCCGGGAACCGTGTCCGTATGGCCCGCCAGTATCAGCCTGTGTCCACGGCCCAGGTCCGTGCGGGCCACCAGGTTGTCGCCGATCCGGTCCACCGCCAGGCCCGGGATGGCGCGCAGCTCGGCCTCCAGGTGCGCCACGATGGCTGCTTCGTCGAAGCTGACCGACGGGATGTCGACCAGTTCAGCGGTGAGGGCCAGCAGGTCGGTCACGGGACGGTCGACCGCTGGCGTCAGGTGGAGACGCCGTGCGTACGCAGGACGTCGTTCAGGACGGACTTGTCGTGGCGTTCACCGGGCTCCAGGTACTTCAGGACCAGGACGCAGGGCAGGCCGAACTCGCCACCATCGAAGACCTTCGTACGGTTGGCCTGGACGGCCACGCACCACGCCGGCACAACGCCTCGACCCAGCTCCTCGCCGGTCGCAGCGTCGATCACCGGGATGGAACCGGTCAGCACCGCTCCGGCACCCAGCACCACGCCGTCACCCACCCGGGCGCCCTCGGCCACGATGCAACGGCTGCCGATCAGGCAGTCGTCGCCGATCATCACCGGCACGGCGTTGGGTGGCTCCAGGACGCCGCCGATGCCCACCCCACCGGAGAGGTGGACGTTGCGGCCGATCTGGGCGCACGACCCCACCGTCGCCCAGGTGTCGACCATCGTGTTGTCGCCCACGTAGGCACCGATGTTCGTGTAGCTGGGCATCATCACGACGCCGGGCCCCTGGTAGCTCCCCCAGCGGGCCTGCGCCCCGGGAACCACCCTCACCCTGCGCTGGATCCAGTCGCGTTTCAGGGGGATCTTGTCGGCGAACTCGAACGGGCCCATCTCGATCGTTTCCATCTTCGACTGGCGGAACAACAGCAGGATGGCCAGCTTCAGCCACTCGTTCACGATCCCCCCGCCGGAGCCATCCGGCTCCGCCACCCGGGCCTGACCGGTGTCCAGCAGGTCGATGGCGGCGTGGATGGCCGCGTTGGCCTCGGTGTCGTCCACGTCCAGGTCGTCGCGACCCGACCAGAGCTCTTCGATCTGTGCCTTGAGGTCTGACATGGCGCCGAGGCTACCGCCGCGCCCCTCCCCGACCGGAACCAGTTCCGGTCCGCTCAGGGACGGTCAGCCGGCCAAAGCGGAAGCCCGGCTACACACGACCTCCAGGTCATCGTCGGTGACCACGGCCGCCACCCGCACCCAGCCGGCACCACCGGGACCGAAGACCGTTCCGGGGCTGGTGATGACCCCCAGGTCGCCGGCCAGCCGGCGCACAAGGGCCATCTCGTCGCCACCGGGCGCCTCCACCCACAGGTAGAAGCCGCCCTCCGGCAGCTCGGCCCGGACCCCCAGTGATCCCAGGACCTGGACGAGGACCTCCAGGCGCCTGAGGTACCGGGCGGCCTGGACGTCGACGTGGTCCTGGTCCCGTAGTGCCGCCGCACCTGCCGCCTGGGCGGGTCCGGGGATCAGCAACCCCTGGTGTCGACGGGTCTCCCGCAGGTACCAGGCCAGGTCCGGGTCACCGGCGTAGAAGCCCACGCGCAGCCCGGCCAGGTTGGATCGCTTCGAAAGGGAGTGGACAGCCAGCACCCCTTCGGTTCCGTGCTGGAGGATGGAACGCGACGGGCCGTTCCAGGTGAACTCCACGTAGCACTCGTCTGACAGCACCGGGATCCCCCGTGCCCTCCCCCATTCGGCCGCCGCCCCAAGGTCGTCGAGGGCACCCGCCGGGTTGCCGGGGGTGTTCACCCACAGGCAGAGGGCGCGTTCGGCGTCCTCCTCACGGATCGCCGAGAGGTCGATCCGCCACGACGCATCCAGGGGCACCGGCACGGCACGGCAACCGGCCAGCACCGCTCCCATCTCATAGGACGGATACGACACGGCCGGATAGAGGACGGTGTCGCGGTCGGGGTGCCGGAGCTTCAGCAGGTGGGGCAGGCCCGTCACCAGTTCCTTAGTCCCCACGCAGGCCCCCACCTGATCGGGCTGGATCTCCACGCCGATGCGACGCCCGCACCAGCCGACCACGGCATCGAGTAGTTCCGGCGTGCCGATCGACGGCGGGTACGGACGCGCCGGATCGGGCTCGGCCAGCGCTACCGCCACCACGTCCGGCACCGGATCGCACGGCACGCCACGCGACAGGTCCACGGCCCCGCCCGGCATGGCGTCGGCCAGGGCGCGCACCTCGGCGGGCACGTCGAACGGGTACGGCGGCGGGACGAACCCGGTGGACCCCGTCTCGGATTTCATGATCGGCCATCCGGTTCCGCCCCTGTAGGGGGCTCTTCGTCGACACGGTATTCGGCCAGTCGGCCGGCGGAACCCTCGTCCACGCGGACCTGCACTACCCACCCGTCGACGGCTTCGTCCACCTCGAGCACCTCACCCTCCCGGTGGGCCATCGCCAGCACGTCACCACGGGCGTACGGCACCAGCAACCTGGCCACGATCGTCTGGCGCCGGAGCCGTCGCCCGACCATGGCCAGGAGGTCGTCCATCCCGGCTCCGGTCGTCGCCGAGATGGCCACGGAGCCGGGCTCCCGGTCCACCAGGCGGGCCGCCGCCGCCGGCGCCAGGTCGGCCTTGTTGAAGACGAACAGCTCGGGCACCCGGCCGGCGCCTATCTCGTCGAGCACCGTCCTGACCGCTGCCATGCAGCCCTCCGGGTCGGGATCCGAGGCATCCACGACGTGGACCAGCAGGTCGGCGTCCACCGCCACGTCGAGGGTGGACTTGAAGGCCTCCACCAGTTGGTGCGGCAACTTGCGGATGAAGCCAACGGTGTCGCTCAGGAACACCGCCTCGCCACCGGGCAGCTGGAGGCGTCGGGTGGTGGCGTCCAGGGTGGCGAAGAGCCGGTCCTCGACGAGGACGCCGGCGTCGGTCAGGTGGTTCAGGAGCGAGGACTTGCCGGCGTTGGTGTAGCCCACGATGGCCACCGCCCTGTTGCTCGTCCGCTTCCGGGCCTTGGACTGGGTGGCGCGGTTCCCGCGGATCCGACGCAGGTCCGACTCGAGGCGCGTGATGCGTCGCATGAGGCGCCGCCTGTCCACCTCCAGCTGGGTCTCACCGGGGCCCCGGGTACCGATTCCACCGGCCTGCTGGCTGAAGGTGCGACCGGAACGCCTCAGTCGGGGCAGCCGGTAGCGGAGCTGGGCCAGCTCCACCTGAGCCCTTCCCTCGGGGCTGCTGGCGTTCTGGGCGAAGATGTCCAGGATCACCGCGGTGCGATCCAGCGCCGAACGCTTCAGGATCTCCTCGAGGTTTCCCTGCTGTGCCGGGGTGAGGTCGTTGTCGAACACGACGGTGTCGGCGTCCAACGCCTCGGACACCGTCTTGATCTCCATGACCTTGCCCTTGCCCACGTAGGTGGCACGGTCCGGCGAGTCCCTGTGCTGGAGGACGCGGGCAACCGGATCGGCGCCGGCGGTCTCGACCAGGCGGGCCAACTCGTCCATGGAGGCGTCGGTGGCCTCCGGGTCGGAACGCCCGAGGGTCAACCCGGCGAGGACGATGCGCTCCCGGAACGTCCGGTCGATGAGACCGGTCGACTCGCCACCGAACTCGCCGAAGGCGCCGCGGTGCGACTCCTGGTCCGGGTCATTGTCCGACTCCGACTCCGGGTCCGGGGCCTGGCTCAGATCCGGGTCCAGGTCCGACGCTTCATCCAGGTCGGTGGGCTCACCCATTGGCAGGCACCTCGGTTCCAGGGACCCCGTTGCCGGGCACACCGACCTGGTCGTCTCCGAGGTCCACCGTGTGGGAATCCACGAAGGTCGCCGTTCCGGCCAGACGCACCGTGTCCCCGACCGTGACCGTCGCCGCCCCACCGGGCATCCGAACCTCCACCACGTCGTCCACCAGGCCCTTGTCGTGGAGGACGTGTGCCGCCGCGCAGGCTCCCGAGCCGCACGCCATCGTCAGGCCCGCACCGCGTTCCCACGTGCGCATCCGGACAGTGGACCGGTCCACCACGGACACCAGGTGCACGTTGCAGCCCGTCGGGGCGAAGAAGGATTCGGTCGCAGGGCCGGCGACGGCCAGGTCCACATCGTCGGGGTCGTCGACCAGGAGCACCAGGTGCGGGTTGCCGAAGTCGATGCTGTGGGCCGCCCGAACCTGCACGCCACCCAGGTCGATCTGGATCCCCTGGATCGAAGGGCCGACTGCGGCGGCCCCCATCTCCACCTCTGCCTCCACCTCCAGGTCGGAGGTCGAGCCATCCACGGTGATCCGGCGGTCCCCTGCCGGAGTCTCGACCACGACCTCCAGGCCCGTGGTCCCAGTGGCCTCCCTGCGAAGCAGCGCCTGGCCGAAGCACCTCAGGCCGTTGCCGCTCACCTCAGCAGAACTGCCGTCGCTGTTGAAGAGTGTGAACCGCCACGTTGCGTCCCCGGAGCCTCCGACCGGCGTGCCGAACACGAGGCCATCAGCGCCGATCCCGTCAATACGGTCGCAGAGACGACGCGCCAGGTCGGCGCCGTCAAGCGGGACGTCATCGGCGAACGTGATCAGGAAGTCGTTGCCGAGGCCGTGGTGTCTTGTCAGCTCCACGGCGACAGTCTCGCCCACCACCGGGCTCCAGCCACGGTCCGTTCACACCGTGCGTGCCCGGTCATCCGGGCGCCCCGCAGCGGTCGAACCTTTCGAGGACCCCGTCCAGCGCCTCCAACGGGTCCTCGGCGACGTCGAACCACTCGATCCTGGGATCCCGACGGAACCAGCGTTCCTGGCGCCGGGCGAAGCGCCGGGTGGCCACCACGGCATCGGCGACGGCATCCTCGAGGGTGCAGTCGCCCCGGAGGTGCGCCAGCAGCTCCTGATAGCCGAGTGCCTGGGCCGCTGAGCGCGACAGCCCTCCATCCAGCTCCGAAAGGCGGCGAACCTCGTCCAGGAACCCGTCGTCGAGTTGGCGCTGGTACCGCTCCGCTATTCGACGATCCAGGACGTCGCGGTCGACACGCAGGCCGACCTGCGTGAACGGCGTCGCCGGGTAGGCCTCCAGACCGGGTCCGAAGGAGGAGAAGGGTCGGCCGGACCCGAGGGTCACCTCCAGGGCACGGACCACCCGACGGCGGTTCGTGGCCTCCATCCGACCGGCGGCCACCGGATCCAGATCGGACAGCCGGGCGTAGAGCCCGTGGGTGTCGGCGTCGGCATCCAGCTCGGCACGAACCTCGTCGTAGCGGCCGGGGATCTCGAGGTCGTCGACCACCGCCCGGACGTGGAGGCCGGTGCCACCCACGAGGATGGCCCTGGCCCCATGGTCCTCCATGCCTGCGAGTGCCTGCCGTGCTGCCGCCTGGAAGTCGGACACGGTGAAGTCCTCGGTCGGGTCGACCAGGTCCAGGAGGTGGTGCGGGACCTCGGCCCGCTCCGCTGCGGTCGGAGCCGCCGTACCGATGTCCATGCCCCGGTAGAGGGCCATGGAGTCCATCGAGACCAGCTCCACGCCGGGCCGTCGACGGGCGACCTCGAGGGCGATCGCCGACTTGCCGGAGGCCGTCGCGCCCACGACGACCAGGTGCCCATTGGGGCTCATCAGGTTCAGACCGACGCGACTGGTATGCGGCGTCGGTGTCGAGGCGCCGCCGTGACCTCCACCAACTCTCCGAGGAGGTAGTGGTTCGCGGCGTCCACGATCTTCACGTCGGCGTAGGCGCCGACACGCAGGTCTTCGGCTGCCGCCAGGTGCACCAGCTTGTTCTGGCGGGTACGCCCGGTGACCTGGTCGGGTTCACGCTTGGCAGGGCCCTCGACCAGGATCTCCTCGATCCGGCCGACCCTGGCCCCATGCGTGATGCGTGCCGAGCGCTTCAGTACCTGCTGGAGCCGCTCGTAGCGGTCCACACAGACGGCGTGGTCGACGAAATGGTCGGCCATGGCGGCCGCCTCGGTGCCCTCGCGCGGTGAGAACACGAAGCAGTAGGCCGAGTCGTAGGCGGCCTCGGCGACGACCTCGAGGGTCTCGTCGAAATCGGCCTCGGTCTCGCCCGGGAACCCCACGATGAGGTCGGTGGTGACGGCGAGGTCGTCAATGCCGGCCCGTGCCGCCGCCAGGCGCTCCAGGTAGCGCTCGGCCGTGTAGCCGCGGTGCATGGCGGCCAGCACCCGGTTGCTTCCCGACTGCAGCGGCAGGTGCAGGTGCTCGCACACCTCGGGGGTGTCAGCCATCGCAGAGATGGTCTCCGACCGCAAGTCCTTGGGATGCGGGCTGGTGAAACGGACCCGGCTGATGCCGTCCACCGCACCGGTCGCCACCAGCAGGTCGGCGAACAGCGGGCGAACCCGGCGACCGGCGTGGGCGACCCAGTCGGCACCCACCTCGTAGGCGTCCGTGGGAAGCTCCACCTCCGACCGGAGGCGCAGCGTCAGATCACGTCCGTAGGAGTTCACGTTCTGGCCCAGGAGGGTCACCTCGGTGACGCCCGCTGCGGCCAGGGACTCCACCTCGGCCACCATCTGACCGAACGGCCGGCTCATCTCGGGGCCGCGGACGGCCGGCACGATGCAGAACGCACAGCTGTTGTCGCAGCCGATCTGGATGGTCACCCAGGCCTTGTGATCGGAGTCCCTCTGGGCTGGCAGCACCGAGGGGAAGGCATCGGCGTCGCTGCGGACCGTCTCCTCCAGGATCTCCATCACAGGGCCGTGTTCCCTGGCCTCGGCCAGGAGCTCGGCGGCCCGATGCACGTTGTGGGTTCCGAAGACCACGTCGACGTGTCCGGCCCGTGCCTGGATCCGCTCCCGATCCTTCTGGGCGAGGCAACCGGCGACCGCCACCTGCAGCTCCGGTCGGGCCTCCTTCAGGGCCTTCAGGTTGCCCAAGGCCCCGTAGAGCCTGTTGTCGGCGTTCTCACGGATGCAGCAGGTGTTGAGGACGATCACGTCGGCTTCGGCCTCGGATACGGCCGGCACCATCCCGTCAGCCTCGAGCAGGCCTGCGATTCGCTCGCTGTCATGCTCGTTCATCTGGCACCCGTAGGTGCGCACGGCGTATGACCTCGTCACGCCACGAAGGCTACGGCCCCGACACCGGGGAGGGGACCGGTGCCGGGGCCGTCGGGTAGCCCGTGAAGGGTGGGGAAGGGTGGGCGTCAGCCGTCGATGGAGATGGGCAGGTCGTCGGCCTCGGTGAACTCGTCCGCGGTCACCTCGTCCAGGGTCACCTCGTCCACGGTCACCTCGGCTTCGGGCTCCTCGGCTTCGGGCTCCTCGGTGGGCCGGACCTCCCGCCAGACCCGGTCGGTGATCTCGACCATGACCTCGGGGTTGTCGACCAGGAACTTCTTGGCGTTCTCCCGACCCTGGCCCAACTGCTCGCCCTCGTACGTGTACCAGGCACCCGCCTTCTTGACGATGCCGAGGTCCACGCCGAGGTCGACCACCGAGCCTTCCCGGCTGATGCCCCGCCCGTACATGATGTCGAACTCGGCCTGGCGGAACGGCGGTGCGCACTTGTTCTTGACCACCTTCACCCGGGTGCGGTTGCCCACCACCTCCAGCCCGTCCTTGATGGCCTCGATCCGGCGGATGTCGAGGCGGACCGAGGCGTAGAACTTCAGCGCCCGGCCACCGGGCGTGGTCTCCGGCGAGCCGAACATCACGCCGATCTTCTCCCGCAGCTGGTTGATGAAGATGAGGATCGTATTGGACTTGTTGAGGTTCGAGGTGAGCTTGCGCAGGGCCTGGGACATGAGCCGGGCCTGCAGGCCGACGTGGGTGTCTCCCATCTCGCCCTCGATCTCGGCCCGTGGGGTGAGCGCCGCCACCGAGTCGATGACGACCACGTCGAGCGCCCCGGAGCGGATCAGCATGTCGGCGATCTCGAGTGCCTGCTCGCCGGTGTCCGGCTGGGAGATGAGCAGCTCGTCGACGTCGACGCCGATTGCACGGGCGTAGATCGGGTCCATGGCGTGCTCGGCGTCGATGTAGGCGCAGATGCCGCCGTTGCGCTGGGCCTCGGCCACGATGTGGGTGGCCAGCGTGGTCTTGCCCGAGCCCTCCGGCCCGAAGATCTCGATGACGCGGCCCCGTGGGATGCCGCCGATGCCGAGCGCCAGGTCCAGCGCCAGGGCGCCGGTGGACACCGTCTCGATCGCCAGGGAGCCCTTGTCGCCCATCTTCATGACGGCACCGGTGCCGAACTGCTTCTCGATCTGGCCGAGCGCCATGTCCAGCGCCTTGGTGCGCTCGACGCCCGCCTCGAGGTCGCCGCCGCTCATCATCCTGCCGTGCTTCGCCATGGTGTGCTCCGTGTTCTCCGGACCCTCGTGGTCCTGGTCGTCTGACTTTTGTGTCTGTCGGGGTTGTCGGGGATGACCTTAGGTAGGGCCTGTGACAACGGGTCCGTATCGAATGACAACAGCGTAATTGCGAACAGGCGTTCGGTGCAAGTACCCAACCCCGGAAATGTCCCACGGGCCGAGCGGGGAGTACCGTCGGCCCACATGGACGAGGACCCGACCGATGCCCGCACACCCGAGGAAAAGCGTGCCGCCCACGCCGGACAGCACCCCGATCTCCGGGAGCGGCTCAAGCCGATGTTGTGGCAGTGCACCCAGGAAGCGGCCACCGAGCGGCCCTTCACCGGCGGGTACTGCGACGAGAAGCGACCGGGCACTTACGCCTGCGTGGTCTGTGGCGAGGCCCTGTTCGCCAGCGACGACAAGTACGACTCCGGGTGTGGCTGGCCCAGCTTCACCACGCCGATGGACGATGCGCCGGTGGACCACCGGACCGACACCAGCCTCGGGATGGCCCGCACCGAGACCACCTGTGGTTCCTGTGGCGCCCACCTGGGCCACGTCTTCGACGACGGCCCCGGGCCATCAGGCGAGCGCTACTGCATCAACTCGGCCTGCCTGGTCCTCGAGGAACGCCCCGAAGGCTGACCCGCCGCCCGGCGGACCACCGTCAGGGGACCGCCGCCAGGCACCTGTCGGTGGGCGCTTACGGGTTCACGCCCCAGCGCCCCGATCGACCGGTCGCCGGCTCAACCGGTCAGCGGGAACCGTTCCAGCACGTCGTGGACGGCGCCACCGGGCAGGGTCCGGCTCCGGACCAGGACCACCTCGTCCACGCGGAACGTCGCCGAGACCGCCGCCCCGACCGCCCCCGACGGCGGCTCGTCACGGAACCGGCACAACGTGAGGTGACCTAGGAACGGACGGTCCTCGGGAGGCTCCCCCACCTCGGCGGTCACCGCCATCACCGCTGCGGCCAGCCGCTCCAGGCCCGCCACCGGAACGACCAGGACCGAGTCGCCCAGCAGGCGGGTGGCCGGGCCCGCCACAACTTCGACGGGAGCAGCCACCAGACCGGCCAGGGCAGCGGCTGCGGCATCCGGATCAGCCTCCCCCAGGAACCGCAGCGTCACGTGCCACTGGTCGGCGGGCAGCCACCGCACCCCCGGTGCCTCGGGGCGGGGCAGGCGGTCGATACCAGCGACGGCCGCCGCCGACGGGCGAACGGCGATGAAAAGGCGCATGGCCGCCGAACCGAAACCCTCAGGCGTCGCGTCGGGCAAGCAGGCGCAGGCGCAGGGCGTCGAGCACCGTGATCACGGTGAACTGCCGGATCCGGGTGCGGTCGAACGGCCAGCGTGTCCGCACCACGTCCACCACCCCATCCACGCAGGTGGCCATCCACACCGTGCCGGGCTCCTCGCCCTCCTGGGGGTCCGGCCCGGCCACGCCGGTGACCGCCACCGACACGTCGGCCCCAAGCACCCCGCACACGTTGGCCGCCATGGCGGTCACCGCCGCCTCGCACACCACCGGCCCGTCGGGCACCCCCAGCAGCGACCGCTTCACGTCACCGTCGTAGGCCACGACGGAACCAACGAAGGCCCGGCTGGAACCCGGCACGTCGGTCAGGCGGGACCCGATCATCCCGCCGGTCATCGACTCCGCCGTCGCCATCCGCAGCCCCTGCTCGACCAGCAGGTCCAGCACTACCGATTCCATCGTCTGGTCGTCGACACCGAACACGATCGGTCCCACGATGGCCCTCACCCGGGCCTCCTCCTCGGCCAGCAGGTCGTCCACCTCGGCGTCGGAGGGCGCCTTGGCGGTGATCCGGACCTTCAGGCCCTCCATCCCGCTGGCCAGGAATGCAATGGTCAGGCCACCCTCGGCGTCGAGGCGTTCGATCTCCGCAGCCAGGTCCTCGGCCAGGCCCGACTCCGAACGCCCCCAGGTGCGTAGCGTGCGCGACCGGATGACGCTGGAGATGCCCGCCCGACGCTTCAGGTCCGGGAGGATCGTGCCCTCCAGCATCTGCTTCATCTCCCACGGCACGCCGGGCACCGCGTAGATCACCTTCGGACTGTCGTCGCCACCGCCACCCACCGGACAGACCAGGCCGGGTGCGGTCCCGGGCATCTCGGCGATCGTGCGCGCACCGACCGGCACGTCGGCCTGGCAGAGGTTGCTGGCCGGCATGGGCCGCCCCCTACCACCGAACACCGCCTGGATCCTGACCACCAGGTCGTCGTCCCTGACCATCTCCACGCCCAGCACCTCGGCCAGCACCTCACGCGTGATGTCGTCCTGGGTGGGGCCCAGTCCCCCGGTGACGATCACCGCGTCGGACCGGTCCAACGCCTCGGTGAATGCGACCCGCATGCGCTCCCGGTTGTCGCCCACCGCCGTGTGCCTGAGACAGTCGATCCCGGCCAGGGCCAGGTGCTCGCCGATCCACGAGGAGTTCGTGTCCACGATCTGGCCCAGCAGCAGCTCAGTGCCCACGGCGACGATCTCACAACGCACGATCCACCCCCCTCCTACCCGCCGGCCCTCAGGCCGACTTGGAACCGGTGGTGCTGGTGGCCCGACCACCATCCATCAGGTACTGGGCACCCGTCACGAGCGTGAAGGCGACCGCCAACCAGAGGCCGGCCTGGACCACCAGGTCGGCGTCCTCCAACGGCGGCAGCACGGCCATCAGCAGCGCCACCCCCTGCACGATGGTCTTCCACTTCGCCGACCTCCGAGCCGGCACCGCCAGGCCCTGGCGGGCGAACCAGAGGCGGTAACCGGTGATGGCCACCTCCCGGACCGTGAGCAGCACGACCGGCAGCCAGGCGTAGCGGCCGACCATGGCCAGGCTCACCCCGACCCCGATCACCACCACCTTGTCGGCCAGCGGATCCAGGAATGCACCCCAGCGACTGACCGTGCCGCGGCGTCGGGCCAGGATCCCGTCGAAGTAGTCGGTCGAGGCCAGCACCAGCCCCAGGACGAAACCGGCCCAGGTGGTGCCGCCGCGGTCCTCGGCGCCCAGCACCATGGCGAACAGCACAGGTGCCAGCAGCAACCGGGCCAGGGTCACCAGGTTCGCCGGCGAGACGACGGTGCGGAGGTGCTTCACGCCGCCACCAGGTCCGGCCCGATGGCGCCCGTCACCGTCAGGTCCGCGAACCGGCCTGCCGGGAGGTCCGAGGGGACCGTGACGATCCCGTCGATCTCCGGTGCCTCCCTGTGGGTACGGCCGACCCCCGGCTCGTCCACCAGCACCGAAACCCGCTTCCCGATGAGGGCATCCCGGCGTGCAGCCGTGATGCGGTCCTGCATCTCGCCCAACTCGTGGAGCCGCTCGGCGGCCAGGCTGGGATCCACAGCGCCGTCCAGCGTGGTGGCGTACGTCCCCTCCTCCTCGCTGTAGGAGAAGAACCCGCACCAGTCGAGTTCGGCAGCGGCGACGAAGTCCAGCAGGGCGTCGTGGTCCTCCTCGGTCTCACCTGGATAACCGACGATGAAGTTGGACCGGAAGGCCGCATCGGGCTCGACGGACCGGATGTGGTGGATCCGCTCCAGGAACCGGGCGCCATCGCCCCAGCGCCGCATCCGACGCATCAACGGCGGCGATACGTGCTGGAGGGACAGGTCGAAGTACGGCACGCCGGTCGCACAGATCGTGTCGACCAGCCGGTCGTTCAGGTCCGACGGGTAGAGGTAGAGCAGCCGCACGCGGTCCACCCTGTCGGCCACCGCCTCGACGAGCGGCACGATGGCCCTGACGCCCTCGCCCTGGTCGCGGCCGTAGGCGGCGAGGTCCTGGGCCACCAGGACCACCTCCCGGACCTCCAGTGCATCAACCTCGTCCAGGATGGACTCGATGGAGCGGCTCCGCTGTGGGCCCCTGAAGGTGGGGATCGCACAGAACCCGCAGGCCCGGTCGCAGCCCTCGGCGATCTTCACGTAGGCCCAGGGCCGGGCCGAGGCGGGCCGAGGCAGGTTCAACAGGTCGAACGAGGGCAGTGGCGGCCCGTTATCCGACGGGCCGTCCGGACGGCGACCCAGCACCACCGGCACGCCGAATCCGGCGACGCTGTCCACCTCCGGCAGGGCAGCGGCCAGCTCGTCGCCGTACCTCTCGGCCATGCAGCCGGTGACCACCAGGCGTGCGCCGTCCCGACGGAGGTCGGCCAGCGCCAGCACCGTGTCGACGGACTCCTGGCGTGCGTCAGCGATGAACGCGCAGGTGTTCACGACGATCAGATCAGCCTCGGCTGGGCTGTCCGTCGGCGCCATCCCGTCGGCCGCCAACGTCCCGGCCAACTTGTCGGAGTCGACCTGGTTCTTCGGGCACCCGAGGGTGACGAGGTGATACGTCCCTTCGCCCATGATCGGCTCAGGCTAGGCGCTCAGCGCCCCTCCGCCCTCCTGCGCTCAGGCAGTGGCGCCGGTCATGGCCAGCCAACCCAGCATCGTCAGGTAGACGAGGATCAGGCCCACCGCCTCGATCCGGCCGATCCGCCTGTTGATCCGCATGAGGAGGATCACCACCCAGGACACGGCGACCATCACGACCAGCACCCAGACCGGCAGGCCCGCTGCGACGTTGAACGGGGTTGGACCGTTGACCACGAACACGGCGGACCCGACGGTGAGGCTGTTGAAGAGATTCGACCCGAGCAGGTTGCCGATGATCAGCCCCGACTCGCCACGACGGGCGGCGGCCAGGGCGGTGACGAGCTCGGGCAGCGACGTTCCCACCGCCACCAGGCCGAAGCCCACGAAGCCACCGGTCCAGCCGAGGTCGTCGGCGATAGAGGTGGCCGAGCTGACCACCAGGTATGCGAACACCACGGTCCCCACGAGCCCGACCACGGTCCAGATCCACGGCCCGTACCCCTCGGTGGTGTCAGGCGGCGGCACCCCGCCAAAGCGGTCGCCGAGCCAGACCACGATCCGGAGCGCCACGAGGGTGAGCAACCCCAGGCCGACACCCAGCCAGATCGTCGGCTGGAAGAAGTGGACGGAGACGGCGAAGACCGTCACCCCCACCGCCGACAACGCCGCCTGGCGCTTCACACCCTCCTCGATGGCGATGTGTCCGTATATGAGGGCCGGAAGGGCCAGGACCAGCGTCAGGTTCGCCACGTTCGAGCCGACGATATTGCCCATCGCCAGGGCGGTTCCCTCGGCGCCCTCCGTGAGCGCCGCCATGGTCGAGACGACCAACTCCGGGGCGCTGGTCCCGAAACCGACAATGAGCGCACCGGTCACCACCGTCGAGACCTGTAGTCGGGCTGCCACCTGCGCCGCGCCCAGCACGAAGCGATCGGCGGCGATGGTCAGGCCGACCAGGCCGACCACTAGGAGGATGAGGTTCTGGGCCACGACCCGAGGGTAACGATGCCCGGCGGGAGGTCGGACCCGACTGTCGGCGGCTGCGGCAACCTGCACCCGGGCCCGTGCCCGGCAGGTCCCTCACGGGCTTGGTCCTGCTTCCTGCGGAAGCAGCTAGTAGCCCTGCCCCTGGAGGTCGTCGAGCTGCTCTGACGAGATCAGGACTACGCGGGCCTTAGAACCGGTCGACGGGCCCACCACGCCGGTTTCCTCCATCAGGTCCATCAACCGACCGGCCCGGGCGAAGCCCACCCGCAACTTGCGCTGCAGCATCGACGTCGATCCGAGCTGGCTGGACACCACCAATTGTCTGGCCTGCTCGAACAGCTCGTCATCATTCGATCCTCCCCCGATCACCGGCCGGGTGGTGTTTTCGGTGATCACGTCGGACGGCAACCCGACAGGGATCACCTCGACCGGTCCGGTCGGGTCATGCGAACCCTCGTCAGCCTCGGCAGCGTCCTCCAGTGCCCGCACCTGCGCCACCCACGACTCCACGACCTGTCGGACCTCAGTCTCGTCGACCCAGGCACCCTGGATCCTCTGGGACACGCTGGAACTGGGCCCCAGGAGGAGCATGTCGCCCTTGCCGACCAGGCGTTCGGCCCCCTGCTGGTCGAGGATCACCCGGCTGTCGGCAAGGCTGGACACGGCAAACGCGAGGCGCGCCGGAATGTTCGCCTTGATGACACCGGTGATCACGTTGACCGAGGGCCTCTGGGTCGCCACGACCAGGTGGATCCCGACCGCCCTGGCCATCTGGGCCAGACGGCAGATGGAATCCTCTACGTCACGGGCTGCAACCATCATGAGGTCGGCCAACTCGTCGACGACGAGGAGTATGAAGGACAGGCGCTCGTAGGTGACCGGATCGCCGTCATCGTCGACCACCCCCAGGGGTGCCTTCAGGTCTCCCCTGTCGAACGCCGCGTTGTACCCGCTGATGTCCCGGAAGCCACACGTCGAGAGGAGGTCGTAGCGGCGTTCCATCTCGCGGACGGCCCAGTGGAGGGCGTTCGCCGCCTTCTTGGGGTCGGTCACGGGCGCTGTCAGCAGGTGGGGCACGCCCTCGTACTGCCCCATCTCCACCCGCTTCGGATCGATCAGGATCATCCTCACCTGCTCCGGAGTGGAACGCATCAGGATCGACGTGATCAGGGAGTTCAGGCAGGAGGACTTCCCGGCCCCGGTCGCTCCCGCGATCAGGAGGTGCGGCATGGTGGCCAGGTTCAGCATGACGGATCGGCCGCTGATGTCCCGTCCGATCCCCACCTCCAGCGGATGGCGGGCCTTCAGTGCCTCGGGCGAGGAGAGGATGTCACCCAGGACCACGACCTCACGGTCCTCGTTCGGCACCTCGATTCCTATGGCCTGCTGGCCCGGAATGGGGGCCAGGATCCTGACGTCGGCGGCTGCAAGGGCATAGGCGATGTCCTTGTGGAGGCTCGTGACCCGGGCGACCTTCACCCCCTCGCCGAGTTGGAGGGCGAACCGGGTGACGGTGGGCCCGACGGTCATCTCAACCAGGCGTGTCTCGACGCCATGGGCGGCCAGCGCCTCCTGGAGTCGGAGGCCCCGCTCCTCTACAGCCTTGGCGTCGACGTCGTGCGTCTCGCTCCGGGACAGGTACCCGATGGACGGCAGGCGCCAGCGCGAGTCAGCCACCGCAGGACCGAGCTGGATGGTGAGCTGTTCACCGGCGTCGGCGGACCTGGGCCTGGCCTTGCGCCTGCGGAGGTTCGGCGGGGCGGCACCGGCAGGATCCGCCGCCGGCTGCGACGGAGGGGCCGGGACGGCTATGGGTGGCGCCTGGGGCACGTTGACCACCGGAGGTTCCCCGCCGGGCGCCGTCAGGAGGCCCTGGATCCAGTTTCGGATCCCGCGGACCGCTGGGCGCAGGCCGCCGACCGCTCCCCGGGCCGCATGACGGGCGGTGAACGCCGCCCCCCTGGCCGCTCCACGTGCGGCCTGACGGACCGTGGTCCGCGTGATCACCGCTGCGGACACCAGGCCCACACCGGCCAGGATGATGGCGGCACCCCAGGTGGCGACGGCAGCCTCTAGGCCTCCGCCCACCCCGAGGCCGATCAGGCCACCGGCCTCGCCCAGGCCATCTGCTCCATCCTCGAAGCCGGGGCGGCCCCGGCCCATGTGGAGCAGGCCGGTCACGCTCAGGACCGCCATGAGGAGGCCGATCGGGAGGCGCCTTGTTATCTCCCCCAACTCGCTGCGCTCCCGGAACATCGCCAGGCCCGTGCCCACCATCGCCACCGGCAGGACCACCCTGGTTGCACCCACGGACCAGCCGAGGCCGCCATCCAGGAGGCGGCCGACGACGCCGGCCTTGTCCAGGTAGACGGACAGCCCGGTCAGGAGCCCACCGATCACCAGCATCAGCCCGAGGATCTCGTCGCCCCGCCCCCCGAAGGTGGCTCTGGCCATGCGACGCAGAAGCGATACCTGACGGTCGATGCGCCCGTCATCAGCATCGACCTTCGATCCGGCACGTGATCCGGCACGTGATGATCCTCGCGATGAACCCCCGGATGCTCCCCGGGCGGATTCCCGACCGCGACTGCTCCCAGCAGAACCAACGGCATCACCAGAACCGTCGGAGGTGGTGCTTTTCACCTCGCCAGCAGCGGATTTGTCGCCCGAACCGGGACGCGCGGATCTTGTGGCCATCAGGGCCGACGGTACCACCGGGGGGTGACAGGCTCGGGGCAGGACCGGGGCTTCGACGCCCGGCAACGCCTCACGAGAGAACCCAGCCACCTATGCCGGATGGCGCGACCTGACGCCGGGCAGTATCGGTTGGCGCGACCTGACGCCGGGCAGTATCGGATGGCGCGACCTGACGCCGGGCACTCCCGGATGGCGGCACCTGAGGCCGGCCGGGGCTGAACCCGGGCCGGCACGGTTCGGTCAGCGCACCTCGACGGTGGGAACCAGGGCCGGCCGCCGACCGGTACGACGCGACACGAGGCGTCCGGTGGCCCGGCGGGCCATGCGGGCCAGTTCCTTCGGATCCCTCTCTCCATCATCCACGGCGCTCCTAACGGAGTCGGCCACCGCAGATGCAACCTGGTCATGCCAGTCCTGCCGATCGGCGGGCTCGACCCAGCCACGGCTCTCGACCACCGGTTCCCCGATGAGCCGCCCCTTCCGCCCGTCCACGACGACGCGGATGAAGACGAACCCCTCCCCCGACATGGCGCGGCGCTCCTCGACCAGGTCCTTGGACACCCGACGACCCGACTCGTCGACCATCACGTACTCGTCGGAGACCCGGCTGGCGTGCACGAGGCCGTCATCGGTGAGCGACACGCGGTCTCCGTCGGTGCAGCGCAGGATCCGATCTGGTGACATTCCGCGCCCCAGCGCCAGATCGTGGTGGGCGACGAGGTGCGCGTACTCACCGTGGACCGGTATGAACAGCTCCGGGTCGGCCGCGTCGTGCAGCTCCAGCAGCTCATCGGCCTTGCCGTGCCCGGTCGTGTGGACTCCCAACTGACCGCTGTGTACGAGATGTACGCCACGCCGTGCCAGGGCATTGTGCAGGCGCGAGATGGATGCCTCGTTGCCGGGAATCGGGTGCGACGAGAACACCACGGTGTCCCGATCGCCGATCTTCAGGAAACGGTGGCTGCCGTCCGCCATGCGCTTCAGGGCCGCCCGCGGCTCGCCCTGTGAACCGGTGCAGACCACACAGGTGCGCGCCGGATCCATGTCATCCAGCTCGGTGTCGGGCGCCAGCATCTTGTCGGAGATCCTGAGCAGGCCGAGCTCCCTCGCCAGGGTCACGTTGCGGACCATCGACGGTCCCATGACCACCATCGTCCGACCGGTCGCCGCCGCGGCATCGACCACCTGCTGGATCCGGTGCACGTGGCTGGAGAACGCTCCCACGATGATCCGTCTGCCCTCGTTGGCTTCGAATACCTGCCTGAGCACCGGGCCGACGGTGGTCTCCGAGGTCGAAGATCCGGCGATGCCGGCATTCGTGGAGTCAGCCAGCAACAGCCTGATCCCGGACGACCCTGCCAGCTCCCGGAGCCTCGGCAGGTCGGTGACCCGGCCGTCCACGGGCGTCGGATCCAACTTGAAGTCGCTGGAGTGCAGGATGCGCCCCTGCGGCGTACCGAAGATGGTCATCAGGCCGCTGGGCGTCGAATGGGTGACCGGCAGGAACTCGCAGTCGAACGGACCGATGCGGAGCTTGGCGTGATCACCCAGCTCGATCAGCTCGGGGATCGGCACCCCTTCGCCCTTCAGCTTGCCGCGCACCATGCCAAGGGTGAACGGCGCCCCGTAGATGGGTATCGAGACGCCTTCGGCCGCCAGGTCCTTCAGCAGGTAGGGCAGCCCACCGATGTGGTCCTCGTGGGCGTGGGTGACCACGCACCCCTCGATGCGGTCGGCCCGTTCCAGCAGCCAGGTGAAGTCCGGCAGGACAGCGTCGACGCCCGGTAGGTCGTCCGGGAAGAGCTGGCCGCAGTCCAGCATGACTATGCGTCCCTCGACCTCGAGGGCGGCACAGTTTCGTCCGATCTCGCCGAGTCCGCCTAGGAACGTGATGTGTACGGGATGGGCCATCGAATCAGAACCTCTGCACTCAGGCGCGGCCGAGACCGGCCAGGACGAGACGGGCCCGGTCGGCCAGGTCGGCCGGCTCGGGTCCCATCGGGGGACGGCAGTCGCCGCCGGGTAGGCCCAGGACCTTCATCATGGCCTTGGATGGAATGGGGTTCGGCGTGAGGTCGCCCGATTCGAAGTCCCACGACGGGATGAGGCGCCGGTTGGCCTCGGTCGCCGCAGCCACGTCACCGGAGAAGAAGGCGTCCATCATGACGACGGTCTCCGGCGTGGCCCAGTGCGATGCCACGCTCACCACGCCGACCGCGCCGATCGCCAGGAGCGCCAGGGTGAGGGAGTCCTCCCCGCTGTAGATCTCGAACCCAGCCGGTGTGGCCGCCACCAGGCGGGCCGTCTCGGCCACGTCGCCGGCGGCGTCTTTGACCGCCACGATGTTCTGGACCTCGTCGGCGAGTCGCAGGATGGTGTCGGTGTGGATCTTGCGCCCGGACCGTGGCGGAATGTCGTAGAGCATCACCGGAAGGTCCGTCGCCTCGGCAACCGCCCGGAAGTGGTTGAACAGGCCCAGTTGGGACGGCCGGTTGTAGTAGGGCGTGACCGTGAGGATGGCGTCAGCCCCGGCCTCGCTGCAGCGCCGGGTGAGTTCCATCGCAGCAGCCGTGTCGTTGCTTCCGGCGCCGGCGATCACATGGCAGTCGACGGCCCCGGACACCGCTTCCACCAGGTCGATCTGCTCGTCGTGGGTGAGCGTCGGCGACTCGCCGGTGGTGCCAGCCAGCACCAGGCCGTCGTTGCCCTGTTCCACGAGCCAACCAGCCAGTTCCACCGCGCCGTCCAGGTCCAGCGACCCGTCGGCGGTGAACGGCGTGATCATGGCGGTGATCACCCGCCCGAACCTCGGCTCCATGCTGGATTGCCTCCTGTTTGACTTTCGCTGACCTGAACTGGCTTGACTTGTGCTGACCTGGCTGGCCGGGTCCGGATTGACCTGCCCCGGATTGAACCGGCTTGAACCGGCTTGCCCCTTCGCTGCGGCTCAGCCGCTGGCGTGTTCCTTCGACCGCTGGATGCCCAACGTAGCCAGCAGGTTCTCGTGCAGCTCGAACCAGACCGTGTGGTACGACTCGATCATCGGCTTCGTGAACCAGTCCAGGTCGCCACCCGTGACCCGATCCAGCGCCGTGGCGAACCTCTCGCCGTAGCCGCCGAAACGCTCCAGGAGCGCCGCCAGAGCAGCGCAGACCGGCTGGATTGCAGAGTCGGTTTCGGCCAGACGGCCGATGACCGCTTCGTCGTAGGCCGGGTCCGCATGGTCGTTCATGACCGGCTCGCCGGACGGATCACCCGGATCGGGTCGGAGCTGCCAGTCGGTGCAGAGCCCCAGGAAGCCCTGGTTGCCCTCGAGGAATCGGCTGTAGGCCCCTTCCACCTCGGCACGGCAGCCCAGTCCGGCCAGCTCCTCGGCCAGCAGTACCTCGCCGTGGGCCCGGCCATCCGAGGTGAGCATCCAGCCAGACATCCGGCCCTCGCGGTGGCGGGCGTGACCCGCAGCCTCCAGGGCCGTGAGCACGGATGTCGCCTCGTCGACGGACATGCCGGCCACCTCGGCCACCAGCGGCGTGTCGACGAAGCCCCGAACCCTCAGGACGTGCACGACGCGAAGGTCGGCGGTGCTGGGGCTGGTCATGGTGCCAACGCTAGCGCCGGGTCGCGACGGGCCAGCCGAAGTAACACCAACGGATAGCCGCCCAACCCGATGAGGGTGAAGATGAACCACTGCGCTGCGTACGAGAGGTGCGAGCCGTCACCCAGGGCCACCACCGGAGCCGCCACCGGGATGCCAGCCGGGCCGTCGCCGGCCGCCCGTATCCACATGGGGGCCAGGTCCGTGCCCCATCGTTCGGCCAGCGCATCCAGGTCGATCCGATCCACCTCCACCCCGCTGCCCCGCTCGCCGGTCCGGGAGACATCCAGGCTGCCGCCCACCTCGACCTCTCCGGACCGCGGCGCCCACGATCCGGGCGTGCCTTCCATGTAGAGACCCCGGTGCACGAAGCCCCGATCCACGACCACCCCCACCCCGGGCTGGACCCCGTTTATCAGCAGCAGGGAGACCACATGCACGCCGGGTACGCCGTCCATGGACCGGTTCGCCAGGTACACCTGTCCGTCGGCCCAGGTGCCGGACACCACCACGCGCACATGCCTCAGGTCCTCCGGCGTGCCACCATCCCCCAGGATTCCCAACGCCGTGGCCAGGGTGAGGACGGGCTCGTCGGCCCGAGCCGCCACGACAGCGTTGTAGGCCCGACGGGCGTCCAGACGACTGAGTTGCCAGAACCCCAGGTTCGCCGTGACGACCAGGAGGCCGGCGACGAGCACGTGGGAGAGCAGCCAGGCCGGGCGCAACAGCCGACGGGTCCCCGGGCTCACGGTCGGATCCCCGTGCTCATGATCGGTTGCCCGAGGTCAAGGAGTTGATTCCGGCGCGCTCAGATGCCGAGCAGGGCGTCGAGGCCCACGGTCAGCCCGGGTGTCTCGGCGATCCGGCGAACGGCCAGCACCACCCCGGGCATGAACGACCCCCTGTCGGTCGTGTCATGTCGGATGGTCAGGGTCTGCCCGTCGGTGCCCAGCACGACCTCCTGGTCGGCGACCGCGCCGCGCATGCGCAGCGAGTGGATCCGGATGTCAGCCGGACCCGCAGCGCCCCTGGCGCCAGCCATCACCACACGGGTGGTCGGATCCGGTGCCCAGTCGGCCGAAGCCGCCGCCATCCGTTCGGCCGTGGCGATCGCCGTGCCCGACGGGGCGTCGACCTTGCCGTCGTGGTGGACCTCGATGATCTCGGCCGTCTCGAACCACGGTGCCGCCAACTCGGCGAAACGCATCATCAGCACGGCTCCGATGGCGAAATTGGGCGCCACCAGGCAATTGCTGGAGGTGAACGCCGCCCTGAGGTCCCCGATGTCGGTCTCGCCCAGACCGCTGGTTCCGACCACGGCGTGCACGCCGGCGGCGGCCACGACACCCAGGTTCGCCCGGCTGGCCTCGGCCACGGTGAAGTCCACCACCACGTCCACGCCGGCATCCAGGAGGCCCTGGACATCGGCGACTACCTCTACGCCACAGACCGTGCTCCCGGGCGCCGACGGATCGGCGGCTGCCACCAGCACCATGCCGTCTGCGGCGGTGACGGCATCGGCCACTGACCCACCCATGCGGCCGGCGGCCCCCAGTACCCCGACGCGGATCGGATCTCCTGACATGTCCCGAGGCTAGCGGTCACCATCGCGGCCAGCCGGCCCAGTTCGGGTCCGGCTACAGCCCGACGGGGAGCCGGTAGCAGCCACCTGCCCGGCGTGTGGCCGGCGTGCTGCCCGGCGTATCAGGCCCGACCGGCGGCGTTTAGGCGGCAGGCGGGACGGTTCAGGTTCCCGAGCCGACGATCGCCACGGCCGGGTCCGGCGACAGCACCTCGGCCAGGACGGCGTTCACGTCCTCGAGGGTGACCGCACGCAGGGTCTCCACGTACTCGTCCAGGGGAACGACACGGCCCAGGAGGCTCTGGCTGGTTCCCAGCCTGAACATGCGGCTGCCCGAGTCCTCCAGGCCCAGCAGGATGGAACCCTCGAACCCATCGCGTGCAATGGCCAGTTCGGCGGCGGTGATTCCATTGCAGGCCACCTCGGCCACCTGGCCGGCCACGACCTTCTGGAGCTCGTCGGCACGTTCCGGTGCAGTGCCCGCATAGACCGACACCACCCCGGCGCCCGTGTAACCGGCCATGGACGAAAAGACGCTGTATGCCAGGCCACGCTCCTCCCGTACGGTCTGGAAGAGGCGGCTTGACAGCCCACCACCCAGCACATGGATGCCGAGCGCCAGGGCGTGGCGACGCGGGTCATCGCGCCGCAACCCCCTCCAGCCCCAGGCCACGTGCGTCGCCTCGGTCGGGCGCGTCAGGCGCTCTGCGGCGACCGGCTCGGTGACCGGAGCCACACGGACAGGCGCAGCACCCCCGGTACGGCCGGAGAAGGCCTCGGCCACCTGGGCCACCAGCGCGTCATGGTCGACGGCGCCCGCCGCGGCCACCACGAGGTTGGGCGCCCGGTACCAGTGGTCGTGGAACCCGACGATGTCGTCCCGGTCGATGGCAGCCACCGAGGACTCCGTGCCCAGCACCTCGCGCCCCAGCGGATGCTCCGGGAAGAGGGCCTCGTAGAGCAGGCCGAAGACCACGTCATCAGGGTCGTCAGCCTGGAGGTGGATCTCCTCGAGGATCACCTGACGCTCGGTCTCCACGTCAGCAGCCCGTAGGGCCGGTTCCCTCAGGACGTCGACCAGCAGGGAGGTGGCCATCTCCTGGCCCCCTGCCGGCACACGGGCGTAGTAGGCCGTGTACTCCTTGGAGGTGAACGCGTTCATCTCGCCACCGCTGGAGTCCACCAGCTCGGCGATGGCGCGCGCCGTCCGGCGCTCGGTTCCCTTGAAGAGCAGGTGCTCCAGGAAGTGCGAGGCGCCGCTCATGGACGGATCCTCATCACGCCCACCGACTGCGACCCACACCCCGACCGAGACCGAGTGGGCGTCCGGCATCAGCTCGGACACCACACTCGGACCGGTCAGTGGACCGTTCTCGGGCAGGCTCAGTTCAACCACCGTTCCGGTGGCCGTTCGGTCGCCGCGTGGGCGACCCCCGTCCAACGGGACGCTCAGCGACCCCGACGACGGCGACCGCCACCGCCACCACCACCGCCGCCGCCGCTGCGGTTGGCCGATACTGCGTTGCCCAGGTCTCCGTGCACTGCCTCCAGCTCGGTCTTGAAGGCGTCCTCGAAGTTGGCCTGGATCGGGCTGTCGGATGCGGCCACGGAGGCATCATCGTCGTAGTCGTCATCGTCGTAGTCAGCGTCATCAGATCCGGAATCGTCAGACCCGGAATCGTCGGAGTCGTCGGAGTCCGCCACCGGGGCGTCGTCCTCGGAGTCGACCACGGGAGCGGTCGGAGCAGCCGGAGCCGGCTTGGACGGAGCGTCACCGGCCGGCTTCAAGGAGATCTTGCCGTTCGGATCCACGTCCTCGACGATCACCTGGATCTCCTGGCCCAGCTCGAGGACGTCCTCGACCCGGTCGATCCGCTTGCCGCCACCCAGCTTCGAGATGTGCACCAGGCCATCGCGTCCCGGCAGGATGCTGATGAAGGCGCCGAACTTGGTGATGTTCACCACCCGGCCGTCGTACACCGCTCCCACCTCGGCGGTGGGCGGGTCCACGATCAGCATGATCTGACGCTTCGCCTCGGCCACCTTGGCACGGTCCGGCGAGGCGATCGACACGATGCCGACCATGCCGTCGTCGTCGACGCTGATGTCGGCGCCGGTCTCGGCCTGGATGGTGTTGATCATCTTGCCCTTCGGGCCGATGACCTCACCGATCTTCTCCACCGGGATCTCGAACGCATCGATCTTCGGTGCGTTCTCCCCGACGTCGTCGCGGGGGCCGGGGATCGCCTCGGCCATGACCGCCAGGATCGCCAGGCGGGCTTCCTTCGCCTGGTTCAGGGCGTTGGCCAGGACCTCGGCGGGAATGCCGTCGATCTTGGTATCCAGCTGGAGCGCCGTCACGTACTCAGCCGTGCCGGCCACCTTGAAGTCCATGTCGCCGAAGGCGTCCTCCACACCGAGGATGTCCGTGAGGGTGACGTACTCGCCGTCCTGGTAGATGAGGCCCATGGCGATGCCGGCCACAGGGGCCTTGATCGGCACACCGGCGTCCATCATCGAGAGGCTGGACGCGCAGACCGAGCCCATCGAGCTGGAGCCGTTGGACGCCAGGACCTCTGACACCAGGCGCAGCGTGTATGGGAAGTCCTCGAAGCTCGGGATGACCGGGATCAGGGCCCGCTCGGCGAGCGCACCGTGGCCGATCTCACGACGCTTCGGGCCCCTCATGAAGCCGGTCTCGCCGGTCGAGAAGGGCGGGAAGTTGTAGTGGTGCATGAACCGCTTGCGGCTGACCGGGTCGATGCCGTCGATCATCTGGTCCATGCGACCGGTGCCCAGGGTGGTGAAGTTCAGCACCTGGGTCTCACCACGCTGGAACAGGCCTGAACCGTGCGCCGTGGGGATGACCTGCACCTCCGACGACACCTCCCGGAGGTCACCGATGCCACGCCCGTCGATGCGGATGCCCTCGGTGACGATGCGGGTACGCACGATCTCCTTGGTGACTCCGCGGATGGCGCCGGCGATGTGGCGATCCACATTGGCCACGTCGGCGAACTGCGGAAGCAGCTCGGCGATCAGCTCGGCCTTGAGTGCCGACTCGGCGGCACCCCGCTCGGCCTTGTCGGCAATGGTCTGGGTCGCTGCGATGCGCTCGGCGCCAGCGGCCTCGACGGCTGCGAACACCTCGGGGGTGTAGTCGCTGGTGACCTCGTAGGCCATGATCTCGGGAGCACCCACAGCCGCCACGAGCTCCTTCTGGAGCTCGATGACCTGGCTGATGAACTGCTTGGAGAACTCCAGGCCACTGGCCAGGACGGCCTCGTCGACCATCGGAGTGCCGGCCTCGTAGACGTCGCAGGTGGCTTTTGTTCCGCCAGCCTCGACCATCATCACGGCGACGTCACCGTCGTCCAGCAGACGACCGGCCACGACCATCTCGAAGGCGGACTCGCTGCCCTCTTCGTAGGTCGGGTGGGGAATCCACTCGCCGGCTGCGGACCAGGCGATGCGCACCGCACCGACGGGGCCGGAGAACGGGATGCCGGACAGCATCAGGGCCGCCGAGGCGCCGTTCAGGGCCAGCACGTCATGGGGGTTCTCCATGTCGGCACCGACGACGGTGCCCACGATGTGGACCTCGTTGCGGAAGCCCTCGGGGAACATCGGCCGCAGCGGGCGGTCGATGAGGCGACAGGTCAGGACCGCCGACTCCGGCGCCCGACCCTCACGACGGAAGAACGAGCCGGGGATCTTGCCGGCGGCGTACATCCGCTCCTCGATGTCGACGGTTAGGGGGAAGAAGTCCGCACCCGGTCGGGGGGACTTGGCGCCGGTGGCGGTCACGAGGACCGTGGAACGGCCGATCTGGGCCAGGACGGACCCGCCTGCCAGAGGGGCCATGCGGCCCGTCTCGAACGACATTGTCTTGTCGGTCCCGGCAAAGGTGCAGGAAACCGTGGTTGCTTCAGTCATGCTTCTCTCTTCTCGTAGCCCGCCCGAAACGACTCCGGACGGTTCGATGGCCGCGATCTGCGACACATCGGGGATGTGGGCGCGTCTCGCCCATCCCCACTCATCGATCTGGTTGTCGGTCCCGTTGGTCCGGTCCCCGACGCGACACGGACGGCCCAGTGGCCGCCCGATGTCTGAATCTACCTACCTGCGCAGCCCCAACTTGGCGATGACCGCCCGGTAGCGCTCCACGTCGTTCTTCTTGACGTAGTCGAGCATCCTCCGGCGGCGACCCACCAGCATCAACAGACCTCGCCGACTGTGATGGTCCTTCTTGTGGACCTTCAGGTGGTCGGTGAGGTGGGTGATGCGGTCGCTCAGGAGTGCGATCTGCACCTCGGGAGAACCGGTGTCACTCTCGTGCAACCGGTTCGTCTCAATGGTGGCGCCCTTGGGGGGCAGGTTGGTAGGCATCGGAACCTCGGGTATCGGACCCAGCCTCATGGTGCGCTCTGCGCCACCGGAAGCCATACGGAGGGCCGGAGGTCTTGGGTTCCGACCCTGGACGACCCCAGTCGGGCCGTCCTCGGAGTCGAAGGGTACCAGCGGGCCGGGTCTAGACCCCCCGCCCCGGACAACCCCCGGGGGACCCTAAGTATTCTCGCATCATGGCCGCATGATTCACCCACCTGGGGTTCGACATCGAAAGCCCGGCAAAGGTGGACGCCATGGCAGACCTGGGACGGGCCGATGGCACCTGCATTGCGGAGCCAAAAAGAAGCCACGGCCCATTGGTTACCTGTGCGCTCTCACCGATCCCGACGAAATGTGGTGGAGTTCAGTTTCGGTCAGAGACAAAGAGGCCTTCGGCAGTTGAGGCTGGCCGGTCAATCT
>ENA-ORDG01000094-ORDG01000094.1-marine-metagenome-genome-assembly--contig:-NODE-94-length-39989-cov-6.214722_pt1 | contig 39989 bp, 30 predicted proteins | sample MGYA00248629_ERZ508524 | MGnify/ENA primary metagenome ERZ508524 (study PRJEB26194, sample SAMN05421901) | marine metagenome | isolation source: East of Rio de Janeiro, Brazil, South Atlantic Ocean...
TCAGCGTAGGCCTTCAGACGCCTGACCTGAGCCTCCACGCTGACCCCTTCCTCTGCTTGGCGAGCAGAGGAGACCCTTGCGTATGCTACGCAGGTTTCTGCTTGTTTCTGCTCGGTCATGCCTTCGAGGTTCGCAGTCTTTCCATATAGGCGGTGACCGATTCCAAACCGGACACTCCGTCCCGATTTCTGCCTGCTTTTGGTTAAAAGCGGGGGGGCTCCGCTCCGTTCGGGTGTGCCGGACACACCCTACCCTATGATTCAGAGTCGTTCACGGGCATGCCGCTGGGCATCGACTGCTGTGATCGCAGCCATGTGAACGACCTGGCGAACCGAATCGCCTCTCTGCAGAACGTGGGCTGGCTTGGCCAGACCCTCGAGGATGGGTCCCGTCATCTCTGCGCCGGCGATTCTCTGCAGCAGTTTGTAGGCGATGTTGGCCGAGGCGAGGTTGGGGCAGACGAGGACATTGGCCGCCCCCTCGAAGCTCATGAATGGGAAATCCTTCTGAATCTCCGGAACCAGTGCGGTATCAGCTTGCATCGGCCCATCGATCACGAGTGTCGAATCCAATTCACGAGCCATCGCGACCGCTTCCTCGATGCGGTCGGTTCGCAATTCGCTCGAGGTACCGAAATTGGAGAATGAAAGCATCGCTACTTTTGGTTTGACGCCGAAGCGACGCGCCACGCGAGCGGTCTGGACCGCGATTTCAGCGAGGGTGCGGGGGTCGGGATAGATGTTGATCGTCGCATCGGCGATGAACATCAATTCGCCATTCACCGTCATCATGTACATCCCAACGATTCTGTGGGCGTTCGGGTCAGGTCCAATCGTTTGCAGACAGGGTTTGACGATGTCTGGATAGTGGTGGGCGATGCCACCGAGATAACCGTCCGCGTCGCCGACGTGAACCATCATCGGTCCGAAGTAATTGGGCGATTTCAGCAGGTTGATCGCATCTCTTCGAGTCACACCTTTGCGTCCGCGAAGCGCGTGGAATTCGTCTGCATAAGCGCCACGCCTGCGCGGGTCGTAGCGCACATCGATGGTCTCGCATTCGAAGTGAAGTCCGAGCTCTTCCTTGACCGCTTGAATCCGCTCAGGATGCCCGAGCAGGATCGGGTCGCAGATGCCCTCAGCGATGCACTGTGCGGCTGCTTTGATGATTGTCGGTTCCTCGCCTTCGGAGAAGACGATGCTCTTTCGGTCGCGCTTCGCGTGATTGATCACATTGCGCATTATCGAGCGGGTCAGCCCTAGTCGGGCCTCCAACTCCTCACGGTACTTCTCGACATCGAAATCCTCTGCCGAGACTCGCGCGACCCCCTCGGCAACCGCGGCCTCCGCCACAGCGCTCGCCTCCCAGATCAGCACCCGTGCGTCGAATGGCTTGGGAATCAGATATTCCGCTCCGAACTGCATCTGCTCACCACCGTAGGCGGCCGCAACATCATCAGGAACAGGCTCCTTGGTCAACTCTGCGATCGCATTGGTCGCGGCCATCTTCATGCCCTCTGTGATCTCTGTGGCGCGAACATCGAGAGCACCTCGGAAGATGTATGGGAAACCCAGAACATTGTTGATCTGGTTCGGGTAATCGGAGCGCCCAGTCGCGATGATTGCATCATCGCGCACTTCGAGCACCTCTTCGGGAAGAATCTCAGGATCGGGGTTCGCCAACGCGAATATCAGTGGGCGCGCCGCCATCGAGGCGACCATCTCACCAGAAACCACCCCACCTCGGGAGAGACCGAGGAAGACATCAGCTCCATCCAGCGCCTCAGCCAGACCGCCATCAGCAACATCGCGCGCGAATGCAGCCTTGTACGAATTCAACTCGCCTGCCTTCTCGCGCGCCTTCGTCAGAATCCCCTTCGAATCGCACATCAGGAGATTCTTCGCAGAAACCCCAAGCCGCAGATAATGAGTAGCACAGGAGATCGCCGAAGCACCGGCTCCCGAAATCACCACTTTGACCTCAGAAATCTCCTTCTCGACCACCTCCAAGGCATTCAGCAGCGCCGCACCAGAGATTATCGCAGTTCCATGTTGATCATCGTGCATCACCGGAATGTCCAACTCAGCCACTAACCGACGCTCGATCTCGAAGCACTCAGGCGCCTTGATATCCTCGAGATTGATTCCTCCAAATGTAGGAGCGATCGCCTTCACAGCCTCGACGAATTCATCGACATCGGTCCTGTCAATCTCGATGTCGAAAACATCGATATCGGCGAAGGCCTTGAACAGCAGGCCCTTGCCCTCCATCACCGGCTTTCCGGCAAGAGCCCCGATATCACCCAGACCCAGCACGGCGGTGCCGTTGCTGATCACAGCGACGAGATTCCCCTTCGAGGTGTAGAGATAAGCATCTTCCGGATTCTTCTGAATCTCCTCGCAGGGATAGGCAACACCGGGCGAGTACGCCAACGAGAGGTCTCGGGCGGTGGCATGACGTTTCGTGGGAACGACGCTGATCTTGCCGGCTGGCGCGGCCGAATGGTAATCCAGTGCTTCCTTTCGTAGACGGTCCTCAACCAAGGCAGGTCCCTCCGAGTTTGGTCGGGCCACACCTTCCCCTTTGATGCTATCCTACAGCGATTGGGATGGTTATCAGCCCCTTGAAATGCGATTTTTTCTTTCAACACTCCCTCTATGAGAGGGAGAAGCAAGACCAACTCATCTACCCATTCCTTTCATAATGGGAACAAGCAGGCCAAAGGTTCGTGCCCGCATCGTTTCCCGCAGAAAGGACGGCTGAGCAGAGACTTGCTCTGCTCCTCACGCTGTTGATGGTGGCCTTGCCGTGGTCTGCTGCTTTCAGTCCTGAATTGTCGGCTCCTGAGGATGGAGCTCGGAATGCTCCCCAGACCGTTTGGGGTGGGAAGGGCAGCAACGATACAGGATGGGTCGACATGATTGCGACGGGAGCCGATCTGGCTAACGGAACCTATGCTTACAGTGATCTCTACCTCGATTTCGCTCCGGGAGCCGAGATCTCGAATCTCACTTTCCAGATCGCTGTCAACGGTTCAGATGGCTATTGGGCTACTGAACCGCAGTTGACCCTCCTCGATACTCAGACGCCGATCCTCGACTGGAGAGGATATGGCGACCTCGGTCGGCAGGACGTGATGGAGAACAATCCGCCGACCGTTCAGAATGGGACTCTCGACACTTATCTTCGCCCCAATTCGATTTCCGATGCTTCATGGGAATTGCCGGCCGGCGTGACTCTAACCGACATGGTGATTGAGGCTCTGCGGCCGGCCGACCCGAAGATTTCGTTTTCAGCGCTGGATGTGGCCCTCCACGACAGCGCTGTCAATCCGTTCGATGGCAGACTGTACGTCCTGCTCGATGACGATTTACTCCATCTCGATGATCGTGCCGTCAAGCCGATTATCGACATCGAGAATAATCTGCAAGGGCGCTCGCTGGCCATCGATGCGGACCAAGACCGACTGCTCATCGGCACTGAGGACGGCTTGGTCCTCGTCCGCCGACTCTCTGACTCCGCCGTATTGCCTGATCTGAAGACTGCAGACGGTTCGGATGATTCGGCGATTCACGCGATTGCCGTCGACGCCTACGGCACGACTTGGGCAGCAGAACAATGCACCATCCACCACCGAGCGATCGATGCTTCGGCGTGGACCGATTATGATTACTGTCTGGCGCAGAATCAGGAGATTCCTTCCGACATCCTGATCGTCGGCGACAGGGTCTATCTTGCGACCGAGTCGAGTGGCGTTCATCTCCTCGATTTCACCACCACGAGCGCCTCAAGTGGGGTCAGCGTCGTGGTCGACAACAACATCGTCTGGAACACTCAGAATTACCTCGCCTCGGACCTCATCACCGACCTCGCAGTGGTGGGAAACAATCTGATGATCGCGACTTATGATGCAGGCATCAATCGTCGCGACCTGGTCTCTCAATCGTGGTTGGCGACTTGGTCGACCGGCAATTGGCTGGCCTCGAATCAGATTCATGGTTTGGCTGTGACCGAGGGTTGGCTGCACATCCTCGCAGGAACCACTGTCCACGCCTATGATACCAATTCGCTGATCTTCCGCTCTCAGAGACAATTGGACGATATGGGCTTGTTAGGTAATGGCGAGTCGATCATCTCCTGGCCAGCACAAGCCCCTCGGGGCCCAACAACAGGGACTGCTCTGGTCAGTGATGGCTCGGGCACGCTGGCGAGACTGCAAGGCGAGAATGCCGATGGTTCGCTGACTCTGGTCAGCAGCCCGACCGCAGACTCGATGCAGGTCACGGCTCACATCGATGATGGTGAACAAGGTGAGATATGGATCGCTGGAAACAAGATCATCGATCGCTTCGATGAGTCGACTCAGATTTGGCAGACGCCGATCGACATCAGCGATTACGTCAGCAACGCCGGCCAGATCATCGCTATCGAACAGGATTCGAGTAATTGGGTATGGATTGGAACAACCAATGCTGGTATTCTCAGATTGCGTAACGACGACGCCACCTACATCGGTACCGTCTCAGGCCTCAGTTCAACCCACGTCTCAGCCCTCGCCTTCGACCCCAATACCGATTACCTCGTCGTTGGCCACCCTGAATCTGGCATCTCAATCATCGACACTAATGCGCTGACACTCGTCGACACCTTGACCACTTCAGATGGCCTCGACTCGGATTACGTCACCGACATCGCCACCCGTTACGGTATAGCCTACATCGCCACGCCCGACGTTGGCGTGATGCGCGTTGAACTCTCCACCTCAGCGATAATCGGCTCATGGCAGTCGCTCGGCGCCGACAACCTCGACTCGACCCCAATTGCCGTCGATGATGACATCGTCTACATAGGTCTCTTCGACTTCGGCATCCTCGTCATCGACCGGATGACTGGAGATATCACCGAGCACTGGAATCAGGATTCCAACACGTTGCCTGACGACGATGTCCATTCCTTGCAGATGGACGATTACGGCGGCTTGCTCGTCGGCGCCCAAGGAGCCTTCTCGCGCTACGACGGCAGCGCCTGGCACACCATGACCAGCAGCGGAGGCTGGTGGAATCGCCCGACGGTCTTCTACGATGTCACAAGTGATGCGGATGGCATGTACGCGGGAACCAATCGAGGTGCTTGCATGTGGAATTGGCAGTATCAATTCCAAGATTGCGTCAGTACTTCCGATGGCATGCCGAGCAGGTTCGTCTATGCCGTCGACATGCTCGATACAGACCGGCTCTACGCTGGCACGAACGAGGGAGCCGCGATAATCAACATGGACAATTTCACCGTCATCGAGACTTGGACTGCAGGTGATGATACCCAACGCTCACGAACGGTCAAGATCGGCGATATCCTCTATCTGGGCTTCGAGAACACGGGCATCGCGCGCTATGATCTGATGAACAATGAGTGGTTGACGACGTGGGACGGAACTCAAGGCTACATCGACGACGACGACGTCACGGTTCTCGTTCCCGGCCTTGATTCGGGTACCATGTGGGCTGGGGGTGACTTCGGCCTGACGCTCATCGACGTCGTCAATGATGAGATTCTCATCGAGTGGAGTCGGGGGGCGAACGCGGCCGGGCCGACGCTCTCGAACACACCGCCCGCCGAGATCGAGATTCACGACAATGTCTTGCATTATTCGCTGCAACGGAGCAATTCGTGGTGGTCGTCGAGCGCTCAGATCTACCGAATCAATCTGACGACGAATTCGAGCATGACCACTCTCGACGCTGGTGCTCAAGCCGGCTGGAGCGGCGTCGTCCACGGAATCGGTGTGATAGGGGATCAGTTGTGGATCGGCGTCCGACCGACCCAATACTGGAACAATGGCGATGGCACGATCGTTCGCTGGAACATGAGCAGCGAGGCGTGGGAGGACGACCTCGCGACCATCGGTAATGTTCGCCGCGTCAACGCCAGATTCCTCGGCGATTGTTTCCCACTCAATGCCTCATCCTGTGAATTATGGATCGCCTATGGTGATTACATCCTGCGACGATTCAATGCTGATTCGATGCAACTTCTCAACGAATGGACCGATATCGAAGGACCCATCCGTGGCATGGCGGAGTTCCAAGGCGAGTACCTCTTCGCCAGCATGAACGGCATTCTTCGCTGGGACCCCGTCAATTCGACTTGGCTCGATACATGGATGCCTGGAGATGGCTTGCCATCGAGTTCCGAGGAGGAATTCTACTCGATGGCTGTCATCAATTCCGATCTCTGGCTCGGCACCATGGAGTCGAGCGGTTTCAATTCAAACGCCCAGATTCTGCGTATGAATGGCTCATCGGATGTCTGGTCTTCTTGGGATTTAGGCACCGGAGACATTCCCGATGGTTATGCTGCTGACATAAAACTCTGTGATGACATCGTCCACTTCGCCATCGGCGCGCGCTTCTGGTGGGGTAACCAAGGTGGCATCGCGCGATATGATCTGGCCGATCACGATCAGGATTCGCTGACCAATGAATGGATCAGTTCGATGACCTCAGGCAGCACTGGACTGTCCAATAATGATCCCCGTGCGCTCGCCTGCGATGAAGCGAATCGCATCATGTACATCGGCTTCGACACCGAAGGGGTTGGCTTCGATCGTTACAATTACAACACCGGCAGTTATCTCTCGACCCTGACCTCGACGGATGGAATCTCGATGGACCGCATCTTCCCCGGCGGAATGCATCACGAGAACAATGTCCTGCTCGCCGGTCACCAATATGACAACCAGGGTGGAATCTCACGCCTCGTCACTTCAGGAACTGCGACGGCCAACGGCCAGGTCCTCGATCCCGGCATGGATGGATGCTCGATCGAGCGCGCTCCATCCAATTCAGGTCAGATGGTCTATGCTATCGGTCGCTCGGGCCAGACGACTGGCATGAACCGAGTCGACCGACTCGATAATTCAGGTTTGATCGCCAGCGGCTTCGACGAGCTGGCAGGCCTTTCGAGCGGGCGTGTCGTCGAGATAATCTCGAACGAAACTCACGTCTGGATCAGCAGCAGCCTTGGCGTCAATTCCTACTACGGTTCATCGGTCCTGCAGGGCGAGATACTCTCCAACGGCTCGGTTCGTTGGGAGTATGGCTACAATTTCCAGCAGGATATCGTCAATGAGATGCTGCTCGATGATGAAACCCTCTGGGTGACGACTGCTGGACGCGGCTTGAAAGCCATCGACCTGCAACAGCGCCGCATCACCTCGACACCGCCGGCGCTGCATACACAGATGGACGGCATGATCCTCGAGAATGGCTCGATGTACATCGGTCTGATGGGCAATCAAGGTTCTGCTGCCGGCTTCCAGATCTACAACACCGGCACCAATCATTGGGGTCACGGCAGCCTCCTAGCTGGGCTGCCGAGCAATCTCGTGCGTGACTTCATCGAATATGGCGATCACATCCTCATCGCCACACACGGCGGAATAGGCATGTGGAACACGACGAGAGACGACTGGGACGATCCGATCACGACGATCGATGGTCTGCCCTCACCGATAATCGAGCACCTCTTCGTCATCGACGATACGATCCAAGGCGAGGGCAAAGTGCTGGCCGGTGGCGCAGCTGGATTGACGGTCCTGCATCAGACCAACCTGACAGTCATCACGACCCTCGGATACAATCAGGGTCTGATGGGCAACACAGTATCAGGAATCACCTACGCAGGACCGACTTCGCGCGTCGTGCAGAATCAGGATGGCAGCAATACAACTCTCTATCACGACGCGGCCTTATTCATCTCACACAATGGGCGGGGTCCGACTCGGCCCGGTGCCGTGGCTTGGGATATCGCGACGGATATGGTGAATGGAAGCTACAATATCGACATGATTCCGAGCAATGATGTCCGAGCTGTCGCGAGCGATGATTGGGGTGTCCACATCGCGACTGACACAGCCCCTCTCGTCCATTGGAATGGCACGATGATGAAAATGGAAACCGGCGTCGGTCTGCATTCTCTGCTCTCTTGGCCGCCATTCGAGATGCATAGTGATGGCAACTACGTCGTGGTGATGAGTCCTCGCGGCATCGACGTGGTCGAGGTCGATGGAATGCACTCTTCAGTGACCTCGAAGGGCGTCACTGGACTCAAAGGCGGCTATCTCGATTCGAGTGGCCTGTACGTCGTCGGCGATGATGGCTTGCACGTCTATGACCCAGTCACCAGCCTGCAGGAGAAGCCGCGCGAGCATCAGCGTCGTGCCGATCCATTGACCGTGCTCTACGGCGGCCGCACCTGGGACATCACCGATACGACTCATCCCGGGATGGCTACAGTGCTCGTGACGCCGGATGATCCGATTCAGATTCCGCAGGTCTCCGATGTCGCCGCGCCGGGCAGGTTACCGATGCACACCGGCGCCATGACTCTGACCGCGCCGCAGGGCGGGGCGTGGGTCTGGGCGAGGTCGAGCAATCTGAATTACAGCGGAACATGGGATCTCGCCGCTGCCAACGGCGGCATCGAAATGGCCTTCCAATCAGCGATTTCCGCGATTGGTCCAGGCTCGACCTCAGCGACGCTGCACGTTCAATTACAGAGTCCTGCTGACGGTGCCATCAAGGTTCGTGTAACCTATGATTGGCAGCGCGTCGAGGTTCCGACGGTGATAGTCGGGCTCGAGGATCGACCCAATGATGGCGGTGGCGTCATCGAAGCCTCATGGCTGCCTGCCGAAGATGCCGCATGGTTCGCCTACCGACTCTACGTCTGGGATTCGACCGACGAGCCACTCTGGGAGCCGACCGCGAACGACATCCATTTCTTCTCCACCTACATTCGATCGACCTACTGGTCGCACACCAACGCGACAGTCACACAGGCCGATCATGACGGCGTCACCGAAACTCTGCAGAACGAGCGCATGTATCGAGCCGCCATCGCCATCGAATACGCCGATGGCACCATCGGCGATCCGATGACCTACCCACTCAATGTCACACCGACCGATGAAGTGCCAGCACCTCCCGCGTGGATGAGCGCCGAGCCCGTCGCGGGTGGCGCCTCTGGCACCGTCATCATGGAATGGTCCGCCTGCACTGAACTCGACCCTGACAGAACCCGGCTCTGGGCCGTGCAGCAGGAGATCACCAGCGCTATCGGATTGACCAGTCCACTCGAGTACCATTGGAGCACCGGTAACACGACCGCGCTGCAACTCCAGGGTGGCGTACCTTACTGGTTCGCCGCCGTCTGCGTCGATGAGGCTGGACAATCCGACCCCGATAATGCGACCATCATCGGGCCAGTCGTGACTGCTGGTGGTCTCGACGATGGCATCCCACCAGCGCCGATCACGGGTACGACCGCGGCCGATGTTCCCGACGATGAGGGCGGCCGCCTACAAGTCAATTGGGAAGCGAATACCGAGGAGGACTGCACCTATTATGCGGTTTACATTCTTCCAGCCTCTGGCTGGCAAGCACCTTCCACTGTCGATGGATGGCCGGTCTCAGCCTACATCAATGACTGTTCTATCACCGAGGTCATCATCGATTCACTCGGTGAAAGTGGCCTTGTCGACGACGTCGTCTATTGGGTCGGAGTCGTCGCCTTCGACGATTGGGGTAATGGCGATGTCGACAATGTCTTCATCGTCGAGGCAACCCCGATATCCAACGTCGTGGGTGCTGGGGCAGCACCCGACAGAGTCACCGGACTGGACGCTTGGGACCATCCGGAGGACGACGGCGGAGCCATTGACATCCGCTGGAATCGCTCCGCCGCAGAGGACTTCGATTTCTACACCATCTGGATCTCAGAATATCCGCTGGATGACATTTCAGACCTCTGGGACAGTTGCAAGGTGATTCCTTCTGATTGCGGCCTCATCACGGTCGACCAGCGCCAGTTCGGCGCGGACTTCCAACTCGAACTTACCATCACCAAGGCTCTCTACGGCGATTCGCTCGCGACTCTCAACTCAGAGACCATCGAGCCGATGATCCCACTCTACGTCACCGTCACGATCCACGACCTGCGCGGCAACGTCCACCTCGAAGGGCTCAACGATCACATGGTCATCGTCACGCCCATCGACAACCGCGGAGACATCTCGCCTCCTGACAGGCTGGCGGCTCCGGTACTGAGTGACCGAGGAGGTGATTCGGGAGATGCGATGTTCGTGGAATTCCAGCCGAGCAGCGCTTCAGACATCGCTGAATACAGGATTTATGCTGTGATCGACACGCCGATTCTGCTTGAGAACATCGAGAATCTGAAACCATCGATGGTAATTGACAGAGAGCAGCATCTACCAATCTTGCTGACCACATTCTCAGCCCGAACAGACCCGATTCTGGACTTAGATCAAGGTGATCTCTACTTGGTTCCGAACCGCCGTATCTACGTCGCCGTCGTCGCCGTCGATTCTTCCGGGAATGCCTGGGTGAACAACCTCGCCACCTCTTGGATAGAAATCGCCGACGAACTCTCCGCCGATCCCTGCCCCGAGTGTCCTGATGTGAGTGGTATTCGTGCGAGCTGGAACGCTGCTGGATCACTGATTGAAGTGAATTGGGACGCGAGCGACGACCCGATGTACAGCACATATCACGCCTACGTGAGCCTTGAAGCATTCATCGATACGAGGAATGCTACGCTGTTCAAAGAGGGAATGCGCGACACGATTCTGATCATCAATGAATTCGACGATGCCGCGCTCGCGCGCGAGGAGACTTATTGGATCGAAATCGTCACTTTCAACGGTGACGTGCACACATTCCATGCAGATCCCGTCGAGGTTCCGCCGTGGTCGGAGTCCTCGTTCGGGACCAAACAGCCGGGTGATGATCCGGCTGGTGATTCATGGGTTGACAGGATTCTGTCTGGCGAGATGAACATGATCGTCGCGCTACTTTCGGTTGCGATGCTGCTGGTCGGGGCGATTCTGTTCATCAAGCCGCGCGAGGATTCCGCGCCCGCTCCATGGGAGATGGGCGCCTTCGAAGTCGAATTGGAGGAGCAGAAGGAGCGCGAGGCGGCCGGCCTTTCGGACGACGATGATTTCACTGGCGACTTCGATATGGGTATCGGCGAAGGCCTTGGAGTGGGCTCCGATCAAGGTTCTGGACTAGTCGCTTCGGCGCGACGTGACGGGTCTGCTGACAAGGATGCAGGTCAGGGAGCAGACGAATCTTACTCGGCGACGGCGGCTTCTGCTGGAATCGTCGCCGAGGAGGATATCGGACCAGCGCCGAGTGCTGACTCGGAAGTCGTGGACGAATTGTTGGGTGGTCCCGAGGAAGAGGTCGACATCGATGATCTGGATGACTTTGCAGATGAACTCGATCTGGAAGATCTCGATGATCTGGCCGACGATCTCTCGGTCGAAGACGAAGATGTCGACACTTCATTCCTCGACGACATGCTCTGAGATGCGTGTGAGCGGATTGAAGCGGGCGACCCTGATGGCGAGTCATGGCGGACCGCGACCCACGCTCAGAGGTCTTCACCACGGTCGCATGGGATGGCGCTGCGAGGCTATTGGCCGCAGACCTGCACTTCGCTCGGCTGCAGCGACATGCTGAGCGCCTCGGTATCAGCCTGCCGAGCGACTTCGAGGGACTCATTTTCGAGGCGTTAGCAGACTTGGATCTTCCTGGTGAGGCTATCGTCGGTGACGATCAGGCGCCTCATCTGATCAAGGTCGGAATCTCTGCTGGCGGCCAAGTCAGCCTGACCCCGCGAGTCAATGTGACCTATCCGGCGGAACTCTCGGCGATCACCCTCGCAGCACCCATCTGGGATGCCGGGGTTCGAGGGACCAAGCACGGCGATTGGCAGCCGTACTTCGAGGCGCGCGAGGCGGCTCGCGCGCATGGCGCGGACATCTCGCTCCTAGTGGAGGATGATTGTCTGGTCGACGGCGACCGCTGCATGCCGATGTTGCTCGACGCGGACGGCGTCGCTTACCACCCTCGGCCGAGCGAAGGTGCTCTGGATTCGGTCACCCTCGAGCAGATTCGCACTGGCATCGAGGCGGCGGGCATTCCCGTGAGGCAGGCCCGACTGACGATTCCGATGGTGGTAAGGGCGGCCGAGATGGTCGTCTTAGGCAGCGGCATGGGTGTGCAGGCGCTGGCTACCATCGATGGCCGACGCATCGGTAAGCCTCGTGGTAGACTTCATCAAGCCGCAACAGCCTCGTGGCTGGCCCGACTGAGCAGCGCTTGGCAGTCGGCCGATGATTGGAAGTAGATGACAATAGAACTGGGAGTAGTGGACGTGCAGCGCAGAAGCAGAATCGAGCGGCTCACTTTCGAGACCGACCATTCAGAGCCGCTCATCGCCATGCTGAACCGGTCTCGAGGCGAAACCGCGAGCGACGAGTTGCTTCTGCATTCAGCGGGACCGATCACGGATCTCGCGCAATCCTCGATGCTGCCTTGCCTCGACAGCATTCGAATCCTCTTCTTCGAGCCGCACTACGATCCGACAGCAGCGCCACAACGTGGCTCGCCACAGAGCGGCTCGCCCCTCGCAGGAGAAGTCGGACTCGGAGCGCCAGAACCACTCGTCATGGTCATTCAGGAATGGCACGACGAGCGCTGGAGAACCTTCGACGAACATCGACCAGCAAGCCTCGCCCAGGCACTTGAAATCACTCGAGAATTCGAAGTCGCAACCGCTTCACCCAATTCAACTACAGACTCACCGCAATCCGCAGACGCCCTCGTCACCTCACCCATAACACCGGGCGGATTCGCAGGCTTGCTCGGCTACGACATGGGGAGATGGGCGAGTGACATCCGCCTCGCCAACAACCCCGAACCCGGCCAGCTCCTAGGAGTCCTCTGGCGCTGTGATGCATGGTGGGTTCACGAGCGCGAGAGTGACAAACTCCACCTCATCGCCCTCGACGGCCACCCTTGGCTGGCCGCAGCAGAACACTCACCAGCAACAGCATTGCAGGAGGTCCCTGTAGCCCCGGTGACGCGAGCGACTGTGCCGGAGAGTGAGAGCGATTCCGAGCACGCGAGAGCGGTCGAGAGAATCCGCGAATCGATCCGCGGCGGACATCTCTACCAACTCAATTATGGACGCCGATGGCAAGGGCCGATGAGCGACGATCCATGGTTGGCTTTCCTGCGAATGACGCGCAGCAACCCCGCTCCATACGCCTCCTGGCTGCACCTCGCAGACCACGGTTGGGCAGTCGCCTCCGCCTCCCCCGAGCGTCTTCTGCGCCTGAGGGATGGTGTGGTTTCGACGAGGCCGATCAAAGGAACACGCGCACGAGGAGCGACTGAGGAAGAGGATCTCGCCTTGCGCGTCGAGATGGCCTCGTCGACCAAAGAAATCGCAGAACATCTGATGCTCGTCGATCTTGAGCGCCACGACCTCAGCCGAGTATGTGAGATTGACAGTGTCCATTGGGCGGATTTGCGCGTCGAAGCGCTGGCCAATGTGCAGCATCTGGTTTCGGGTGTTCAGGGCAGGCTGGCGGCAGAAGCCGATGCAGGTGCTGCACTCGCAGCACTGTTTCCCGGCGGTTCGATAATCGGCTGTCCGAAGACGGTGACGATGACTGCGATAGACGAATTGGAAGGAGAGCCTCGTGGGGCTTGGACGGGCTCGATCGGGCACATGAATTCGGGCGCTGGAGAGGCCGATTGGAACATTCTGATTCGCACCTTGGAGGCCCACAGTGGCCCGAATGAATGGCACGGAGTGGTGCAGGCCGGCGGCGGCGTGGTGATCGATTCAATTCCCGCCGCCGAAGTCGAAGAAGCTCGCTGGAAGGCTGCGGCGATTACCGAAGCCACCTGGGGTTTCCGAACCGGATTCAGCGCCACGGAATTGCCCGAGCGCGAGGTCGGAATCCTGCCTGTTCCACAAGTCGAGGGAGCATTGGGTCAAGTCAGACCGAGCGAGAATCCGGAAATAGGTACTCAAGCGGTAGAACGAGATTGCCCGAGAGTACTACTCGTCGACAATCTCGACTCATTCAGCAACAACATCGCCCAAGCCCTGCATCGCTTGGGCGCAGAGGTGGTGATTGTCGAGGGCCGACCAGCCGAACGAGCGGATGCGGCGACGACGATTGAAGCCTGGCTGGCAGAGCATGAACCGACCCACATCATCCTCGGACCCGGCCCATCTCGCCCCGAGGTCTCAGCGCCCACGATGGAACTCGCATCGCGCGCGATACGTGGAGACCTGACCAGAAACGGAACCCCTGAGAGAGTTGACGAGGCGATACCGATTCTCGGCTGGTGCTTGGGCCACCAAGCACTCGGCTTAGCAGCCGGCTACAAACTCACAGAATCACCGCTCGGAGCCGTTCACGGAGTCCCATCGACAATCCTCAACAACGGCTCCGGCCTCTACCAAGGCCTCGAATCAGAACTCACCCTGATGCGCTACAACAGCCTGATACTCGAGGCTCAAACAACAACCCCCCAGCTCATCCCGAATGCCTGGGATGAATCAAGAACGCTCATCATGGGAGTCCGCCACAGAACCCTACCGATCCACGGTGTGCAATTTCACCCGGAATCTGTGGGAAGTCCAGATGGTCTCGACCTACTCGCGGCTTTCCTCAACCTCGAAGCAGAGCAAATCCCACAAACCACAACAAACCCCCAAACCGAATAACCGCAGCGTTGAAGGCGCGACGCTCGGTCCTCAGGGCGAATCACCATGCCGACCTGTCGCATGTGCACTCAGAACTACCCGAACTCCCAGTTCATCAGCGGCAACGGGCCCCGCTACCAAGTCTGCGTCCGCTGCGCAACCGAGAACGATATGCTCGCGGAAGGTGAACAATCGAATCTCTACTCAGACGAACTCGCGAAGTCCCGCTCAGCTCTTTTCGCTCGTCGCTACCGACCCTGGGCATTCCTCGGTGCCGGCTGGATTCTCTACCTCAGTTTCGGCTCCGGCATCGAGTTATGGTCGGATCTTCTGCTGACAGCTCTAGTCATCGGCAGCCTCGCCACGCCCGTCCTGCACTTCCTCTCCAAAACCAAGTTTCGTGCCGAACTCGCCCGAATCACTCCTTGAGGGGTCAAAACGGCCTTTGCTCAGGCTCGGGAGGGGTTGAAATAGGCTATCGACTCCTCAAAATTTAGAGGGAACGGAGGGTTCCCTGTGAAAGCCCGTGAGATTGGATGCGTAATAGAGGAGGAGTAGGCCGAGGAAAAAGATAATCCACAAAGACTTGAATGCGGCGCAGTACTGCATTTATGATCTGTGGACACCACCCTTCAGTTTACTCTCAATCAGCATCCGTCACTCCCGGATTCTATGGTTTGCGCGAGGACAGGCGCGAGCATTTTACCGGAAAGAGAGAACGGCGGGTTCTCTGAACTGATTTTTGGAAGGAAAAAGAAATGAAAGAAATACAGAAAATGAAGAATACGAGCATGTTGATTGCAATGCTCCTCGTGTTGATGGCTGGTTCCGTCGGCGTAACTGCCGACAACCATTCCGGCTCTGATCCACTTAACCCCGACGATGGAGGGGCTGATTGGGACGGAGACGGGCTTACCAATGCTGAGGAGGATGCTGAAGGCACGGACCCTAACAACGCCGACACCGATAACGACGGTTTGCCGGATGGTTGGGAGGTTTCCTACGGACTGAATCCGAACTCTGCCAGTGACGCTAACGCGGACCCTGACGGCGACGGACTGACGAACTCTCAGGAGTACGCCGCAGGAACGAACCCCAACTCAGCCGACACCGACGGTGACGGGCAGAATGACGCCGACGATCCGTTCCCGAACGATCCTAACAACGGATCGATGTCGGATTCGGACGGCGACGGTATCCCAGATGCGTATGATCCAGATTATGGTGACAACGGAGAGGGAACCGGCGACGGCGGTACTGACGGCGGTGGAGAAGGCGAAGACGGAGAAGGACAGGGCCAAGGTCAAGGACAAGGTCAAGGACAAGGTCAAGGTCAAGGTCAAGGCCAGGGTCAAGGCCAGGGTCAAGGCCAGGGTCAAGGCCAGGGTCAAGGCCAAGGTCAAGGCCAGGGTCAAGGCCAGGGTCAAGGCCAAGGTCAAGGCCAGGGTCAAGGCCAAGGTCAAGGACAAGGTCAAGGACAAGGTCAAGGCCAAGGTCAAGGCCAAGGTCAAGGCCAAGGTCAATCCGGACAGCAAGGCGGTCAAGGCCAAGGTCAAGGCCAGAACGGCCAGCAAGGTAACGGACAGAACCAAGGTTCACAGTCCGGCCAAGATGGTCAGCAAGGCAGTGGTCAGCAGGGTGGAGAACAATCCAACCAGCAAGACAACGGTCAGGGTCAACAGCAGGGCGGAGAACAATCCGGCCAGCAAGGCCAGCAAGAGGGTGAAAGCCAGAATGGTAACAACCAGAATGGACAGAACCAGCAACAGCAAGGCCAGACCCAAGACAATAACCAAGGCCAGCAGGGTCAGCAGTCTGATCAGCAGCAAAGCCAACAGCTCGACAACCAAGACCAGAACGGCGAGAACGACAACGATGGAGACGGAATCCCGGACGACCTGGACTTCGACGATGACAATGATGGCATCCCGGACTACCAGGACGAGTTCCCGGAGGACCACGACAACGACGGCATCAATGACGCTGAGGATGATGACGATGACGGCGACGGCATAGACGACCGAGAGGAAGTCAATGACGGAGACCCGAACTCGAACATCTACGATCACGACAACGATGGCGTTCGCGACAATGTTGACTTCGACATCGACAACGATGGCATCGACAACTGGAACGACGTTGGACCGAACGGTGAGGACTACTCACGCGATCACGACAACGACGGACTGAACGACGGTGTTGACGACGACGATGACAACGACAACATCCTCGATGTCGACGAAGTCGACGGAGCTATCGGTGTCTGGAGGTATGACCATGACAATGATGGAATCCCCGACAGGATCGATACCGACGACGACAACGACGGTCTCTCCGACTGGTTCGAGCAGAACGACGGCTGGGATTACACCGGCCAGTTCGATCACGACAACGACGGAATCGAGGATTACCTCGATGACGACGATGACGCTGACGGCATCCTCGATGAGGATGAGAACAGCGACGTCCTGTGAAACAGGTACGACGCTGGTCAAAACTGCTCAGGCCCGCGACCGTCTTCTGACGTTGCGCGGTGACAGGTTCCCCGAGGGCGCTTCAGTCCTCGGGCGAATCGCCCCTTCTCTCTATTTCAGAAGTCGAAGAGAGTCGGCTGGCTGTCAGATTTGAGGTGGTTGGCATTGGCCAGCCGCTTGAGGGCCCGCTCGAGGCGACGCTCGGAGAAGCCGAACTCGCCTTGCAGAAATTCCCGCAACCTCTCCTCGACCGCCTTCGTCGATTCGGGCAGCGGCTCGGGATGGATCGGGTGATTGTGGAAGAGGCCTCGAATGGTCTCGATGTCCTCGGGCATCTCGAAGTCTTTGACCTCGGCAACGGCCTCCATCGTCCCATGCTCACGAATCAGTTTGAGGCCGGTTTTTGGGCCAATGCCTCTGATTCCGGGATGGAAGTCGGTACCAATCATTATCGCCAAATCGACCAATTGCTCGCGCGTGATGTTGTGGTTTTCGAGTAACTCCGCCAAGACGATCTTCTCGGCGACGACCATTCGACCGAACTTACGCCGACCATGACTGGTCAGATTGCGAATCATCACTGGCGAGCCATACAGCAGAGTGTCCCAATCCTGGCTCGCTACCGCAGCAACTTCACCGTTTGCACAACGAACAGCGCCAGCACCCTCCGCCTCCATCGGCGCTTCGATCCAGACGAGGCCGAGGCAATCGAAGAGTCGCTTGGTCTGAGCAACCATCTCACGCGTGTATTCGGCGGTCTGAGGCCCGAGTTTCTTCGCCAGCGCCATGTCCTCGGCTTCAATCGCCGCCTCCCATTTGGCGTTCGCATTATCCTTGCGAATCCTGCGACCCGCAAGAGTCTCCATCTTCAGTTCGTGCGGACGACCATCGAAAATGAAAACAGGCTCAATCCCATTCTCAAGCATCCAGGTCGCCCGATCCAGAAATCCCATCAGATGAGCGACAGGCCGTCCCTCGTAAGAGAGCGGTTTCCCGTCCGCCCCAGTCAAGCTGGTGATGAATTGGTAGGCATTGAGGAAGACATCGACCGCAACGCGTTGTCCCGAGAACTCCCCCAAATCAAGCGGATGAGCAGTCACCAAATCCCTCAGATTACAACCCAAACTCTACTCCCCCGTCACGCCTAGACTTGTGCTATGCGTCGAGGCATTTAGGGTTGAAGTCGCGCGCGAGACGAACGGAGGCAAGAGAGTGCAAGGTCTGACTCTGATTGGCAGCGGTTGGCATCCAGCGCTGTTTCGCTCCGAGGCCGAGGCACTCGCAGGTCCAATCGGCCTCGTCCATCCACGCATCGTGGTTACCGAATCCAACGGTCAAGAGACTCTTCAGCGGCTTTCGCGCGCAGCACTGCTCGACGATGTCCTGCTGCGCGGTCAGAATAGCGCACCGACCGATGCCGAGTCAATCGCCGAGAAAATCGCTTTCTGGGCAATCGAGAATTTACCTGATGGTAGTTTCGCGATTCGCCCACGAGGTTTGGGCCAAGGCATCGATGGCCTGTCGAAAACGGCCATCGCACAAACGGCAGGCGGCCTCATCAGCAGTCCGAATCACCCCGTCGACCTCGAAAATCCCGAGCATGAGATTGTGGTCGTTCTCGCAGCCCCCGAAGACCCGCCGAACCACCCAGACCCTCTGGCCGATTCTCCCGCACGAATCGTCTGGGGTCTGCGCCATCCCGAGTGGCAGCGCCCCGATTATGCTGGACGCTCCCCGACCGACCGGCCATTCTTCCAACCTGTCTCACTCGACCCTCGACTGGCCAGACTGCTGATTTCGCTGGGCCACAGAATCGATTTCACACCGACAACGGTCATCGACCCATTCTGCGGAACCGGCGGAATCGTCATCGAAGGCATGCTCGCCGGACTCAATATTCTCGCCTCCGACCTCGACGGCAGAATGGTCGCTGGAACCACACGGAACCTGACATGGGCAGCCAAGAATTCCGCCGAAGTGGCTTGGGATGTGCAGGAGATGAACGTTGGGATGATACCCGATTTGTGGGGCAAGGTGAGCGGTGCGATCTTCGCTTTCGATCCCCCATACGGACGCAATGCATGGAAGTCTGACGACGGATTCCAACTGCTTCTGAAGGCTTGTTCAGCGGCTCGCTCAATCGACGATACAGGCTCTCTGTGCACGCTTTTACCGACCGAACCGACAATCTTCGAAAAGACTCGCGACCCGGACTCGCCCGACCCTCTGGTCATGGGATTGCCATGGGTTGAAGTCGCCGATCAGATGCTCGAGCGCGGTTGGCGAGTGGTACTGACCGCGCCCGTCAAAGTTCATCGCAGCCTCGCTCGCTTGCTGGTTGTCTGCCACCCGTCGCATTGAAAACGGAACGGCTGTCGTCGAATGACAGGACTGTTAGGGTAGTCTGGATATCCTTCCGGCTTTCGGAGCCGGAGACGTGGGTTCGAATCCTGCACGGTCCGCCAACTTCTGATTTCAGGACCGTGCAGGATTCTCGTCTCAAACTCACTTTCGTGAATTGGGCTAATCATAGAGGCCTTCGCTGAGATATTTGAGACCTGAGTCCACCGCTATCGCTACTACTGTGTGTCCCGGGCCGAGTTCTGCTGCGATTTCGAGCGCACCGGCGACATTCATCCCGCTCGAAGTGCCGGCGAAGATTCCCTCCTCGCGTGCCAACCTAACAGCTGTCTCGCGCGCGACCGCCTCATCGATTCCACGCACCTCATCGTAGGGTGCGTCCTCAAGATGAGGCGGAATGAAGCCGAGGGCAATCCCTTCGACATTGTGTGATCCGGATACTCCTTGGGATATGATTGCCGATGACTTCGGTTCGAGAGCAACGATGCGCGTATCCTGCCCAGCATCGCGCAGTGCAGCCCTGACTCCACAGATGGTGCCACCTGTACCCACCGACTCGCAGAATGCGTGGATAGGGCCATCAATCTGCTCGATGATCTCTTCACCCAATCTTCGGAATCCATCGATGATGTCTTCATTGTTGAGTTGGTCGGTGAAGAAGTAATTCTCATCTTCTGCTAATTCTGCAGCACGGCCGATCATCGCGCGTATCACCTCGGCCGTGATTTTGCCATCCGGACTCTCGATGACTTCCAATTCAGCCCCGAAAGCCGTCATCGTATCCAACTTCTCTTTGCCAAAAGGGTCTGCCGAGATGATATGGAAATGGTAGTCTTTGACAGCACAGACGAAAGCCAGTCCTGAGCCTGTGCTGCCGCCCGAGAACTCGACCACACTCATTCCCGGACGCAGTTCGCCACGCCTCTCCGCACCTTCGATCATAGCCAGAGCCATTCGGTCCTTCTTCGAGCCGGTCGGGTTGTAATACTCGAGTTTCACGTAGACGTCGGCGCTGCCTTCAGGAACTATTCGGTTGAGTTTGACCAGAGGTGTGTTGCCTATCGCGTCGAGTGCGGAGGCGGCAATCGAGGGAGGTGCATCTGTCATCGGCTGTGAGTAAGGCAGAGGTTGAGATAAGAATTACCATCTCAATCCGTATGAATTTCTGTGCAAATCCACCAAAGAACTCCGCTCGAATCGTGCAGCGAGTTTTTCCATTCATTCAACTCCAGTGGCTGATGGTGTCTTCAGAGACCTCGAGGCTGTTGATTTTGTGCAATCCTGCCGCCTCGAGGTCTGCCTCACCAAAGGTGTCTCCACTTCCAGAGAGTTCAACCGGAGATTGGCATAGGTGGGCGCGGTCGACGAGTCCTGCAGTGAGGAATCGCGCCCAAGTGTCGGGCCCGCCTTCGATCATGAGGGATTGAATACCGCGGTCGCCGAGGAAATCGAGAATTCTAGCGACTGGAATCTCACCGCTCTCGGCGGCGAGGACGACGCGCTCGACGTGGGCAGCATCGCTGGCAGAGCTCGCCTCGAATGCTTCGGCGTGAATCAGCATCGTTGGTGCCTCGCCGTCGGTCATCAATCTGCAAGCATCAGGAATGCGCCCGCTCGGGTCGATGACAACGCGCAAGGGTGCCTCGCGCGGCCCGATGTCCGGGCCGCGAACAGTCAGCGAAGGGTCGTCGCGAATCACCGTTTTCACACCGACGAGGACAGCCATGGATTCGGCCCGAAGTTGGTGGACTATGTCGAGGGCTTCGGCACTCGAGAAGCGTTGAGCAGGAGCATTCGGGTCACAGTCGACTCGGCCATGCGCATCGATCGCCGCCTTCAGCAGGACATGTGGGCGACGGTGTTCGCACCAGTGCAGAAACTCGTCCATCTGAGCCGAGCATTCAGCCGACAGCAAGCCAGTCTCAACAGTAATCCCCTCGTCCTCCAGAGCCTCAGCCCCACCTCCTCGGACGGTTGGATTGGGGTCATTCGCACCGATTACAACACGCTTCACGCCCGCCCAAAGAAGCGCCTCAGTGCAGGGTGGAGTTCTCCCAAAGTGGTTGCAAGGCTCGAGCGTCACGTAAGCGGTCGAGCCTTGAGTCGCTACACCCTTCGCCTCAGCATCAGCAATAGCCATCTGCTCAGCGTGCAGTCCCCCAAGATGGTCGTGCCAGCCCTCAGCGATGATTTCGCCGCCACGAACCAGAACACATCCGACCAGTGGATTAGGCATTACCCGGTGGCGACCACGTTCGGCGAGCTCGATGGCTCGCCGCATGAACACCTCTTCAGACATGATTCCCAACTTCAGCGGATTGCCCATCACACTTGATTCCTCCATTCGCGAGGATTCAAGTTCGGAACGAACCCTCGGTATCACATGCCGCGCATCGCCTGTATCCTCAATCCGAAAGCAAGAGACGGCGTCTCAGCCAAGCAATGGCCCGATTTTGAGATCGCCCTCATCGCCGCCGGCTACGAAATCGACCTCTACAAAACTGAAGCACCCGGCCACGCAGTCGACCTCGCAGCCAACCTTCTGGCCAACGACCATGAGATGATTGTAGCAGTCGGAGGCGACGGGACAGTCCACGAAGTTGCAAGCGCATTACGAGGAACTGGACGAACGTTGGGGATACTGCCTATCGGCAGCGGAAACGACTTCGCCCGAGCATTGGGAATCCCGCTTTTTGACATCCAGGGCGCAGTCGATACACTCGCTAATGGCTCAGACCACACAGTTGGCGGAGTGCGGTGCGAAGGACCCCCTTCACCACACCACGACAATTTCCCGACCCCGAATCCCCACCCGTGCAATGGCGAGCCACGAAGGGCAGGAAACCTCGTCCGCTGGTCCTTTCTCGAAATCGACAGCGGCGTCACATCTAGCGTCAACCGCATGAAGATCGAAGGCGTATACAGCTGGATTCGCGGCCACAAGAAGTACACTGTGTTGGGTATTCGGGCGATTATCGGCTGGAAGAGTCAGAAAGCGTGGATGAAAATCAACGGCGCCGATGCAAGCATCGTCGACATGCAGGGATTGTTCGTCATCAGCCAATGCGAGACTTTCGGTGGTGGTTTTCGAGTCGCTCCAGGGATTCACCCGAAGCGCGACTGCGCATCGCTGCTCATCGCTCTGGGACTATCGAAAATACAGATGCTCATGGTCATGGGACCGCTTGAGAAGGGGACTCACGTCGGCAAATGGGGTAAGATCACGATGCAGGATTGTCAGAGTTTCGAAATCGGCGCCCTCGATGAGAATGGCAATATTTCCGAAGACGCAACCCACGACCCGACTCTGTTCGTCACCGTCGATGGTGAGTCTTGTCTGACTACACCTTGCAGTTTCGAGTTCCACCCAGAGCAACTCATCGTTCGCGGCGCAGCCTCGATTCCCAATGAATGACCCAGTAATTTCCCTCCCACAGCGAACACCACGAGCACAGAGGTTGGCGACAGTGCCAGAGTCCGTTGTGAACCTCTGAGTGCTCAGTGAGAGAAAAGTGAATTTGGCGCAGACGGAGAGATTTGAACTCCCGAGTCCAAGGGACACCGGATTTCAAATCCGGCGCTATACCAGGCTAAGCGACGTCTGCAGCAGCCTCGCGTGTTAGCAGGTTTCTGATGAACCTATACCCTTCACTCCGTCCGAAACTCGAACGGTACTCCGGTTCCCAGACTTATCACTCAGTGTATGGCACGAACTCGCGCGCAGCGCGAGTGCGTGAGAGTGCGAGCGGCGCTTACAATCCGTAGGTTCCCGGCCTGCACCATGCGGGCAGGCCAGTGGTTGCATCAGGATGCGTCAGACCGATGAAGAGAACCATGACGATGATGAAGAAGGTCGGGAAGAGTGCCGTCAGCGTCAGGATCTTCGAGTCTTCATCACCGAAAAGATGCATGAAGATCGCAGCGATCATGGCGAATTTCGGAATCGCGATGAACGTCAGGATCCACAATGTCAACTGCTTCTCAGTCATGCCATAATCGCCAGCGACGCCGCCCAGCGGCAGGTAGACGGCGACGACTTCAATCAAAGTCAGAATCATCAAGCCGAAGAAGTTCATCCAGTATGGGTCCCTGCCGAGAATCTTGTAATGCGCCATTTTTTTCACCTCAATACAGATAGAAGAATGGGAACACCAGAACCCAAACCAAGTCGACGAAATGCCAGTAGAGTCCGAAGTACTCGATCGAGACCGCGTTAGTGGGGGTATAGCCGCCTCTCCAAGCCTTGTAAGTCATGTAACTCAGACCGATGATTCCACCAGCGACGTGAGCGCCGTGGGTTCCGGTGGTGACGTAGAACAATGAAGCCGAGACTTGTATGTTCATGATGAAGTCGTGGTAATCGTGGTGCGTGTAGGCATCGGCGTTGATGGTGTAACCTTCGGCGACGAGGGGGTGTATGTTCTGTTCGCTGATGCCGAGGAAGCCGATTTCTGGGATGTGGAAGCCGATGAACCACTCGACCATCTTCAGCGTCAGGAAGAGGACTGCTAGGCACCAGGTGCTGCCGAGATAACGGTAGACCTTGCGGCGGCGGACCTCCTCGTCGATGTCAGGCATCTTGGCGTATCGCAGTGCTTGGACTATCGTGAATGACGAGAGGATGAGCGCGAAGGTGTTGATGGCGCCGGGTGTCAGATGCCAGCCGCTGGAAGCGATCAGGTGGCTGGCTGGCTCGAAGCAGGTGTAGGTCGCGCCCGAGACGAGTTCGTGCGAGGCTTCGAGGCGCTCGTACATGTCGCCGCAGTTCTCGATGCCGAGCCGGTAGCGCATGTAAGTGCTGAAGAGCGAGGTGAAGACCATCATCTCCGACATCAGGAAGACCCAGACGGCGACCTTGCGAATCTGGATGTTCTTGAACGGGACGCCGGACGAGCGCGGCTCGTACGAACCATCGAAGGAGATGTCTTGGCGCCAGAAGATGAAGAGGCCGAATCCGACGATTGCAAGGCCCAGTAAGATTCCAGGGATGTAGCCGGGAGTGTAGGTTCCGAAGGACCATGCCTGGGCCATCATGAAGAGGAAGAGGGCGATTCCCATGCTCATGAAGATAGGTGAGAATGAGTTGTGCGGCGCGCCGTGGCTCCAATCGTGCGGACCCCAAGGCTCCACGGGGTGGTCGGAGTCGTCGTAGCCGCTCAATTGCTCGCCTCCTCTTCTTGGTCAGGAACCATCAGCCGATTGAACCAGGCCCCCATTCGAGTTGGTTCGTTCGCGATATGCTCGTTGGCATCGCGCAACTCTGGCAGATTGTTCCAATCGAAGCTGGGTGTTGGGGGTGGCGAGGACACCATCCACTCGAATGACCAACCGCCCCACGGGTCGGCAGGCGCCTTCTGACCTCGCACTAGCGAGGTCAGCATGTTAGCGACCAGAATCAGGTTCGAGAAGAAGAAGATGAAGGCGCTGACCGAGATGAAGAGATTCCAATCAGCAGCCCACTCCGGAAGGCTGGTGAAATCATCCGTGGTGATGAAGTAGGTGTGAGTACGGCGAGGCATTCCGACGACGCCGAGGCGGTGCATTGGCCAGAAGATGCCGTTGTAGGAGATGAACCCAATCAGGAAATGCAGGGTGCCGAGACGCTCATCGAGCATGCGACCGGTCATCTTTGGGTACCAGTAGTAGATCGCGGCGAACATACCGAAGACGGTGCCACCGACCAGCACGTAATGGAAGTGAGCGACGACGAAGTAGGTCTCGTGCAGGTGCAAATCCATGGCGATGGCGGGGAAATACATGCCAGAGATTCCACCCAATGTGAAGGTGACGAGGAAGCCGAGCGCCCACAGTGTGTGAGTGCGATAGACGAGTGAGCCGCCGTGCATCGTCTTCAGCCAATTGAAGATCTTGATTCCAGTCGGCACGGCGACCAGCATCGTCGTCAGCATGGTGACAAAGCGGAGGGTTGGCGACATTCCGGATGTGAACATGTGGTGTCCATAGACGATGAATGAGAGCAGGCCGATTCCAGCCATCGCGTAAACCATCGAGCGGTAGCCGAAGATCGAGCGGCGAGCCGAGGTCGCGATGACCTCGGAGATGACACCGAAGGCTGGAACGATGACGACGTAGACCTCAGGGTGTCCGAAGTACCAGAACAGGTGACTCCACAGCAAGGGGTCCCCGCCAGCCGCCATATCGTAGAAGGCGGTGGAGATGGTGCGATCGAGAAAGACTTGGATGAGGCCGATTCCGAAGGCTGGAATCGAGAGGAAGAGCATGACGTTGGCGACCAGGATCGACCAAGTGAACAGTGGCATCTGCATCCAACCCATTCCCTTCGCGCGCATCACAGCTATCGTTGTCAGGAAGTTGATTCCAGTCAAGGTCGATGATGCGACGAGCATGATCTGGCCGGCGACCCAGAAGGTCACGCCACGGTGAGCACCGGCGCTGACCACGTAAGGCGCGTAACCGGTCCAGCCGGTGTCAGCGCCCTCACCAGAGAAGACGCCGGTGAAGATCAGCAGGGCGGCGAACGGTTGCAGCCAGAAGGAGAGTGCGTTGATCCTCGGCAGAGCGAGGTCGGGGGCACCGATCTGCAGCGGCACGATCCAATTGGCGAAGCCGGCGATGAGCGGCATCGCAGCGAGGAAGATCATCGTCGTGCCGTGCAGGGTGAAGAACTGGTTGTACTGGTCCTGTGAGATGAAACCGGTGTCGGGACCAGCCAACTGCACACGAATCATCATCGCCATGATTCCGCCGACACCGAGGAAGAACAGGCCTTGAACGAAGTACAGCGTACCAATCCTCTTGTGGTCGGTGCTGGTCAGCCAGCCGGTAATCCAAGGTGCGAGATAATCCCAGGTGAAGTTGTCCGGATTTGTGCGGTAGAATCCGTATAGGATGGTCACCGTGAGCAGAACCAACGAGATCATGATCAGGGTTCCGAGCACCTTGAACGCATCAGCTGCCTCGAGTCCGGCGCCGGCTGAGCCAGCGACGGTGACATCGAGACGATTCCACTCATCGATGCCGCCGGTGTTGGCACCGTCACCATTGACCGAGTTCACGTGCAGGATGAAATCGACATTACGGCCGTGGTCTGGAGAGGTCCACTCAATCGTCCAGGAGCGGTAGTCGTTACCGGCCTCGGTATGTGTGAGCTCTGTTGGCGAGCGTGCCTGGACCGTCGCATCGACGACAGAGAAATCACCATCCGATGCCCAGAGATTGAAGCCACCTGAGTTGACTCCACCTTCCGCGGGACCGCCGCTGAAGGAGATCGTCAGAGTATAGGTGGTGGAGACATTGTATTCTTCGGGGAGACCGGCGAGGGAGGGGATTACATTGCTGCTGGGTAGCGTGTTGTGGCAGTTGCAGCCTTGAGACTGGATGTTGTCGCCACCGATTCCAGTCGGAAGTGAGTTGACGGCGGGTGATACGACCATCGCTATGGCGATGAAAACCAGAACCACCATACTGCGTGTCATGGCAGTCCTTCTCTCCATTATTCTCCCTCCTCAGGCGTGAACGCTGATTCCTGCAATCATGTAGGCGTGGTTATCGCCGCAGTATTCCGTGCAGAGCAGGAGGAAATCCTCGACCTCATCCGCGATCAACCACTGCTTGGTAACTTGACTGGGCATGATGTCTTCCTTGATTCCCATCGATACGAACCATGGTGCGTGAATGACATCCTCCGAGGTCATCTCCGCGAGATAGACCTCGCCCTGCTTGAGATTGAGGAGTTTCTTGTCGTTGCCCTCGATCGTCGTCAGGCCCTGACTGCACAGATCCGCGTCGAGTTCGAGGCAATCGAAGTCCCAATCCCATTGGAAGCCGGTTATCTCGAGGATATGGTAACAATCTGCAGTGAAACTGGAATCCGCATTAATCATCAGATTCGAGGATTCCCCAGCAACGCACTCGTTACCGAACCAGCCATCGTCACTCGATGACCACAAATTGTCAATCGGAGCCCAAGCGATGAAGGTGAGATAGACAATCAGGATGAAGGGTACGACAGTCCAGGCTACTTCGAGTTTGAGACTGTCGTAATGAGCAGGGAAAACCCCGACTTCGAGATTGTCGACATTGTCGTCCACACCATCCTTCGAGCGGTAGTTGTAGGTGTGGTGATAGAGCCATCCGAAGGTGAAGGCGCCGACAAGAGCCGACCATAGGACAAACTCGTTCCAGAGGCTGTCGTAGAGAGGCGTGACCACACTCATCGCTATCCCTAACCGTGCGCGTGCGAGGTCTCCTTATGAGGGTAGGGTGTGGTAAATCGCGCCGCCTCTTGCGCCGCACTCAGAAACGACTTCATAGAGCATCGCCCAGAGGCCTTGACTGGATGGGCTCTGAATGGCTGCGTTTGTCCGCTTCCAGCACCCTTGTCGAGGTTGATATACAGCCGAGTGCGAAGCGTTCAGAAGTAGTTGGAATCGGGCCTTGGCGCGGCCGGCTCAAGGTCGCTGTTCGCGCGCCGCCAGCCGACGGTGAAGCCAATGCCGAACTGATCGAAGTCGTCGCGCGAATTCTTGGGATCAAGCGAGCCGAGGTGAGCATCGTCGCGGGTCTGACGAGTCGTCGCAAGACGTTGAGGATCGAGGGTGACCATATCTTCGCTCTGAGGCTGTTGGTGGAGGCTGAGTGAGATGGGTACGAGCGATTGGTTCGAGGGGCGCTGGAGCCTGAATGGGCCGAGTGATCAGGCGCAGCGCTTCGAGACTGCGGCTGCGGCCATCGCGCGCTGTCAGGTTCGCAATCGAATGCCGGAGGATGGAGGTGCTGGATGTCCGATTCTCATCGAGGGCCTGAAGGATGTCAAAGCCTTGCGGGCCCTCGGTTTCATTGGTCCGATAGAGAAGATGAACAGGGGCTGGGACCGCTCACGACTGGTGGCTTTCCTGCACGACGAATACGGCACTCGCAACATCATCGATGGCGGTCCACCGATCATCCTGCTGATGGATTGGGACCGCACGGGCGGGCGACTCCAGACCGCCCTGCGCAACCGCCTGCAAGCACTCGACGTTCCCATCGATGAGAATCTCCGGAATGTCCTGATGAAAGCGATGAAACCAGAGGGTAGAACAGTCGAGTCTCTGGCACCTTTCGCATCATCCTTGATGCCTCTCATTCTGGCGCGACTCGAGGAGGAGTGAGAGGTCGGCGACGAGCCGGCAAAGGCCACGAAGTGGGCTATCATTCGTCCGGAAATGAGGTTGGTTCTTCCTTCACCGTGTTTAGCACCAGATGGGTCACGGAGCGAGCCACGCCATCCATCGACAGCAGGTTCTTCGAGAGGTCGTCCAGATCACGCCGATCCCGAGCTCTCGCCACCACCATCGAATCGAAATCGCCAGTCACATCGTAAACCCCGTAAACGCGCGGATCCTTGGCGATTTTCTCTTGAATCTCAATCAATAGTCCTTTGTTGATCCGCAGTCCGATGACGACCGTCAGACCCCATCCGACACGGTCGGAATCGAGCATCACGCGATAGCCGGTGATGATGCCTTTCTCCTCCATCTTGCGAACCCGGTTGCTGACCGTTCCGAGGGCCACACCGACCTCACCGGCAATCTTGCGCAGGGAGGTTCGAGCATCGCGCTCGAGCACCTCGATGATGCGTCGGTCTGTCTCATCCAGCACTGTGATTCCTCGGGAAGCCGGAGCTGAGTCCATCGGCTATTGAACATATTGTCGCTTTTCACAAATCCAAATGGTCGAATGTTCACTCTTCTTCATCTTTTGTTCTGATGACCACACCGCGTCGGGCGGCTAGGACAGTGCGCTCTTGGGCTCTCAGCATGAGGCTGGTGCGGCCGCCCAGCCAGACTGGGATGGCCGTGCCATCAGAGGCATCGAGCAGGAGATGATTTCCTCTGACTTCGGCGAGGTCCGGTGCGATTTCGTGAGGCGGCGGCTCCTCGCCAGAAAGCAGGGAATCTAATGTCTCGGCTGAGATTTTCGTGACTCCTCTTTCGATTGTCGGAGCGAGGCGGTCGGCGGCTGCGCCGACGACCCGCTCGAACTCACCTCGGCGCAGATGAGCGGTTTCGAGGCCGAGGTGGATGACGCGCAGCGGGCGCCAGCGTCCACCTGGAATTCGTGCCCTTGAGCCCTTGTGGTTGCGCTCAGAAGCCCAGATCGACGCTGCCTCAGGCGTCGAGACGAGGATCTTCTTGCCGCGCCGCCAGAGGTTCTGTGGCAGTCTTCCCCAGGCCGCCTCGAGCGTAGCGATATCAGCTTCGTCGAGGGGTCGTGGAGCGGCATCGTTGTCCTTGGGCGCGTCGGCCTCGGGAATGGTTTCGAATTGGTTCTGTTCCGACTTCGGTGCAGCGTCGGCGGCCATCTCGAGGATCGCGAGGAAGAAGCCGCCGCCGCCCGACTGGTCGTTCCAGACGCGCATACAATTCGGCAGTTGGGAAACGATTCTCGCATCGCTCGGAGGCGCGAAACTCTCCCGCACCTCCGCGCCCTCCAAGATTGAACAGTCGTCATCGAGAATCGGCCAATCGGTGAAACCCGCAGAAGCCACGATTCTCGGCACAGTTCCAGCAGCCGGCAAGAGCCGTAAATCTGAGTATTCAGCCATCACAGCGGCGACCACAGCCTCGTTCTCGATCGGGTCGAGCGAACAGGTCGAGTAGACTATGCGGCCGCCCGGCTTGACGATTTTCGCAGCCCGCGCGAGGATGTCGATCTGCAGTTTCTGCATCGAGCGCCCGTCATTCGGCTTCCAGCGACTCCACACATCCGGGTTCTTTCGAGTCGTGCCCGTGCCAGTGCAAGGGACGTCGACGAGGATTCGGTCGTAACCGGTTTCGGGAACGTTCGGCAGGTGACGAGCGTCGTGATTGACGATAACCACAGTCGCAGAGCGATGCCGTTGAACATTCGAGACCAGCATGTTGACTCTCCCCCTAACGACTTCGTTGGCGACTACGACACCTGAATCGCCAAGATGTTCAGCGATCTGGGTGGTCTTCGAGCCGGGGCTGGCGCACATGTCGAGGACGGTCTGGCCGGATTGCACATCGAGCGCCAGAACCGGCAACATCGAGACTGCCTCTTGCCGAGTCAGCCGGCCAGTCTCGTGTAGCGCGGCTAGAAGACTGCGAACCTCACCCTCAGCCTTGCCGCGCTCGAAAGGCAGAGTCCAAGCCGAACCGACACCGCAGAACCAATCGATAGGCTCGCCACCAATCGATTCCAACCAGCTTTCAACCCACTGAAAATCGCGCGAGAGCGGATTGACGCGAGCAGTCTCAGGAAGCCTCTCGTAAGCAGCAGCGAACCACCCATCAGCATCATCGCGCCAGTGGCCGACGGCCGTGCGCAGCAGACTGCCAGCAGCCACCTCAGCCCAGTCGACCTCTTCGCGCACGACCGCTCGACTCCAAGCATTCAGCATCAAACCCACCCTTCGACCAAACAAGCAGCACACCTCCCCAAAGGAGGAGGAACGGCCCGCCGACGCACAATAGAAGGGTCCAATTCGAGTGGTTTGAACGACACATCATTGTAAACGGTTAAACCTCCAACTCAACGCTCGCCGAACGCGGCAAATGCCGCATGGGATGCACATGACTGGACTGCGAAGGCGTATCGCGCAAAGGCGCACGGAACCGAAAACGACTGACGGAAGGGGGGCGACTCGTAAACTCGTCGGGCTTGTCGAAAGAGCCCGTCAGAATGGTCGCAAGCAGGGCCCGCTGGCGCCTGTTGAAGCTCTCATCACGGTCGCGCGTGACGAGTGGGTCTGGCAGGTCGTCGACCGAGACATCCTCGACTCGCTATCGCATCGTCTCGTCTTCCAATCATCGATTGGAGTCCGCCGTGAGATCCTGATGACTGCGGGCATTGATGCGGCGATGAACGCCGCATCGAAAATAGTGGAATTGGATGGCGGTTGTGTTCTCATCGAGACTCTCGATCCTTGAAAATCAGCTCGCAGTCGTTCTCTTTACGGCCGAGTGAGGAGTTTCTCTCCCTTCGCCGCGTTGAAATAGTGAAGGTCGGTCGGCGGCTCGATGGCGAAGGAGAAGAAGGGCAGTGGCATCCAGCAGGCTGCCGGTTTGATCCGCTACTTCGACGAGGAGTCGGAGCATGCCATCCAGATCAGCAAGGGTATGATTTACGGCGTTTGTCTCGTTTTTTCCTTGGCCATTTATCTGGCGCAACACGGCGTTTGGCAGTGGATGTCCGGGGTCTACTGATCACTCATCTTCGGTCAGATCGACCAGAGGAACTTCATCTTCGAGAAGGTGCGAAGCCTCGACTTCATCCTCTCTTGTTGACTTGCTCCACCAAGATGCTTCACCGGACCCGTCTGCCAGTCTCGAAGAGGTTCTGATCTCGGTCGTCGGATCGGCTTCTACGAGTGCGCTAATCGCTCGTGCAAGCGCGCGCTCGACTGCCGGCGCGTTGTGATCTGCGAGTGCCGAACGCGCCTCATCGAGGGAATTGTCGGCTTCGGCGAGGATTCCGTCGATCTCGGTTTCCCCTCGTAATCTCGCCACTCGAGCATCGAGGATGGCGATCTCCTCGTTCATCTCGGCGCGAGCGCTCTCGATGAGGTCCTGCCAAGCGGCGCGATGTTCAGCAGGGCTGGCACCGCTGACTCTCTCGAAACGTCTGGCCGCTACTGGCTCCCACGGATTGCGGCCCAGAGAGGCGGCGATGTCGTGGACGATGCGGGCGCGCAGAGGCAGAGGACCGGTCATCTCGATGCGGTTGAGGAAGCACTTGCTGAAGAGCCCGAAGGCCCAGTAGGAATTCGATGTTATTGACATCGAGACATCGCCGGCGCGCGTTGAGAGTGTCCATTTCTGCTCGTCGTAGCCGGGTGGTCGATCGAAGAATGGTGGGTCGGCAGGCCCCAAAGAGCGGATTGCTGCGCGCGCGACATCGCCCAGATAGACCGATGGATTGCCGCTGATTCGAGGCGGTCTCAGGCGCAGGTCCGAGTCTATTGACATCTGTGGGTCACCGCTCAGCACCTGCGCCCAGAGTACAGTTCGGTTCGCATCGAGCCCGACGGTTCCTCCCTCGGGCTCGCCATCATCCGCGGAATCCACGCTCCGCGCTGACTCCGTGTGTGGTTGAATCTTGCGCGCACATGAGAATGCTCAAGTTCCTCCCGCGCCAAGAGTGCTCTATGCCGCGGCGGAAGTATGGGCGCCTGACCAAAGTCGTCGAATTGCCACCGAAGGACAATTGCAGCCGCTGCCGCTCAGGCAAGCATTGTCCGCTGCCTGGCCACTCCGGGAACATCGTCGCTCCCGACCGCGAATGGCAGGGTCCAGAAGCGGTCGACAAGCGCAGCAACAAGAAGAATCCCGCGAAGAAATGATCATCGCCGCGGGAGCGGCAATTCGGCTGCTATTTCTTCGATGACCTCTGTCTCCATGTTGAGATCCTCAGGGTCGGGCAGCCGCTGCGCGCGGTGATAGATCTCACGCAGCGTCTGGTCACTGATCTCCAGATAGACGCGCGTCGTGGCGATGCTCGCATGGCCGAGCAGTCGCTGGATCGTCACCAAGTCAGCGCCGCGCTCGAGCAAGCCAGTGGCGAAGGTGTGGCGCAGCGTATGGGGCGAGAGGCGCGAGCGTGGAATGTCGGCTTCATCAGCCAATCTGTCGATCAATTTCTGCACCGAGCGCGGATTGATCCTCCGACCTCGACTCGACAGGAACAGTGCGCGCTCGGAATCCTCATCGTCGATTATCTTCTCACGCATCACTCGAATCGGGGTCCACGATTCTAGAGCGATGGTCGTCACCTTGGTGAAGAGAACAGTTCGATCCTTCTCGCCTTTGCCGCCGATGACCAGCGCCGAGAGGTCATCGTGGTCGACATCATCGATGTCGAGATTGCATAATTCCGAGACCCGAAGCCCAGTATCCAGAATCATCGTCACGATTGGATTCGTCAGCGGGTCTTCCAAGCGCTTCGCAGCAGCCCGCACCTTGAGTACTTCTGAACGTCCCAGCGGCCGAGGCAGCGAACGCTTCCGAGCTGGCCGCTGAATCCATTCGGGGACCGAATGACCGAACCATTTGAGCAGATGTGAGAGGGCAGCGATACGAGCGTTGACAGTTGCAGGACGCAACTCGCTAATACCATTCAACCAAGCATCCATACGCCCTGAATTCGGGTTAGCGCGAGCGTGGAATTCGCCAACCGCGATCCCCTTAGCAGCCTCCCAGTCCAGCACTTCTTCGTCAGGCAGCGATGTCGTCGCGAAGCCTCGCGCTGCAATCGAGTAAGCCCTGATCGTATGCGACGATTTCTTCTCGGTCCGCAGCTGCCCTTCCCAGCATTCGAACCACGGCAGCACGGACAGCCTGTGCAGTCGTAAAGGAAGTGTTGAGCCTATGTCGGCACCGTATGTGGAGAGCGTTTCGAACCGCCCCTCGACAGCAAATCGGCCACCGACCTCTCCGTTTTTCTCCGACTCTCTCGACATCCCCACGCCTCTTCCGCCGCGAACGACGGGTGCATCCCTGCCCTTGCGGGCGAACCTAGAATTCTCTATCGGGACTTGAATGCTTCTGAAGTTGCGAGCCTGTCGGCTGGCGTTTGAGAGATGCTTAAATTGAGCCGACAGGCCCGATCCATTCTGTTGACTGTTTCAATCTGTCAGATGTTGAACATCGGGCGCCTCGAGTGAAGCCTGTTCGGCTTCGCTGCGATGCTGCTGGCGCGTGGCGACGAGGCGGTTCTCCAAGTGGCGAGCCACCGCGCCGGCGACATTGACGCCAGATGCGGCCTCGATTCCTTCGAGGCCGGGACTCGAATTGACTTCCAAGACCAGTGGGCCATCTCTGGATTCGAGCATATCGACGCCCGCGATGTCCATGCCGAGGATGTTGGCGGCGCTGAGAGCGACTGCAATCTGCGCCTCGGAGAGGTGAACACGCTCGACGTGACCACCGAGGTGGAAGTTCGAGCGGAATTCATCGCCGGCCGCGCGCCTGCGCATCGCCGCGCTGACGCGGCCGCCGACGACGAAGACGCGAATGTCATGTCCGTGCGATTCCTCGATGTACTCCTGCACCAGCGGGCGCATGCCACGCTCCAGCATCTGGAAGACGAGTTGGCGCGCCTGCTCGTGTGTTCTGGCGAGATAGACAGCCGAGCCTTGCGTGCCTTCGGTGGCCTTGACAACGCAAGGCACGCCGCCGACGCGTTCGATCGCTCGATTGGTGTCTTCGCGCGCCGCGACGTGAGCTGTGATTGGCACGGGTATGCCAGCGTCGGCCATCAGCTGGCTGGCGAGCAACTTGTCGCGGCTCTGCAGAATCGCATCGGATGGATTGAGGATGATGACGCCCATGTGTTCGAATTGTCGAACGATGGCGACACCGCGGCGAGTGATCGAATAACCGATTCTCGGAATCACCGCTTCGCACTCGACAGGCCAGCCGCGATGGAAGATGCGACCCCCTCTCTCATCGACCACCACAGTCACCGAGAGTGGGTCGATGATGCGGACAGCCCAGCCCATTTTCTCGGCCTCCTCGGCCAGACGCCTGGTCGAGTAGAGACGCGGGCCTCGTGAAAGGATGACCAGTCTTGGGTCCATGATTGCCGCCGACCGCCCAGCCCTTTTCAGTGTGACGGATGGAAATGCGCGAGGTCGAGGCTGGCGTTTCCTGCTCAAGCCCCGATTGCGCCCGCAACAAAGCGGGACGGCGAAGGGGTTGAAAGCCGCAGCGTGGGACTACGCGCTAGTCGAATGGCAGGAGGTGAGAGTTTGGACCATGGTTCGTTGTCAGAGTTGAAGGTCTCGGAATTGCGCGAATTATGCAGGGAACGCCGCCTTCTGGTCTCGGGGAAGAAGGCTGATCTGATTCAGCGAATCCTCGAGGACGAGGGCTTGGCTGAGCCCATCGAGAGTCCAGCCCCAGCCGTTAGCACCACTCCTCAAGACCGCGACGAGATGGATGATGCCATCGATAGACTTCTGGCGCGTCACAGCGGCGAAGAACCGGCAGAAATTCCTCCCGATTCGCCTCCAGCACCGCTGCCAGAACAGTTGCCAGAAGCGCCCGAATCGATGCCCCAACCTCCTCCACCCGTCGAGGAGGTGCTCGAAGCCGAGGTCCTAGAGGCGGATATCGTCGAGGAGGAGAGCGCTCTCATCCTCGACGAGGAAGCCTCGGGGATTCTGATTCTCGACAAGGAGGAAGTGGATCCCTGGACCACTGGCGTGATTCCAGAAGAAGATTCAGTTTTGCTCGCTGACGAACTCGCTTCCGACAGCGACTCTGAGGCGTCGATAACAATCACCATCCCGAGCCTCAGGTCGATCGAACTCTCAGCCAAGCAAGTCGCTGCGATAGCAGTCGTCGGCCTGATCATCGTAGCCGCGGGAATCGCCATCTACGTGCAGCAGGAATCCGTCTTCCGCGCCCGCGAACTGCGCTATGGCGACAGCATGCAATTCGTCATCCACTCATCGAGCATATCGATAGAGGGAGATGACATGGTTTCGATTTTCAGAGACGCCGCAGGAGGAGCCCTCGATGATGCCTGCGGTGAGATTAACGCAGTAATATCGACGGGTTCTGGAAGCATCCTCATCCGCAAGGGCACAGCAGATGATATCCTGCACCCGATGGATGCTCAATACAGCGGCGCAGTCGGCGCCTTGGACGCCTTCGGAAGATATCATTTGACAGCAGAAAAAGTCCTCACCCACGACCTTTCCATCGACCTCTCGGGTAAGACTTGGCGCAACCCTGGGGAGTGCGGCAACCAAGGCTGGTTCCTTGAGGACAACAGCCTCGATATGACCAGCCGCTCATGGACCGACATCGGCGACCGCGAGATGATCAAGACGAGGACGGATCTGACTCTGCGCGATGTCGACGACAAGCCGACCACTCTCGAGGCGGCGACATTCGGTCTCGAGGCGATTTCCGGACTCGATATCGTCGGCTCGTACATCCTCTTTCCACTGACGCCGATCGACCTCTACGCCTTCTTCGGCGAGCGCGAACTGCGAGCCGGCAGTAATTCTGAAGAAAGCGACAAATGGAGTTGGAGCGTCGATGAGGAAATCAACGACCCCAACCACGGTCTGGTCTACCTGATTTCCCTCTCACACAAGGAATTCGACATCTGCAACGGCCACGTCCGCATCGATCTCAAGGTGAAGAAAGGCGTTCCGTGGCCGGTCTCACAAGAAGCCAGCATCATAGTCGACAAGAGCCAAGGGACGAGCGAATGCGGTCTTGTCGAGAGCACACTCTCTGACGCGGCGATGCCCGATGGTCGCATCACCATCCAACTGTCGATGCGCGCCACCGACAACCACGCCGGTACGCGCAGCATCGATTGGGGCGTCGGTTACACAAGCAAGCCGGGGCCGGGCGAGGACCGGCCCAGCACCAGCGCCCAGCGCTCGTGGGGAGTGGCGATGCCCGACGAGAGCGATACCAGAGTCTGGGACATCGAAGCCGCGCTGCAATGCACCCTCGCGAATCATCCATCGAGCGGCGCGGCTCAAGCAGTCGAATCCGGCGGCTACATCTGGAAGGCATCAACAAAACAAGTCGACTCCAAGCAGGAATGGAATCTCTCATGGGTCGCGGACGACGACCGAACAGGGTTGACGATAGTTCGCAAGCAGGACGATGGTTGTGCGTTGGTTGACGACAGAAACACCCAGAACGAGGCAGTGAAGTGGAATCGCAATGCAATCCCTGACACCCTCACGATGTCGGTGCTGGAGAACAGAATCCTCGCTTCAGCCCGCTATCCTGACCTCAATCCACTGATTTCAGACGGCGCAGGCGGCTGGCATTCCGAGAGCGAATATGGCTACATCCTGTCAGTCACACATGAGAATGACATCTTCGATTTCATACCCTCGAGTTTCGCCGAAGGAACGGTCAATGTCGGAGTCGAGCGGACTTGGACCGAGGGCAACAAAGATCATTCGGTCAGCTTCGCGATGGATGCCGAGAGCGGCCGAATGCTCGGTTGGTTCCATATTTACTGAACACGCGCGAGGTCGCGATCGACTCCGTGCGAGGTGGCTCGGCGTTGCACGAAGGGCTGTGAATCAGCCTCAGTCGTGCCTTTGATGAGCGGCACATTGAACACGCCTCTGAGCGCCGAAGGCGCTCGTATGTCGGCTGACGAAGACAGGGCGAGTCTGCCCGAAGTGGAGGCTACGCCCTTGGTGGTCGATGTCGAATTCATCGAAGTCGAGGAGGAGCGAGGCCTGCCGAGGCTCGACGCGGTCGACGAGATCAGCACCGCGCGACCGCGTCGGCCGCTGGAACTTCCACGCGGAGCGGCGACGCCAGAAGGGCGGGCTCGAGTAGTCACTGTGATCAATCAGAAGGGCGGCGTTGGCAAGACCACGAGCGTCATCAACATCGCCTCGCAGATGGCGCTTCGTGGCCACAGAGTTCTGGTCGTCGATGCCGATGCCCAAGGCAATTGCGCGACTGGATTGGGCGTCGACAAGAGTCGCGTCAGCACGACGACGCGCGACCTCCTGCTGAGCCCGGAATGCGCTGTCGATTCACGCCACGCGACAGCCGTCGAGGGCGTCCACATCATCGTTGGCGACAGAACCCTCGTCGGACTAGAGCAAGAGATGCTGAGACAACTCGGCAGAGAGCGGCGAATGACCGAAGCTCTGGCGCCGCTCCTACCGCATTATGACCTGGTTCTGATAGACACTCCACCTTCCCTCGGACTGGTCACAATCAACGCACTGGTAGCCAGTGATGGCATCGTCATTCCGGTTCAGACCGAATATTTCGCTTTGGAGGGATTGGCCATGCTCGCAGGCACGATCCGCGAAGTGAGAGGTCTGCTCAACCCCCGCTTGGGAGTCGATGGAGTCATGCTCACCATGCACGCGCCGACCCTGCTCAACAACCAGGTAGCGGCAGAGGTCAAGGAAGCCTTCCCTGAACTTGTCATCGAGCCGCCGATTCGTCGCAATATCCGGCTCGCCGAAGCCCCAAGTCACGGCATCCCGATCCATCTTCACGACCCCAAGAGCAACGGTGGGTTGGACTACCAAAAGGTGGCCTCGGTCCTCGAATCTCGCTGGGGGCTCGTCTGATTGGTCAAACGTGGACTCGGTAGGGGCCTTGCTGAAATTGCGGCGACGGATGGGATAGGCCCAGATTTGTCTTCCTTTGTTGCAACGGAGTCTTCCGCAGAGAGCGCGAAGGACGCTGCGAACCTTGCGAACTTTGCGACAGGCAATGCAACCGATACGCCTCGTATCGCGGTCTTGTGGATGATTTTCGGAAGCCTCAGTTTCGGGACGATGAATGCTCTCGTCAAGTACACGAGCAGCCTCGAGGGCGTCGATGTCTGGATGATAATCCTGGTCCGCTCGGCTGTGATTGCTTTCGCGGTCGCCGCCTTCGCAGCGAGTCGAGGGATCTCACTGAAGGTCAACGACTCGAAGACGATGTTTCTGCGTTGCACGGTTGGCTTGATCGCGATGATTCTGTATTTCACTGCGCTTTCGCGAATCTCGATCGGACAGGCGGTGTCTCTGCAATACACAGGCCCTCTATTCGTGGCACTGCTCTCCGGTCGCGTCATTCATGAAGAGGTTTCGAAGGGCGTTGTCGGACTGCTGATCTCCGCTTTCGCCGGGATCGTGCTGATTGTTTCTCCCGACCTCTCAAGCATCGAGCCCGACGCTATGCTGGCGCTGGGTTCGGGCTTCTTTGCAGCGATGGCTTACATGTATGTGCGAGAGCTGCGAAAGACCGACTCTCCCACTTCAGTCGTGTTCTGGTTTGCTGCGTTCTCGGTGGCTGGATCATTGATTCAGGCAGCTCCACATCTACCAGAGCTGAGTTGGGAGGTGGCTGCCGCACTCGTCGGAATCGGCATCGGTGCGTGCGGCGGTCAAGTCGGCATCACGATGGCTTATCAGAAGGCCAATGCCGCTTGGATCAGCGCATTCTCGTATCTGACGGTGATCGTCGCGACTTTCTACGGCTTTGCCATCTTCGGTGAGGTGTTGAGTCCTGCCGACTGGGCTGGTGGGCTCTTGATCGTCGGCAGCGGAATCGCGCTCATCTTCATCGCGCCGCCTCGCCAACCGTTGGACAAACCCAGTCAGCATTGAGTGGAATGCTTCGATTGTAACTATGCAGATTGTTTTCAGGTGACAGGCCGGCTGGTGGGGCGATGCTTCGCAAGGCTGCCGCTGCCCTCATGCCGGCCTCGATCATCATCTGCGGCCTCATCACCGAAGCCATCGGTCCGGGTGAATCGGCATTCGCATTCGCAATTTTCGCACTTCTCATCCTCATCCCATTCAGCACCATGGTCACTTGGTCAGCAGCGCTCTGGCCCGAATCCACAGAACTCTGGTTGAGGGTCAGAATGATCAGCATCCTAATCTTCATCATCTCGCTGATCGCCATCGCGACAATCGCTGCAGGTGGCACCCTAGGCTTCGAGGGAATGATGCTGTCATGGATCGCAGTCTGGCTCTTGTCAATCCCGATCATTCGAAGAATTCGGAATTCTCAGCCAGAGATTTCAACTAAATCATAGGGTAGCGAATGAGTCGCCCCTCAG
>ENA-ORDG01000105-ORDG01000105.1-marine-metagenome-genome-assembly--contig:-NODE-105-length-38701-cov-9.289328_pt1 | contig 38701 bp, 32 predicted proteins | sample MGYA00248629_ERZ508524 | MGnify/ENA primary metagenome ERZ508524 (study PRJEB26194, sample SAMN05421901) | marine metagenome | isolation source: East of Rio de Janeiro, Brazil, South Atlantic Ocean...
CGCACAGACCGGGACTAAGATTCAACATTCCATTTTTGTCCAGATGATATTGGAAGCAATGTCAAATATGTACGGTATGTTGACATTCAGTTCGGATGATCGTAGATTTCATCTTGTTTAAGGGAAGCTCTAAAAACTTACTTTTCAAGTAAATATGCTTCCCTAACAATCTTTTTCTTTTGTCATCCCGGACTTGATCCGGGATCCAGCTTTTAATTCAAGTTGAAGAGAAAAATTGAGGCAGTTCCTCTGGATTCCGCGTCTACGCTATGCTTCGCCCGGAATGACAAGGAGAATATTTGAATTATAACAATCATTTTTCTCATGCTCTAATTTCAATGGAAGAAGAACATAAATTACAGCGTGGTTCTAAAGATGGCGCTCAGGGGACAGTTTTTTGAGATTCCCAATAATAAGTTAGCTTCAACTCAAGCACCGAGAATATCAACGAAACTCATGAAGGATAAAAATGTTTGAACAAACCTTTAAAAACATAGATGACATTCTCCATAAAGATGCAGGATGTGGCAGTGAGCTAGATTATGTAGAACAAACCTCTTGGGTGCTGTTTTTAAAATATTTAGATGATTTAGAAAAGGACAAGAAAACAGCAGCCGAATTATCAGGAAAAACTTACACCAATATTATTGCGCCAGAATTTCAGTGGACAATTTGGGCTGCTCCCAAATTAGCAAATGGAAAAATTGATCACAATGCCTTAACAGGCGATGACCTTACAGATTTTGTTAATTACGAACTATTCCCTTATCTTAAAAAGTTTAAGGTGGATGCAAGTAGTGCAAACACCATTGAATACAAAATTGGTGAAATTTTCTCAGAGCTGAAAAACAGAATACAAAGTGGTTATAACTTGCGCGAAGTGGTTAATCTTATTGATGAGCTAAGATTCCGAACTCATGCAGAGCAACTCGAAATGAGTCATTTGTATGAGGGGAAAATTAAGAATATGGGGAACGCTGGGCGTAATGGTGGTGAATATTACACCCCTCGACCATTGATTAAAACCATTGTAAAAGTAGTTGCTCCCCAAATTGGAGATACTATTTATGATGGTGCAGTAGGTTCTGCCGGATTCTTGGTAGAATCTTTTGCATACCTCAATAAAAAAGGATTATCAACTTCTGATGTAGAAACCTTACAGAAAAAAACCTTTTACGGAAAAGAGAAAAAGTCGCTTGCCTACATTATTGGTATTATGAATATGATCTTGCACGGCGTTGAAGCGCCTAATATTATTCATACCAATACCTTGGCCGAGAGCCTTGCAGACATTCAAGAAAAAGACCGCTTTGATATTACCCTAGCCAATCCGCCCTTTGGCGGCAAAGAGCGTGCGGAAGTACAGCAAAACTTTCCGATAAAAACGGGAGAAACGGCCTCTTTGTTTTTACAGCATTTTATTAAAATATTGAAAGCAGGAGGAAAAGCGGGGATTGTCATTAAAAATACTTTTTTAAGCAATACCGATAATGCCTCCGTTGCCTTACGCAAAGAGCTATTAAGAAGTTGCAATCTGCACACGGTGCTAGATTTACCCGGCGGCACCTTTACCGGTGCAGGCGTAAAAACGGTTGTACTCTTTTTTGAAAAAGGAAGTGCTACCCAAAAGACTTGGTTTTATCAACTCAATCTGGACAGGAATTTAGGTAAAACCAATCCACTGAAAGAGCAGGACTTGGCTGAATTTGTAGATTTACAAAAAACCAAATCTGAAAGCGAAAATTCTTGGATGGTAAACCTAAAAGACATAGACTCAAAAACTTTTGACCTATCTGCTAAAAATCCAAACACACCAGAAGAAGCTCCACTACGCCAACCAAAAGAAATTTTGGAAAGTATGAAAGCTTTGGATAAAGAAAGTGAAAACATTTTAAAATCAATTTTGAATTTTATATGAATGAAGAACTAAAAATATCAACCACTTTTATTGAAAATAGAATTTTCTCTATTCGAAATATACAAGTAATGCTTGATAGAGATTTAGCAGAAATGTACCAAGTACCTGTTAAAAGGCTGAATGAACAGGTAAAAAGAAATATTGATAGATTTCCTGCTTCTTTTCGATTCCAATTGACCAGTGAGGAGAAAAATGAACTGGTCGCAAATTGCGACCGGTTCGAAAATATAAAACATTCTTCTACTCAACCTTTTGCTTTTACCGAGCAAGGTGTAGCAATGCTATCTGCTGTACTGCGTAGCGATATTGCTGTACAAGTAAGCATACAAATAATGAATGCTTTTGTGCAAATGCGTAAATCTATTATTAGCAATGCAGGTATTTTTCAGCGATTAGATAAAATAGAACACCAACAAATAGAAAGTAACCAAAAGTTTGAGCAACTGTTTAAAGCCTTAGAAGAAAAAGACACTAAGCCAACTCAAGGCGTGTTTTTTGACAACCAAGTGTTTGATGCTTACACACTAATGGCAGATATTGTACGAACAGCAAAAAACTCTATTGTGCTTATTGATAATTATATTGATGATACAGTGCTTACTCATTTGTGTAAGAAAGAAACCAACGTGAAGGTAACACTATTGACCAAAACCATTAGTAAACAACTACAATTGGATGTGAAAAAAGCCAACACGCAATACCCAAAAATTGAAGTGAAAACATTTACCAAAGCACACGATAGGTTTTTAATCATTGATAAAAAAGAAGTCTATCATTTAGGGGCTTCTTTAAAAGATTTGGGTAAAAAATGGTTTGCCTTTTCTAAAATGGACAAAGATTCGGTGACTATTATTAACTCAATTTTGGATTTGATATGAGTGAAATGATATCATTAAAAAAATTAGGTGACGTTTGCCACTTTGTTAGAGGTCCTTTTGGAGGTAGCTTAAAGAAAAGCTGTTTTAAGGACGAAGGAAATGCTGTATATGAACAACAACACGCCATTTATAATCAATTCAGTGAAATAAGATATTATGTAGATGATAATAAGTTTGAAGAGATGAAACGCTTTGAACTTTTAACGGGTGATTTGATTATGAGTTGCTCAGGCACAATGGGGAAAGTAGCGATTGTTCCTGAAAATATAAAAATAGGAATTATAAATCAGGCTTTGTTAAAACTAACAACATCTACTCAATTAGATGTTGAATATCTTAGATACTGGATGATTAGTGATGACTTTCAAGATAGTCTTGCAAAACACACCGTTGGTGCAGCGATTAAAAATGTTGCCTCAGTGAAAGTTTTGAAACAAATCGAAATCCCACTTCCACCCCTCCCTGAACAACAACGCATAGTAGCCATATTAGACAAAGCCTTTACCTCCATTGCCACCGCAAAAGAAAATGCACAACAAAATCTACTAAACGCTAAAGAGCTTTTTGAAAGTTATTTGCAAAATGTGTTTGAGAATAAAGGTGATGTTTGGGAGAAGAAGAGACTTGATGAAGTTTGTAAGATTACTTCTAAACTAATCGACCCAAAAGAATCACAATATAAGGACTTAATTCATATTGGGGCAGGAAATATAGTGTCTGAAAAAGGAACATTGATTGATTTAAAAACAGCAAAAGAAGAAAATCTTATTTCTGGAAAATTCTTATTTGATGAATCAATGGTACTTTACAGTAAAATACGACCGTATTTAAAGAAAATTGTAAAATGTGAATTCAAAGGATTATGTAGTGCAGATATTTACCCATTAGTTCCCTACAAAGATAAAATGATACAATCATTTTTGTATCACTTATTATCTTCAAATCATTTCACAGAATATGCAATTGAAGGTTCTCAAAGAGCAGGAATGCCAAAGGTAAATAGAAAACACCTTTTTGAGTATTCGTTTTCTTTACCTCCAATAAAAGAACAACAACAAATAGTCAAAAAACTGAACAGTCTTTCAGCCGAAACCAAAAAATTAGAAGGCATTTACCAACAAAAAATAAATGATTTGGAGGAATTGAAGAAGAGTGTATTGGAAAAAGCGTTTAAAGGAGAATTGAAAATGGTAAATTGACAATGAGTTGTCGACTGTTGAAATTAAAAAACAGGAGAATGAGTCGGTTACAAACTGTAACCAGCTGATAAATCAAAGGTTAAAATAAGTACATAATGGAAGAAAAACAGAACAAACTAATCATATTTCAAGATAAAAACATTCGTAGAATATGGCATCAAGAAGAGTGGTTTTATTCTGTAGTTGATATTTGTGGTGCTTTAACAGATAGTGCCAATCCTCGTGACTATTGGTATAGAGTTAAAAAACGCCTGAATGATGAAGAAAAATCTGAACTGTCGACAATTTGTCGACAGTTGAAAATGAAAGCACCTGATGGAAAAATGAGGGAAACCGACTGTGCTAATTCAGAGGGCATTTTTAGAATTATTCAATCTATCCCCTCACCCAAAGCAGAGCCTTTTAAACGCTGGTTAGCAAAAGTGGGTGCAGAACGCATTGAGGAGATAGAAAACCCCGAACTTGCTCAAGAGCGCATGAAAGCGATTTATGAGCAAAAAGGCTATCCTAAAGATTGGATTGATAAGCGTTTGCGTGGTATCGCCATTCGCCAAAACCTAACAGACGAGTGGCAACAGCGAGGCATTACTGAGCGTAGTGATTATGCAATTTTAACTGCTGAAATCTCCAAAGCTACTTTTGGCATGACTCCAAGCGAATACAAAAATTTTAAAAACATACCTGTAAAATCAAAAGCTAATTTGCGTGACAATATGGATGATTTGGAGCTTATCTTTACCATGCTAGGTGAGCGTGTAACCACGGAGATATCTAAAGAAGAGAAGCCCGAGACTTTTGCTAAAAACAAAAGTGTGGCAAAAAGAGGTGGTAGTGTTGCAGGTAATGCTCGCAAGGAGACTGAGAAAGAACTGGGTAGAAGTGTTATTTCTAAGCAGAAGTTTTTAGCTGATGATAAAACCAGGTTAGAATAAGCACTATGAACGAAGCAGAAACCAGAGCCGAACTGATAGACCCAAAGCTAGTCGCTTGTGGCTGGGGCGTGGTTGAAGGGTCTAAAATATTGCGAGAGAGCGATGTTTGTAAAATTACCGATGGACGCATACAAGTCGGTGGTGGGCGCTCTAAGCCGTTGATTGCAGATTATATTCTTACTTATAAGGGTATTAAACTGGCCGTTGTAGAGGCGAAGAGTAGTGATTTAGCAGTGGGTGAGGGTGTGGCACAAGCCAAACTTTATGCGCAAAAACTCAGGCTTGAAACCACTTATGCAACTAACGGCAAAGAAATTTACAGCATTTGCCTTAAAACTGGTGTGGAAAGCTTGGTTGAGGATTTTCTTAGTCCTGATGAACTTTGGGATAAAACTTTCTCTGATCAAAACCATTGGCGCGAGCTGTTTGCTGCTGTTCCATTTGAGGATAAATCTGGCACTTGGCAACTTCGGTATTATCAGGAGATTGCGGTAAAAAACACATTCGAAGCCATCGCACAAAATAAGAATAGAATTCTTTTAACGCTTGCAACAGGTACTGGAAAAACCGCTATTGCTTTTCAAATTGCCTGGAAACTATTTCAAACCCGTTGGAATTTGAACAGGGACGGTAAAAGAAGACCTAGAATATTATTTCTCGCTGACCGTAACATATTAGCAAATCAGGCATTTAATTCGTTTTCCGCATTTCCAGATGATGCAATGGTGCGTATCAAACCTGTCGATATAAAAAAGACGGGCAAAGTGCCTACCAACGGCAGTATCTTTTTTACTATCTTTCAGTCATTTATGTCTGGCAGGGACAAAGACGGAAATCCTGAACCCTACTTTGGTGAATATCCTAAAGACTATTTTGATTTTATTATTATTGATGAATGCCACAGAGGTGGTGCTAATGATGAGGGTAACTGGAGAGGTATTTTAGATTATTTCTCGCCAGCCGTTCAATTGGGTTTAACCGCAACACCGAAGCGCAGGGATAATGTGGACACTTACGCCTATTTTGGCGAGCCTGTTTATATTTATTCTCTAAAGGAAGGCATCAATGATGGCTTTTTAACACCTTTTAAAGTCAAACGCATCAAGACAACACTGGATGATTATATTTACACCCCTGATGATAATATTATTGAAGGTGAGATTGAAGAAGGTCGGCTATATGAAGAAGCGGATTTCAATAAAATTATTGAGATCAAGGAGCGTGAGGCGAAACGGGTACAAGTTTATATGGATGAAGCCAATGCCGATGACAAAAGCATTATTTTCTGTGCTACCCAAGATCATGCAGCTGCGGTCAGGGACCTAGTGAATCAGTATAAAAAATCGAAGGATGCAAATTATTGTGTGCGTGTTACCTCCAACGATGGCGAAATAGGTGAGCAGTTTTTACGGGAGTTTCAGGACAATGAAAAAACGATTCCGACCGTTTTAACCACTTCGCAAAAACTTTCAACGGGCGTTGATGCCAGAAATATACGCAATATTGTTCTCATGCGCCCCGTAAAGCAGATCATCGAATTTAAGCAAATAGTAGGGCGTGGAACACGGCTTTTTGATGGTAAAGAATTTTTTACAATTTATGATTTTGTCGATGCCTATCAGCGATTTTTTGATCCTGAATGGGATGGTGAACCAATTGAACCCGAAGTTTGTAATGAATGCGGAAATTCGCCATGTAATTGTATAAAAGAACCACCAATGCCCTGTTCTGAGTGTGGTGAATCACCTTGTATTTGCATGAAAGATCCGCCAGCACCTTGTTATACTTGTGGGCAAAGCCCTTGTGTCTGTCCAAAAAAAGTAAAAATAAAGCTAAAAGATGGGAAGGAAAGAGAAATACAACACATGGTTGCAACTTCTTTTTGGAGTGCAGGCGGAAAGCCGATTTCAGCAGAAGAATTTTTAAATAATCTATTTGGTGAGTTGCCTAATTTATTTAAAGATGAAGAAGAATTAAGAAGATTGTGGGGCAATCCAGTAACCAGGAAATCATTACTTGAAAAGCTGGATGAAGCTGGTTTTGGAAAAGAGGAATTAAATACCCTCAAAAAGCTAATTGATGCTGAAAAAAGTGATTTGTTCGATGTGCTGGAATATGTTTTTAATAGCGATAGAAAGCCGATCACACGAAAAGAGAGAGTGAGGAGAACAAAAGCAACGATATTGGCATTTTTAAATGAAAAACAAAAAGAATTTATCGAGTTTGTTTTGAGTAAATATATTGAATCGGGTGTTGAAGAGCTTGGCCAAGAAAAATTACCCATATTGCTTACTAACAAATATCATTCACTTGAAGACGCAAAGGAAATATTGGGTGATGTGGCAGAAATTAGTACTTTATTTATTGAGTTTCAGCAATATTTGTATGCCGAAAAGGCAGCGTAAGTGTGTAAAAAAAAGCTACCAAAAGCATCAAGCGGACATTTAAAAGCTGTACCGATCATACCTCGCTCTGCATCTTTTAACTGCCGCTGATGCTAAGAGTTATCTGGCAGAAAACATACTAGAAGAAAATTAAGTGGACACAGTATTAAACTCAAACAAACTGAAACCATCAGTTAGTACTATCCTTAACTAAGAACATAATACAAATAGCTGCTGGAACAACTCAGTACTATGAAAACTGAAAGATCAGACTGGCATTAACTGGAAAAGTTTGTTAATCATTTTTGTATAAGATGCTGTGTTATATTAGTGCTAATCTCCCACGGCAGGCTGTGGTTCCGGATGAGAGGGCTGCCACGGCTGTTCCCGAATGGGTAAGTGAACAACAGCGGCGATCAGTCCGAGCGCGATGGCGGCCAGCCAGACTGTGGTGTAGGAGCCAGTTGAGTCATAGACGCGACCACCCAACCAGATTCCCAAAAATGCCCCAAGTTGGTGGCTGAAGAAGACAATTGCCCAGAGCGTGGTGAGGTATCGTGTTCCAAAGACTTGCGCGACAATCCCGCTGGTGAGCGGAACCGTTGCCAACCAAAGGAAGCCGATGGCGGCTCCAAAAGCGATGGCCGTGAAATCACTGAGAGGAATTACTAGAAACAAACTAAACACCACGGTCCGCAACGCATAGAGCAAACTGAGCAGATATTTCTTGCTCAGTGAATCCCCCAAACGGCCAAAGATTAGGGAACCAAAGATGTTGAAAAGCCCAATCATCGCCAATGCCCATGAAGCGGCGCTTGGAGAAACTCCCTCTCCCTGCAAATAAGCGGGCAGGTGGGTAGCGATGAAGGCAACATGAAATCCGCAGACGAAGAATCCTAGATTAAGTAACAGGTATCCGGAGTGAGTTCTGGCTCCATTGAGTGTTTTTCCCAAGCTCAATTCCGGCTCAGATTTCGATTGAGAATTATTTTCCTCAGAGGAAGTCTTTCCCGGAAGGCCGAGGGCCAGCAGTGAGATTGCCAGAACTGCCAATCCTGCAGTCTCTAACGCTCCACTCCAACCGTATCTCTCTATCAAGAATTGGAGTAGCGGGATCATGGTGAACATACCGATTGAAGAGGCCACCGTTACTATCCCAAAGGCCGTACTGCGACGCTCAGCTGGAGCTACCTTTCCTACTGCTCCCAGCACCACGATCATCCCGGAAAGACCGATTCCGACTCCCACAATACCACCGAGGTTCGCATAGAGTTCCCAAGCGGTTTCGCTTTGGGAGGCCAGCCACAACCCCCCACCATATACCACACCACCCAACAAGGCCACCCTCCGGAACCCCATCAAGTCTGCCGCTACACCGAAAAGAGGCAAGGCGAGGATCAGATTCTGCCATGCGATTGCGAGGCTGAAAGTTTCACGATCCATCCCCAAAGTGGATGTAATTGGTTCAAGAAACAAACCCATCCCCTGACGGATACCGATGCTCATGAATATCATCAGTGAGCCACAGCCAAGGACGAGCAGAAACCGATTTTTTTGTGTCATTTAAACCTCTAAGAAGTTATTGGTTTATCAATAGGTGAACATGGAACCGTCGTGTCCTTCGTCAATCGCGCTTTTTGCCACAAGAAAGGCGAGTGCCGCGCGTGTGGGATGTTCCGGACAGTGAGTAACATGAACGAGTATCTTTGACATTGTATTCTCCTGAATCTGTGGTTATGATTAAAAGGAGTAGCGATGACCGGTTATTCTAAATTAAGTTCACTTTGTGTACTATATAAGCAAAAAATTGTAAAGAAAATGAACAAAGATTGGCCTTCAGCATTAAAAACAACTAGTGCTTATCTGCATTATCTTTTCAGACGTTTTAAAGAAGATCGGATACTCGTTCATTCCGGATATCTTTCATACGTCACTCTGCTTTCGATGGTACCGTTACTTGCGGTTATTTTCTCGGCCTTTTCGCTGTTTCCGGTTTTTGAGGAATGGCGCGGTGAAGTGGAGGCATTTATTTTCAATAATTTTGTGCCTACTCTGGGAGAAGTGATTCAAGGGCACTTAGTAAAATTTGTGGAAAATACCAGCAAGATGACTCCGGTTGGTCTGGTCGTCCTTATTCTGGCAGCACTGTTGCTGATTTCTTCGATAGATCACACATTGAACCATATCTGGCGTGTACAAAAAAACCGTCGGCTGGTAGTCTCCTTTTCAATCTACTGGGTTGTGCTGACGCTTGGTCCTGTACTAATCGGAACAAGCCTCGTCACATCCTCATATCTGCTTTCTTTAACCGGTTTTGAAGAAAACGAATTGCTTGCCGTCAAAAAGCTGTTTTTAGCGACCTTACCGTATTTGGCGTCATTCTTGAGTTTTCTGCTGCTGTATCTGCTGGTACCAAACACTCGTGTTCATTTCAGGAGTGCCCTGAGTGGAGCTTTGATTGCGGCAATTCTGTTTGAGCTGTCGAAATATGCCTTTGCCTTTTACTTCACCCATTTTCCAGTTTATCAGGCCATTTACGGAGTACTTGCCATCATACCGCTGCTTTTCATTTGGGTCTTTGTTTCCTGGGTAGTAATCCTTGTAGGTGCACAAGTCGCAGCAAGTTTAGATGTTTTTCTGGCGAACCAAAAAAAAGTCGTCAATCTGGAACCAGATTCTACGCACGAATAATACGTCGAAATAATTCGATCAAAGTAACAAAGCTGAAATAAGAATTAAAGAGATAATAATCTCTGATTACTCGTTGCCGGCAATTTCAATATAACGCGTTTCCAGTTCGACTTGACGTGCAACTGCAGCCGGATCAAGATCGATCTCAGCCGGAATGTCCTCTAAAAAATGCTTGAAATTATCCCTGCCTCGCACAAGCATTGCGGAGTCAATGTCATGTTTCGTTTGGCTCACATGAGGTGCAAGGTACTGTGCATTCAGGCCGATGCGCCGGTCTTTACTGTTATTTGGCATCGAGGAATGCAAAGTCCAACCGTGGTGAAAAGAAGCTTCACCCGGCTCAAGCGTACACATCACGGCTTTGTCTTCATCCACATCCGGAACAGTTTGACCCTGGAAAAGCACATTGGTCTGGTCCTCGGTAAAGTCATGTTTCCGGTGGCCGTTTAGGTAGCTTCCTGGGATCATGCGCATACAGCCACTTTCAGCAGTGGTAGGTGAAAGAGCCAACCACATGGAGACTTGATCGTCATGGCTCAAGCCCCAATAAGTTAAATCCTGATGCCAACTGACGTGAGATAGAGCTCCAACTTCCTTCACGATGTAAGTGACGTTGTAAAGCAGGATGTCAGGTCCAATGAGTTCCTCGATGATATCCAAGACCACGGGCAGTGTTGCCAATTGCAACGGAGACTGTAAAATGGTATGTACCTTGGATTTGTAATGCAATGGTCCAAACTTGGATTCGGCGATTTCCATTGCCTGGCGATGTCCTGCCGCCTCCGAATGGTTTATAATATCAACACCTGAGACAAATCCATCCCTTTGATAGGACTGCTTTAAACCTTGCATGTCAGTGCTAATCATTTGATCAACTCGTTATGTCTATTTTAACCAGGCATCTTCATCAATTCTGACACTTCAAGTGACCCGCCAATTTCAAGAAAGGGGCAAGCCTTTGCAATCGAAAGTGCCGCATCCATAGAATCAGCTTCAATTATAGTGTAACCGGACATTGTAGTTGTGCCTCCGGAGCTAACAGTACCATCGGAATTTACTGTACTTGTACTCTTAATAGGATTCATTGGGCTAACCGCTGAATCACCTAATGAAGCGATCCACTCCATATATTTCGACATATGCTGCTTACCTTCTTCCGGGGAGGATGGCTGATCTCCGCCTAAATAAAATATAACGTATTGTGACATTGGCATTTTCCTTTGTTGAAATATAAAATTTAAAGCATGACAAAGCAATATATCACTCTGCCCAACAGAATATCAAGATTTCATTTATGATGGATTTCGATTACAGGAGTTTGTCAGCTATTGGCATAGTTCGAGACCTCTATGAGATTTTCATCTGGATCTCTGAAGTATGCAGAAACAATTTTACCTTTAGCACCGGTTCGACTTACGGGCCCTGCTATCAATGGCACACCACAATCCGCAAGGTGAGCTATTGCTTGTTCAATGGGTGTTTTGATAATAAAGCACAAATCAGCTGATCACCTTCCCTATTTTCTCAAATCATTCTGCTTTCTCTTGGCCCATGTCAAGGTACCGCGTAATTCGCAGCTTCAGGTAAGTCAGCTTGAGCGCCAAGTTAAAAGGGAATGTTCCGGTGTTAGTTGAGTTTAGCATAACTACGCTAGATTAAGCTGCCAGGATAGGCCTAAGCAATCTGTTAGCCAAGCAAATTTTGTGCTGAATCCGTAGTTATCAAGCGGCATTAAAACTTCACCGTTTGTAGAAAGTGCTGAAAAAATATGCTCTAAATCTGCTAAAGAATCGCAATCTACGAAAATGGAACCCGATGGAGTGAAAGTGAAATCATGCTTTATCGGTGTATCAATGCAAATGAACTCACGACCAGCGATTGTAAAGTTGCCTTGCTGCAACTTGCCTTTGTTGTCTCCCGCTTCATAACATTTATACTCAATTACCCTTGATTTTGGAAAAAGGCTGACATAAAAGTTCATGGCTTCTTCAGCTGCGCCATCAAACATCAAGTGAGTACGGATTTTCATAGTTGTCAGGAGAGACTTCCTCTGGTTCAATAACGTCCAACGAACGAGCGCGAAGTAATGACCTCGAAGTTGCCGCCTTTGTTTTTAAAAAATTTACTTTTATGATTCATGCAATGGAATACCAGCTGAAGGCTCAGTGGTATCGGAGCCCATCCTAAAGCGATGGCCGTCCAGGTCTTCTACATTCATTTCACGCATCCCCCACGGAAAATTGGTTGGCGGCTGAAGAACTTTTGCGCCGCTTGCCTTATATTCTTCATAAAGGTCATCTACATTATTGATGAAAATGGACATCCACATTCCCGATTGACCTTGTGCATCCTCACATAAAAATATTGCAACGCCATCTCTTGACACAGATGCAAATGAAACAGGTTCTCCCCAGTCCCAGTCCTTTTTAAACCCCAGAACATGCTGATAATATTTCAAACTTTCTGCGATGTTTTTAACATTTAGAACAGGGATAATGCAATCGAATTTATTTTCCTTAATTATATCATTCATATTGATGCTTCATACTCAAACATTTTTGATAACATTAAGCTCTCAAACATTCACGCTTTTCTAATTTTATGATGGTAAGGATTAAAATTTCATGCATTAAAATAATCTTAATGACAGACAACTTAGTCCACCATCGAGCTTTCGAAATTCAGATACTTCAACTTCAATTGTCGAGTAACCTGCACTAGCAATGGTTTCTCGTGCTTTTGGGTAACCCTTAGGTATCAATACTCTGTCATTCACCCAGACACAATTGGCAGCATAACTCTCATCATCATCTATTTTCAGTATGTTGAAATTTTGAAACTCTTCTTTCGTCAATAATTCACCAGTTGCCACTAAATTGTTTTGTTCTAAATATGCTACTCCCGTCTTCAAATGTAGCATCTTATCCAACTTCACAAGAGTCCCACTCATGCCATATTTTTCTAGATATTCAATGACTTGTCCGGCACCGCTTTCATTAGTTCTCGCTGATATGCCGATATAAAAATGTGACCCAACCATCATAATGTCGCCCGCTTCAACTATTCCTGGCTCTCGGACTTTTTCAATGTTTGTGTAATAGTCTGACAACTCATTTTTGATTTCAACGGTCTCTCCACTTCGTGATGGTGTTCCGAGTTTAGTAATGATTGCACACTCTTTCGTTAATAATGCAACATCTTCAACAAATGTTGAATCGGGATATTGTTCGTTTTTCTCTAAAATTGAAACTTTTAATCCGCATTCTTCCAATACTTTTATGTATTCTGCATGTTGAACAAGTGCTTTTTCATAATTTGGAAGACCCAATTTTGCGGTTGTCAAGCCACTCAACATACTTTCACCTGGTGTTCTTACGATTGCTCTTTTAAACATGTTTTTTATTTGCTTATTTTGATGGCTTCGTAAATAGTTGTCATTCCCGCGAAAGCGGGAATCCAGGAACTTGTAAGTGTCTGAAATAATGGATTCCAGCTTTCGCGGGAATGAAAAAAAAGTATACCATTTAGACTTTTTAGTGTTTTATCAATTTTATTATTATGAAGAGTTTAAACACATATTGTTTTCGCTACTACCTTGCTAGCAACAGACAGTTCCTTCGTAAGCCTCTCTTCTACAACCAAACTCTTGCCAATGCTGTGTTCGAAGGCGTCAAGATTATAATGATATGCTATTTATTTGCCGCTGGTTGATCGGAGTCGAAACCAATTTCACACCAGAAAGCGCACCTTCGACTCCGCTCAGGGAACGCTTTATCGAAACATTATAAGATGGACGATGTACTAGTAGTCACTTGCAAGAGCTTGACGGCATGTTTAGCGAGTTGCCTTAATGAACCTGTACAATAAAACATCTTCCACATTTTGACGAGAGTCAATGACTGCAAGAATATAGACATCCATTTTGGATACTCTGTAAATGATTCTCCATGGCTTGACTATAATCTCACGGTATTGTAACAGTCCATTTTCCAGTAATTCTGGAACAATACGACCTCTATCAGGTTGATAATAAAGATTATCAGTTTTTTCTTTTATTTTTTTGAGAACCTGCAAAGCATTGCTTTTACTATCCGCAGCAATGTATTCAACAATCATCGTCAAGTCACTTTCTGCAATTTCTGCCCAAAGTACAGAATATGGCTCACTCATAGGGTCTTATTATTCAGTAAAGTTTCGATATTTTGAAAAACATCTTTTTGTGGTTTCACTTTAGTATGCTTGATGTCTTCTTCACCCTGTGAAATGAGCTTTAATAATCCGATAGTATTACGCATATTTTCAAAACTTTTAGGATCTTGTAATACAGCTCTTGGCTCCCCATTTTGTGTGATAATTACTGGCCGATGGGTTTCATTTACTTGAATCAATAAATCTGCCGCTTTGGATTTAAGATAAGTCACTGATTTAATATCAGTTGATATGTTCATTGTTTCCTTTCAAGCTGATTCCTTAATTGGTTTCGTATGTGTATTTTTGAACGGTCTTATTATCGTATCAAATAAAGACCGAGTGTCAAGCGTGTTTTTATTAGTTTACAAAGAAAATGAACCAAATTACGAAGAACCATATCAGTAATAATCAGCCAAAAAGCCTCCAGCAATTAATTTCAAGCGCACCTAAAATCAAACGTCCCGCAAGCGTAAATTCTGCGGATCGTAGGCTGCATCTTTGAGGACGGTTGCGAAATGTTTTTGGCCGAGGAGTCGAATTTCAAATTTAGTTCCGGGTTCGGCATATTGGGGCTTAACGTAGGCGAAAGCCAAGCTTTGCTTGACGCTGTGTCCGTATGCTCCGCTGGTGGTTACGCCAATAATTTGTTCGCCATCCAAGACCGGTTCGTTGCCGAGACAATCTGAATCAGAAGTTTCGACCGAAACATAAACCAACTTTGTGGTAATACCCAATAATTTTCGGGAAAGTGTGGCTTCGCGTCCGAGGAAGCATTTACTGAAATCAACGAAACGCTCCAATCCTGCTTCCATCGGAGTTATTTCGGTTGTTAATTCAACACCCCAACCTTTGTAGGCTTTTTCCATGCGAAGAGAATTCATGGCATAAGTTCCGAAATTAGCGATTCCATATTCGGCTCCGGAATCCATCAAGGCATCATAAAGCGTTTCCATTTTTGCTAGTGGATGGTGAAGTTCCCAGCCAAGTTCACCGACATAAGAAACTCGCAAAGCACGCACAGGAATTCCGGAAACCTCGATTGATTTTCCGCTCATCCAACGGAAAGCTTCGTTGCTCAAATCAGCGTCCGTTAATTTGGAAAGTACGTCCCGTGATCTTGGACCGGAAATAACCAAAACTCCGAAGTCATTGGTTAGGTTCCGGATGCTAACATTTTCTGCTGGAAGTATTTGCAAATCTAGCCAGTCATAATCGTGTATTTCGGCAACTGCAGCAGAAAGCATGTAAAATAGATTTTGTTCTAATCTGGTGATTGTTGCTTCGCACTCGATTCCGCCCAATTCTGTAAGCATGTGCACCAGCGCAACTCCACCACCGCCGGAACTTCCGGAGTTTAGTTTTGGAATTCGATTGGCGGAAATTCGGTTCAGAAAAGATTCTGCATCCGAACCAGAAATTTCGTATTTTGAGAAGGATGTTAAATCGAGCAAACCAACTCTTTCACGTACTGCCTGACATTCTTCTGCAACTGCGGAAAAAGTGTTGTTTCTGCGGAAACTGTATTGCTCACCTTCGCCTTTTGTGTCAAACCATTTGGCGCGTTCCCAACCAAAAGTTTCTGCAAAAACAGCACCTTGAGACTTTAGTTTTTCATAAATTGGAGTGGGTCGTACCGGACGTCCTGCATCCGTGAATTCTCCGGGATAGTGTGTGGCGTACATTCGTTCGTATTCGTCAATTGACTTGTCGAGGGCGTATTCCCCACAAGCCCAATCGCCGAAGCGTCTCGGATCAAATTCACGCATATTGATTTCTGTTTGACCGTGAACCATCCATTGCGCAAGGTATTTTCCGCATCCGGGACCTTGTGTGATACCGATGCTGGCTGAACAACACAACCAGTGATTTCGTAATCCCGGAGCAGGACCGAGCAAGAAGTTTCCATCCGGAGTGTGGGTGATTGGGCCGCTGACGACTTTTTTTATTCCAGCGGTTTCAAAAACTGGAATACTCTTTGCTGCCAATTCTAAGTGCGGTTCGAGGCGTTCCAAATCTGGCGGCAAAAGCGCATTGTCAAAACTCCAGTCAATGCCGTCGAGTCCCCATGCTTTTGGCTGCATTTCATACGGTCCGATGATCAAGCCACTTTGTTCTTGGCGATAATAACATGAAGCCCGTGGATCTCGCACCACTGGAAGTTCCTTTGTTAGGGCTGCAACTTCCGGAATACTTTCCGTCATTAAATATTGATGTACCATATTTATCACCGGCAATTTGAGGCCGACCATTGCTCCAACTTGTGCGCAAAATGATCCGGCAGCATTTACCAGATGTTCGCAAACTATTTTACCTTGTTCTGTAACAACTTCCCATTCTCCGGAAGGAAGCAAATTTATGTCTAAAACTCTGTTATTGCGGTATATTTCCGCTCCCCGATTTTTGGCTCCGATTGCCATGGCGTGAGTAGCTCCGCTGGGATCGGTGTGGCCGTCGCCAGTGGTGTAAGCACCCATTAAAATGCCGTCAGTTTTCAGCAATGGGTGAACTTCGCGGATTTCTTCCGGACTTATCAAATGACATTCCGCACCAATTTGATCGAGAATTCCTTTTACATAATGGAACCAATCGACTTGATCCTGATTAACAGCCAAACGTACCGCACCGCATCCATGCCAACCAGTGGATTGTCCGGTTTCTGCTTCCAAGTTTTTATAAAGTTCTGCGCCATAATAATGGATTTTCGCCATATTTAAAGAGGCAATGAAATGCGCAATCAATCCGGCTGCATGCCAAGTTGATCCGGAAGTGAGCTCGCCTTTTTCTACTAGCACCACATCTTTCCAACCCTCTTTTGCCAAGTGATACAACAGACCGACACCCATTGCACCACCACCGATGATCACTACTCGTGCATGTGTTTTCATGAAATTTCAGTGGCTTTCATACGTGTTCTGGGTAAACGTACCGGAAATTGCTCTCTGATTTTTTGATCAATTTCTTCAGACCAATTCTTTGGAAAATGGTTTTTCAGTATTTCTTTAACTTTTAAATGTGCACGCTGAATTACATCAGTTGAACCTTGTTCAATCCAGTTATTGATATTTTCTCGGTCACCAACAATAGGATAAAGATAATCTGTTTCCATTCTACTCAAAGTCTGCTCATGACCTAGATAATGACCGGGACCATCAAGACAAACATCGCGGATCGGTCCAAGTCCAAGTGTTTCAGCGTTTACTTCTATTCCTCTGATTGTGCGGTTAATTGCCCCCAGCATATCGTTATCAATGACGTAACTTTCAAGACAACAACCCAGCAAACTAGCGTGCATTCCTGCCGATTCATAAATTAGATTTGCGCCGGAATGTCCTGCTAATGAAACAGTATAGCCTTTTTCATATCCGGATTGCGCATCTGGAATTTTTGAATCTGTCATACCTGCGGCAATTCCACAGGGTAAGTCGTAGTACTTTGCCATTTGTCCACAAGCTGCCATCAAGACGGCTTGTTCACCACTTCCACCACTCATGGCTCCGGTACGTAAATCTGAAACAAACGGCCATGCGCCAAATATCGCTGGTGCGCCCTCCTGGATGGCATTGACGTAAACCAGTCCTGCTAAAACTTCAGACGTGGCTTGCACCACACAGCGAGCCAATGAGGCTGGTGAAGTTGCTCCAGCCTGTCCTGCCGATAGTAATAAAATAGGCATTCCACCCTTTACTCCGGCTTCCAGACAAGCACTGGCGTCTTCAGCAAATTTCAAAGGTGGCACGACATGACAAACGGACATGCTCACAAATGGCCGCTCCCGCCATGCTTCTTCACTGCCTGCAATTAGATGTAGCATTTGCAAAGCCTCATCCACATTTTCGGGAAATGAAAAACTGGTACCTACATGTTTTTTGGTTCCGGCAATCGAAGCGTAACAAGTGTTTAAATCCATTTCACGTACATCTTCCAAATCCCTGCAAACGATCGATCTTTGAAAAAAATGGATATGTTCCAATGTGTCACAGATCCTGGCAATATCAAAAAGATCAGCCAAGTTTGATTCACGGTACTTACGACTGATCGGATCAAGAATGTGAACCGCTGCTCCTGCAGTGCCAAAATGAACTTTTTTTCCGCTCAAGTGCAGATCGTGTTCCGGAGACGCACCAAAAAATGTAATGTCACGTCCGGCTTTTGCGATACCATCTTTGACAACTGAGCGTGGAAATAGCAGTCGACCTTCTGCTGAAACCGTGCAGCCAACCGCGGTGCAAGCTTCAATACAAGAAGGAATCGCTTTGTCCATGCCGATTGTTTCCAGAACTTCCAGAACTGCTTCGTGAATTTTTGGTAAATCATCTTCTTTCAAAGGCTTGAAGTTCCCGCTTTCCTGTCCAGGATGTACGGGTTTCATATTATCCGGAAGAGCTGCTGCTCTTTGTGCTTTCCGTGCACTTCTGCCGCCCATGCGGTGTCCTGAATTTGGTGCCATTATTGATCTCCTTGGGGTTTTCTAACTAGCAAGTCATTAGTCATGTAAATAGACTAATATGGAAACTGTTTTAAGCATTCTTGTCATTCCGAGCGAAGCAAAATATTGACACTGAATCAAGGTGTGCCGTCAACTGTAAACTAAAATGATTATCTTTTTTTACGTCTTCGTTTACGAACTCGATTTGTATCCGCGTAATTTTGCATATTTGTTTCAGCAGGAAGATCAATTACTTTTGCCAAATTTGGGAAGGAATCGACTTTGTGTGGAAATGCCATGGCATGAACAAAATGCTCCTGAAATTTTGTTTCAACGGCAGTTTCAACTTTTTCAACCTGGCGCACGACTTCTTCAATTTCTTGTCGTGATTCATAATTCAGCAGTGCGATTCTCGCGCCGGTTCCAGCAGCATTTCCCGCGGCACTTACTTGTTCCAAATCACAATCCGGAATCAAGCCCAGCACCATTGCGTATTTGACGTCAATATTGCTACCGAATGCACCGGCAAGGCGGATGCGGTCAACAGTTTCAATTTCCATCCGCTCCATCAGCAAACGGATTCCGGCATAGAGCGCCGCTTTGGCCAACTGAACTGCTCGGACATCATTTTGAGTGACTTGAATATTATGCTTGCCTTGAGACAAAACATAGGAAAATGTGCGTCCATCAGGAATTATGTGCTTACTCTTTTCGGCCAAAGCACCATTTATTACGCCATCTTGACTGAGAATTCCTGCTAAATACATTTCCGCAATTACCTCGATGATTCCGGAACCGCAAATTCCTGTGATGTCCAGACCCTTAGTGTCTTTTTCAAAACCGGATTCGTTCGACCACATTTCGGAACCTATGACTTGATAATAAGGCTCCAAAGTTTCACGGTCAATTCGCACACGCTCAATTGCTCCAGGCGCAGCTCTCTGTCCGGAAGAAATTTGCGCGCCTTCAAAAGCTGGTCCTGTTGGACTTGAAGCCGCAACGAGGCGTTCGTTATTGCCTAAAACAATTTCAGCATTTGTACCGATATCGACGAGCAATGTCATGGCTTCCCGCTGATGAGGTGCTTCTGACAAAATCATGCCTGCCGTATCTGCGCCAACATGTCCTGCGATGCAAGGCAAAACATAACATCGTGTGTTCGTATGTAAAGTTAAATCCAAATCCCTCGCGCGAACTCTGACACTTTCATCGGTGGCTAAAGCAAATGGCGCTCCTCCGAGTTCTATGGGGTTAATTCCAAGCAGCAGATGGTGCATAATTGGATTGCCGACAAAAGTAACTTCTACAATTTCGTCTAATTCCCGTTTGGCTTGGGTGGTAACTTTTACCGCAAGATCGTTGATTGCTGCCCGGATTACTTTTGTCATTTCACGATCACCGCCGGGATGCATCATCACGTATGAAACGCGGCTCATCAAATCTTCGCCAAAGCGAATTTGCGGATTCATCACTCCGGCAGAAGCCAGCACTTCACCGGTTCTGAGATTACAGAGGTGAGCTGCCACTGTGGTTGAACCGACATCTACGGCAAGTCCGCATAAGGATTCTCTAAATCCTGGATAAACCGCAATTACTTGTCCCAGATAATCCACTGCAACAGTAACTTTCCAATTTCCTTCTCGCAACTCCCTTTGCAATGAGAGTAGCATTCCGGGACCAAAGCGTAAGTCTTTGAGCTGCCACTCGCGCTCCAGGGCTTCACGCAGGCGGCGCAAATCTCCGGAAGGATCATGCATGTCTGGCTGCCAGACTTCAACGTAATGCAATTGCACGGGCGGCACAATTTCAATATCAAAGGCATCAGCCTCCTTGCGGATGATCTGCTGATGCACCTGACTGTCCGCCGGAACATCAATTACGCAATCACCTAATATCTTGGTGGCGCAACTGAGTCTCCTGCCGTCTTGGAGTGACTTTTTTGGACGCTCCGCATATGTTTTTTCAGTATCACTCAGTACAGAGATATTTTCGGATTTAGAATTGATTTTGTGTTTGGGAAAGTTGCCTGTGGCCTGCACGATTTGACAACGTCCGCAAAGACCGCGACCGCCGCAAACTGAATCGATGTCCACTCCCAAAATTTGTGCTGCCTGCAATACAGGAGTTCCCAATGGAAAATAACCGCGCTTTCCAGAGGGTGTAAAAACAACTCGTGCGTCTGGAACTTTCAAAGAATGAGGCATGGAGCAGGTTCCGGGTTTTTGGGCTAAGCTTGACGATGTGCTAGAGGTTATTCCTTTGCCACTCAGTTAGCCATGCGGCAGATTTCTCAAGGCCTCCAAAAGGATAAAGATGAAGCTGGTCATAACCACGTAATCCTGAAATGATTTTATCGGGTTTATTAACAAACATCAATTTGCTGAGATTCAATCCCTGTTTACGTAATATCTTTGTAGAAGCTTTTACTCCGCAAACCTTGGCAAAACGCATCAAAGTTTTTATGGTTGATGGACCTGGTATTCCAATGTGAATCGGATTACAAATTCCTTTTTCTCTAAGTCCGGAAATCCAGGCATTTGCTCCATCAGTGTCTAAACACCATTGCGTTATGATGCGGGCTGGAATTCCGCGCTCTTCCGTCCAACGTAATTTTTCAAGCAAATGGAATTCGGAATTTGGATCATCCGGATTTCCTTCTGGATGTCCGGCAAAATCAAGAGCGTTGATGCCGTACTTTGCCAATAAACCTGTTTTTAAAATATCCATTACACAACTGAATTCGCCTGCCAGTTCGGAATTACCTCCACCGATTAACAAGGCTCTTTCGATTCCTGCTTCCTGAAGTCCGGAAAGACATGCTTCCAATTCCTCTACTCCGGCAAAACTGCGTGCCGCAATATGCGGTACAGCATGTTTTCCTACGGCTTGAATCTGTTGAGCGGTTTGGATCGTTTCCCAGCAATGCGCTCCTGGAATCATCGTGATATAGACTTCGTTTATACACTCTGGAATCAACGGGACGTCTGCGATATTGTGTGGTAAAATTTCCATTGACCAAGTAGTTCTTTGCTCAGATATTTCTTGTAGATCGTCTGCTGGTTCCATAAAATTACTGCTTTCCAAGGAGTCTGATTCGCTAAATAGTATTTCCATTATTTCTGCTTTGCTGATTATAGATGAGAGCTAACAATTGTTACAAGGTTCGAGATCTGTACGCAACCAACTGCACACGTAATGCCAACAAATAACTTACTGATAATACAGAAAAAAATTAAATATAATAATATAACAAGAACTTATAGTTCCGTTTCTAAACAGCTTTCTGAGTTAATAAATTAAGCTACAAAAATTTGTGCTTGAAAAAATGTGGGAATAATTAATAATAGTCTTATATAACAATATATTACAAATAGTAAAACATCAAAAATAACTAGCGCTAAGATCGTGTAGAAAGCGGAACACCGAGTTCCGAAATACTTAAAATGAGAATAAGGAGTTCCGAAACCACTAAAAACAGCCTTGATTACGATGGAATTGTTTAATCAAAGTACTGAGTCCATTGTCTTTATTGTCTATATTTATTTGTTATTGTCATGAAGGAAAGAGTCTTTGTTCTCATTTTTCTCAATCCGGAAAACCGAAGTCATTGACTGAAGAGTTTCTTCTGAAAGGTGACAAAGGATGTTATGTTCGGACGAAAGAGTTTTTTGAGGAGGAATTTCAATCTCACATAGCCCCTCTATTTTTCGGTGACAACGGGTGTGGAAGGAGCAACCTGAAGGAGGATTGAGGGCACTGGGGATGTCTCCTTCCAAAATTATATGTTGTTTTTTGATATCCGGATCAGGGATTGGAACCGCAGAAAGGAGTGCTTCGGTGTATGGATGATATGGTGGAGAGAAAACTTCGTCAGCAGTTCCATGTTCTACAATTCGTCCGAGATACATGACAATTACGCGATCTGCCAGATAGCGCACCATGCTCAAATCGTGACTGATAAAGAGCAATGTCGTTTGCTCCTCACGCTGAATATCTGTTAAGAGTTCCGTGATGGCGGCTTGCACCGAAACGTCCAAAGCGGAAACCGGTTCGTCTGCGACGACCAGAGCAGGTTTTCCAGCAAAAGCACGGGCGATTCCAACCCGTTGTTTTTGTCCACCGGAAAGTTGACGTGGTACGCGCCTTTCAAATTCACGAGGAAGTTTGACTAAATCCAGCAGTTCAAGCATTAATTCACGTCGTTCATCCGGAGTTTTACCGACACCAAATTTCTCCAGGGCACGCACAATTTGGTTGCCGATGGTGTGACTGGGATTGAGCGTGTCAAAGGGATTTTGAAAAACAATTTGCAAATGACCTACGGTTTTAACGTTGCGGCTTTCAACAGGAATATTCGCCAAATCGACACCTTCAAAATCCGCGCTTCCTTCAGATGCCTGTTCTAAACCCAGCAAAATTTTCGCAAGTGTTGATTTTCCGCATCCGGATTCGCCCACAATGGCAACGATTTCTCCTTTTTTTGCTTCAAAAGTGATGTTCTCATTTGCTTTCACGGTTCCAGCTTTGCCGGATGCAAACAAGTTATTTGCAGAAACATCATAATGTTTGCTGAGATTGCGGACAGCCAAAATTGTTTTGCCAATTTCCATTGGTGCTGATTTGGCTGAAGATTCCGGCGGAGCGTTCCAGTCAATTTCCGGAACCCGCAGACAACGACTGAAATGCTCTCTTTCGTTGACTGAGATCATCGGCACAGCATTAACGTCACATAAAGCGGATTGAAAATGGTTACAGCGTGGACCGAAATTGCAACCCTGGGGACGTTCATGCGGAAGGGGCAATTGTCCTCGAATTGGAATCAGCGGATGAGCAGACTTATCTGTGCCGGGAAGAGGAATCGAGCGCAGCAAACCTTGTGTGTACGGATGCTGCATTTTTCTGAAGACATCTTTAATCGGGCCACTTTCGACCGCTTCGCCGGAATACATAACTGTGATACGATCGCATGTTTCCAGAATCAAGCCAAGATTGTGTGAGACGAAAAGCATCGATGTACCAAATTTTCGTCCAAGCTCACGAACCAATTCAACAATCCCCGCTTCCACAGTGACATCCAGGGCAGTAGTAGGTTCATCGAGTAAGAGTAAATCCGGTTGAGACAAGAGTGCCATTGCAATGACGATACGCTGTTGCTGTCCTCCGGAAATTTGATGTGGATAAGAACGGAAGATTCGCTCCGGATCCGGAAGACGAACTGATTCCAGCATTTCCAGCGAACGTTGCTTTGCTTCATTCTTGCTGATGTATTCGTGTGATAAAGGCACTTCCATCAATTGCAGACCGACGCGCATGGCAGGATTCAACGAAGCCATCGGTTCCTGATAAATCATGGAAATCTGAGATCCGCGTAGTTCCCGCAGTTCTGCTCCGGTCATGTCTGTCATTTCACGTCCCCGAAAGCGGATGCTGCCCTTGGTGATTCTACCATTTCCACCCAGATAGCGCATAATCGCCAGTGCGACGGTGGACTTTCCGCATCCGGATTCGCCAACCAATCCCATTGCTTCTCCGGCGTGCACGCTCATTGAAAAATCCATTACCGCGGGAATTTCTCCATGACGTGTGAAGAAGGATACTGACAGATTATTAATTTCCAGAATAGGTTCAGTCATTTTTTAATTTCTGTTTTCGTTACTTTTCAGCCACATATTTTTAGTTTTTTGTAAATAGCCGCTAAGAACGCTAAGAACGCTAATTACAATACTTAGTGAACTTAGTGTCCTTAGCGGCTAAATAAAAACACTTTAACCAAAACTATTGCCTTCTGCTTAATCTTTCAGCGATTCTTCACGCAGTCCGTCCGCCAATAAATTTAGGCCCAAAACAAAACTGGCCAGTGCAATGGTTTGCGGCAAAACAATAGTCGGAACCAGACGGATGAAGCCCCGTGTTTGATTGATCATCGAACCCCAGTCCGGACTTTCCGGAGCCAGTCCCAAACCGAAAAAACCGAGTGTACCGAGCAGAATAGTCGTGTAGCCGATACGCAGGCAGGCATCAACGATCAAAGGCCCTCTGGCGTTGGGCAGTATTTCCCAGAGCATGATGTACCATGGCGTTTCACCACGCGTCTGGGCGGCAGCCACATAGTCGCGGGTTTTGATGTCCATGGTCAATCCACGGACAATCCTGAAGACTCCCGGAGAACTGGCGAAAACTACAGCGGCAAAGATGTTGAGTTCGTTGGGGTCCATCGAAATCAAACCCAACGGGTCGGAATTGAAAACTACTCCAGAATAGAGCCATCCTCCCAGTATGAGGATGATCACGCTCCAGGGAAACAGTAATCCAGGACGTTCCGAGAAACGGCTCCGGAGGACTGTCAGGGCAAAAACGATAGGAAACATAAAAAAGACACTTGCCATCACATTGGGCAAAGCCGTCTCGCGGATTCCGGGAGTTACCAAAAGATAGAACAAAACGATTACCGGAAATGATAAAATCATGTTTGCGATAAACGAAAGAATTGAGTCTGTTCGTCCACCTTTATATCCGGCAGGAAGTCCGAGTGTGATCCCGACAATGAAGGCTACCAGCGTGGCTGAAGGCGCAATCAAAAGCACGAATCGACTGCCATATACCATGCGGCTGAAGAGGTCGCGTCCAAGGTTGTCTGAACCGAAATACATGGGAATCATGCTTTCCAACTCCACCATTCCAGGCGGTTTACGGCGATGACGGTAGAATTGTTCCAGTGGATCGAAAGTGGCGACAACATCTGCAAACACGGCAGTAAATAACCAGAACAGCACGATCATCAAACCTGTTACACCAACCGGACTGTCCAGCAAATGTCCAAAAACACCAATGTGTTTCCTATTCGCGCGCATCAGTAGATATGTAATTGCCATGCCTACCCACACAGGCCAAAAACGGTACGCTACTCCGCCCCACAATTCCCAGAAATTAATTGTTTCCATCTTTAAGACTCCACACGGATGCGGGGATTGAGGTAAGCATAGCCAACATCAGAAATGAGTTGAGTCCCGATTACCACAACCACGGAAACAAGTGAACAAGCAAGTAACAAATGGATATCATTATTTTCAGCCGCTTCCACCAAAGCCCAGCCGAATCCCTTGTAATTGAAGATTTTTTCTACAATCACTACCCCGGTCAGGAGCCATGGAAATTGCAGCAAGATGACTGTGAAAGGTGCAATCAGCGCATTACGTAAAGCATGTTTGAGCACTACTGACCGGAAAGGAAGTCCTTTGAGATGAGCTGTCCGGACATATTGTGAGGTCATTACTTCGCTCATTGACGCACGCGTCATGCGCGCGATGTAACCCATGCCGTAAATTGACATAGTCATCACCGGCAGGGTAAAATTTTCAAAAGTAATATTATTTACATTCGAGACTCCTTTGAACCAGCCAAGCATTGACGCAAATATGACGGTAAAGAGGATTCCGCTCACATATTCCGGAGTGGCAGTAGTGGCAACAGAAAAAATGGAGAGAATTCGATCGAGAGCGGTACCTTCGCGCATTCCGCTCAAAATACCGATTAACAGCGCTGACGGAACCATTGTCACCAGCACCCAGAATGCAAGTATTCCTGTGTATCCTAATCGCTTTGGCAGGACTTCATTGACAGGCATCCGGAAACGGGTGGAATATCCTAAATCTCCAGTGAGTACTCCGCCGAGCCATTCTCCATATTGTACAACAAAGGGGCGGCGGTAACCGTTTTTATCAAGCCAGCTGTCAACTGCCTCCTGACTCATACGATTGTTGTTTTGTTCCAATGCCAGTTTACGCAGATTCGGTTCCAGGTTAACCAGCGTAAATACCACCAGCGACAACGCCAACATGGTCAGAACCATAATGAAAGTGCGTTGCAGTATAAAACGAAGCATTAACAGTTAGGATTAGCAAAAAAGGAAACTGCGTAAACCGAGAACGCAGAGCAGGTTGGAAACCCAGCCCCCGGTTCAAAGTAAGGAGGGCGGACATTGCTGTCCGCCTGCCAAAGTAAGTAATAAATTACTCAGTCGAGCCAAACTTCTTCGAACTGATGTTCAAAGGTCTGATGCATGCGATATCCATGAACTCCCGCAACAGAATGGCTGAAAAGCGAACGCCAGTAGGGCTGGATCATGATTCCTGAATCCTGCAGAATCTGCTCGATATCCTTCATCAGCTTCCGGCGCTCATCGGCATCCGCTATACCCAACGCAGCGTCCAGCTTTTTATCAAACTCCGCATTGGAAAAAGCGGTCTCGTTCCATTTTCCGATTGCTGAAGAATGATAAGCCAGTTTCAGAACCTGTACACCGAGGGGCCGCATATTCCAGTTAGTCGTTGAGAACTGGTATTGAACCCAATTGTTCCAGAAAGACGATCCCGGAATGACAGTCCGTTTAACCTTGATTCCGGCTTTGCGGAGTTGTCCGGCAATGGCATCGGTCGTGTTCCGTCGCCAGTCGTCGTCAATCGAAATCAACTCGAATTCACGATCAGCGACTCCTGCTTCTTTGAGTAAAGCTAATGCTTTTTCTCCATTGCGACTGATTGCAGGGAGCTTGTAGTATTCCGGGTGCATCGGACCAACATGATGATTTTCGGCAGGCTTTCCTAGACCATTAACACCCAATTCCAATACTATTGAATTGTCCACTGCAAGCTGCATGGCGTTGCGAACCTTCTGGTTATTGTAAGGGAAGGCACTAACGTTCATCCTGGCGACAATAGTTGCCGCAGTCACTACTTCATATTTATTGAGCCCAAAACCGTCCATAATTTCGACATTATCCCCTGTTGTTGTGTAATTGGCATGAATCTCTCCTGCTTCAAAAGCCGCGATTTCCGCTGCCGGATCGGTTCCGAAATCTGTGTATTCGATGCCGTCGAGATAGACTTCACCACCCCACCAGCCGGACTTACGGCGGCTGAGTTTTGCTTCCACACCAACTTCGAAAGATTTCAGTTCAAAGGGTCCAGTGCCGATTGGAGCTTTTTTGAGATCTCCTCCATTTTTGTCGAAGTCGCGATGGACGATCAAACCAGGATAATCCGCAATACCAGGAATTATGCTGATGTCCGGCTGCTTCAATTTCAGGAGTACCGTATAATCATCGACTTTTGTAATTGCTCCGGAACTTGCTTTTTTGGTCGCGGAATCCACCAATGCTTCCATGCGGCTGGCCATTGAGTTTCCTTCAACTGTGCCATCGCTCCAGCGGTTGATGTTAAAAACCACATCATCGGCATTGAAAGTATCACCGTTGTTCCATGTTGCGCCTTTGCGCACATGAAGGGTGTATTGGGTCGCATCACCATTGACTTCCCAACTCTCCAGCAACATACCTTTGAAGGTGAAGTCCGGAGTGTAGCGCACCAATGGTTCACAAAACTGGCGGGTTACGTTACCCATTTCAGACCAGTCAAAAATGCGCGGGTCTTTGATGTCTTTGATATTCATCGACACCTTCAAGATGCCGCCTTTTTTACCTGCGGCTGTTGCTGTTTTCGGAAAAGGCAGTCCGAGCAGACCATAGGCTGCGACCGCGCTGAATCCTAATGCGCTCGCTGTCGCGAGAAATTCACGACGGCTGACTTCACTTTCATTTGCGCTTCCGGCAAGTTGCTGAACAAATCGGCGAACTGCTGTGTTTTTGGATGGGGTTTTACTTTTACTCATAACTTTCTCCCAAGTGAGGTTTTTAAATTTGCCGCATCCGCGACGTTTGCAGGTAGTGATTCCACCCGATAAGAACAATTTGACATCATTGATGACAATAGAGTCAAAAAATTTGTGTTCCTCCTGTGTATAAATGGTTAATCATTTGCCGCTTTAGCGGCGGTTACAGGCCGTGATTTGCCTGAAAGCTTAGCACTTGAAATCATTGTGTCAAGTGAAATATTTGATAATCACACAAGAAATGGAATTTCTTTGGGATTAAATAAATATTTTCGGAATAATTCACGATAGCCCCGGATCAAATAGCCGTGATTTTGTTTTAACAAATCTTCGCGTTTCTCACGAAATAGAGCCGGAAGTTTGTACCACGCCATGTCCGGCGCGTTGTGGTGCAAAGTGTGATAATTATTGTAAAGATATAAAATTCCAAATAGAGATTCTGCTTCCAAAACAGCGGTGCGTCCCTCAAAGTCCGGATGACTCCGGTGTTCCGCAAAGGAACGCAACAGAGTGAACGATGTTCCCGGGTATACAAACAATAACAGATATTCCCAGAACGGAATGCCACAAACTCCAGAAACCCAGCTCAAAGTGAGTACCACTCCGAAAAAATGCCATATCCATGCTTCCAAATTACTCAGGTCGCCGCAAACAAAACGCTGTACTTCGTCTTTCAAAAAACAGGGAATCATCCAAAACGGATACAAAAACAAGCGCCCGGCGAGAGTGTGAAAAGTCCAATATCCCCTTTGACGCCAACGGGGCAGGGTATCCCAATTATGATGAAATAAATAATATGATTCCGGGTCTATCTCAGGATAAGTCAGGTTTTCGTTGATGTGATGCTGAGTATGGCTTTGTAAGTATAGGCGAAAAGGCAAATACAAATCCAGGCTGGGCAAAACGAACAGGTCATTAATATTTGCGGAAGAAGTCGGATGCAAATGAACTGCTTCGTGCCGCAAAGAACCATGCCAGGCCACGGCAAAGCCACCGACCGCAAAAACAAACCAGCCCGGCAAACTATGATAATACCAGGTTACTAAACCGAATAAACCATAAATCAAAACACCCAACAAAACAGTTTGCCATTCGATCCGCACCGGGCGTTCCGGTCGCACCGGACGTTCCGGATTCAAACGTGAAATCATAAATTCTCAATCGATTCTTTTTCCATTTCCAAAATACTTTCGTAAGCATCTTCCGGAAGAATTTCTATCCTTTCCAAAAATAATTGTTCGCGTACCGTTTTAAATTCCGGCTCCTCACAGACAATTTGCAAAGCCTTCCGAAAAAGTCCCAGCTTTTCGTCAGAAGCCTCCGTGTCAGTAACAAATGCCGGTGCCGGTGCCGGAGGTGACAATTCTAAAATCCGCACACTCTCCAAATCTTCCGGAGCATAGCGTTCCAATAAACTCCAGGTCAAACCATCAATGGCCGCCAAATCCGCTTGTTTGTTTGAAATCAGCAACAAGCTTTGTCTGTGTCCTCCGCTGACTAATACTTTCCGGAAAAACGGTTTTGTAAGGCTCGCTTCTATCGTCAACGGTGTAACCATTGAGCGCAAAATATTGTAACCGGAATGCGAGTTTTTTGAGTTAATCACGGCCAAACTTCCTTTGGCATCTGCAAGTTTTTCCCAGTAAGGCTCGCTTTCACAATCCCGATGCACGACAATCACACTACGGTATTCCGGCCCCGTAAAGTAAGGGGTTCGATAGACCGGAGTCGCGATTACCTGAAAGCGTCCGGCAAACTCATGCGTCAAGGGATAACCGCAAACTTGTCCAAAAAAAACTGTTTTATCGTAACAATTCTCCCCTCGAAATAAAGAGTCCGGAATGCTGTCAGGCTCGCTGTCCAAACCGACTTTTCGGAAAGCATCAGCGAATCCTTTCCACAGTGCATCTGTCTGCATTCGGGCTTCCGGAAGATCATAAAGCGGCAGTGTGGCGTGTCTGAAATTCATTTGATAAAGTTTTAAAAGGTTGTCATTCCCGCGAAAGCGGGAATCCAGAAACTTGTAAGTATCTGAAATAATGGATTCCCGCTTTCTCGGGAATGACAATAAAGCTTAACATTTAAACTTATTACAAGAGCGTTATTTTCAGAACATCGAAATTCCCGGATTTTCCTTACGTTTTGCGACAAAGGCTTCCAACTCTTCAACGATTGATTCTTCCAGGTAAGGTTGTTGATATTCGTCAAGCGCCTGTTTCCAAATACGGTTGGCGCGTTGTGCGGTGTCGAAAGCGCCGTCTTCTGTCCATTGACCAAAATTGTTCCATTCGGAAAGAATCGGCGGATAAAAAGCAGTTTCGTAACGATCCAAAGTATGTTGAGTACCAAAAAAATGACCTCCGGGGCCTACATCTTTAATGGCCTCAAAAGCCATTTCTTCTTCCGAAAAAGAAAGTGTTTCCAGAAAAGCAGACATCATTTGCAATAATTCAACATCGACAATAACTTTTTCAAATGAAGCGCAAAGTCCGCCTTCCAGCCAACCGGCCGCATGTTTGACAAAATTACAGTGGCTCATAATCGTCGGCCAAAGCGCCATCATCGACTCATAACCCGCTTGAGTGTCAACCGTGTTGCAGGCATTGACATTGGACGCACGATAAGGCAGTCTGTAACGTCGCGCCAGTTGTCCGCCGATTAAGGTCGTTTTGGCCATTTCCGGTGTTCCAAATGCCGGTGCGCCTGTTTTCATATCCACATTAGAAGTGAATCCCCCGTAAATCACAGGTGCGCCGGGCGCGACCATTTGCGTGAAAGCCAGTGAGGCCAGTGCTTCGGCGTTTTGCAGTGACAACGCACCCGCCAAAGTTATCGGCGCCATCGCGCCAGAGAGAGTAAAAGGAGTTACGCATATAGCTTGTCCGTTGCGAATCATTTCCAGCATTCCCTGAATCATTACCCCGTCGAGCCGCAACGGCGAAGAAGTGTTGATAATCGACACAAGACTGGGCCTCGTTTTTAGTTGTTCCCGTGTGAGTCCGTGCCCTATGCAAAGCAAATCAATGCTGTCCGCAATGCGCTGTTTTCCCAGGGAATAGGCATGAAAGACTTTGTCTGTGAGCGTCAAATGAGTGAACGCGCAATCCAAATGTCTTGTATTTGCAGGCAAATCAACAGGTTCCACCGGATAACCTCCAGTCAAGTTGATGACGTTGAAATGCTGTCCCAAGCGGATTAAATTTTGGTAATCCTTATAATTTCCGACACGTCTTCCGTTGTCTAAATCGGAACAATTTGGCGGACTTCCCACCAATGCAAACAAAGTCCAATTCTTTCCGACTTCCAAATTATGTTGCGGATTTCGTGCATGAAGCGTGAATTGTTCCGGTGCTTTTGTGATATATTTCTCAATCAATTCCGGATCAAACTTAACCATTTTTGTGGAGTAATCAACTTCGGCGCCATGTTCTTTGAGAATGTCCAGTGCCTCATCATCCAAAAAAGCAATACCGAGTTCACGAAGAATACGCATGCTACTTTCATGGATCGCTTCAATTTGATCGGCGCTGGCGATTTCAAAAGGAGAGTAAGGATTCCGGGGTTGTTTCCAGGTCTGCTGCTGGATTCCGGGGGTAGTTCGGGACTGTGAGCGTCCCTTGCGTTTTCGTTCTCTTGGCATAATTTTATAGAATTAAATGGTTTGAGAATTAAACTATGATAATGCCCATTTTCTTGAAAGCTGAATTAAGTATTCAAAGGCAACGCTGCTACAAGATGCACCCGTGAATGTTCTCCGCCGTTCATCGCCATGTGGTAAGCACGGGTGTCCGTGAAATAAACCGAGCCGTCAGCGGGTAAGTGCGTCACATGATGGTTCACCACGAAGAGTGAACCAGGATTGGTGATGATCGGAATGTGCAGCCGAGGTTCCGGATCACGATGCCACGAATTGCAAGTCAAAGGCTCTTTCAATAGCACGCGCATCCGTCCAATCGGAAAACGCCACGTCAATTGCTGATGCAAAGTTTCAAAATAAGTTCCCTCAAATTCCGGACAAAATTGTGAAAACGCAAACTCATCCACCACCTCATCCCGCGCCACCTCCTCATAAGTTTCATCCGGACGCAAATAATAACGTCCAATTAAATCCGTGTCTGAAGCAGCACCCGTGCCAGACATCCCGGTGCTTCGGGGACGGCGTGTCAAAGGAATAGCGCCAAAACCATCACCCAAATCCACGACATATTGTTGTGCATCTTCCAGGGCTTTCCGTAACTTGACAATATCAAAACGCAGATTCAACTTCTCTATTCCGGAACCGTGTTTAAATTTGGCGACCGTGTCCGTAATTCGGTTTTCGGCAAGCCAGGACTTCATCAATGCCTGATCTTTTTCAATGTCAGTGAACTTTTCCAAGGTGGAATCTCCAACCTATATTCAACCATTGTTGAGTATGATGTTCTCTCAAAAAGTCAAAATATCATACATGTTTGTCATTCCCGGGAAAGCGGGAATGTATTGCAAGATTAGGCCGATGACAAGCAATTCAAATACTTAAAAATTCCTGGATTCCCGCTTTCGCTGGAATGACAACTTTTTGTGATTGCATGATTAAAGCATTTCCGTTTCAAAGGGATAGCTGGATTGTCGCTCGACTCCGGTTTCCGTGACCACAACCTGTTCTTCCAGTTTCACACCTTCGCGTCCCTCGTCTGTGCCGATGAATGACTCCACACAAAGCACCATTCCAGGTTCAATAAGACCATCATAACCTTTAGCTTCAAAATCATTCCAGTGTTTAATGTTGGGATATTCGTCCGCAAGTCCGACTCCGTGGATCAAAGTGCTGTAACGATGGGAAAGAAATTCATCCGGAATCGGCCAGCATTTTTCTGAAACCTCCCGAAAACTCATTCCTGCTTTCAGCACTGAAATATTGTGTTCAATTTGTTCAAAGGCATTGGCGTAAAGACGGTGTTGTTCTTCAGTCGGTTTATCACCGCAAACCCAGGCACGTGAAATGTCCGAACAGTAGCCATAAGGTCCGATCAAATCGGTGTCAAAACTAACCATATCTCCTTTTTCAAGTGGACGCATTGAGCATTCACGGAACCAAGGATTAGTACGTGGACCGGAAGAAAGCAGACGAGTTTCGATCCATTCTCCACCCAGCCGAATGTTTGTTTCGTGCAGTTTGGCCCAAAGCGCGTTTTCAGAAATTCCGGGTTCCAATGCTTCGTGCATGGAACGAATTCCTGCTTCGCAAACATCCATTGAGGCTTGCATCAAAATGAGCTCTTCTTTTGATTTTACCGCTCTTGCGGTTTCAGTGATTTGCTCACCTTCAACGAGTGTTAAACCCTTGGAACGAAGTGCGTCACAGCCGGTGTGGGACAATGAATCTACAGCCAGCCGGCGATTTCCCCCACCGTGATTTTTCATCAAATCCGCAATTTGTACGGCAAAATCTTTTACAAATTCTTGACCTCGATTTCCGGCTCCGAAAAAATAAAAAGCCGGAAGAACGCGGTATTCGTCGATGGTAGGAATTCCTTCCGCCAGGTGTGGATAATTGGAAAAATCAAACAACACCACCGGACCATCCAGTGCGACAAATACGCAACGGGTTTCATAATGGGAACACCAGATTTGCATATTGGTCGCATCCACCGCATAGCGTGTATTGATCTGATTGAACAATAACAAACCGGCGACTTCGAATTCCGCCATTTTTGTACGCAGTCGCTGCAAACGATAACCCCTTACTTTGTCGAGATCAACCGGTGCATCAGAAAATTCCATCGCGCCATGCTGACGTGCGGTTCGGCCTTTTTGTGAAGATTGAATTGAAGCTAAAGTCATGTTTCTCTTAATGAAATAAATGGAAGAAAAAATTATTTACCACAGAGTGATAGTCCCGTAAAAAGTCATAATGACACCCATGTTTGTCATTCCCGCGAAAGCGGGAATCCAGTAAGTTGTAAGTATCTGAAATAATGGATTCCAGCTTTCACGGGAATGACAACTAATTACGAATGGATCACAGAGTGGTGACTAAAAACATTTTGTCGGGTACTTTGGGTTCGTTATAGAATTTATCTTTTACTCGTCATCATCTCCCGGAGGCACTCGATGAATACCGCACATCCGATCCGCAACCCAGTTTTGGTAGCGATGCAGCGGTTCCTCGAAATGATAACACATACGTCCTCCGGTGAAAGCTGTATTGCTTAATCCGGATTGAACTCGTTCCACGATGCCCAAATCCTGAGTGTTTACCAAGTCCCAAAATGTTGCTAATTCCACAAACATCGTTGCATAATCATCATTTTCCATAGTTCCCGGAGGTGTGAGCAGGAAAGTCCTTTCCCTGGTTTTGTCGGCACGAATAGGATCGGTGATCATACAAAAAGCATGATTAGGTAAGATAGTGATTGTAATATTGGGGTAAATACAAATATGATATGCGGTTTGTCTGTGTTCTTCGTCCAAACACTCTGCCGCAGGAAGATTCAGCCAGACTGAATCCACATCCCGTGACACGGGAGTAGTCAACATGGCGGAGTACATGCCGGCTCCCTGGCAGCGGTGATGGTCCTCCATCCTGGAGACATGCATGAGTTCCGGATGCACAAACGGCAAATGGTAATACTCCATGAAATTTTCCGCCACCAATTTGTAATTGGAGTCCACATCATAATTTTTCTTTCCGGAAATCAACCAGTTTTCCAAACCATGTGACTTAAATTTGTTTGGTAAATCTCCGAGCCATTCCTCAAGTCCGGAAGGTCCGGCGCCGGAATTCTGTTCCGGACTTAAATTCACAAAAATTAAAAAGCCCCAACTTTGCACGGATACCGGCAAGAGTCCGTGATCTTTTTTATCAAACCGTGCTGCATCCAGCATATCAGTGGCCTTGGCTACAGAATGTGCTTTGCCTGCGGTTTGTCTGTTTTGAAACATAGAGGTTCCCAAACACTGACCATCAAGTCCATAAACCCATGCGTGATAAGGACAACGGATGCTTTTACTTTTGCAGCTTTCTTCCAGTAATTTGGAACCACGATGACGGCAGACGTTGTAAAACGCACCCAGTTTTCCGGTTTTGTCACGCACAATCAAAATTGAACGTCCGGCAACTTCTGTAACCAGAATGTCTCCGGGATTCCGGACTTGCGGCAAACAGCCCACTGCAACCCAGCCGTTAGCAAAAACTTTTTCCTGCTCCAAAGCAAAGAACTCTGGTGCAGTGTACGCGTCCGGAATCAAAGTCGAGGCTTGATCGACCGGTAAACGACTCAAACGATACGTTTCCGGTTGAGTGAAAGCAAGAGTCGGTATTCTTTGTTCACTGAAATTGCGCATAAATTTTCACAAATGATGCTTCGTTAAAAGTCAAATAACCGTGTCATTTCTAGCAAAACAAGAAATTTTGTACAAGCTGTTGCTCTAATTATGTTAGCTTTATCCCTCTGCACAAAATTACATAAAATTGCTTTAGTTTGTCTTTTTGCGAGATCATCTTAGTTGTGTTCTTCAAAAAACTCAACAAATTCAGCAAACATTTTTCCTCACACATTGCGTTTTTTTGAAACATTATCTCGTGATGTCAAAAACTAAGCGCGCATGATTTTGCCCTTTGGATCAAAAAGCGCTTCTACCTGCAAAGTTGCGGAACAGCGTTCTCCTAAAATTTCGATGGACCAGCCTTGTTTTTCATCCGCAATCTCTTTCGGGACATAACCCATTGCCACGGAAACACCGGAATTGTGAGCATAACCTCCGGAAGTAACCCAACCTTTGACCTCATCTTCAAACCAAATCGGTTCATCGCCAATCACATCCGCGTCATTTGCCTCAACCACAAAAGTGCGTAAACGCAGTGTAAGGCTCGCTTTTCCGCCGTCTGACTTTTCCTGAATAACGGCACGTTTGCCAATGAAATCGGCTTCTTTGTCGTGGGCTACAAAACGTCCAAGTTCTGCTTCCAATGGCCCATAAATCGGGCGGTATTCTCTAGCCCATGAACCGTAGTTTTTTTCCAGTCGCAAGGAATTCAGGGCACGGAGACCAAACAAACGGAGTCCGAATTCTTCCCCGTAAGATTCACTTTCTTTTTGCAGAAGTTCCATTACGTAGGATTGATAATCCGGAGTCATCCACAGTTCATAACCCAAATCTCCGGTATAACTCACACGACCCACCAAACATGAAACCATGCCGATGTCCATTTTCCGGATGTCCATAAAACGGAAATTTTCCGGAGAAACATCCTCATCGGTAATTTTAGCCAGCAGTTCACGGGACTTTGGACCGGCAATCGAAAGTCCGGAAAGTCCGGAACCGTGTGGAGTAATTTTCACATTTCCTGATTCCGGAAGATGAGTTTCAAACCAGCGCAAATGATATTCTTCCGCAATTCCGGAACCGGCAATGAAAAATTCTTCATCCGGAGCGTACTTTTTAGAATTAATATTTGCCAGCGTAAAATCTCCAATCAATTTTCCGTTTTCGTTGAGCATCGGTGCAAGCGTCATGCGTCCTGGTTTTGGAATTCGGCAAGCCAGCATTTTATCCAGCCATTCCGAGGCTCCGGAACCTTTCACCGAATATTTTGCAAATCCGGAAATTTCCATCAAACCCACGCCTTCTCGCACAGCCTTAACTTCCGCGGCAACATGTTCAAAATCGGTGGAACGGCGCCAGGAGAATTCATCTTTTACGCCTTGTGGTGCAAACCAAAGCGGAACTTCCAAGCCGAAAGAACTTCCCATTTGCGCGCCGGCTTTCCGCATTTTATCATAAACCGGAGTAGTCCTCAGCGGTCTTCCTGCGGGCAGTTCTTCGTTTGGAAAGCGAATCGAAAAGCGGCGTGAATAATTTTCCCGTACAGTGGCGTTGGTGTAAGGCCGAGTTGCCCAATCACCAAAACGGCTCACGTCCATTCCAAAAACATCAAATCCGGGATCGCCGTCTATCATCCAATTTGCCAAGGCTAAACCGACTCCTCCGCCTTGACTGAATCCGGCCATCACAGCGCAGGCACACCAAAATCCCGGAAGTCCACGAACCGGCCCAATCAACGGATTTCCGTCCGGAGCAAAAGTAAAGGGGCCGTTGATGACTTTTTTAATTCCGGCATTTTCAAACGCGGGAAAATGTTTGAAGCCGACTTCCAGCGATGGTGCGATTCGATCCAGGTCCGGAGGCAATAAATCCTGTCCAAAATCCCACGGAGTTACTTTTGGCGACCATGGTTTGCAGGCTTTTTCATAGGTTCCCATCAGCATCCCCATTTGTTCCTGACGCAAATAAAGTTCGCCGTCAAAATCTACTGCGTGCGGAATTTCGTGTCCTTTTTCTTTGTTAAACTCCATAACTTCCGGCATATCCTCGGTCAGCAAATACATGTGTTCCATGGCCAGAACGGGCAACTCCAAACCAACCATGCGTCCAACTTCACGCGCCCAGAGCCCTCCGGCATTGACAACGTGTTCTGCATGAATTTCCTGGATATCCCCGGAATCAGTGTTTTCCATGATCACACGCCAACCACCTTTCGGATGCGGTTGTAAATCAGACACGCGCACATGCTGATATATTTCCGCACCTTGTTTTTTAGCGGATTTGGCGTAGGCCCAGGTTGCTCCGGAAGGATCCAGGTGGCCTTCCATCGGATCATGCAGTGCACCCACAAATTGATCCGGATTGATCAGCGGCATAATTTCCTGTGCCTCTTTGGCACTGATGATTTCAGTCTCCATGCCGAGGTAGCGTCCTTTTGCATGAATGCTTTTTAGCCAGTCAAAACGTTCCGGAGTTGCCGCTAACATGATTCCGCCGGACATGTGCAGGCCAATATCCTGTCCCGAAATTTCTTCAATTTCCTGATAAAGTTCAATCGTGTATTGTTGCAACTTGGCAACATTCGGATCGCCGTTGATGGTGTGCATTCCGCCTGCGGCATGCCATGTTGAGCCTGAAGTGAGTTCTGAACGCTCCAGCAAAACCGCGTCTTTCCAACCCAGTTTTGTCAGGTGATAAAGCACACTACAACCAACTACGCCGCCGCCAATGACGACTACTTGAGTCTGTGATTTCATTAATTTATTCCATTGTTTGATTTTTTCCTGTAAGACTTGCAAAAATATACTTGAGTTTTCCTAAACATAAAAGCAATATGTTTTTATAATTATTCAGTGCTGATGCATTAGCAAAGAGTTCAGAATCGTAAAAAAACATCATAGAGCCACAGAAGTCGGCTTTAATATTTTTTAGAACTGTATCAAATTCAAAGAAAAAATGAAAAGTTTTGTACAATATTTTTTCAATTTCATCTTTCATCTTTCGAATTTAAACAAACTATAGTGGACCCCAAAAATGAGACAATGTGCTAAGGTGTATTTTCAATCAAATGGAGATACCAAATGGGCAGAAAAAAGTACAGCAAGGAAT
>ENA-ORDG01000106-ORDG01000106.1-marine-metagenome-genome-assembly--contig:-NODE-106-length-38610-cov-4.251862_pt1 | contig 38610 bp, 35 predicted proteins | sample MGYA00248629_ERZ508524 | MGnify/ENA primary metagenome ERZ508524 (study PRJEB26194, sample SAMN05421901) | marine metagenome | isolation source: East of Rio de Janeiro, Brazil, South Atlantic Ocean...
CGAAGAAAGAAGAACCACCGTTAATTTAAAGGAATGCATTAGAGCTGCAAAAGACAGAGTTATCTTTATTAACACAGGTTTTCTTGACAGAACAGGCGATGAAATTCATACCAGTATGGAGATGGGTCCGATGATTCGGAAAGAAGAAATCAAGCAGCAAAAATGGATTTCAGCGTATGAGGACTGGAACGTTGATTGCGGTTTAGAGGCAGGATTTAAAGGCAGGGCTCAAATTGGAAAGGGTATGTGGCCAATGCCCGATGAGATGTTGGGTATGTATAACACCAAAGCCATGCACCCAAAAGCAGGAGCTAATTGTGCCTGGGTGCCCTCACCAACTGCGGCATCTTTGCACGCAATGCATTATCATCAAATTCTTGTTAGCGACCAACAAACCAAGCTAGCTACAAGAACTAAAGCGAGTATAGATGATATTTTGACTATTCCTGTCCTCAAAAATCCGGAGAGTTTATCTACTGCAGAAATTCAGGCTGAGCTTGATAATAATTCCCAAGGTATTTTGGGCTATGTTGTTCGATGGATCAATCATGGTGTTGGTTGTTCTAAGGTTCCAGATATAAACAATGTCGGTCTTATGGAAGATAGGGCAACCTGTAGAATATCTTCACAACATATGTCTAATTGGCTGTATCACGGATTGTGTTCAAAGGATCAGGTTATAGAAACCATGAAGCGAATGGCTGTCATTGTGGACGAACAAAATGCTCAGGATGCTAGTTATATAAATATGGCTCCAGACTTTACTGGTGTTGCCTTTTCTGCTGCTTGCGACCTTGTAACTGAGGGAAGAAACCAGCCAAATGGTTATACTGAGCCCATACTTCACGCTAAACGACTCGATTATAAAGCTTAAATGGAACTTACTGCATCCTAGTATAAATTAGGAATAGAGTAATATTTATCTCCAATGAAGTTCTTCTACCTATGTTCCAAATGGTTGACAGTTAAAGACCGGTATATTCCTCTGCGTGCTTTGTTGATAATTCTCATAGTCTGGATAGCATGAGCAAATAAGTGACCAAAGATCTGATTTCATTGCATCATCCACTTGCTCAGCTTTTAGAATAAGTTTTTCTGAATCGACAAAAACTTCAATCTCTGGATTCTTTTTCAGGTTCCAATACCACGTTGGATGAACGTCAGCTCCACCCAATGAGGCGACCAAAATAACGCCTTGCTCATAAGGAATGTGCATTAAAGGAACCACTCTTTTCTTTCCTGTTTTTGCTCCTTTCATATGTACGACACAGATATCACAGTCTTTTACAGTGCTCCAAAGTTTCCCTTTGGAAGCCTTATAGAAAAAGGCTTGTAGACTAGTTATAAACCTCATTAATTTTTTGGGAGGACCTTTTCTTTCCCATTTTTTCCTTTCTTTTTCTGTCATAGTAACTTTTATTTTTTATTATTAGATTATCATTATCAATGGAAACCTATTTAATCTCAAATAAACCAAGATTAGAAATTAAGTGTTTCAAAAAGAGCTCAAGAACTATAATTAGTATCGATTAGTAACTTATAAGGAGATGTTAATGAGATCTGTTGTATTGGTTGTGTTGTTGGCAATATTAGGAGGCATTAATGCTTCCGCTGTTACCGATAGTCGACCAGATGGAATTACTGGTGCAACATGGCAATTTGGTCCTCTCAACCGTTGGGCATATACCCATATTCGCGAAATACTGCCAACCAAAAATATCGCAAATGATAATAATCTGGTTCAACCAATCCTTGGACTCCTTGATGCCAAAGATGACTTGAGCATCAACTTGGGTGGGAAAACTGTTCAACTCTCCGATGCTATGAAAAGCCAATATGTGGATGGGATTCTTATTATAAAAAATGGCATAGCAGTAGCAGAGCTCTATGATGGGACATTGACACCAGAACGCACCCACTTGATGTGGTCTGTGAGCAAAACGGTGACAGGGTTAACCGCTGCAAGCGTTGCGGCTGATGGGTTGATTGATCTTACTAAAACGGTTGCAGACTATGTCCCGGAACTGGCGAAAAGCGGTTGGGGTCAGGATACATTGCGAGACATGTTGGACATGCGAGACTCTTCCGATTGGGTTGAAGATTATGACTCGCCTGAGAGTACGGTTCGCAGACAAGATTGTGCGGATGGCCTGCTCACAGGTTCCATGTGCATCGACACTGATGTGATTGGTAACTATAAGTTTTTACCGACCGTAGGAATTGATAAGAGCCGGCAGGGTAAGTTTGTTTACAAATCAGGCACAACGGATGTTATGGCATGGGTTCTGGAAGCCGCAACAGGCCAACGATTCGCAGATCTTGTTTCCGAACGCGTTTGGAAGCCAATTGGTGCTGAGCGAAGTGCAGGGATTACTGTCGATGTATCTGGGTTTACCCTCGCAAGCGGTGGAATGTTTGCAACGCTCAGGGATACTGCCCGTATTGGTCAACTTATAATCAATCGCGGTAAAGTTGGCAACCGTCAGGTAATTCCTGAGTTATGGATAGATGATATTTTAGATCAAAAGGGTGATGCCACATTGCCGCATCTAAGCACTGAAAGCATCGATCCTTATTACCGTTCATTTGTTTGGGGTGTGGGGGACGGACAGGGCACTGTGCTTGCAAGGGGAGTACATGGGCAATTCATTTACGTATCGCCTTCAACGGGTATGGTGATTGCCATGTATTCATCCTGGCCTAATGCTGACGGTGGCTCCCCAGATGTCGGATTTACAGCCGCAATGGCAATTTTGGAATCAATTAAGAACTCAATTTAGCCAAATAACTTTAGCACTCGAGTTAATGAACAACTGGGAACCCAGATGTTTTCCATGCCAGCATATCTCCTTCTAAATCTACAATCTGATCAAATTTATTTTGAATTAGGGTATCAATCACTAATTGAGCCCTTCTTCCACTTCTGCAGAAAACTACTATTGGTTGGTTTCTATATTGATCTAGAACATCAATGTTCTGAATCAACTGATCGTGAGGGATATTAATTGAATCTTTGATGTGTCCTGATTGATATTCACTAACTGTTCTGACATCAAGAAGAATTAAGCTGTGGCCAGGATTTTCTATTCGTTTTTTTAATACTGAAACATCTATAAGTTCAACCTCTGCCCAGGAATAAGAACAGAATACTAGTCCTAAAATTAAGGTAAGTTTTTTCATTTTTATTGATTCATCTTTTTTTAGATCTGAACTTAAAAAATTTCAATATCTTTCTTCCAGTTTTCAAATAAAAATTTAAAAAAGTTACTGCAATTCTAGCTTTCGTCTGTATTTTCATTAATCCTTAATCTAGCCAGTCAATGTCGTCTTTATCGTTTGGAGAGTTTTCGAATTGCAAGACACCAAGCTCTTCAAACTTGGGTCTCACCGCATCGGTTAACATTCCTACTCTCTTCAAATTTGGAATAATTCTTTGAAACAGAAATGTCTGAAACTGTTCTCTAAACTCAACATTCCTAACATAATTGATGGTTTCTTCTACATCCCACCCAAACTCTTCATAGACAACTGTTGCAAACAGCCTGTTTCTCATGATTAAACAAGCTTCATAGGCAAATTGTGCTCGTTCCTCAATTTCTTCTTGTGTTAGATTTTTTATATAATCTTCCAAATAATTTACCCCAAAAGTAACATGCCTTGATTCATCTTTAATTATGTACTCAATCATTTTGCGAAGCAGAGGATCAGGATGGGTTTCAACAACTGTTTTAAATGCTCCAAGTGCTAAACCTTCTATAATGATTTGCATGCCAATGAATTTAAGATCCCATCGTTCATCTGTTAAAATTTTATCCAGCAGGTCTTTTAATTCACTTGTTATCGGATAAATCGCCCTCTGCCTTGTTTGGATATATTTATTAAATGCTTCTACGTGACGGGCTTCATCATACGCTTGAGTGGCAGCATATAATTTTGCGTTGTACGTTGGTGCACAGGAACAGAGTTGGCTAGCAACCAACAGAGCGCCTTGCTCTCCGTGAAGGAACTGGGCCATATTCCACGAATCGATCTTCTTCTGGAAGTCCAATTGATCTTCATCGGACAATTGAGCATAAGGCGTATAACCGAGTAACTGTTCATGAAAAAAAATATAGTCGTCTATGGTAGCATCCTGCATATTCCAAGGCTCTGACCAGTCAATATCAATCTCTACATTCCATTGCCTTTTTTTGGCCAGTTGATAAAGTCTGTTAATACGATCATCCGCAGCTGTATAGTCCCAGTTGTAAGATCCGATTAACGGGGTCTGGAATATTTCTCTGATTTCCTCAAAGTCACCTTTTGACATGTAACTGCCAGATTGGTATTGATGCAATTGTCTCACCTAAATGCTCCTTTTTAATCTTGAGTCAATGATACCAATGTGTTTATTCATGCTTCAATGTTATTCCAACAACTGAAGTGTCTCAAGTTTGATGTAGTCATGTTTGAAAAATACTCCTTTTTCCAAACTTGTTGCAGTGTGTAAGTTGGAGTAAGGTTTAGAAATAGAGGATAAGTTTCGCCACTTATAGGTTGGAAACTAACAAAACTCAGGAGACAAAAATGACTAGAATCAATCAACGATGGTTGTTGGATAAAAGACCAGAGGGCATGCCAGAGGACAACTGCTGGAAATGGGAGGAAGTGGATGTTCCAGAATTGAAAAACGGAGAAATTCTAATCAAATCCCTTTATCTTTCTATCGACCCCTACATGCGAGGACGCATGAATGATGCCGTGTCTTATACAGGGCCTGTGCAAATTGGCGATGTTATGGTGGGGGAAAGCGTTGGGGTTGTGGTCGAGAGTAAATCAGACAACTTTAAATCTGGTGACTACGTCTGTGTCCATGGAGGTTGGCAGAGCTACATTGCTGTTCGAGGCGATGGTCCTGAGCTTTTTCAAGCCGATCCCGATATTGTTCCACTATCCACTTACTTAGGAACTGTTGGCATGCCAGGCAGGACGGCTTACTTTGGTCTAACTAGATTAGGTAAACCCAAAGAGGGAGAAACGGTCGTTGTCTCCGCTGCCTCTGGAGCGGTGGGAACGGTTGTTGGTCAAGTGGCAAAAATTCTTGGGTGCCGAGCCGTGGGCGTTGCCGGAGGAGAGGCGAAGTGCTCTTATGTTACTGATGAGCTTGGACTTGATGCCTGTGTGGACTACAAAGCCGGAAACCTCGAAGAAGACCTCAATAATGCCTGTCCGAATGGAATAGATGTGTATTTCGAGAATGTAGGGGGCGAGGTCACAAGAGCTGTTGCCAAATTGTTAAACCCCGGCAGCAGAGTTCCCATATGTGGTTTTATTTCCAAATACAACTCGCGAGACATCATGAAAGAGGAAACCCCTTTCGATGTATTTGGTGCGATGAAGCCAATGCCAGAACACAGATTTTTTGTGGTGACCGAATGGTTTGATGATTGGGCAAATGCCACCAAAGAGCTCTCAGGCTGGATTAAAGAAGGCAAAATAAAATACCGTGAAACGGTAACTCATGGGCTTGAAAATGCTCCTCAGGCTCTGAGAGATGTATTGACGGGTAAGAATTTCGGAAAACAGTTAGTCAAGGTTGCCGACGAATAGCTTTATTTCCTCTTCACTCTGTAATTTAGTTCACAAGTCTCAATCAAAGTTCTTGAGCAGTTGGTCTGATCACAATTTCATTCAAAGCAACCCCCTTTTCTTGTTGCAGAGCAAAGACTATAGTTTCCGCCACCCGCTCAGCCGGTTGCGCAATCTCAGCCATTCCTAGTTTCATCAATCTTTCCAGAATCGAGGTATCCTTAATGGAAAAACCTAGCTCGGTTTTAAAAGCGCCAGGATAAATGCAAGTCACTTGTATTTTACCCGCAGATTCAGCTCTCAGGCCTTCGCTGATCGCTCGGACTGCAAATTTTGTAGCAGAATAAACCGCACTACCCTCAAATACCCGAAGTCCTGCCACCGAGGATATATTAACAATGACTCCATCACCCCTATCCAGCATATGTTGCAAGACAGCATCTATTCCGTAGAGAACTCCTTTTACATTGGTATCTATCATCTCATCCCATTCATCGGTACGACCAGCATTTAGTAGGGATAGAGGCATAATTCCTGCATTGTTAACCAAGGCGTCAATTTTGTTAAACTTGTCTATTCCCAATTGAGCCAAAGCATGCACTTGATCTTTTTTTGTGATATCCATTTCTTGAAAGGCAACATTTTCTTCACCTAGTTCTTCGCTTAAAGTTTGCAATCGGTCAACCCTTCTTGCACCCAAAACAACATTGGCACCTTGCTCCACAAGCATTTTTGCAGTGACCATTCCAAAGCCTGAGCTGGCACCTGTTATCATGACGGTCATATTATTTAGATCTCTCATAGTTGTCCTCTCTCTTAAATTACTAAAACAATTCTCTACCAAAAATACTTTTTAATTAGGGCTCCATTCTGGAGTTCCCCAAAAAGATTTAATTTTGTCGGCGATGGTTTCTGATTGTTTGAAATCCTTGATAAATGAAACCCAGCTAAAAAGGGTAATTTTCAATGGATTGAAAGTTTTTACGTTGTTGATTAAACCATAAACTACCGGTTCTATTTCTTCGGCATATGTTCCAAACATCCGGTCCCAAATAATCAACAAATTGCCATAATTTTTATCCAGATATTCTTGATTGGTTCCGTGGTGTACTCGATGTGCGGACGGTGTCACCAAAACCCATTCTAAAATGCCTAATTTGCCAATGCACTGGGTATGTTCGACCACTGCCCATAAAGTTGATCCAGCACCAACGACCAATGTAATGGTTGGGTCAAAGCCGATCAAAGGCATAATAAAAAAGAAAGGGACCCTGAAAACAGGATTAAACCAAGCCTGCCTCAGTGAGACCAGGAAGTTCATCTCCTCACTGGAATGGTGATTCATGTGGATTGCCCAGAAAAAACGAACCCTGTGTGAGGTTCGGTGAAACCAATAGTAAATAAAATCGATCGCGACCAGAGTCAAAATCACAACCACCCAGAGCGGGGCTATTGTATTGATTTCAAATATGCGGAATTGATAAAGGAAAAGGTAAAAGCCAAATATCGATCCTTTCATCAAGATGTTGACCACAACATTGCCTACAATAAGGCCGATCGTACCCCAAGTATCACCTGTTTTGTATAGGCCTAGGGTGTTTCTAGAGGAAAAAATGGCTTCAATTGCTATCAATGCCAGGATGATAGGTGCACCGATGGCATAAACGGTGTAATCGGTTATAGTACTCTCCAGCATCGACTTACGGACTTAGTTTTGTGCCACCAATGTTGGGCCCAGAACTTTTATGCTGACCTTGCCATCTTTAGTCCACTCTGAGATGGATAAATCCACTCCAATGACCTCAGCGTAGGCATGGAATCGTTTTTTGATCCAGATATCATGAACTTCTTTTTCCGTTAGATCGTGTTGACCTAATCTTACAGAATGTTCCAATATCAGCCCAAAAGGCGATTGCCAACTTCTCTCGCCATCCTTCATTTCAATTTCTAAAAAAAGTTGATACGCACACGCAGTTCGATCAATCATTCCAACCATGACCGTGTCAAGTTTTTCAGTTTTTAAATAATTTCTTCTTACTCTCTCTAACAATGGTCGGACTACCTCCACATCACTGGCTATCAATTCGTCAATCATGCCATTGTTTTTGGCAAATTGAAGAGTAGTCAAGATCATTTTTACCAGGGCGTCATTAATATCGTGCTGATACGGTTCAGTCTCGTTTAAGGATTTAAGAACCACTGCCATGGATCGACCCAATTGGTCTTCTCTTCCTTCATATCCACTGATGGCACCAACAAACTTTTTACCAGCCTCCATATGTGAATCAGCATATGTTGATGAAATTCCAAAGCCACAAAAAATTAGGGCAATGATTAAAGCTTTTCTTTTCATGATTATTTCTCCACAAGGTTTCTAACTAACTTTATGCCAATATCGGGATTACCTCAAGGCTCTAGAGCAGAACTCTTTCGACAAAGTTCCCCAGTAATATATTTGATTCAGGTGTCTCTACTGCTGAGCCTAGAACCTCTTTTAGGTGTTCAGCGTTATCAGTGTAATGTCGACTGAATATGGTTAATCTTTTAACCAACGTATTGCGATCAACTTCGGGATGAAATTGGAAGGCCCACAAGGGTTTGTTTTTGTATTTAAAGCTGTGAATACATTGTTCTGTAAAAGCGAGTGCTTCCAAAGGCTCAGGAATTGTTGATGCATACTGTCTATGCACCGATACAGCAGGAAACCGATCTTCGATTCCTTGATAGACTAAATCTGATTTAGCTTTATTGGCCAGAGAGATCTTAACAGTCCCCATTTCATAGTCCTTGTCTTTATTAAGAATAACGCCTCCGAAAGCCAAAACCGCAAGTTGGAAACCGAAGCATGAAGCAAAAGTCGGTTTGGAGATTTCAGCTGCATATCCTAATAGTTCGATACAGTTGTTGATAAAGGGGTATTTTTCTGGCTCCAGAACACTAGCTTCACTTGCACCGCCTACATATAAGGCATCAAAGCTGTCTAACAGGTTAGTTTTGAAAGAGGGAGTGTCAAAGACATTCAAGATTTCAATTTGATGTAGTCCAAGCTTACTGAAATTGGCAAAGCTCTTATGTTCTTCAATGCGAACATTATGATTATCCCGTATCTGTAAAAGCAGGATTTTTAAATCTTTTCGTCCTCCCATATTTCAATCATAGCTGATTAGATAGAGTAGGAAAATGCAACAACGCTGGAAGTTTATTTACCAGGGTCCTTTTGGTCGCGCCATCGATGTGCAAACTCTGCAGCTTTATTCACGTGTGGGTAGGGCTTCTGTGGGATTTTACAATCCAATCCTCTGCACAGCTGTTCCCAGCCAAGTGAAGTATTGAACTCAATCAGTCTGTCCGATGGGACCTCTGACCTGCATCTTTCAATATTGTCTTTGTATATTTTGATGCACTTATCTTTGTCTAATAGGTTTCCATCAAAGGTGCCATCGACAATAATTTCTTTCAGCATCTCAATCCGGGTTCTTAATACTTCATCCTTTGCAAGGAGATTGTTATCCATGCTTTGAAAAATGGTATTCCTAGCGCTTTCGTACCATTCCTCTGCATCCCGTATGGAGAGTACTATTTTTGCTTCCGGATAAAAATGCATCAATTTAGGCCAGAAGGCAGCAGCAGGCCAATCCACAGCAGCCTGGTAGCCTGCAAAAAGTGTTTTCCAGATATCCATTCCTCGCCAGGCGTCTAGCCAAAGATCTGTGTGTTCAGGATGGACCACCACTTCTGACATGTGATAACACTTTTCGAAGCCAAGTATCTCCAATCCCTGCTTGAGAGACATTGTTGCAGTGCGGCCAAAATTAGCACCGATGACTTTAAGACTCATGGCAATATTCTTTAGATGTGTCCCTAAAAACAACCTTTCTTTTGCAAAGATTTCAAGATGGCTAGGTTGAAATTTGCTCCGGATTCACCAGTGTGTAACAGGGGGTTGTTGGTTTCTGGTTCTACAGCCAGCATTTTTGCAAGACTGTCATTGAAATTACTTGAGCCGGCAGAGTAACCACAGGCTCTAGCCATGCTTGGTATATCCATAACTCGGTAATCAAACGATGCATCAAATTCTTGTCCATATTCCCGAAAGAGGCTGCTGACAAAACCCGCATCAAACCAACTGTTAAAAGCCAAGAAAATAGGCTTTTGATCGTATTGGTTTAAAAAAGCAATCAATTGATGTACTGCTTCTTCTTCCAAAAGAGCATTGTATTTTTTCCATCTCACTGGATCATAGCCGTTGATTTGTTTTGCAATTGGATGAATTCGATGCGGGTAGGTTGGATGGATTTTTCGATAAAATCTTCCCTGTTCCTGTAAATCTGTGTTAACCAGGATGAGTCCGATATCTATCATTTCGTTGAAACTTGGATTGAGACCGGTAGTTTCAACATCAACAATAGCAAACAAAGGAGATGGCAACTGAAGTTGTTCCTGCGTTTGTTGCGATGCAACTGGGTCAATGCACAAGAAGAAAAAGACTAAGAACATCAATGTCATCGGTCTGATTGTAATGAACACCCAATGAAATTGGAATTAGAAAGCTAGATTGAGCATCAAACACGCAAAGTATTTTCATTTTTTTGAATTTTTAGTCAAAACTTTTTAAAGGGCACAACTTTCATCAGTCAGGCCAAAAATGAATTTACCAGTCCGTTTTTTTGCTTCTTTAGACTCTTTTTCGGTCTCGCTTTGTTCAGACAAGCTGCACTGATAGGATTCCGGTTCTATTTTTTTGGAAAAAAGAATACCCAATAAAAACCCCTTGTTGGCTTTGCTAATGTAGCATTCTGCTTTAGCTTGACAATCTTCCTTTGTTTCGAATCGGCCAATGTACCTGGCTTCGCTACTGGGAGGGTAGATATATGCGGACCACTCCTCTGCTATGGCAACATGGTTAAAAAGTAAGAAGGTGATTAATAGACCTGATTTAATCACCTTGCTTTTCCCTATTGAACTCATGATTTGTCTTCAATGGTTGCTGTTTCGTTGAAATTTTTTTAGTTCTGCTGTTAAAGTGTTTAAAATACGCAATTGCAAATATAATCAAAGCTTAAGCTAAAAGAATAACAGAGTAGTCGCTACACTTTTTATGTACTTAAGGGGAATACCACTAATGTCCAGTAGAATGATAACGAAACCCGCTTTTTTATTGCTCTTCTTACTGTCCTCCAGCGTATTGTGGGCCGATGAAGAGGAATCGACAGAGAAAAGTGACAAGAAACCCATTCCCGAACCTACATCGTTCGTTAGTGAGCACAACGGTATGTTTGGCGGTAAATCGATCAATTATACACTCACGGCCGGTGAGACTTATGTTAGGGACAAGGATGACGAACCCAAAGCCAGTATTTTTACCTTCGCTTATACAAAGAATGGTGTTGATGATGACGAAGTACGCCCAGTTACATTCCTGTGGAACGGCGGTCCAGGTTCGGCATCGACCTTGCTTCATATGGGAATCTATGGTCCAAAACGAATATCTGTTCCCAGTGATGCAACACATTCCGGAGCACCGCCTTATCCAGTTCTCGCTGCACCGGAGACCATTCTAGATGTAACTGATCTGGTGTTTGTGGATCCAGTCGGTACCGGCTTTTCAAGGGCACTTGGCGAGCATGAGAGCAAGGAATTTTGGGGTTTAAAGGAAGATGCCAAGTCGATGGCAGAGTTTATCCGAACTTGGGTTACAGACAATGGCCGCTGGAATTCACCTCGTTTCCTGCTGGGAGAGAGTTACGGCACGACCCGGGCTGCTGGCGTTGCCAATATTCTCGAAGGTGAGTTCATGATGAGTTTGAATGGCATTATCTTCGTTTCCCAGGCACTGGACTTTCAAGGGTCAACGCCTTACATACGCGATAATATTATTTCACACATAACTTACTTGCCAACGATGTCGGCAGCAGCCTGGTATCACAACAGAATTAACCCGAAACCCAAAAATTTGGAATCATTTCTTGATCAATCACGGGCCTTTGCTACGGACGAATTGTTGCCCGCCCTGTTTAAGGGAAACGCACTTGACGGTAAAACTCGTACATACATTCGTGACCGATTGGCGTATTTCACTGGATTGAGTCCCGAATACATTGAACGTGCTAACCTGCGTGTGCAGGGTCGTCGTTTTGCAAAGGAACTGCTCCGGGAAGAAGGGCTCACAATTGGTCTTTTGGATGCTCGCTATACTTCTGATGAAATAGACGACCTAAATGCCAATCCTGCTGGGGATGCAGCCACTTATGCCATTAACAGTGCTTTCAAATCGGCATTGATGGAATACATGCACGATGACCTGGGAATCAACTGGGATCGGTTGTACCTTTTTCCTGCAGATGAAGATTTGTCTGGCAATTGGCGGTACAGAACTGTTCCCGATGGCAAGCGTTATGAACCAATGTTCGTAAATACTGCACGTGATCTGGCAAACGCATTACGCATCAATCCAGATTCAAAGGTTTTAGTTGCCTCAGGCTATTACGATCTGGTAACCCCGTTCTTTGATGCTGAATTCACGCTAAATCGCCACGATATTCGCAGCGATAGAATTATCTATAAGTACTATGGTGGTGGTCACATGATGTACGTTAATGAACCTTCAAGGACAGCGTTACTTGAAGATACGCGGGTATTCATTCAGCAGCAGACAAACAATTGAAATGACAATGCCGCAAGTCTTGCGCCTGGTTAAATGCGATGAATGAACAAGATATAAAATCGATACACCAAGGTCCGTATAAACTGGTTTTTGTTTCCAGTGGGGGAGGGACCAAGGCTATTTCTGATTTATTGAAAGTACCGGGTGCGAGTCAAACTATTCTCGAGTCCTACATCCCATATTCAAGGAAATCCATGGACGAGTATCTGAAAATTAAACCCAGTTATTATTGCAGCTTGCAAACCACCATCAACATGGCCGTCACTGCTTTTGCCCGCGCTAAAAAACTTGCACCTGACTGCGATCCAAAGTATTTATTGGGTGTTGCCGTCACCGCAACGCTTTCAACGACCTATGAAAAATTGGGCACACACCGTTTTTTTATCTGTATCCAAGGCTATGATGCAACCCATGTAGTTTCGCATTATCTTACCAAAGGCAAGCGCACCAGAGACAGTGAAGAAAGAGTGGTTTCAGATTGCTTGAAAAGACTTATTGGTATTGCTTCTGGTCTCGATTTGGAATTGCCTGAGTTGGCTCAGGAATTGAGTTATGAAGTTGTTGCTGCGAAGCAAGATTGGCACGATCTTGAAAACCGACACATTGATTATGTTACCGAATCTGAGGCGCCTACTAAATTGATCTTCCCCGGTACTTTTCAGCCGTTTCATAAAGGCCATTTAACCATCCAGAAGATTGCAGAGGAAAAAATTGGAGTGCCAGCAACCTTTGAGATTTCTATCTGCAATGTTGAGAAAACTTTATTGAGCTACTATGAAATTGAGAAAACATTAAGTCAGTTCAGACCAGGGCAAAATTGGGTGTTGACCAATGCGCCGACTTTTGTTGAAAAAGCAGCAATCTTTAAGCAATCAACTTTTGTGCTGGGTATGGATACCCTAATACGTATATTTGATCCAAAATTCTACGAAAGCGATAAGGTCATGCGATCGGAATTGAAAGTATTTATTGAGAACGACATACGGTTTGTGGTTTTTGGTAGACAAGTAGGGTCACAATTTATGACCCTCAATGATTTCCTTATTCCTGAAGAATTCAAGGATCGCTTCATTGGTATTACAGAAACAGAATTCAGAGAAGATGTCAGTTCGTCTGCCATCAAGAGAGAAGAAGAAGAGAACAGAGCTACAGCTTGATTTATGAGTATGTGTTATTTTTTTAGCCAGGAAGTCTAAGGCAAAGTTTCGGTAATCTTTTCTGCAATTTTCTCCGGTTTTGTGGACGATCCAAAGCGAGCTATCGGTTCACCCTCTGCGTTGATTAGAAACTTAGTGAAATTCCATTTGATTTTTTTACTTCCCATCAGACCCGGTTGATGTTGGGTTAAAAATTGATACAAAGGAGCTGCAGTATCGCCGTTGACATCAATTTTAGCAAACACTGGGAAGGTGACTTCAAACTGAGAAGTGCAAAAATTCTGGATCTCCTCATTGCTGCCCGGTTCTTGGTTTCCAAATTGGTTGCATGGAAATCCCAGGACAGAAAAACCACGCTGGTGGAAATCCTGATGTAGTTTTTCCAATCCAGTGTATTGTGGAGTAAAACCACATTTACTTGCTGTGTTGACAATGAGCAGTATTTGACCGGTAAAATCGGAGAGAGATTTCACATCTCCCCTATGGTCCTTGCACTCAAATTGATATACGGTATTTGGCTTAGTCATGGTTTACCTCAGTTGTTATGGGAAGCAATTTTTTTGTTTCGCTCCATTAAATCACTCATTAAATTTTTCATAGGTCTACTGGGATTTTAAAGTATTTTCCAATTATTCACACGTTCTAAGGATACGTATAATTGTATTGAAATTAAACAGAAGACAACATTGACTTGATAATCGTTTGGTAAACTGAGAAGGTTAACCATGGAGTCCATAAAAGTACGCCTCTCAATCACAAAGGACTGGCTTCCCCGATACACAGGCATGGAAATCGACGAATTTGGCGATTATATCCTGTTAACGAATTTTAGCGATTATCTCATTCGTTTTGCTGAGATGTTTGATTGTGATATCAAAGGACAAGGCAGACCTATGCAAGCAGCAACCAATTCTGGAGGACTAACTATAATCAATTTTGGGATTGGTTCGCCCAATGCCGCAATTATTATGGATTTGTTGTCAGCACGTAGTCCTAAGGGTGTTCTTTTGTTGGGAAAATGCGGTGGGTTAAAAGTTTCCTCTGAAATTGGTCACTTGATACTGCCCATAGCTGCTATCCGTGGCGAGGGCACAAGCGATGATTATTTCCCACCTGAAATCCCGGCATTGCCTTCTTTTAAATTACACAAATTCGTTTCTGAAAAAGTGCTAGAAAAGAATCTGGAGTATCGCACTGGGGTTGTTTACACCACAAATAGAAGAGTCTGGGAGCACGATCAGGTTTTTAAAAACAGATTAAAAGAAACCACTGCAATCGCAATTGATATGGAAACAGCCACAATCTTTATCGTTGGTCATTACAATCAAATCGCTCGAGGTGCTTTGCTGCTTGTTTCAGATAAGCCCGTTACCCCAGAAGGAATTAAAACAGAACAGTCAGATCGATCTGTAACTGAAAAATGGCTGCAGACTCATCTTGAAATTGGCATAAATGCAATGACCGAAATCGGGAAAACAGGGGAAACAATCAAGCATTTCAGGTATTAATTTTTAAGCGCTGGGATGACTTGCTCCCCTATAAGTTTGATTGAGGCTGCAGGATTTTGCCTCAATTCAAGTGCAACATCGGTTAAGCCTGCTGCTTTTAATGCCAATAAATGCTCAATTTTTTGATCCACCTCGCTGACATGGCCCGTCAAAGTTAGATGATCCACCAGTTTATCCAGTAAACTGTCAGGGACCCCAGGGACTGAATGCGTATTCAATTTTGGCATTTGATAGATTTCTTGTTTGTGAGCCTCAATAAGGTCGTAATCGGCGTCCGACATAAATGTGGTAATTACCCATCGCCTAAATAAACCGCGGTAACCTAGCCACTGTCTGGCTTCTTTAATGGCTTCTTCCTTATCATCGTAGAGTGCCCATGCCATGAAATTATTAAACCGGAAGTCATCAAGGTCCCGACCAAAAGCCACTAGGTGCGTAGAAACCTCTTCAACCGTTCTTTTTATCAGCGTTGCAGGCAAATCACTCATCATGATTCCATCGGAAAGTCGAGACGACATCTTAAGCATTTGAGGCTTGTTGGCTGCGACATAAACCCTGGGCATGCTTTGAGTTGCCCAGAAAGGGTGGTAGTTGTTTACTTGAAATATTTCACCGTTGTAGTTTAAAGAATGCGATGGGGAGATGGATTTCAATATTTCTATACATTCTCGAACCGCTCTCACTCTTTTTACTGTTTTTAGATTGAGCGATTGCAACGCTTCTCCACCGCCGCCAATAACGATACTTGCTCTGCCACTGGAAAGCTCGTTGAGAGTTAATAAACCAGCTGCAATGCGAATCGGGTGCGTATCAAAAGGGTTTAAGGCGACAGGCCCTAAATTTATTTGGCTTGATTGACTAGCCAACTGGGAAAGATTGACAAAAGGTTCACGTGAATCCAAATAACTAGCAACCCAGATTGTTTGCATTCCATATTTTTCTGCCAGTAACCCCAGTTCAGTTATTTCGGGGGCGCTTAATCTCGAATCTAGGATAAGGTCAACATGCATTTTACGGTTTATTGAAACTCACATTTAGTCGATCAATGACATCTGTAATTTCTTTCCGGGTTATGTTCGCGTAAGCAAATCTCAGAAAGCGTTCTTGGTTCGGTCCAAAAAAAGTACCTGGTAAGGACAGAATATTTTCCTTATCGAGCAAGTCTTGGGCTACTTGGTAGGCATTTTTGTTGTCGTATTGATGTTCAACGTAGGCAAAATAAGCACCGGATGAAATGACCTCAAAACCGAGATTATTTTCTCTAAACAGTTTGTTGAAGAGCTCCCTTCTTCTCTTCAACATATTGCGCTTCTCAGCAACCCATGAAGTTAAATGTTCCAAGCCGTACAATGCTGCATCCTGTGCAATCCTGGGCGCACAAATTGCAACCGAATCCATGATTTTCGTTACCGATTCAATCACATTTTCACCAGCGATTACAGAGCCTACACGGTATCCAGTTAGACTAAAACATTTTGAAAAACTATAAACTTGAATCAGAGTCCCTCCCCAGTCTGATATTTCAAACAATTGATGGGGCGGTTGCTCGGTTAGGAAGTCTTTGTAAGTTTCATCAATAATGAGCTTGATGCCATGTTTCTGGCACAGTTTAAAAAATCCTCGGAGTAAATCCGGTGGGTAAGTGGCTCCAGTGGGGTTGTTTGGAGTAACCAGAACAATCGCTTTGGTTTTTCTGCTAATCAGTCTTCGTGCTTCATCAATTTCAGGCAGTCCTCCCTGGGACATATTGCAGCCAAGATGAACGGCTTTAATACCCAGTACTTCCAGCCACATTTGATGATTGAAGTAGTAAGGAACAGGAAGAATGATTTCATCTCCTGCTTCTGCCAATGCTATTGTGGCCAGACAATAGGCTTGATTGCAGCCCGCTGAAATCAGGACGTTATTGGGCTGAATTGATCCTCCGTAAACCCCAACCATATGATTTGCTAGCGCAGTCTTGAGTTTTGCATTTCCACTTACCGGACCGTATTGTGCCGTTGCAAACGATTTAACTCGTTCAGCCATATAATCGGTGAGTTCTTCAGCTGGAGGATAACTTGGAACGGCTTGAGCCATATCCAATAAAGGTTTGTCCACGGAGAATTCTCGTCCTGCAAGCCATGAACTTGCCTCATCAATAGGAGGGTCTATTGAGTTTATGACGTTTGGGTTCAAGTTTCTATCCACCGAGCAAGCTCCAATTTATTTATCCAGCACTTTCATACTATTAACGATAGATGAAATGAGCAATAGCAGTAATGATCGGCAGGGTGATCAAGGTTCTCAGGGTGAAAATGAGAAACAGTTCTCCGATCTGCAAAGGAATTTTTGATTTGAGAATCAATGTCCCAACTTCCGTCATGTAAATTATTTGGATGATAGAAACACAGCCTATTACGAATCGAGTCATTTCACTTGCAATATTTTTTCCAATTACAGCTGGCAGATACATGTCCGCAAAGCCGACCAGAAAGGCTGGAGCAGCTGCTGCTGCTTCAGGTATCTGCATCAGTTCAAGAATCGGTACCAGTGGTTTGGTCAAAATTGTAAAAATAGGGGTAAATTCAGTCAGCGCCAAAACTATCGTCCCAATGGCCACAACCGATGGCAACAAAGAAAACCATATATCCAAGAGGTTGATAAAAGCATTTTTAAGCAATTGTTTTAGATTTGGTGCTGTTCGTGCTTTATTAATGCCTTGTATAAATGCCCATCTTAAAAGACCTGTGTCTGCCTCAGGTTTATCTGTAAATCCATCCTGTTCTATCAAGTAGACGTCTTTTTTTCTTGCCAGCGGCCAGATTCTTGGAACAATTAAGGCAGCAATTAACCCTGAGAACATAATCGAAAAATAGAACTCAAAAAATCGGTGGTCAATTTCGATTAATTTTGCAACCAAGGCACAAAAAGCAATTGAGGCTATTGAAAAATTGGTTGCAATCACGGCAGCTTCGCGACCGCTGTAATACCCTTTTTCATATTGTTGAATGGTAATTAACACCCCAACTGGAGCGCTTCCAAGCCAGGATGCCAAGGTGTCGACGCTGGCTCGTCCAGGGAGTCGGAATGCCCACAGGAACGGTTTTTGCAATAAGGTTCCCATAAATTCTGCCACCCCATAATCAATGAGAAAGGGCAACAAGAAGCAGGCAACCAAGAAGAACACAGTCAAAGTACCTGCCAATTGAAATAACATTGTTCCACCTGTTGCTGGGCTTGAGATCCACTCAGGTCCGATATTAAATAAGACCAGAACTGCAAAGAGACTGCCCAGTACTCTGAGGATCAACCAGGCGGGTGATGTGGTGAATATTTGTTGTATCTGATTGATTCGTCTATTTGATTCATTTTTTCTAAACAGACTGAAATAGGTTGAGCACAAACAAGACACCAGCAACAGCATTGTTGCGAATGCAGGAAGATAGTCCTGGGTTGCGTCTCTGAGCAAATCAACCAAGATGCCCATGCCAATTGTCGCTCTGCCATCGATAAATATTGGGGTTAAAAAAAGCAACACTCCAATGGATGACGGAATGATGAACTTAAGCACATCTTGATACGACAGTTGCATGGTTGCTTATTAATTATCTCCAGATTAAACAGATCAATTCTTTATATAATGCTGTACTAGAATATAGATAATTCGATAATATGGCATGATCAATTTTTGAAAGGAGGAATCTTTTGCCTGAGAAATTATTTTTTAATGGCGATATTTTCGGCTTTATAGACAACGGTATTCTCGTAGTTGTGACGCTTTATGGTATCTATAAGGAACGACAAAAAGGTGGTTCGGGTGTTATTGGTGGCTTGTTTGGAGCTCTCATTGGAAATGCACTTAGCGATCTTGTTGCTGCTGTAATCGATCCTTCAACCAGGCATTTGGCAATTGGTGTTTTTGCCGGTTGTATGTACGTCACGGTTCTCGCATACATTGGTCTAAAACTTTTCAAGAAAGATTTTTAGGACATTCCCATGACTAGTGCAGTTGATCTTTGGCATCAGTGCATAGAAAACGCATCACTGGACCCTGCAATGATGACGGAGGATGTAGTGTTTCATTCACCTTATATATACAGCCCAATCAAAGGCAAAACAAACGTTTCAAGGTACTTAGAAGCTGCCGGTATGGTATTCCTCAATGCTGATTTCAGGTACATTGAAGAAATCATTGGCGACAACCAAGCATGCTTGGTTTTTGAAGCTGCATTCGATGATTTGTATATTAATGGGGTTGATTATCTGGTTTGGAATGATCAACAAAAATTAACCGAGATTCGAGTTTTTATCAGACCTTTTCAAGCGCTGAATGCGATTAAAGAATTCATGGTAAAGTACCTGTAATTTTCCATTCATGCAATGCAAGAAAAGCAAAATAATCAGATAGACACTTACTGGCAAGCCAACATCCGATTGGTTTTAGGTTTATTGTCTATTTGGTTTCTGGTTTCCTTTGGGTGTGGCATCTTATTTGTCGATTTTCTTGATCAGTTCAAATTTTTTGGTTTCAATCTTGGTTTTTGGTTTGCTCAACAAGGGAGCATTTATGTTTTTGTGATCCTCATTTTTGTCTACATCCATCGCATCAAGAAGCTGGAACAGACTTTTGATAAAGATGAATCCACAGAGGAATAGGAATTGACGGTAAAGTTATTAACTTATTTCTTTGTTGGCATTAGCTTCGCTGTCTATATTGGTATCGCTATCTGGTCTCGAGCGGGTTCAACCAGTGAGTTCTATGTTGCAGGCAAGGGCGTTCATCCCATAGCCAATGGTATGGCAACTGCAGCCGATTGGATGTCTGCGGCTTCATTTATTTCAATGGCCGGGCTGATTGCATTTTTGGGCCGTGACGGATCTGTTTATTTAATGGGTTGGACAGGCGGTTATGTCTTGTTGGCATTGCTTCTGGCTCCTTATCTAAGAAAATTTGGGCAATTTACAGTCCCTGATTTTATCGGTTCTCGCTATTACTCATCTACTGCAAGGATCGTGGCAGTAATTTGCCTGATTATTGTTTCATTTACCTACATTGCTGGCCAAATGCGAGGCGTGGGCATTGTTTTTTCCCGTTTTTTGGAAGTCGACATCAATTCCGGCGTTTTAATTGGCATGGTGATTGTGTTTATTTATGCAGTCTTGGGAGGGATGAAAGGCATCACCTATACCCAAGTGGCGCAATATTGCGTTTTGATATTTGCCTATTTGGTTCCAGCCATATTTATTTCAATCATGATGACTGGGAACCCTGTACCTCAATTTGGTTTTGGCGATCAATTGCTGGAAAGCCCTGTTTATTTGTTGGAAAAACTGGATGGATTGATGGTGCAACTTGGATTTGATGCTTACACCTCGGGTTCAAAATCCACCATAGATGTGTTTTGCATTACTGCTGCTTTGATGCTGGGAACCGCAGGTCTACCCCATGTGATTGTTCGGTTTTTTACTGTTCCCAGTGTCAGTGATGCGAGAAAATCAGCGGGGTATGCTTTAATTTTTATTGCTATCTTGTACACCACAGCACCAGCAGTGGCATCTTTTGCCAGATTAAATCTGTTCGAAACCACTCACAACGTCAGTTATGTTGAGGCACCGACTTGGTTTAAAAACTGGGAAAATATCGGTCTGATTGCTTGGATGGACAAAAACAACGATGGCAAGATCCAGTATGCAAAAGGCAACGCATTGCAACCAACGAAGCCTATGTATACTGATCAACGAGGGATCAATGGCGAAAGAAATCTCAGCAATCTAGCCCACCCAGACAATGCCAACGAAGTCTACATAGACAGAGACATTATGGTGCTTGCTACTCCAGAAATTGCTAAATTACCTGCTTGGATCATTGCTTTGGTAGCCGCAGGAGCTTTGGCAGCCGCTTTGTCTACAGCGGCAGGATTGCTCTTAGTAATCTCTACTGCGGTTGCACACGATCTGATCAAAAAAACTTTTGCTCGTCAAATCTCGGAGAAAAAAGAGCTCCTGTACGCCCGGATTTCAGTTCTGGTTGCGGTAATAATTGCAGGATTGTTTGGAATTTATCCACCTGCATTTGTTGCCCAAGTTGTTGCGTTTGCTTTTGGACTGGCTGCTGCAACCCTCTTTCCTGCAATTCTGATGGGAATTTTTTCCAAGACGATGAACAGAGAAGGGGCTGTTTGCGGAATGTTGGCCGGTTTAATTCTTACTCTAACCTATATTATTTACTTCAAATTTATCCATCCGGAACTAAATATTTCAGAACACTGGTTCTTGGGTATATCACCTGAGGGCATTGGTTTTATTGGTATGATAGTCAATGTTGTCACAAGCTCAATCGTTTCATCAATGACACCAAAGCCACCCGAACATATTGATGCAATGATTGATAATCTCAGGAGGCCTTAGTTGATTGATTTTTTAGTAATGCTTGGTTTTATAATTGCGGTGAATTGGTTTTTCCTGACCCTAGTCTGGTTGATAAGTTTAAAAATTCAAGATGTAGGCATTGTTGACATCTACTGGGGCATTGGGTTTGTTATTATGGCTTGGGCATGTTCCCTGATTAATTTCCAGGTCGATCCGTCAGCAATTTCCGAGAGCCAGTGGCTCATTAATATCATGGTCACCATCTGGGGTCTGCGGCTCTCCTTTCACCTTGCTGTCAGAAATTTAGGTAAAGAAGAGGATTACCGATATGCAGCTATGAGAAAGAAATCAGCGGTTGATTTTAGGATCCAAAGTTATTTTAGAGTCTTTATGTTTCAGGGCTTGTTGCAAATACTGGTTATCACGCCTGTCATAGCAATTCATTATTACCCTTCTGAATTTGGTTTAAGCATATTTCATTACTTAGGCTTAGCTGTCTGGTTGATTGGCTTTATTTATGAAACCGCTGCGGACATACAATTGGTTAATTTTCGCTCAGATCCTAGCAACCACAACAAGGTTTTAAACTCAGGTTTATGGCGTTTTTCAAGGCACCCCAATTATTTCGGTGACGTGTTGCAATGGTTGGCATTTTTCATTTTTTCGCTGCAAACTGGACACTACTGGGGAATCATTAGTCCGGTTTTGATGTTGTTTATTTTTTTGCGATTGACTATCAGACTTTTGGAAAAACCACAAAGTAATAAACGTCCAGAATATGAGGAGTATGTTAAATCGACTAACATTTTTTTTCCCGGCTGGAAAAAAAATTAATAGCCTGCTGCTTGTCCGTCTTTTCTGCTTTCCGAAGCTCCGTAATAGACTCCATTTTTTTTCATGATGGCTTGATAGCCGCCAAAAGAGCCTTTTTCATATTCTAATTGGTGACCCATCTCCATAAGTTCTTTACGGATTTTTTCATCGAAAGTAGATTCCAAACTGACTGTTCCACCGTTCTTCATTTGACTACCAGAAGGCTGGCTGGAGCCAGAGTGAACTATTCTTGGGGCATCCCCAGCTTCTTGCAGATTCATACCAAAGTCTATGATGTTAATTAAAACTTGAGCTTGGACTTGTGGTTGAGTCGCTCCACCCATGACACCAAAACTGATGAAAGGTTCGCCATTTATGGTTACAAAAGCTGGAATAATGGTATGGAATGATCGTTTCCCTCCTGCCACGACGTTCAGGTGATTGGGGTCAAGACTGAATAGCGTTCCTCTGTTTTGGAGCATAAAACCCAAATCTGGAGGGGTCATTCCAGATCCCATTCCAGAGTAATTGCTTTGAATCAATGAGACCATATTTCCATCTTCATCAGCTGTGGTTAGGTAAACAGTATCCCCATGTTGGGGCAGGCCCGATGCATCGACTAGAGCTGCTTTTGTTAAATTGATTTCTTCGCGTCTTTTTGCCGCATAATCCTTCGAGAGTAAAGTTGCAATAGGCAGTTCTGCAAATCGAGGATCGGAGTAAAATTTTGCTCTGTCGGCAAAGGCTAATTTTTTTGCTTCAATAAAGAGATGGATATATTCCGAAGAAAAAAGGCCAAGTTCTGCAAGATTGAAGCTCTCCAAAATATTCAATATTTGCAGAGTAGCTAAGCCTTGAGTATTCGGAGGCAACTCCCAAACATCATAGCCCCGATAATTAGTTGAAATGGGTTCAACCCATTCAGGTCGGTAGTTTGCCAAATCACTGTAACTTAAAAAGCCGCCTTGTTCTTGAATGAAATCGGCTGTAATTTTTGCAATATTCCCAGTATAAAATTGATCCAATCCTTTTTCAGATAATATTTCCAAGGTTCTTCCCAAAGCGGGGTTTTTAAAAATCTCCCCAGTTTTTGGTACATCACCATTTGCCATCCATATCTCTTTAAAATTTGGGTAATCCTGAAAGCGTTGCTTGTTCAATTCAAAATAATAGGCAATTGTTTCAGTTACAGGGAAACCATATTTTGCATATTCAATGGTCGGTCTGAATATTTTTTTTATGGGCAGCTTTCCAAACTTGTTATGCAATTCTGACCAACCAGCCACAGCACCGGGAACAGTAACTGGCAATGGGCCAAACTCAGGGTATTCTGAAAGATTGTTATTTTGGAAGTATTCCAGACTCAGTTTTTTGGGTGCAGGACCGCTGGCATTAAGCCCATAAAGTTTCCTAGTTTTGGCATCCCAGACAATAGCAAAGAGATCACCACCAATACCATTTCCTGTAGGTTCCATCAGTCCCAATGCGGCATTGACAGCAATTGCCGCATCCACTGCCGAACCGCCTTGTTTTAAAATCTCCAAGCCAATCTGAGTTGCCAATGGATGGCTGGATGCCACCATGCCATGGGCTGCTATTACCTCGGAACGACTGGTAAAATTCTCTCCAGTAACACGATCAAATCCATGGGAACTCATACTGATTAATCCTAGAAAAAAAAGAAGCACATAATTGTAGTATTTTTGGAGGATATTATGCATTGTCAGGATTACTCTTGTAAACGCTTAAACCAGTTTGCTTTATCTTTTGGAACGTACTGTTGTAGCTGTTCTATGGCCTCTGCAATTGAGTTAACAAATATCAGCTCGTTGGCGGTTGATCGGGGTAGAAACCCTTCTGCAACTGAGTGTTCAACAAACTGTGATAATAAAGTGTAGTAATCATCCAAGTTCAGAAGGATGATTGGTTTGGATTGGAGTCCAAGTTGATTCCAGGTCAGTGATTCCAAAAACTCTTCCCAGGTGCCAACTCCACCAGGCAAGCAAACAACGGCATCGGATCGTTGTGCCATTTCTTTTTTACGATCGTGCATGGTTTCAACTATCACCAACTCACTAAGTCCCTTATGACCGACCTCAATACCGTTCAGCTGTTCCGTAATTATTCCAGTGATGTGCCCCCCTGCATCAAGTGCAGCATCGGCTAAAATTCCCATCAATCCAACACTGCCTCCACCAAAAACTATTTTGTAGTCGTGATCGATAATTGAAGTGGCAAGATCCTTTGCTGTTTCAGCATAAATTTTTCGGTTGCCAACACTAGCTCCTGCAAATATACAGATTGTTTCCATTAACAAGCTCCTTTGTCCTTTTTACTCATATCAGAAATAGAGGCACTAGATAGATGCCAGCAAGTGAAACTATAACTATGGCAATAATATTAATGGCTATTCCGGCTCTCATCATTTGAGGTACTTTGATTAATTCAGAGCCAAAAACAATTGCATTGGGTGGAGTTGCCACTGGCAACATAAATGCACAACTTGCAGCAATAGCTATTGAAGCTGTTAACAGCAGTGGATTAAATCCAAACTGAGTTGCAATGACTGCAACAATGGGAAGAAATGTTGCAGTGGTGGCTAAATTTGACGTTAACTCAGTTAGAAAAATAATGAGAGTGGTAAATATCACAACCAGGAAGACCATACTTAGTCCTACTGGCATAAGATTCCCAATCCATGCAGCTAATCCTGTATTTTGTGCTGCAGCAGCAAGGGTCAGTCCACCTCCAAACAAAAGTAAAATCCCCCACGGAACCCCTTTTTCAGCATCTTTCCACTGAAGAAGATTGTGCTCTTGGCCACCGCCACTTGGGGTTAGAAATAGGGTTAGACCACAAAGCATGGCTATACCTGGATCCGTCAACCCCTCCATACCAGGAATATTGTTGATGGGGCTTCTAAAAACCCAGAGAAGGGCAGTTATGAGAAAAATGATAAACACTCTTTTTTCCGGAGTTTTGATCTTGCCTATGCTTTCCCTCATTGTCTGAATGGTTTCTTGAGTTTCAGCAGAGGTTTCAAAATTAACAGGAAAACTGATTCTGGTTAATGTGAACCAAGTCAATGGGAGTAATATCAGACTTACCGGCAGCCCGACCTTCATCCAGTCTAAAAATGAAATGGAAACACCATATTGTTCTTCCATAAATCCATTCAGTACCATGTTGGGCGCAGTACCGATCAAAGTCGCAATCCCTCCTATATTTGCTGCGTACGCAATACCCAGTAAAAGAGCAACTTGAAAGTTTATTTTGTCGATCTCACTGAGATCATGCATCGATTCCTTAACCACTGTAATGATAGCTAAACCGATAGGCAGCATCATGATTGTTGTGGAGGTATTCATTATCCACATACTCAGTAAGCAAGAGCTCAACATGAAACCGCCGATAATAGATCTGCCCTTATTACCTGTATATTTCAAAACAGTTAGAGCAATACGTTTATGCAGATTGCATTTCTGGACGGCTATGGATAAGAAAAATCCTCCTAAAAAAAGAAAAACATTTTTGTTTGCATAGGGGGCAGCTGTTGACTCCATTGAAGAGACTCCCAGTAAGGGAAAAAACACCAAGGGTATCAGAGCTGTAATTGCTATAGGAACCGCTTCAGTTGCCCACCAAATTCCCATCCAAACGAAAATTGCAGCAGCTCTGTGCGCCTCAATTGATAAGGTTTCAGGATTGGGTAGAAAGAAAACCACTAAGGCTCCAAGTATGCCCAGAAAAAAGCCTATATTATTGTTTCTACCTTTGATCTTAGGTGACCTCATCTTTTGCGATTCAAATTATTTCTTGTACAAATGTACAAAGTTAAGCTATCGAGATTTAATTTTACTCATTTTTTTTGGTAATACCCCAAGTAAGTCTCCCAAGCTATTCTTTGTAATTTTTCTCTGACTCCTTTCTCTATACCGAATTTGTAGGTATTGCCAACAGGCGATGCTTGAAAAATAGAGGCATAGATTGTGGCAGCGGCTAAATAGGTTCCCTCTCTACTTGGATGCTTGTCATCTGCGTATAAGTCTATTTCGGGGTGTGATTGTATTGATCTTGAGAATGCAAGTCCAGCTGGAATAATTAGAAGCTTGTTCTCATTTCCAGCAACGGTGTATTCCTGTGCAATAGCCTCGATCATTGATGGTTGGCTTTTATAAGCCCAGGTCATCATCAGGACAGGTTCAATGTTGTGATTTCTCAGTGTTAGTGCATGTTGCTTCACGTATTTGTGAAAGTCTGAGGAGAGTTCAGGGTGAATGGGACACTGGCTGCAGTCTTGCATAATTGCAATGTCATAACTGCGGTTTTTGAAAGGCTCAATTTTATTTTGACTGTTAAACTTAAAGGCCCCTGCATTTGGGTTGTTTACATAAGACTCCACATCATGCCAACTCAGTGCTGAGCCGTTAATGTAAAACGTTCTTGCCTTGATGTTTATGGTGTTGTTGTTTATTGAATTATGTATCCCCAATAGAGGTTTATGCATGCTGTTGTTGTAGTACATAAAGCTATTACCAATCAGGAGAAAGGATTTGGGATCGTCCGAGAAGGGCATTCTTACAATTGGCTCCTCATGTGCATAAGCAGCGTTAACGGCGAAAATGGCAAGTAATATTTGCAGAAGTATATTTTTCATATTTTCATAACCACATTATATGCAAAAGAAAAGAGGTAATTTTAAGGGAAAGGTTTTGCTAATTACAGCTGCTTTTTGGTACGGTAGGGTTCATAAGATCTAACTTTGGGGGAAAAGTTATGAAAATTGTTATACCAAATCTGACAATCAAGCTAGCTTCAGTTGCACTTATTTTTACTTATTCATCTATTCATGCACAGGAAGACATAGCAGATTCTGGGCAGGAAGTTGAAGAAATCACCGTAACAGGCAGTCAAATCAAAGGCGCCAAAATTACCGGTTCTTTGCCGGTTTCAATTCTGAATTTTGCAGACATTGATGCACTTGGCGTGGATGGTGGAGACGAACTGCTTGATAACGTGGTTGAAAATGGCATGAACCTGTTTAATGAAACGGAGAATGCCTCCGGTGGAGTGAACTCGGCCAGAGGAGATATGGGTGCCTACAACCTGAGAAACATGGGTACGGGCAACACCCTAACGTTATTAAACGGCAGACGATTGGTTAACTCACCGGGATATCAGACTGAATTAATTGGTGGAGATTACGTACCGGCAATGACAGTGAACTCCAACTTGATTCCTATCTATGGTCTTGAAAGGATGGAAATTCTAAGAGACGGTGCGTCAGCTATTTACGGCGCAGACGCGGTGGCGGGAGTTGTTAACAACGTTATGCAATCAGACTATGAGGGGTTTCTCTTTAGAGTCAAACAAAATTCCTACGATCACTTTGATGCCAACGATACAACCGTTAGCATCAAATTCGGTAAAAACCTCAATGGCGGTAGAACCAATATCAGCGTCTTCGCTGATTACTACGACAGAGAAAGAATCATGGCTGCTGAAGATGCAAGATGGGGTGATTCAGACCACAGGAAATGGACTACTTGCGACTTGCCTGAAGGCGTAGAAGATATGGGCCGTTGTTTAGCTGAAGGCAATCCTTGGGCAGGGAGTACCAGTTTTAGAAACCTCAGCTCCAACTCTTTGTACGGTCAATTTGATATGGTCTCAAGCAGTGAACATGGAAGCAGTCATCCGTACAACCATGTATTTACCGACTCCAATGGTGAATTCGAGGTCTTTCCTCTGGGCGATTCTCGCTGCAGCAATCGCTCAAGCCAGGGTGGTGAAGTATTTGACACCGGTTACGGCACATGTATCGCACAAGACGGCAATGGCATAGTACGCTTTAACCTTTGGGGGGACACGGACTACAGATCAGCACTGGAAAGATACAATGTTTTTGTCTTTATAAACCACGAAATGGATAACGGGAATGAAACATTTACCGAGATCGGACTTTACGGTTCGGATTCAAATTTAACCCGACACCCTTCTTATGCTTTTTCTTCTGCAAAACACAGAGTGGGTCCTGATAATTATTGGCTTAATCAAATGACCCTTGATGATGGCACAGCACTTTTTGCTGGACATGAGTTGTGGATTGACAACTACCGCTACGCAGAACTATACCGTAAGGTAGACGTTAAGAAGACAACCTACAGGATTTTACAAGGAATCAGAGGTTCAAATGAAGACTGGGATTGGGAAGTCGCTTTTTTGAATTCTAGAGCGACTGCTAATGATGTTACTCACAACAGGTTGTCAAACATCCTGATCAAAGAAGCTCTTTGGGATTCTACCCCGGCTGCCTACAATCCTTTCAAAGCTGGAGACCCTGAAGGTCTTGAACGAGCTGTTGTTGATGTATACAGAAAAGGTACCAGCGAACTCACAATGCTTGATTTTAAAACTTCAAACAATGAAATCGCGCAGCTGCCTGCAGGTCCTCTAGGTCTGTTAATAGGTTTTGAGTACAGGTATGAAAAGGTTATGGACGACAGAGACCCTAGACTCGATGGAACCATCGCTTACACGGATTACGAAGGCGATACCTATCCATTAGTATCGGATGTTCTGAACTCGAGCCCGACAGGAGATGTTGGCGGTTCTCACCGTGTAAAATCTTTCTTTACCGAGTTGCAAATTCCCCTAGCGCCAACTGCCAATGCGCAATTGGCTCTGCGGTATGAAGATTCCACAGACGTGGATAGTGCTCTGGTTGGAAAGTTTGCCGTTGGTTGGGATGTAAATGACATATTTAAGCTCAGAGCCTCAATCTCAACTGCATACAGGGCTCCAAATATTATTCAAATCAACGAAAAAATAGTTGTACGAAGTGGAACCAGAAATGACTATAGCCGCTATCGATTGCAGCAAGCGAATGGGATATCTACATCCAGCTCAAATTTGGATTCTCGTTATGGCATGCTGAGACAAGCAACGGGAGCTGAGAATCTTAAGTCTGAAGAATCTGACAATACTTCCATTGGATTTGTTCTTACCCCTGTTGATGGTCTTACGATCACAGCCGATTATTGGACCATTGAAAAAGAGAACACCATTGGCCTGTTTGGCAGAAGTAATCATACCGTCCAAGACATGATGTTGAGATGGGCAAACGGTACAAACAACTGTGGTAGTTTTATGGGCAACCCAGCGGTTGTCAGGGAAGCACCTGACGAAGACGATATTGCTGGTGCTGCTGTAGCCGGCGTGTGTCCGTTTGGTACCATTAAGTACGTTGGCGACAACTACTTAAATCTAGCCACAAGGACCATAGAAGGCTACGACATCGGGGTTTACTATGATGTAGATACTGATTTCGGGGATTTTGCAGTCCGCTATATTGGCAGCTTTATCGATAAGTTCGAACAAGTTCCTGGAGGCGAGTTCGCTGCTTTGGCAGCCGCACAAGCAGCAGGTCAAGTTCCAGCCGATATACCCCTCGATGGGTTTGGTGACTTGCTTGGACAGAATGGCAATTACGATGAGAAGCACAGACTTAGAGTCACATGGAGCAAAGGTTCGTGGGGTGCTTCGCTTACCGGCTTGAGGAAAGGTGATTTTTACCAGAGCAGTCTAACGCGTTCCGATGGCACGCGATTCGTGATTCCTTCGATGACCGTATTTGATGTTACTGTCGATTACAAGTTCAGTATTAAGGGTTCGGGAAATAATGCAAGAGTAAGATTTGCAGTTAAGAATGCCGCTGATGAAAGAGCACCGACTGCCGACAGGTACTACGGTTATTTTGCAGATGCGCATACGGATCTGGGAAGAAACTTCTACGTAGACTTCAGGGTATCTCTGTAAGTAGCTTGGAAAAAACAAAAAAGGGGGCTTAGGCTCCCTTTTTTATGCATCCGATGAACAGAATTTTAGTGACCATTTGTAGAAAAGAGAAAAAGACCGAGTTACACTGCTAACTCGATTTTTTTTTGGTAGGCATCGATGTTCTATAGATTTTTATTTGTTCTTTTTATTTCTTTCAATGCTTGGGCTCAGTACTCTTACATTGACTATGCTTCACCGTATCATCCCACCATCAATCAAAGGGGTATGGTGGTTTCACAAAATATTGATTCTTCAAAAATTGGTATAGAGATCCTGGATATGGGGGGCAATGCAATTGATGCAGCAGTGGCTGTTGGGTTCTCACTGGCAGTAACTCTACCAAGAGCTGGCAATCTCGGCGGTGCTGGATTTATGTTGGTTTACCTTAAAGAGAGAGATGAAATTATTGCTGTGGATTACCTGGGTTCTTCTCCCAGAAACTCCAATATCCAAGATTTATTTGGTGTGAAACTCCCAAGAAACTACGAAAAAGCAGACAGAGACATTGTTCGTTATGGTTACAAGGCTTCTACCGTTCCCGGAACCGTGGCAGGTCTGATTGAAGCACACACAAACTTTGGTCGCTTGCCCTTGAGTTCGGTTCTACAACCCGTCATTGAACAAGCCAGAAATGGGATTAAAGTTTCCTACGATCTATACATGGCCTTGGAAAACTCATCGCAGCTTAAAAAAAATAAAGAATCCAGAAAAATATTTTTTAGCAACGGCTCTGCAGCCAAAGAAAATACAATTCTCAAAAGAGAATACTTAGCCCAAACACTGGAAAAAATAGCGGCGGAAGGCAAAAAAGGTTTTTATGAGGGAGAGGTAGCACAAAAAATCGTTGCAGCCATGCACAACAATGGCGGCTTTGTTTCACTGGCAGATCTGAAAAACTACCGGCCAAGATTCTCAGAGCCGATTAGAACGGCGTATCGAGGAAATCATATTTTTGCACCTCGCCCTCCATCGGGAGGCGCGATAGTGGTTCTGGATGCATTAAATATTCTCGAAAACTTCACCCTGGGCAAGTACAAATCCAACTCATCTGCAACCTACCATCTGTTGGCGGAAGCACTGAGGAGAGGACATATGGATCGCTCGAGATACATCGGTGATCCCGGTTTTTACGATGTTCCTGTTGAGGACATAATCTCGAAAAAGAGAGCTCGGGAACTGGCAAAAACCATCAGTTTTAAGTCGGCCTCTTCAAATAAATCAATGTCTCCTGACGATTTCTTGGAGGAAAGCAAAGACACCACACATTATTCAATTATTGATGAAGACGGAAATGCAGTGTCCAACACTTATACCTTGGGGTATTCCTTTGGATCTGGGGTGACCATTCCCGGCACCGGGGTATTGATGAACAATCACATGAACAATTTTGCTTACCGATACGGGGACAAATCAATACGGGGAAGGACTGCAAGTCCTGCAAATAAATTTGACTCCGGTAAAAGACCGATGAGCACCATGACACCGGTCATGATTTTTAACAAACAAGGAGAGTTGCAATTGATCACAGGATCACCTGGGGGGGCTGCAATTCCTGCAGCTGTGCTTAGAGTCATCACTGGGATCATTGATTTTGATCTGAATATAGGGGAGGCAACCATGCTTCCAAGAATACACAAAGATTGGCCATACGAGGATTTGGATTACGAATCGACTGCCAGCTCAGATGTGATAGCCATTTTGCAAAATCTTGGTCACAAAATGGAGGCTTCTAAAACTATGGGTAGCACCCAAAGCATTCACATCAAGGATGGTTTCAACCACGGATATTCAGATCTGAGAAGACCCAATGCAGGGGTTGCAATCCAGACTCATTGAGTGATTTTGGTAAAATTTCTTGAGACTTTTCTGTAGTATAGTTCAATCGTGAATATCAATATTATTTACTGGTTTGTTTTACTTGCTGCCTTTGTGGGTATTTTCTTTCTGGGTTCAAAAACAGAATTAAAACTCTGGGCGCGAGTAATAACGGCCTTGGTTCTTGGCATCATCCTCGGTTTTATCTTCGGTGACGCAGCCCAAAGCTCAAAATGGATTGGTGACTTGTTCGTCCGACTGATCAGAATGCTGGTTATTCCACTGATTTTTACCTCGTTGGTTGCTGGTGTGGTCTCGATGGGAGATCCAAAGCGATTGGGGTCCATCGGAGTCAAAACCATTGGTTTGTATTTAATTAGCACGATGTTTGCAATAGTAATCGGCTTGGTTCTGGGTTACGTTTTTCAACCAGGACAGGGCATTGACCTTACCGGGGTTGAGCCCATGACGGCTGGAGTTGCATCCACAAGTGTCGCTGACAGATTATTTGGAATCGTTCCCATAAACCCAATATCCTCGTTAGCCAACGGGGAGGTATTGCCGATAATCTTTTTTTCCATTTTGTTGGGTATAGGAATCATCATGGGTGGTGAAAAAACAAAAGCTGTGGGCAATGTTTTTGCTGCAGCTGCTGAAGCCGTACTAAAAATAGCCCACCTTGTTATGCAATTGGCTCCGTACGGTGTTTTATGCTTGATTGCTTGGGTTGCGGGCACCATGGGCATGGGTGCATTGCAGCATTTGTTCATTCTAACCATTATTCTCTATTGTGGGTGTATTCTCCATATGCTCCTTGTGTACGGGGGTGCGTTGAAATTTATTGTCCGATTGCCTTTGATCAGATTTTTTAGGGGTATGCTCGATGCTCAGGCTGTTGCTTACTCAACTTCTTCCAGTTCGGCAACCCTGCCTGTTACCATTCAGTGCGTTCAGAAGAACTTGGGTGTCAGCCAAACCGTAAGTTCATCGGTGCTCCCCTTAGGTGCTACCATCAATATGGATGGAACAGCTTTGTATCTGGGCATCGTTGCATTATTCTCAGCCCAGATTTTTGGTATAGACCTTACTCTTGCGGACTATTTTCTGATTGCACTAACGGTCACACTAACCTCAATTGGAACCGCAGGCATCCCTTCTGCATCCTTGTTTTTGCTGGCAACAGTGTTATCGGTGATCGGCATTACCGACAGCCAAACTGCCTTGATTGTTGGTTTTGTTCTTCCTTTTGACCGGGTGTTGGATATGGCAAGAACAGTTGTCAACATCACCGGCGATGCCACCGTATCTGTGATTGTTGCTAAATCCGAAAATGAATTGGATGAATCGACCTTTCTTGATGATGCAGTAATCTAGACTGTATAATTTTCTCCATGAGAAAAACAAAGATCATCGCAACCCTAGGCCCTTCTACAGACGATCCTCTGGTATTAACCAAACTGTTGGAAGAAGTTGATGTGGTCCGTATCAATCTTGCTCACGGTACTTGGGATAAGCAAGATCCTGAGAGCCATACCGCCAAAATTAAGAGGGTTCAGAAAATTGCAAAAACAATCAAAAAACCTATAGCAATCTTAGCGGATTTGAAGGGAAATAAGATCCGCATTGGGGATTTGATAAAACAAACCATTGATCTGGAAAAAGATTCAATGATCAATGTTCGTTTTACTGAGGAGAAAGTATCTCGGACCATTGATGAAATTGTTGTTAATGCAAACCATGTTTTTGAAAAAATCGAGAACGAAGACATTATTTTGATCGATGACGGTTTAATCAAATTACAAGTCAAAGAGATCAATGATGAAACGCGAACACTTACTTGCACCATCCAAGAAGGAGGGCTTCTTTCCCGAAGAAAAGGCTTTGAAGTGGTGGACAAAGTCATTACAAAATCTGGTTTGGGAGAAGAGGATAAAGAAGATTTAAGAAAGTTAGCCAAATTAAATGTTGACTGGGTTGCTCTGTCTTTTGTTAATCAAGCCAGTGATGTCAATCAAGCCAGAGAAGTTTTATCTAGCATTAATAGTCAAATGAGAGTGATTGCCAAGATCGAAAGACTAGCCGCACTCAAACAATTGTATTGGATCATTAAAGCCAGCGATGGGGTCATGGTTGCAAGAGGCGACTTGGCTTTGGAATCTGGGCCTGGGGAACTAACAGGACTTCAGAAAACAATCATTAACCAAACTGTTACCGGTAAAAAAATAGTTATCACTGCTACTCAGATGATGGAGTCAATGATTAATAGTCCCACTCCAACACGAGCAGAGATGACCGATGTATCCAATGCAGTTTTGGATGGAACCGACGCTGTTATGCTCTCAGCTGAGACGGCTATAGGTAAGTATCCGATAGAAACAGTAAAGGCTATGGCTGAGGTTTGTGAAGGTGCGGAGACGTATCATCAAACGATAGCTAAAAAAGAAAAATTTAAATTCTCCGAATTGCAAAAAATTGACGAAGCCATTGCAATCAGTTCCATGAGTATAGCCAGGAATATGAATATCAAGGCGATTATTGCTTTGACTGAATCGGGTTCTACGGCTCTGATGATGTCAAGGATCCGATCCGACATTCCAATCTATGCTTTTACTCGGAATGAATATACACAAAGAAGGGTAAGTCTGTATCGTGGAGTTATTTCTTATCCTTACAAATTTATAGCAAATACTTTCAGCGAAGTTCTCTCAGAGGTTACAAAAGAGTTACTGCAATCAGAAATGGTGAGAGCTGGTGACTTGGTTCTGATTACATCCGGTTCACCGTTGAAAGTTGAAGGGTTTACCAATTCCCTGCGTATTATTGAGATCAATAATGGATGAACATATAATTTCTGAGGAATATGAATAGATCAAAATTAATACTTGAGGAGGTGAATGGGTTGCAAGCGCTGATGCAGGAATGGCGCCGTGACATTCATCAGCATCCAGAGTTGGCATTCAATGAGAATAGAACCGCTGAACTGGTAACCCAGAATCTGGAATCTTTTGGAATCGAAGTGTTCACGGGTATTGGTAAAACAGGTGTTGTGGGTAAATTAACCCATGGAAATTCGGATCGTGCCGTTGGTTTAAGAGCAGACATGGATGCTTTGCCGATGCAAGAGAACAATAACTTTTCTTACCGTTCAATAAATGAAGGTGTTTTTCATGGATGCGGTCACGATGGCCATACGGCAATGTTGCTGGGTGCTGCAAAATATTTGTCTTCAACCAAAGAATTTGATGGCACGGTGTACTTTATATTTCAACCAGCTGAAGAGGGAGCAGGGGGGGCACCTGAGATGATCAAGGATGGGTTGTTCAACAAATTCAGTATGACCTCCGTCTATGGCATGCACAATATGCCGGGCGTACCTGTCGGACAATTTGGCATCAGGGTTGGTCAAATGTTCGCAGCCTTTGCCCCATTTGATATAGAAATAATAGGAATTGGTGGGCATGGTGCGATGCCACAAAACTGTATCGACCCTATTGTCATTGCTTCTTCCGTGATTCAAGCGCTGCAAACCGTTGTCAGTCGAAACATTGACCCGTTCAAACCCTCAGTGATCAGTGTTACGAAAGTGCACGCAGGTGATGCCTACAATGTTATTCCTGACAAAGTTAAATTGTCTGGTGGAGTCCGGTATTTTGATCAAGAATCCGGTGTAATTATTAAACGAAGGATAAAGGAAGTCGTACAAGGTATTTGTAAAACTTTTGGTGCAAGTTTTACCTTGAACTACGATGAATTGTACCCAGTGCTTAGCAATCATGAGAAGGAAACTGATATCGCTGTTACCGCTGCGTCCGATCTTGTTGGGGTCGAAAAAGTTAATGCAGAGATACCACCAACGGCTGGATCAGAAGATTTTGCTTTTATGCTTCAGGAAAAGCCAGGGGCGTATATTTTGATCGGGAATGGTGATGGTGAAGGAGGTTGCATGATCCATCATTCTAGTTATGATTTTAACGACAGGATTTTACCGCTGGGTGCTGGCTATTGGATTCAGCTGGCTGAGAATATCCTCGCTTAGTCAAAATTATTTAAAGAATCGAATGATTAGGCTGATGAAAACGCTTATAACTACGCAAGTGGTTATTGGCAGGTAGATCGTAAAATTATCTCTTTCAATTCTGAGATCGCCAGGCAGATTACCGATACCAATTTTGACAATCAGGGGATATAACAACCCAATCAGAAGGAATGAAACTCCGAGGATAATGAGTATTTTCTGCATGCACTCTAGAAATTAAAGTTTTTTATGGGTGCCATCACAAAAAGGTTTGTTGTCAGAATGTTTGCAACAGCAAAACCAGACATCACTGGATGTATCGGCAATGTATTTTGTGGGTCTAAAATCAGTATCTTTATGTGAGCCATCGCAAAATGGCTGATTTTCACTGAGTCCACAAGCACACCAAAAGTACTTCTTGCCTTCTTCCACGGTAATTTTTAACGGCCATTTGTGTGCAATGTTTGGGTCAGACATTTTAATTCTCCTTATTTCTTAACTAAAGCCTAATGCAAAAATTTTTCGTACCAGTCTAGGTATCTTCGGAGTACATCTTCGTTATAGCTGGGAGTGGAAAAGGAATGATTTTCATCAGGATAGATGATTAATTGTGTGGGAATATTTAAGTGTTTTAGGGCTTGGTACATTTGCTCAGAGCCTATCAATGGAACGTTGTAATCTTTTTCGCCAACAAGAAACAAGGTTGGAGTTTTAATATTTCCTGCACTAAAAAAAGGATTGGAATTCCGAAGCCAATCCTCGGTATTATCCCAAGGAGTGCCCAATTCAAGAATGTATTCTCTTATATAGTGATCGTCTCCAAAACCACTCAATAAGTTGCTTATGCCCGCACCAGAAGTAGCAGCTTTGAACCTAGAATCTTTTGCAATCACGTAGTTTGTTAACATCCCACCATAACTCCAACCTCCAAGACCCAATCTTTGCGGGTCAACATAGCCTAGTGATATCGCATAATCTGCTAATGCACTGACGTCGTCAGCATCAACATTTCCCCAATCGGCAAAAATCACTTTTTGGAAATCCAAACCTCTACCTGAACTACCTCTTGGATTAATAGCCATGACTATGTAACCGTTGGCTGCAAAGAGTTGCCAGTCAAAACGAAAATGCAAGCCGTATTGTGAAACAGGACCACCATGCATTCTAATTATAAGCGGGTATTTTTTTGAAGGATCAAAATTATGAGGTTTGACCATCATCCCAAATATTTCTTCCCCATCATCGGTTGTAAAAGAAATCGTTTCAGTTTGGGAGATAATTTTTTTCGATAAAAATTCTGCATTCTGATGAGATTTTTGTTGGAGATTCTTCCCATCAACGAAAAATATTTCATCAGGTGAATTTAAATCCGAAAGAATTAATCCAATTTTCCCATTTCTGACTGCATAGTTTTTAGACCAGCCAGAAAGATAATAATCAGGCGGGGTAACTGTATTTATTTTTTGATCTAGGAAGGAATATTTTGCCAGTTGGCTTTTCATATTATCTTCAATTACAAAAAATATTGATGAACCATCTTCAGACCATTGGGGAGAAGATGTATTTCGATCAAGTTGTTTGGTAATTATTGAACTAGTACGAGTATCTAAATCTATAATTGCTAGTTCTTGTATAGCGTACCAAAGGAGTTTTGGATCGCCTCCATAAAGATAAGCAATCTGTTTCCCATCTGGGCTCCATTGAGGGCGTGAACCCTGTGAATCTGCTCCAAGGTGAGTCGTCAATTGAATAGGATTTTCATTTGAATCTAATTTAAGTACATAAATATCCCAATTGTCATGACGGTCAATATCACCGATTTTTGTTACATAGGCAATGCGATTTCCATCGGGTGACCAAGATGGAAATATCTCATTACTGGAACCATCTGTGAGTTGAGTTAATTTTCTCCTGGCTATTTCAATTAAGAATAAATGCTGTCTCGATTCATCTAGGAAGTCATTATTATCTTGTTTGAATTGATACCGATCTATTACATAGGGTTTCTGGGTTTCTCCCTCATCCTGGCGCTCTGGTTCTATATTAATGACCATAACAATTCTACTTCCATCTGGAGACCATTCAAAATCGGTAACACTTGATTCGATCTTTGTCATTTGTCTTTTTGTTGCAGTTTTCGTATTGAAAAACCAGAGTTGTTGGTAGTCTGAGTATTTTCCTCTGCCGGGAGCAAGGTAGGCAACGTAGTTGCTGTCGGGACTAAATTTAGGTGAATATGCAGATCGCACAATCAGTTTATCTCTATCTTTTTTAAAATTGAGCATCCAGATATCGGTAACATACTCATCGTTCTTCTGATCAACGCTCGATACTGTATAGGCAATCAAGTCAGCATCTTTTGAAACGTCAATCGATCCTATATCCTTAATCTGATTGATGTCTTTCAGCTCAAATTTTTCATTCTGACTTTGTAATGCAAAAGACCCATGGGTTAAGAAAAGCGAAAGAAATACTACGGGTAGGTAGAACAATTTATAGTTTCGTTCAAAAATTTCCATAGAGTCCTCTTATTTTGATTTATTGATTGTTTTCAGAATAATGATTTTTTAACGTTCTGACTAGGGATACTGCAAGAACAGGGAGGATAAAGAGCAATGGAAGCGACATCAATAAAATGATATCCATAGCCACCCGGTTGAGGTCAATGATAAACAAAGCAGCAGGGAGTATTGCTAAAATAAAAGCCCAGAATAGTCTCATTTTTCTATCCGGTTCGTTCATTTCACTGGAGGTTCTTTTGACGTGATAGGCTATAACATACGACACCGAATCGTATGATGTGGCTATAAAAATAACAACCATCAAGCAATAAGCAAATAGAAACAAATTTCCGAAAGGCAACGTCAACAACACTTTTGT
>ENA-ORDG01000118-ORDG01000118.1-marine-metagenome-genome-assembly--contig:-NODE-118-length-36339-cov-4.843610_pt1 | contig 36339 bp, 31 predicted proteins | sample MGYA00248629_ERZ508524 | MGnify/ENA primary metagenome ERZ508524 (study PRJEB26194, sample SAMN05421901) | marine metagenome | isolation source: East of Rio de Janeiro, Brazil, South Atlantic Ocean...
AACGATCTGGACACTGTCTCAGCCATGAGCTCGGTGAAATTGTAGTATCGGTGAAGATGCCGATTACCCGCTGTGGGACGAAAAGACCCCGTGAACCTTTACTATAGCTTAGTATTGACTTTGGACAAGTGATGTGTAGGATAGGTGGGAGACGTTGAAGCTGCATCGCCAGGTGTGGTGGAGTCATTGTTGAAATACCACCCTTTACTTGTTTGAAGCCTAACTTCCTTTGGAAGGACAGTGCTTGGTGGGTAGTTTGACTGGGGTGGTCGCCTCCAAAAGAGTAACGGAGGCTTCTAAAGGTCCCCTCAGCACGCTTGGTAACCGTGCGTAGAGTGCAATGGCAAAAGGGGGCTTGACTGAGAGACATACAGGTCGATCAGGTACGAAAGTAGAGCATAGTGATCCGGTGGTTCCGCATGGAAGGGCCATCGCTCAAAGGATAAAAGGTACTCCGGGGATAACAGGCTGATCTCCCCCAAGAGCTCACATCGACGGGGGGGTTTGGCACCTCGATGTCGGCTCGTCACATCCTGGGGCTGGAGAAGGTCCCAAGGGTTGGGCTGTTCGCCCATTAAAGTGGCACGCGAGCTGGGTTCAGAACGTCGTGAGACAGTTCGGTCTCTATCTACAGTGGGCGTAAGAAATTTGAGTGGATCTGACTCTAGTACGAGAGGACCGAGTTGGACAAACCTCTGGTGTACCAGTTGTTCCGCCAGGAGCACTGCTGGGTAGCTACGTTTGGAAGGGATAAGCGCTGAAAGCATATAAGCGCGAAACCCACCACAAGATGAGATTTCTTTAAAGGGTCGTGAGAGACGATCACGTTGATAGGCTATAGGTGTAAAGGCAGTAATGTCATAGCCGAGTAGTACTAATAACCCGTATAGCTTATGCAAGTGCCCTGATTAAGTTCAGGGCACGGAAAATACCTAAACGATATTTATTCTAGCTCTTTTGTAAACTTTATTTTTGTTTTAATATGTTAACTTATTAGTGTTTGACCAAGATCAAACCGACGATTTAAGGTGGTTATAGCAACGAGGCTCACCTCTTCCCATTCCGAACAGAGAAGTTAAGCTCGTTAGCGCAGATGGTACTGCTAACTGTGGGAGAGTATGTCGCCGCCTTCTTTATAAAAGCCCTTTATCTTATGATAAAGGGCTTTTTTTATGACCAAAAATCAAGAAATCACCTCCGCGTTAGGGATAGAGCTTTTCGACTACGCTTAAAACAAGCTAATTGTTTAAGCTCTTTTATTTTTAATCAAAAAAATAAAAAAGCGATAGCGATAGCCAGACCCAAAAGGAACGCCATAGAGATAAAAACAAATTATCTTATAATTTTAGGATTTTCATAAAACAAATATTTAGTTATTCTGAAATAAAATAAGCTTCAAACTATTTTTCTATTTGGCATAAGAATTGAACTTTATAATAAAGAATTTATAAGTTTAGTAAACCAAAGTAGAATCAATTATAATCTACCGAAATTGACGGTTATTACTGTCAAGATGACCAAAAAATATTTATGAGTAAATCTAATTTTTTTAATATAGACAATTTGTCATTGCAAGGAATTAATGAGGATGCAGAATTAATCCCATTAATGACACCTGAAGATGAAGAAGAAATTAATAGAGAAGAATTGCCAGATGTTTTACCGATTTTACCGTTAAAAAATACGGTTCTTTTTCCTGGAGTGGTTATTCCTATTACTGCTGGAAGAGATGCTTCAATTAAGTTAATTAATGAAGCTAATAACGGAGATAAAACTATTGGTGTAGTTGCACAAAAAGATAGTAATGTTGAAAATCCCGAAGCTAAAGATCTTCATCAATTAGGAGTGGTTGCTCGAATTTTGAGAGTCTTAAAAATGCCTGACGGAAATACTACGGTGATCATTCAGGGGAAAAAACGTTTTAAAATTAATGAAGTCGTTGCTAACGAACCATTTTTTAAAGCGACTGTACAATCTGTACCTGAAGTAAAACCCGCGACAGAAAGTGAAGAGTTTTCAGCAATTATCGAATCTATTAAAGATTTATCGTTGCAGATTATAAAGGATAGTCCTACGATTCCTTCAGAAGCTTCTTTTGCTATAAAAAATATTGAAAGTCATTCTTTCTTGATCAATTTTATTTCTTCTAATATGAATTTAACAGTAGAAGAAAAGCAGAGTTTATTAGAAACTAATGACTTAAAAGAACGTGCTTTGGCGACTTTGAAGTTTATGAATATGGAGTTTCAGAAGTTAGAACTTCGAAATAATATTCAGTCGAAGGTGCAAAGTGATATGAGTCAGCAGCAGCGTGAATATTTTCTTCATCAGCAATTAAAAACAATTCAAGAGGAACTTGGTGGTGTTTCTGATGAAGGAGAGATTGAAGAAATGCGCAAACGTGCTAAAAAGAAAAAGTGGGATAAAAAGGTAGCGAAGCATTTTGATAAAGAATTATTCAAAATGCAACGTATGAATCCGCAAGTTGCCGAGTATTCTATTCAGCGTAATTATTTAGATCTATTTTTAGATTTACCTTGGAATGAATTCAGCAAAGATAAATTCGATTTAAAAAGAGCTCAAAAAATATTGGACCGCGATCATTATGGTCTAGAAGAAGTTAAGCGTAGAATTATTGAGTATCTAGCCGTGCTTAAGCTTCGTAACGATATGAAATCTCCAATTTTATGTTTATACGGACCTCCGGGAGTTGGTAAAACTTCTTTAGGTAAATCTATTGCAGAATCTTTAGGTAGAGAATATGTAAGAATTTCTTTAGGTGGTTTACGTGATGAAGCAGAAATTAGAGGTCATCGTAAAACGTATATTGGGGCGATGCCGGGTAGAATTATTCAGAGTTTGAAGAAAGCCGGAACCAGTAATCCTGTTTTTGTTTTAGATGAAATCGATAAGTTAGGAAATAGTCATCAAGGAGATCCTTCCTCAGCTTTATTAGAAGTTTTAGATCCTGAGCAGAATAGCGAATTTCACGATAACTTTTTAGAATTAGGATTCGACCTTTCTAAAGTTATGTTCATTGCTACTTCAAACAGTTTAAATACAATTCAGCCTGCATTGAGAGATCGTATGGAGATCATCAATATGACGGGTTATACGATTGAAGAAAAAGTTGAAATCGCTAAACGCCATTTACTTCCGAAGCAAATAAAAGAGCACGGTATCAAGGCAAAAGATATCAAATTAGGGAAGCCTCAATTTGAGAAAATAATTGAAGGTTATACGAGAGAATCTGGAGTTCGTGGTTTAGAAAAGCAATTGGCGAAAGTAGTTCGTTATGTCGCTAAAAATATTGCGATGGAAGAGGAGTATAACGTAAAAATTTCAACAGAAGATATTTTTAAAATTCTTGGTCCTGCGAGAGAATCTAATAAATATGAAAATAACGATGTAGCCGGAGTAGTTACCGGATTAGCGTGGACAAGTGTTGGTGGTGATATACTGTTTATTGAATCTATTTTATCTAAAGGAAAAGGGAATCTTAGCATTACCGGAAACTTAGGGAAAGTGATGAAAGAATCTGCAACCATTGCGATGGAATACATTAAAGCAAATGCAGAAGAATTTGGTATCAATCCTGAAATCTTAGAGAAATATAATGTACATATTCACGTACCGGAAGGAGCGACACCAAAAGATGGACCAAGTGCGGGAATCACCATGCTTACTTCTTTGGTCTCTTTATTCACTCAGAAAAAAGTGAAAAAGAATTTAGCGATGACTGGAGAGATTACTTTACGTGGTAAAGTTTTACCGGTAGGCGGAATTAAAGAAAAAATTCTTGCAGCTAAGCGTGCTAAGATTAAAGAGATTATTCTTTGTGAAGAGAATAAAAAAGATATTGAAGAAATAAACGAAACTTATTTAAAAGGGCTTACTTTTCATTATGTTAGTGATATGAGTGATGTTTTAAAACATGCCATCACTAACCAGAAGGTGAAAAATTATAAAGAACTTTAAATTCAACTTTAATATATAATAAAAAATCCCCTGCAATTGCAGGGGATTTTTTAGTTTGTAAGACTTTCAAAAAATTCAATTAATTTATCATCGTGATCAAGATTTAACTTTTTCCTGAAGCGATATCTTGCAGTTTCTACACCTCTTACAGAAATACCCAAAAGTGGAGCTATATCTTTATTCGATAAGCCCATTTTGATAAAGGCTGATAGACGTAATTCCTTTTTAGTGAGATTGGGTACAACCTTTCTTAAATTCTTAAAGAAGTCGTGATGAACATTTTCAAAGTTACTATCAAAGACAGCTAAATATTCTTCATCAATTTTATTTTGATGCATTTTTTTAAAGATTTCAAGAATTTTTTGATTAGACTGTTTACTCTTTACAATAGTCTTTAATTCTTTTAGATCTTCTTGAAGAGTAGAAAAGAAATTTTTCTTATTTACCAATAACATTGTGTAATTGGCTAATTCTTTACTTTTTTGTAATATATCTTTTTCTAAGTGTTCTTTATCTTTTTCGATCTTAGCCTTGTCTTTTTGAAGTTTAAGTTGATCAATTTCTAATTGAAGCATTTTATTAGCTCGCTGTTCTTTAAGAATCGATTTTTTATTTTCATAATTAATCTTCCGTTTTACTAAGCGTTGTATTATATAAATTAAACCTATAAATAGTAAGAAATAGATGAAGTATGCCAGTTTTGTTTGATACCATTTAGGCTGAATATAAAATCTAAAAACTGCCGGTGAAGCTTCATTGCCTAAAACATTTTTACTTTTAACTTTAAAAGTATATTCTCCGGGAGTGAGTAAATTATATTCTTTAAATGAAAGTTGTTGCCAATTAGACCAATCATTATCAATACCTATAAGTTGGTAACTATAACTATTATTTAAGCTGTTCGGCATATTTGGTGCAGCAAAAGAAAATCGAAGTGTAGTTAAATTATTAGGCAGATTGATTAGTGAGTCATTTACAATTGGTAGAAATGAAGTTTCTTGTTCTGTAGAAAAGCTAACTTTAGTAATTTCTGTTGAAATGTTTTCCGGTTTTCTTTTCTTATTGAGATTATAGAGATATAATCCTGTATGAGTTCCAATTAACACGCCATTCTCTGATATAGGAATAATAGTTTCCATACCTCGATTAAAAGTGCCTTTAGTTTGCAAAAAAATATCTTTTTCGATGAAAGGATTATTTGAATTCGTTTCAAAATAGCCTAATTCATCATCTTGAACAACCCAAGTTTTATTTAGACTTTGTAGAATTTTTCGCGGATTCCTCTTAGTGTCTATGATCTTGTTTAATTTTTCAAAAGGTTCAAATTTTTTATTTTTTTCATTAAAGTAAAAAGCACCTTTATTGGTTGAAAAAACTATTTCATCTTCCCAATTAAAAACATTTACATTAAAAGGAGAGGGCAACCCATTTTTATCGGTATAATGATCTATGGCTATCGTTCTATCTAAGTTTTCACTAAGTGTAATTTTGTAAACACCTTTATAACCGTGACAAACCCAATACGTGTAAGGTTCTTTACTGGCTAAAATATCTCTAGAAGATTCGTCGAAACCTTCAACTTTATTTCTAATTTTCCAATTGTTATTAATTAGTTGGAGAATATATATACCATTATATGAACAAACTAAATAGGCATTTTCACTTTTATTAAAAGGAATAGTTTTCCAAATTCCATTAATATTTCCAATTTTATCAACTTTTAAATTTTTAGAAATTTTATAAAGTCCTTTATCGTGATTGATAAATAATTCATCTTTTATGATAGAAAAACTCCACGCTTGACCTTGAAGGCTGTTTATTTTTTTAAAACTATTAGAATTTATAGTGTTATTGTTTAGTGATGAATAATAAACACCTTTATTGGTAGCCAAAAACAAATTATTCTCAAAAACTTGTGCATCATAAACAGAAGCTAGATTAAATAGATTAGTTCTCGGGCTATTATAATTTAAAAACTCTAGACCGTTATCAAGTAGTGCCCAGACATTTTCTTTTTGGGTTTGAAATAAATTTAAAACCGTTTGACCATTTAGGTTCTCTATATTGTTTACTTGAAATTTATTTTCATTTTTTTGAAGAACAATAATGCCTTGGCTTAATGTTCCTAATAGTATTTGATTTTTGTAAGCTATTGCAGAAATAACTTGATCGTTTGCATCTTTAAATAATGACTGAATTTGCTGAATACCTTCTTTTTGTTTGCGAAATACATTTCCGGTATTCGTTATCAGTTCTAAATTTTTAGTGATATAGACAACAGTTTCATAATTTAGAGTAGAAGCATCTAAAAATTTTTTGATTTGATTGGTAGCAAGGTCAACCTCATAAATACCTTCATTTGCATCTTGTACAAAATATCGATCGTTCACATGAAAGCTCTCTATAAAAGAATTTCTAGAAGGTATTTGGGTAACAGTACCATTTTTTAATAGGAATAATTTTTTAAAACTTCTAAAAATAATATTATCATTAATAGCACTAATCTGCCAAATATTCTCAAACGAAACATTATTTAACTGAAGTGTATCTTTAAGCGACTTAAAAGTGTATTCGCCAAATTGGTTTTTGCTAATCGTTCCCAATTCATTATATCCGCCAGCATAAATAACACCGTTGCTATCTTTTGCTAAGCTTCTAACAGATGAAGAATTTGGTAGTTTAATTTTATTCCAACTGCTACCATTGTAAATTAAGATACCGTCATTATTTCCAAAATACATTACACCTTTATCATCTTCAGTAACACTCCAAAATTGAGCATCTGCATCAAAATCTTGCTGTGTAAAATGAACGATACTTGGGTTTTTAGACTGTAGAGATAAATCTTGAAATAAGTCAAAATTTTGTGCTTTTATTGAAAAATGAAATAGGAAAATGATGAAAATTATCATCCAATTCATTAATAGAATCACATTTTTTTGCTTAAAAAAATAATTAATGCTTGATGTCATCTGTTAATTATGAGAATAATTTATGCTTTAATTGTAGTTTAATCGGTTCTTGAAACTAAAAATCCCTTCAAATCTATAATTTTTAAATTTATAATCACCTAAAAAATAATTATTTATAAGTATTGAAGTAGCAATGACGTACTGTTAATTTATAGTGAAGTAATTGAAGTGTAATAAAAAACCGATATCTAATCTTTTCAATTTCTAATTTTCTAAAAATTTTTAACACTAAACGAAATCGTTGTAGACTACTTGCAAAATACAAAGCTTTGTAATTAGAATTCTAAATTTTGTAAAGTTACGATAACGATTGAAATGATTATTTAAATTTTAAAATATGGGATTAAAAAACTATTTGATTTATTGTTTTTCCTTTATAGGTTTTATGGCTTGGTCACAAACAGAAAGAAATGGTCAAGTTCTAGAAGCAGTTACAGATATGCCAATTCCTGGGGTGAATGTAATTATTAAAGGAACAAATAATGGAGTAGTAACCGATTTTGACGGTAATTATTCAATTATGGCTACTTCACAGGATACGCTAGTCTTTTCTTATGTAGGTTTTCAGAGCAAAGAAATTGTCGTAGGTAATAAAGTGACTATGAATGTTTCTTTAGAAGAAAATACAGAAGCATTATCAGAAGTTGTTGTGGTAGGTTATGGTTCTCAAAAAAGAGAAGATATAACCGGTGCAGTTGGAGTAATAGATGCAGAAGAAACTTTTAAAGAAAGACCTAATAATGATTTAGGTTCTCTTATTCAAGGTCAAGCAGCCGGAGTTCAAGTACTTAAAAGTTCTGGGAAACCTTCTGCAGGATTTAATATTCGAGTAAGAGGTACAAGCTCTATAAGTGCAGGAAGTGATCCTTTATATGTTATCGATGGAGTTCCTACTACAGATACTCGTTCTTTAAATCCATCAGATATAGAAAGTATTTCGATCTTAAAAGATGCTTCTTCGGCAGCTATTTATGGAGCCCAAGGTGCAAACGGTGTAGTTTTAATCACTACCAAGCAAGGAAAATCTGAGAAAGCTCAATTTCAATTTGATTCTTATGTTGGGGTAGCACAAGTTTGGAAAACTTTAGAAGTATTAAATGCAGAGCAATACCGAGATTTAATGACTGAGTTAGGCTATAATACGCAGTGGAATCAGTATAATGAAAATACAGATTGGCAAAATAAAGTATTTAGAGATGCTTTGTCTCATAACTATCAACTTTCTGTATCTGGTAAAAATAATGGAACTCAATATTATATCTCTGGAGGTTATTTAAATCAAGAAGGAGCTGTAAGAAGTGCAGAAATGGAGCGATTCAGCTTTAAAACTAATCTATCTAAAGAAGTTAACGATTGGTTGAAAATTGGTACCAATGTAAATTATACGCATTATTCAGATGTAGATGTTACCGATAACGCTGCCGTTAATCAAGGTGGAGTTTTACTAGGTGTTTTAGCAACTCCTCCAAATATTGGTGTATATAATGAAGACGGGACATTTACCAGTAATCCATTCCAAGACTGGGAAAACCCGATCTCAAGCACAGATGGTGCAGACAGAGGTTATAAAAATCAACGTTTACTTGGTAATATTTATACTGAAGTAGATTTTCTTAAAAACTTTACCTTCAAAACTAATTTCGGTATAGATTTTAATGCAGACCGTTATGATTATTTTTTAGATCCTTTTAGAACAAGTTATGGTAGAGCTCTAAACGGTTCTAGCCAATATAACACCAACATAAATAATTACTTTATTTGGGATAATACCTTAAGCTATAAAAATAAGTTTGGAGATCACAAGATTGAAGGATTAGTAGGTAGCGTCTATCAAAAAAACAGATGGGAATACAGTAATATTGAAAGAAGAAACTTTGCAAGTGCAGAGATCACTACACCGGGAGCAGGTTCAGAAATTGTTGGTGCAAGTGCCGGAAAGAGTGAAAAAGCGAATGCTTCTTTTATTTCAAGAATAAATTACGATTATAAAAACCGTTACTTATTAACTGCTAACTTTAGAGCAGATGGCTCAAGCAATTTTGGTCCAAATAACCGTTGGGGATATTTTCCTTCATTTTCTGTAGGTTGGAGAATTTCAAGAGAATCTTTTTTAGAAAATATAGATGAATTATCTGAACTAAAACTTAGAGCAGGTTATGGTATTGTAGGTAACGATAATGTTGGTTCTTATGCGTATTTAGCTCGTGTAGGTAGCGGCGGTAATTATCCTATTGGAGGGCAAACTATGCCGGGAACTTATCCTGCTACTATTGCCAATGAAGATTTAAAATGGGAAGAGTCTGAGCAAACTAACTTAGGGATAGACTTAGGCTTATACGATGGTAAAATCACATTTTCTGTAGATGCTTACATTAAGAAAAATTACGATTTATTGCTCAATGTGCCTATGCCTACTGGAACAGGATTTAGTTCAGCAATTCAAAACGTTGGTGAAATTGAAAACAGAGGTCTTGAATTTCAATTAAATACCATTAATTACAGTAACGAAAACTTTACTTGGAGAACATCAGCTAATTTATCTTTTAATAGAAATGAAGCTAAAGATATCGTTGGGCAAGTAATTACTCGAGGACCTGTAGCAAGTAGAGGTAATGTGAGTTTAATAAGAGAAGGTGAGCCTTTAGGTACATTTTACGGTTATGAATGGGGTGGTGTAGATCCTGCAACAGGTAATGTTTACTATATTAATCAAGAAGGAGAAAGTACATTTACTCCAACAGCCGATGATCGTAAAATTATAGGAGATCCTAATCCAGATTTTATTTACAGCTTAGGAAATACATTTACTTACAAAGAATTTGGCTTAGATATTTTCTTACAAGGTTCTCAAGGAAATGACATTTTTAATGCTACAAAACTCCAGATGGAATCGATGATAGATTCTAAAAACCAACTAGCTTCAGTACTTAATAGATGGAGACAACCTGGCGATATTACCGATATACCACGAGTAAATACTGAAGGAAGCACAGATAACTCAAGATTATCAAACCGTTATGTAGAAGATGGTTCTTACTTAAGGTTTAAAGCCGTAACCTTTAGTTACAATTTCAAACAAAATGCTTTAGATAAACTACACTTAAACGCATTAAAATTTTATGTGACCGGTGAAAATTTAATCACTCTTACAGATTATTCTGGTTTCGATCCTCAGGTGAATGCTTTTGGGGGTGATAATGCAGTACAAGGAGTAGATTTTGGTACGTATCCGCAAACTAGAAATGTAATTTTTGGAATGAATGTTAGATTTTAAAAAGAATGATATAATGAAAAATTTAAAAAAATATATAGTTTATTCAATGCTAATTGGTTCGCTAGCTTCTTGTGATGATGAGTTAGATTTAAAACCAATTTCAGAAGAAACAGCCGCTTCAGCTTATGCTACCGGTCCGCAAATACAGGCTGCATTAACCGGAGTTTACGAATCTTTTCAATCTTCAGATTATTATATCTGGGATCGGGTGATTTATCAAGATGTTCGCTCAGATAATTATTATGCCGGAGGCGACAATCCAGAAATATTTCAGTTTGATCGTGTAGAAGTTACTCCTACAAACTCTAGAGTTTATGGAATGTGGGGAAACGTTTACAACGCAATATCTAAAGCGAATGTAGTTTTAGAAAACGCCCCTTTAGTGGAAGAAAGAATAACTGAAGAAGAACGTGAGCACATCATGGGTCAAGCTTATTTTTTAAGAGCTTACCATTATTTTACGTTGGTTAAAAATTTTGGTGGAGTGCCTTTATATCTTGAATTTATTAATTCTCCAGACCCGAGTGTAACCAGATTACCTAGAGCAAGCCAAGATGAAGTATATGCTCAAATTTTAGCAGATTTAGAAGAAGCTGTCATTAGATTACCAGACGATTACGGTGACGATGCAAGTGAAAATAAAGCAAGAGCCACCAAAGGTGCTGCTAATGCTCTTTTAGCAAAAGTTTATGCGCAAATGCCAACTCCAGATTACGCAGAAGTAGTTGCTCATGCAGATGCAGTAATCAATAGTTCTGCAGGTTATAGCTTACTTTCTAATTATGCTGAATTGTTTAGCGGAAATAATTACAATAATTCAGAATCTATTTTAGAAATTCAATTTTTAGGAGGAGATGAAGGTAACTGGGCGCCGCAAATGCATTTACCACCATCGATAAGCGAAGATAGTTGGAGAAAATTTGTAACTCCATCGGTAGATCTAGTAGATGCTTTTGATGCTGAAGGTGATCAAATTAGAAAAAATGCTACTATTCTTTTTGAAAATGTTACCTGGATAGATGAATACTGGGGAAATTCACCTAATAGCAGCGTGCCTTTTGCTTACAAATGGAAAAACGCAAGTGCTTGGGCAAGTGCAGATAACGAATACTTACTTCGTTTAGCAGATATAATGCTATTGAAAGCGGAAGCCTTAAATGAGTTAGGACAAACAGCGCAAGCCGAGCAAATTGTAAATACGATTAGAGACCGAGCAGAATTAGATCCTTTAACTCAAGAGCAAACTTCTTCTCAAAGTGCAATGAGAGATGCGATCTTAAAAGAACGTCGATTAGAGTTAGCTCAAGAAGCAAAACGTTGGGACGATTTAATTCGATATGACAGAGCTATTGAAGTAATGAATAATGTTGATGATGTAGATTTAAGTACAGGTCAATCTGTGAATTACAATGTAACTGAAAAAGATTTGCTTTTACCTATTCCACAAGATGAAATAGATAGAAACCCCAATTTAGAACAAAACCCAGGATACTAAAATGATGAAGAAATTTTTTATACTTATAGCAATAGCAACAACCATAGTTGCTTGTTCAGATGAAGATATTAAACGTTATCCGCCTCCTTCAACAGGAGGAAGCGGTAGTGAAGTTGGTACAGCAAAAATTTGGGTGACGAGTGGTGACGAAAGTAGATTACTTTCTGCTCAAGATAACCTAAGTATTATTGATAATAATGAAACTTCTTATCCTTCAATTACAATCAATGAAGATGAGCAAATGCAAGAAATCGAAGGTTTTGGAGCAGCTTTAACAGGTTCTTCGGCTTATTTGATTAACAATTTAAGTACTTCTCAGAAAAACAGTTTATTATCTAATTTGTTTGATCCTGAAAATGGAGCGGGAATGAGTTACTTAAGATTAACCATTGGCGCTTCAGATTTTTCATTGGAAGATTTCACTTACAACGATATGCCACAAGGGCAAGAAGATCCCAATTTAGATAATTTTTCGATTGCTTCAGATGAAGTTCATATTATACCCGTAGCTAATGATATTTTAGCAATTAACCCAGAAGTCAAGTTTATGGGAAGTCCTTGGAGTGCTCCGGCTTGGATGAAAGATAACGAAAGTTTATACGGCGGAAAGTTAGAAGAACAATGGTATTCTACTTACGCTAACTATTTTGTAAAATATATTCAGGCTTTTGAAAATCACGGAATTTCCATAGATGCTATTACTCCGCAAAATGAACCTTTACATACAGCAGGTTACCCAACAATGCGTATGGAAGCTCAAGAGCAAGCAAACTTCATCAAAAATGCTTTAGGACCTGCTTTTGCTGAAGAAAATATTTCAACAAAAATCATTGCATACGATCACAATTTTGATGAAGCAAATTATCCCATGACGGTGCTAGATGATGCAGATGTTAATCCTTACGTTTCAGGAAGTGCATTTCACGCTTATGCCGGTGAGGTAAGTGCAATGTCACAAGTTCATAATGCTTACCCAAATAAAGGTCTCTATTTTACAGAAATTTCAGGAGGAGAGTGGAGTACAGATTTCTCAAGTAATTTAAGATGGTATATTCAGAATATATTAATGGGATCTACTAAAAATTGGTCTAAGAATGCTTTGTTTTGGAATTTAGCTCTCAATGAAAATCACGGGCCAACCAATAACGGTTGTCAAGATTGTAGAGGAGTGGTTACGATAAATTCTTCCGGAGAAATAGAAATGAACGAAGAATACTATGCAATTGCACACTTTTCAAAATTTGTGAGACCGGGTGCACATCGAATTGGTTCTTCAGACTTTGAGAATAATTCAGGCTTAACAGGCGTGGCTTTTCAAAATCCAGACGGCAGTAAAGTATTAATTGTACTTAATGAAACCCCAACTTCCAAAACGTTTTCTGCAATTATGGGAGAAAATAGATTTGATTATGCACTTGCTCCAGAAAGTGTGGCCACAATTATTTGGGAATAAAATTTAAAAATTTAGAAAGATGAAAAAATATTATATATACCTAGTCATTTGTCTGTCGATGTTTGGTTTTATTAGCTGTGAAAACGACGACAACTTAGATCCTGTAGGAAACTGGGAGTTATCTACTCCCGAGTTGATTTCGCCGGAAGATGAAGAAGAGCTTTTACTTCAAGAAGATCGTGCTAACGAAACTTTTTATTTTCAATGGGAAGAAGCGGTTTCAACGGCAGGTTTCCAAGTTCGTTATGAGCTTCAAATAGATACTTTGGGAAGTACCGATCACGAATCTCCTATTATAAGTATTACCTCAGACAATAACGGAAAATCAACTTCAGCAAGTATCCAAGCTTCAGCTTTAGATTTGGCTTTGTCCTATGCTGGTTATTCTGCCAATGCAACTTCAGAAGTAGAATGGACGGTAGTCGCAATTTGTCAGGATACAAAAACTTACGCGACAAGATCAATTAATATAACTCGATTTGAGAATGAATATGTTCCCAATCAATTGTTTATAGCAGGAAGTGCTACCGAAGTAGGATCTAATATTTCAGCAGCAATCCCTATGCGCCATTTAGAAAATTCTTCAGGTGAATCTACTTTTATTTTTGAAGCTTATACTTCGTTAGATGCAGGAGGTTCTTTCAAATTATATAGCAACCAAGAATTACCGGCTCATCAATATGGTGGCGGCGAAGGAACTATCGAAAAAAATGGAACTCCCATTACAGTTGAAGAAAGTGGGCAATATCGTATTACCGTAAATTTAAACGATCATACTTATTCACTCTGGAAAATTGAACATTGGAGTATTGTAGGAAGTGTTATTCCAAATGCTTGGGACGGAGATGAACCTTTAGAATATATTGGTGGTGGAGTTTGGGAAACCACTATGTTTTTAACCATTCCTAACGGAGAAACAGCTGGCGGTTTTGTATTTAGAGCTAACCAAGATTGGGGCTATTTGCTAAAAAGAATTCAAGGGACTTCAAACGAAGTTTATATGGAATCTCAAGCCGGTGATGCAGGTATAAATATTGAAGATATCCCATTAAATAATTCAGGTGAATTTACCGTAACCTTAGATTTATCGGGAGATACTTACACCTATAATTTAGAGAGTAATTTAAGCGCTCCCTCAGAAACACCTTCAAGTTTATTCTTATTAGAAAACGGAACTTCTATTGCTGAATTTTCGTTAGATCAAGATACATTCACCTCAGAATATTTACCATTACAAGCTGGTTTAAGTTACAGTTTAAATAGTGCTCAAGATGGTTCTGGTACTTCTTATTTTACTTCAAGTATTATTGGTGCAACAGATACTCCTAATGGCGACAGTGTAGCTGCCGGAATTTCTTTTGTAGAAGGTGAAGGAGAGTTTAATGTAGATCATGATCAAGCTTATAAACTTAGCTTTAATTTTGCTAGCGGTAGTGGTAGCTGGCAATATTACAATATCAAATTATTCCATTGGGATCCTAATGATTGGGATGGGCGTAACGAATTTGCGATGACCTACGTTCACCCGATGCAATTCACCACAACTCAAAATTTAGAAGCTGGTTATAACCTAAAATTCAATTCACCTTGGGATGTACAATTTGGGACACCGGAAGGTGGTGATAATTCTGTGATGAGCGGAAGCTTAGTAAACGGAGGTGGAGATTTAAATCCAATCACACAATCCGGAAGTTATCAAGCCACTTTAAATTTTGATTCAACTTATTCTAACGCAACTTTTGAAATTACTGCTGAATAAAAATAAATTTCACTAAACCTTTCTAAGCAGATGATCTTAGCCAATCATCTGCTTAGGTATTTTAAATAAATATGAAAAAATTACTTCATAAATGCATCGGGATATCTTTAAGTATTGCAATGTTATCGACGTTTAGTTCTTGCATCGGCGATTCTAAAGCAAATTCTTCCGAAGAAAAAAATAAAAGCTTAGGCAATGTTTATATTACCACTTTCGATCAAGAAAAACTTTTAGCTGAAAGTGAGATCACAAATTCTGAAACTCAGAATGCTGAACAATTATCGGTTATTAAAATAAATGCTGAAAAAACCTACCAAACGATGGATGGTTTTGGTTATACTTTAACCGGTGGTAGCGCAATGCATATTCACCAAATGTCAGATAAAGCTCGTCAAGATTTATTACAAGAACTCTTTGCACGAGAAACCAATAGCATTGGTGTAAGTTATTTAAGAATAAGTATTGGCGCTTCAGATCTAGATGCACAACCATTTTCTTATAATGATTTAGCGGAAGGCGAAACCGATAAAAATTTAGAGCATTTCTCACTGGCAAACGATACGCTTCATTTAATTCCGGTGCTAAAAGAGATCATTAAGATTCAGCCTGATATTAAAATTTTAGGTTCTCCGTGGTCTCCACCAAAATGGATGAAAACCAATAACGACACCCGCGGCGGAAGTTTAAAAGAAGAATTTTACGATAGTTATGCCAATTACTTCGTAAAATATATTGAAACGATGAAGACTGAAGGAATTACGATCGATGCCGTTACTGTACAAAATGAACCTTTACATCCCGGCAACAATCCAAGTTTATTAATGGAAGCCGAACAGCAAAAGGAATTTGTAAAAAATCATTTAGGACCAATTTTCGAAGAAAATAATATTGAAACCAAGATCATTGTGTACGATCACAATGCCGATCGTCCCGATTATCCCATCACGATCTTAAACGATTCTGTAGCGGCAAAATATATAGATGGTTCTGCATTTCATTTATACGGTGGTGAGGTTGATGCGATTTCGAAAGTACACGAAGCGCATCCCGATAAAAACCTATATTTTACAGAACAATGGGTAGGAGCTCCTGGCGATTTTGCTAAAGAAATGAATTGGCATACCGAAAATCTAATAATCGGTGCGACTAGAAATTGGTGTAAAACTGTTTTAGAGTGGAATGTTGCTGCAGACGAAAATCAACAACCGCATACCGACCGTGGTGGTTGTGATCGTTGCTTGGGCGCAATAACTATTAAAGGAGATGAGGTTACCAGAGAACCTGCGTATTATATTATTGCGCAAGCTTCAAAATTTGTAACGCCTGGTTCTGTTAGAATCGAATCTAATTTACTGGAAGAATTACCTAATGTTGCTTTTAAAACTCCTGAAGGTAAAATTGTAGTGATCGTTCAGAATAAAAATAAAAAAGCGCAATCATTTCAACTTCAATTAGAAAATGAAACGCTTGAAGTGAAATTACCGGCAGAATCAGTTGGTACGTTTGTTATTTAAAAATCCCCAAAAACTATAAACTTTATGAAATTATATTCACTATTTCTAGGAGTGTTTTTGCTCTTCGGAAATTTTGCTCAGGCGCAATTAAACAGTACAGCCCACGATCAAGAGATCGAGTCGTTAATCAATAAAATGACGATTGAAGAAAAAGTCGGGCAAATGACGCAGATCACGCTCGATGTGATCACCAAAGGAGACGATATTTATTCCAGTTACGAACCTTTTGAGTTAGATCAAGATTCGTTAAACAAAGCTTTGATAGATCATCATATTGGTTCGGTGTTGAATACGGCGAACAACCGTGCATTAACGCCACAAAAATGGTATTCTTTAATTAGTCAAATTCAAGAAACTGCATTAAAAGATCGATTAGAGATCCCGGTAATTTACGGAGTAGATATGATTCACGGCGCGACGTATACGGTGGGAGCTACAATGTTTCCGCAGCAAATTGGTCAGGCAGCAACCAGAAATCGTGACTTAGTAAAAAGAGGGGCTGAAATCACAGCTTACGAAACGAGAGCGAGCAGTATTTCTTGGAACTTCTCTCCGGTATTAGACTTAGGAATGGATCCTCGATTTCCTAGAATTTGGGAATCTTTTGGTGAAGATCCTTATTTAATTTCAGAATTAGGCGTAGAAATGATCGATGGTTATGAAGGTGAAAACAATGACCTTTCGAATCCGGAACACGTTGCGAGTTCTTTAAAGCACTTTTTAGGTTATCATGCGGCTACTTCAGGGAAAGATAGAACACCTTCTTATATTCCTACTTCAGCATTACGCGAATATCATTTGCCATCCTTTAAAGCTGCTGTCGAAGCCGGAGCGCATACGATTATGATCAATAGCGGAATCATTAATGGAATTCCTGTCCACGCTAATAAAAATTTATTGACGGGCTTACTTAAAGAAGAATTAAACTTTAAAGGTTTAGTCGTGACCGATTGGGCAGATATAGAAAATCTTCACCGTCGCGATCGCGTAGCTAAAGACGATAAAGAAGCAGTGATGATGGCCATTAATGCCGGTATCGATATGTCGATGGTTCCTTATAAATACGAAGTTTTTTACAATAGTTTGGTAGAATTGGTAAAAGAAGGAAAGGTAAAAGAAGAACGAATCGATGATGCGGTAAGAAGAATTTTACGGGTGAAATTTGCGTTGAATTTATTTGAACATCCTACGACCAATCCAAAAGATTATCCTGATTTTGGAAGTAAAGATTTTGAAAATGCAGCTTACGAGACCGCAGCAGAATCGATTACTTTACTAAAAAATGAAGAAAATATACTTCCGCTTAAAAAGAATGCGAAGATTTTAGTCACCGGTCCTAACGCTAATAATATGCGAACTTTAAATGGTGCGTGGACGTATTCTTGGCAAGGTGAAAAAACTCCAGAATACGCACAAGATTATAACACGATTCTGGAAGCACTTCAGCAAAAAGGAAAGAAAAAGAACGTGACTTACGTTCCCGGAGTGAGCTATAAAATGGATGGGAAATATTATGAGCAAGCTCCGGATCAGCTAGAAAAAGCAGTTTCAGAAGCTAAAAAAGCAGATGTGGTGATTTTATGTTTAGGCGAAAATACCTATACCGAAAAACCGGGAGATTTAAACGATTTGTATTTAAATGAACATCAGGTTGAATTAGCTCAAAAAGTTGCTGCCACGGGAACTCCGGTAATTTTAGTTTTAAATGAAGGTCGACCAAGAATTATTAGTAAGATCGAACCAAAAATGAAAGCGGTTGTACAGACTTACTTACCAGGAAATTTTGGAGGTGATGCCTTGGCAGATATCTTATTTGGAGAAGTAAATCCTTCTGGGAAGTTACCTTACACATATCCAAGATATCCAAATGCGACGATCGGTTACATTCATAAACCTTCTGAAGAGCAAAAGAAAGCAGAAGGCGTTTATAATTATGAAGCCGATTACAATCCGCAATACCGATTTGGCGATGGTTTAAGTTATACCACTTTTAAGTATTCAGAGTTGAAAATGAATACAACTGAAATTGGAGCAGGAGAGAAGCTACAAGTTTCAGTAAAAGTAACGAATACCGGAGATAGAAAAGGGAAAGAGGTTGTTGAATTGTATACTTCAGATTTATATGCCAGTAAAATTACTCCGGATGTAAAGCGACTTAGAAGATTTACGAAGATCGAATTAGAGCCTGGCGCTTCTAAAACGGTTAACTTTACAATTTCAACAGACGATCTAAAATATGCCGATCAAAATGGTGAAAGTATTCTTGAAGCTGGTGAGTTTAAAATAATGATCAAAGATCTAGAAGAAAGTTTTTTTGTAAAAGAAGACTAGTTTTCAACTTGTGTTTAAAAGAAAATCCCCTGCAATTGCAGGGGATTTTTGTTATAAGTATTTAAAGAAGAACTATTCGTCTTTGTATTCGATTTTTTTCTTCTCGATATTTCCGTTTTCGTCTTTTTTGATCTTTACTTCTTTTTCGCTGTCTTCGATCTCGATTTTTTGTCCGTCGCTGCTTGTTTCAATTTTAGCATCTTGTTCAACTTCTACACCTTCAACTTCCTTGGTTTCTTTTTCTTCTGTATCACGACAAGAAACTAGTGCTAAGCTAAATGTAAAAGCAAGCATTATAAATTTAAATTTTTTCATTTTAAAATCTATTTTGGTTAAGACAATAAAAGTAATCAATTATATCTTAAAGATTTGCTAATCTTCTTCGTGATCAATATTACCGCCCGAAATACTTTCGTTGGTAGAAACTTTTTCAGGATTCCCATAGTAATCAATATTTCCGCCAGATGATGCACTTGCTTTTAAAGAACCTTCATTGTAAATATCGATATTACCGCCAGAACTTGCTGCTACTACACATTCTTTAGTTTTTAAATCTTTGCCATCGATTCTAGAACCGCTGCTAGATTCTCCATCAAAATAAATTGAAGTTCCTTCTAATTCTACTCTGGCTCCGCTGGAAACATCGACAATTGTTTTCTTCACTTTTAATTCTAACTCGATTGAAGAGCCACTACTGGCATCGATCGTAATTTCTTCTTGTTCAAAAATATCATCAGAATCTATAGAAGAACCACTGCTAGATTTTATGGTGCTTAAATTCTCTGTGTAATAAAGCGTTAATTCTCGCGTACCCGATTGAATATTATTTTTACTACCTAAGGTAAGACGCTCGTTATTGATGTAATAATCTAATTGTTCAATTAAATTTTCGTTAGCCTTTACGACTATTTTATTTTCATCACTTTTTATAAGGTTAACCTTCCAGCCACTTTCTGTTTTAATTTCAGAAAAGCTCTCGTCTAATGTAATTTCTTTGGTAATTACTTCGCCTTTGCCTCTAATACCAGAAATATCGAATTTACAAGCTACTACTAACGTGGTGACCATCGTTAGTAGTAATAATTTGGTGATTTTAGTTTTCATGATTTTTATTTTTTTTTAGCTGAATTATTTTGTAGTTGTTGAATCAACTTCCGGTTGATTTATTTCTTGCTGATTGGTCGCAGTATTCTCTTCTTCTTGATACCATTCATCATCGGTTTCATAAGAAGTAGGCTGTTCATCATCTTTATAATAATCGCCAGCTTTCTCTTCAAAGAAATGATCGTCGTCATCTTTCTCTTCTACTGGACAAGTTTTACAAATCGTTTCTTTATGTCCAATGGTTAAAAAGTGACCTTCTTGACCTTGTAAAAGAATATCGCCATTGTAACTATAATTTAAATGATACGAAGCTGTATTTTCTTCCGCTAAAAGTGTGGTGCCTTCAGGTAAATAAAGTACGATCATTATTTCTTGATCGCTAAACATGGTTTCTGCAGGTGTAGTAAAAAATCCATCTAACGTAAGGGTGTTGTTACTAAAGTTAGTTGAATAGTTGATGGCTGCAGCACGTTCTTTAGCTACTTGATAACTTTTACCTTCTGCACCTTTGGTAATTTCTAATTTGGCAACGGTATCTCTAGTAGATTTTACGATAAGTCTAATATCTCTTGAATACAGAATTTTTTCTAAATTTTTATCGAATTTAATTTCCATATCGCTGTCTCTTCTTAAAGTATTTCCGTAGAAATTGTCTCCTTGCATTGCTAAAAACAAAGTATCGTTGGCAGAAATTGGTAAAGTTTTGGTTTCGATCACTTCACCTTCAAAAGCACGTTCGGTAGCTTGTCTTACGCCAAGAAAAGCAATTACAAATATTGAAATTAGCCATAAACCTAAAAGTCCTAGTTTTACCGGCGTACCAATAGATCTTAAATTGGTCACCAAGATTTTTAAGCCTAAGATGAATAAGAAAAAGATAGGAATACCGGCAGCAAAGAAAATAAGTAAACTTCCCAGCCAGATAGGAATCCCGATGTTGGCCATTTCAACATAATCGATCCACGGCGCATCAAAAAGTCCGAAAGTTCCTACGCTTAATAAGGTAAATAAAAGTCCGATCAAACCAGATCCTGCAAAAAGTATGATTAAAATACCAATAAATTTCACAAAGACTTTTAATAAAGTAACAACTGCATTTCCTAAACTTTTGAAGAAATTGGTAGCGCCACTATTTACTTTTTTACCATATTTTTGGTAGTCTACATCTTTCATTTTATCGGCAACAGAATCAAAACCTTCTTTTACTTTGCGTTCGATGTTGCTAATATTAATGGGCTCGCCACGCATTTCTAATTTTTCTGCAGTGGTTAAGGCTTCTGGCATAACGATCCAGAAAATTAGGTAAACGAGTAAGAACGTTCCGCTGGTGATAATAGTGGTGATAATAAAAATTATTCTCACCCAAACCGGATCGATACTAAAGTAATGCCCTAAACCAGAACTTACCCCAGAGATATAAGAATTATCGGGATCGCGGTATAATTTTTTATTTCGTTTCTCGGTTTTCGCTTCGGTATGTTTAGTATTGGAGTAAGAAGAATGTGATGTTTCTTCATCTTCAAAAATATCGTCATCGACTTTGTAGTCTTCGGGTTGCCCCATAATTTCGATTACGGCATCAACTTCTCTCATCCCGATCACTTGCTTATCTGTTTCGCGTTTTTCAGCAAAAAGTTCAGCAATACGCGCTTCTATATCTTGTATAATTTCGTCACGACCTTGAGAATCGGTAAACGAATGTTTGATGGCATCGAGATAGTTTTTCAGCTTTAAAAAAGCATCTTCATCGATATGAAAAAATATGCCTGCTAGATTTATATTAACTGTCTTGTTCATCTTGATTAGTTTTTGTCTTGGTTACAATAGAAACTGCATTTTGTAAATTATTCCAGGTATCGGTAAGTTCTGCTAGAAAATGTTTCCCGGTATCGGTAAGTCCGTAATATTTTCGTGGCGGTCCGCTGGTAGATTCTTCCCAACGGTAACTTAGTAATCCTGCATTTTTAAGTCGGGTAAGTAGTGGGTAAATTGTACCTTCTACCACCAATAGTTTTGCGTCTTTTAGCGTATCTAAGATTTCTGCTACGTAGGCATCGTTTTCATCTAAAATAGATAGAATGCAATACTCTAAAACGCCTTTACGCATTTGCGCTTTGGTGTTTTCAATTTTCATAAGGCATTTGTTTTATATGCGTTAAACTGTTCATTTTTTGATGGATGATTTGATTGAATGAAATATTAATGAATACAACTATTTTCCAATTGATGAAGTTGACAAATAGAAGTTTTTTTAGCAATAGAATCTAGTTGCTGATGAGGCGATTCTATTAATTTTGTGTGGTTCGATGGTAGTTTTGCTTTTTTCACTTTTGGTAGCGTGTGCGACAAAACAAGTGCGGCTAAGAATGAAAGTAAAATATTCATAAGATTGATGGTTTAAAGACTGGTTTGAAAGTTTTCTTCCTGAAGATCTTTCTGTTCTTCTGAAGTAAGCTGAATAAAATTGATGGTTAGTGGGTAACGATAAGCTTTTCCTTCACCTGCTCTTACTGCAGCATTGATCACACATAGAATTTCTAAGAAAAATAAACCGATGGTTAAAATAATTACCACACCGGCAAAAATCATAAAAGGCATAGTAAAAAGCGGAGAGTGATTACTTATCACCAAATCGTTACCGGCAGAAAAATAAAATTGATCAAGGTTACCCAAATTAACTCCTAAAGTTAATAAGCCAAAAATGGCAATACTCGCTAGAACACTGGCATAAAGAAATAAACTGATCTGAAAGTTTAAACTTCTTTTGGCGTGTGCACTCACAAATGGCTTCTCTTTGTGTAAAACCCAAATAAAAATAGGTACAAGAAAATTACCAAGCGGAATAAAATACTTACTAAATGCTCCTAAATGAGCAACTGAACTGATTGTTTTTTGATTGATAGATTGCATAGTAAACTAATTTCTTATGCAAATATATATCTAAAAAAAGGTATTATGCAATACAAAGTACTAAAATTTAATATTTACGTATTGCAGAATTATTCTTGATTTTCAATTAGCTACTAAATTAAATGTAGTATTTATAGGCAATTACGTGATGATCTTAATTTACTAACTTTAGAAAAGAGTAAAATTTTTTTGATAAATGGAATTAACACCAAAAAAGATAAACCTGTTTACCATGATGAAGTTGCCATCAGCATGGGTTTGTGGAGTTCGATTAAAAAGTATTTCTGCTGAAAAAGCGACGGTAAATGTAAAACATCGGTGGATCAATCAAAACCCATTTAACTCGATGTATTTTGCCGTACAAGCGATGGCAGCAGAATTATCGACCGGTGCGTTAGTGATGCAAGCTATACAAGAAACAGATCATAAAATATCGATGCTCGTAGCAGAAAACAATGCCAGTTTTTCTAAAAAAGCCAAAGGAAAAATTACTTTTGAATGTCTTGATGGATACTTAATTGCTGAAGCGATTAAAAAATCTATTCAAACTAAAGAAGGACAAACCTGTTGGATGAAATCGATAGGGAAAAACGAAGATGGAGTAGTGGTCTCTGAGTTTAATTTTATGTGGACCGTAAAATTGAAGTCTTAAATTTGAAGATATTTTAATATTAAGTAACGATTAGTTTAATAAAATGTGAACTTGATAAATTTAACTTATTTTATTGCTGAATATTTAAATAATTTGTAAATTAGGCAGGAATTAAAAAATAACGCCTATAACCAACTCTACTTAAACTAACTTTAAACTATTCAAATTTATGGCAAGAGCGATGTTTGAATACACTAAAGAAATTTTAACCAAAGTAAGTTTCGATGTCTCTTTATTCTGTAAAGAAGTACAAAAGGCCATCAATCGCTTACTACCTTATGAACTTGAGGAATTAAAACTCTTTATTGTATTTTTATCGAAGCAAAACCCTCACCTTATCGCAAGTCTAACTTATTTAAAATAACTTAAAAAAGCCGCTTTTCTCAAAGCGGCTTTTGTTTTTTATAATGATATTCAATTAGTTTTTCTGCTGCAGCGGACTAACAATTTTTACATTATTAAAAGCTACCGCTCCGCGTACTACGCCAGAAATAATTTGTTGTAGCGCTTCTATAATCTGCATTTTTAATTCACTTTTGTTATAGATCAAGCTTACTTCTCGAGCAGGAGAAGGTTCTTCAAACATTCTAAGGTTGTTACTTTCTTTTTCAGGTAATTCTAAGGTATGTAAATAGGGCAGAAGCGTCATCCCTAAACCTTCATTAGCCAACTTGATGAGTGTTTCAAAACTTCCACTTTCTAACTGAAAACTAGCATTATCGGTATCTTTATTCGTTTTACAGATGTTTAAAATTCCTTCTTTAAAACAATGACCGTCTTCTAATAATAAAATATCATCTACATCTAATTCTTCGGGCTTAATTTTTTGCTCTTTCGATAGACGATGTCCCGGTGGAGTGTAAGCTACAAAAGGTTCGTAATATAAAACACGTTCTTTAATGGTTTCGTGTTCTAAAGGCGTAGCGGCAATGGCGGCATCTAAATGACCGTCTTGCAATTTTTCAATGATCGCTTCGGTATGTAACTCTTCAATTTTAAGCTTTACTTTCGGATATTTTTTGATGAAATTGGTCAAGAACATTGGTAATAATGTTGGCATAATAGTCGGGATAATCCCTAACCTAAATTCACCACCAATAAAACCCTTTTGTTGATCTACAATATCTTGAATACGATCGCTTTCATTAACAATATTTCTTGCCTGAAATACAATTTTTTTCCCAACTTCAGTAAGTTCAATAGGTTTTTTGCTACGATCGAAGATTTGTACTTCTAATTCTTCTTCCAGCTTTTGTATTTGCATACTTAACGTAGGTTGAGTAACAAATACTTTTTGCGCAGCTTTCGTAAAGTTTTGATGCTCAGCAACGGCTAATACGTAATGTAACTGAGTTATAGTCATAACTATTTGTTTTTTAAATGCAAATATACTACAACTATCAAATAAATCTATTAAAAATTTGTGAAATAAAAAAATCAGAATTTTTAGATCCTGACTTATATAATTCTCTGAAATTGAGATTAAAATCGTATCGAGATAGTATTGTTATCTTCGGTTAGCTGAAACTTTGCATCGTCCCATCTTGGCGGTCCGTAAAGCATTGGGTTGTTAGAAACTCCGTAATCCTCAGCAGGCATTCCGCTAGGTTCAAAATCCATTTTTTGGTTTCCGTTAGCATCGTGAAAGCAAGAAATACCATATTCACCAACAGGAACATCTTTAAAAACAACCGTTGCTTTGCCGTCGTTAATTTTTACTTGTTGCGAGTAATAGGGTTTTGTTTTTAAGAAATCATCTTCGGTGTACATTCCTAAAATTAGCTGACCTTCATCGTTAGCAATATTTTCTACTTCAATCGTAATGGTAGTGGTTTCTTGTGCTAAAACAAATTTACCTAAGGCAAGCATCACACAAATTAGAACAGTTTTCATCGTTTAAAATATTTAGTGGTTAATAACGATGTAAAGAAACTTCAACTTCATTTAAATAAAGAATAAGAGTTTCTCAACTGTAATTTAATGCTGCTGAATTGTAATTTTTAAAGTAAACCTCTCGATTTTACTTCTAAATACTTGTTGATCGTATTGATCGTAAGATTTTTAGGAGTGGTAAGAACCGTTTGAATACCGTGTCGCTGAAGCTCATTTACCATAATTTGCTTATCGTTCTTAAACTGTCGCGCCACCGTTTGTTCGGTAATCTCAAAAACATTTTCTGTTTCTTTTTCGATCAAGTCTTCTAATTCGGTGTTTTTAAAGAATACGACCACCAATAAATGGTTACGATTTAAAGCTTTTAAATAAGGAAGTTGTCTTCTTAATGACGAAATATGCTCAAAATTGGTATAGAGCATCAACATACTTCTTTGCGTAATTTTTCTTTTGGTATATGCGTATAACGTACCAAAATCACTGTCTAAAAACTTCGTATCGATACTGTATAGCGACTCTAAAATGGTTTGTAAATGCGTTTTTTTACTAGAGGAAGCTAAAAATTTCTGAATTGTATTAGAGAAAGTAAGCAACCCGACTTTGTCATTTTTTTTCAACGCAATGTTAGAAAATGCCAAACTACTATTAATTGCATAATCTAAAAGTTTTAGACCTTCAAAAGGCATCTTCATTACTCGGCTAGTATCGATAATCGAGTAAATAGGTTGCGATTTTTCATCTTGGTATTGGTTCACCATTAAATCGCGATGCTTTGCCGTCGCCTTCCAGTTAATGGTTCTAATATCGTCGCCTAAAACATATTCTTTAATTTGTTCAAACTCCATCGTATGACCAATACGTCTCACTTTTTTTAAGCCGGTCATCGTCACACGACGATCCATTGCTAGAAAGTCGTATTTCTTCATCTGAATAAAAGAAGGATACACTTTTACCGATTGATCTTTGTTGAATTTGAATCTTCTCTTTGTTAGCTTCAACCCAAATTTTACATAGCAATTTAAACTTCCGAAGGTATAAACACCACGTTCTACCGGTCGCAATAAATAGGTAAATGAAGTTTCTTCTTTTGCTGAAATTGAAATTTTCTTTAAAAAATCTCTTTTTTGAAACTGAATAGGAATCTCATCGATCACTTCAATCTCGGTGTTGAAGCTATATTTGCTCGCTAAATTAATGATCACTTCATTTTCATCACTATTCGAAAATTTTTCAGCCAACACGCGATCGCCCGATAAACCATTGGTTTTAAAAAGGGCAACAATTTCTGCAAATACAATTACCACAAAAGCAATCACCATTAACCAGATGTACGGATAAATGGGTTTTGCCCAATAGGAAAGCAAAAATAGGGCTGCGAAGCCAAAAAGCGCATAAAAAAAGCGCTCGCTAAAGTATAGTGATTTAATGAGCTTGATCAAATTACCTTGGGATTTCGATAGATTTTACAATCATTTCAATCACATTTTCGGTACTCATTCCTTCCATTTCTTTGTCTGGCGTTAAAATGATACGATGCCCAAGTACCGGATTTAATGATTTTTGAACGTCTTCGGGAGTTACAAAATCTCTACCGTTAATTGCCGCAAAAGCCTTCGCAGCATTCATAATGGCGATCGATGCTCTTGGTGAACCTCCTAAAAATAAATGCGGATGATTTCTTGTTTTGGTAACGATCTGCGCGATGTAATTAATGATCTTTTCTTCAATTACGATCTCGTGAATTTGTGTTCTGTATTTATTCAGCAATGCCGGCGTGATCACGGCTTCAATTAAATCGGTTGGATTTTTCTGTTTGCGCTCGTGATGCGATTGTAAGATCATCACTTCTTCTTCAACCGAAGGATAATCTACTTTTATTTTGAAAATAAAACGGTCTAATTGTGCTTCTGGTAAAGCATAAGTTCCTTCTTGTTCTACCGGGTTTTGCGTGGCCAAGACCATAAATGGCGGTTGCATTTTATGTTCTTTACCGTCGATGGTAACTTGGCGTTCTTCCATTACTTCAAAAAGTGCGGCTTGCGTTTTTGCCGGCGCTCGGTTAATCTCATCGATCAAGACAATGTTTGAGAAAATAGGCCCAGGTTTAAATTCAAACTCAGAAGAATTTACGTTTAAGATCGAAGTTCCTAAAACGTCGCTCGGCATCAGATCTGGTGTAAATTGAATTCGGCTGAATTCAGTTTCGATAGATTTAGCAAATAATTTGGCAGTAACCGTTTTGGCAATCCCGGGAACTCCTTCAATAAGTACGTGACCATCGGCTAAAAGTCCAACGATAAGCAATTCAACAAAATCTTTTTGCCCAACTATTACTTTCGATAGATTGTCTTTTAGTTGCGTAACGGCAGCTTTTAATTCATCTAAAGGAATTCGACTATTAAAATTTATATCTTGATTTTCTTCTGTTGAAGAAGTATTTTCTATGGGTTGCATTGGTTCTTGTGAGAACTCTTTTTCCTGTTCATTTTCCATTACATATTCTTTTTAAATTGAATAATTAAGCGGTTAAGTGCTTCGATATCTTTTTTAGTTACGCTAGGTTTTACTTCTAGCGCTTTTATTTGGTCAAATAATTGATCGATTTCTTCTGAAGAAATTTTGGTTTGTTGCTCGATTAATTGACGGTAATTTTTCTGTTCTTTTACGTTTATTTTAAATTCTTTTTGAAGGAAGATAAAAAATTGATCTCTAATTTTTTGAGCTATCGTGCGATAATCTTTTTGGTCTAAATACATCCCGGCGATGGTTCGCGTATAATCGTAAGTTTGGTTTCTTAACGGATCGACCACCGGTATGCTTTTCTGCTTTCTTTTTCCTTCAAAAAAGATAAACAAAATCGTCGCGATAATCACAAAATAATAGGCCCATTTAAAATAGCGATTACTTAATAGAATGTAAAGCGGCGAGGTATGAATAATCTTGCCGTTTTTATAATGATTATCCCAATAGATCGTTTCTTGTAAGTCTAAATAGGCTAAGAATTTTTCTGCATATTCAAAGTTTTCTCCGTCCAATAAAAAATAATTAGTAAAGGCTTGCGGAGAGCTATGCAGCAAAAATCGGCCTTCACCAAATTTGCTTTCAACAAAATTGGCAAGACTATCATTTTGTACAGAATTATCGTCTTTTACTTTAGCAATGCCTAAAACTTTTTGTTGCTTACCGTTTAGTGAATCAAAATATTCTAGCGTATGATCTCTGTTGAATTCGTAATATTTTTCGCTTCTTAAATCTTTATTGGCAAAATTGTATTGCGGTATGTTTTCAAGTCCGTTTTTTCTAATTTTTTGATCGTTAGTGATTTTTAGCGTATCGAGTAACGGATAGCTAATGTAACTGGCAGAAATTACTGCGGTATTTCCTTTTTCTACCCATTTTAAAAGTTTATTTAATTCAGCAGCATCGATCCCTACAGAAGCGTTTAAAAAGAAATAGGTTCCGGTAGTGGTGGTATCTTCTAAAAATTCGAATGGAGGAATATTAACCTGTTCTACTTTAGCGACTTTTTCTAAACTTTCATAAAATACAAAAGTACCCTGCGGAATTTTATCGGTAATCGAATAGCTGGGATACCAGTTTATCGGATCTTTTTGATTGGCTTCTAAAAAGATAAGCATTGCCAGTAAAACAAGTAAAGCGCCTAATATGATTTTATAACTTCTGCCCATTATTGTAATTGCGTTTTAATGGCTGCAAAGTCTTTTGAAGCGTGTTGATATTCTTCTTCAGAAATTGTAAAATCACCGTACCAAACAAAATCGTACCATTTGGTGATTTTTTTAAACTGAAGTTTGAGTTGTTCTGATTCAATTTCAGCTAAATAATCGTGATTGGTTTTTTGAAATTGATAATCGATAAATTCTTTATTTTTTAATTCACGCAATACCAGTAAATAGGAGTAGCGAATCGCTAGCCGGTATTGTTGGTTTTCTAAAGCATCTGTAATAAGCTGATTAATATCTTCGGTATAAATAATTTTCTCTTCTTCAGATAAAAACACTTCTCCGGTTTCTTTATCACCAAGGTATTCGCCGGCAGGATTGAGTTTTATAAAAAGATAAACGGCAAAACAGATGATAAGAAAAAGTATAATATAAGGTAAACTCTCAATAAGAAAAGCCACTAAACCATCGGCTTTATAATCGCCCAATAGCCAATGCCAAAAGTCACTCCAAATATTGGCTATCCATCTTTTAAATTGGTACCACCAAGATTTTTCTGCACTAACTTCGGTATAATCAAAATCGCTATCGTTTTTATAGTTTTCTAATTGCACTTCATCAAAAGATACGGGAGTAAGGTTTTGAGTTTTATCGTACTCAAAATTTTGTGATACTAACGTGTCTTCTTGCGCTATACTTAGATTAGCGGTAAAAAGTAAAATAGAAAAAATAGCGTATTGAAAATAACTCATTTACTCGTCTTTCCCTAGGTTTTCGATACTTTCATACGCTCCGGTATGATTTTTTTGTTCATTTAAGTTGAAGTAAATAAAACCTATACATACTGAAAGCATACCGTAAATAATGTACGAAAGTGCGCTTCCTACAATGTTTAGCGTTAAATAAACCCAATCGAACATAGACGACGGGTCTGAAAACGTACCTTCATTAACGTAAGTAATGGTTTTTGTAAGTGTATAAATAATTGCAGGAAGTTGAAAAATAAGCGCAATTACATAAACGATAATCCCCATCAGTAAAAGCGTGAAAAAGCTAATCCACCAATTTTCTTTAATTAAGTTGAAGGAATAAGAAATAGTTTCAGAAAAACCTAAGCTGTCAAACGTTCTTATGGCATAAACCAAGCAAAGTGGAACCGCTAGGTAAATACCCGGAAGGACACAAAAAATAGTTCCGGCAAAAATCATAATACTCACCGCAATACCTAAACCAAGATACGAAGACCAATTTTGGCTCATGCCTTCGCCAACTTCATCTACATTAATTTCACCATTATTTTTTATGTAAGATTTAATGCTTTGCATAATGGTTCCATTCATAAAAGCTTGATAAGCCATCGATGCTAAAGACAAAAAGAAAAAGCCGGTGACCATATTAAAACCCCAACCTTGACCGACAATTCCCGAAGTAAAAAGATTGTTTCCTTGGCCAACGCTTACATAACTGTAATAACCTAACGCAAAAAGTTGTAATAAAAATACCGGACCGGTATATTTTAGTAAAGCTTTTAAAAGCGGTTTATAATTTTCTCTTATAAACTTAAAGGTATCGCTTAAAATTTCACCAAGATCTCGTTCTCTTTTAAACTGAATGTATTTCTGCATCTTTCGATTGTAATTTATTTAAATGTATTGGGTAATAAACGTAATAAAATAAAATGAGTGCCAAAGATAAGCTTATAATTAAAATAGCTAACCAGTCTGGCATTTCTGTATGTCTGGTTACAAAACTTTCTAGAAAACCGGCAATCACAAAAAAGGGGACGGTACTTAATACCACTTTTAGGCCGACTTTTACTCCATTTATAAAGGATGCCATTCGGCTAAAGGTACCGGGAAATAAAATACCTTTCCCAACAATTAAACCGGCACAAGCAGCAACAATAATTACAGAGATCTCGATAGTACCGTGAATCCAAATGGTTCTCACCGATTCCCAAAGTAAACCTTTTTCGTAAAAGAAATATTGAAAACTACCCAGCATAATTGCGTTTTGCATAATAATGTAAATAGTGCCAATCCCAAAAAACAAGCCTAAAACAAAGGCAAATAAACCTACTTTTATATTATTGACGGTAATCCCTAAAAACATATTCATCTCGCTCATCTCTTTATAAACCGCCATCGGATCGTTATTTTCGATATTCTCCAAAGTCATATTCACATAAGCATCTCCCATAATCGCGCGAACAAAACTTTGATCGCTTCCGGCAGAATACCAGCCTACAACGGCAAAAAGCATAAAACATAAAAAGGCGATTAATAACTGCTTTTGGTAATGATAAAACTCTAACGGAAACTCTTTCGTGAAAAAAGTAATGAATCGATTTCTAGATTCGCGCTTGCTTTTATAAATTTTTTGATGTGCTCGCGACGATAAGCTATTTAAGTATTGTAGCGTATTGCTATTTGGGTAAAACGTCTGCGCATAACTTAAATGGTCGGTCACTTCAAGGTAAAGTGCCGATAATTCTTCCGGAGGAATATTCATATTATTTTGAATAACCCTTTCAAATTTATTCCATTTATCCTTATTTTGCTTTACAAATGCAGCTTCACGCATAATTTCTGAAGATTGGATTTCAAAGAAACGTATTAAATGGATAATTTTCAAATAGAAACAGCTCAAAATGTTTCCATCAACCAAAATATTGCCAACTTAGGCGATCGGGTATTAGCTTATATTGTCGATGTGTTAGTGATGATCGCTTACATGATCTTAACCTCTGTGCTTTTGGGCTTTCTTTCTTTAGGAATGCGAGAACAATGGGTCTATATGCTAATTGTAGGTTTACCGCCATTTTTATACCCGATGCTTTCTGAAACTTTCTGGAATGGTCAAACCGTTGGTAAAGCATTATTACGAATTAGAGTTGTAAAGTTAGACGGTTCTCGTGCGGGCTTTTCTAATTTTGCGATACGTTGGTTGCTGGGCTTGATCGAATTAGGAATGACTTCCGGATCTTTAGCTTTGGTGGTCTACTTATTTAATGGTAAAGGTCAGCGTTTGGGAGACATTGCGGCAAAAACCACTGTAATTTCAGAAAAGCAGCGTGTTTTTTTACATCATACGTTAAATGTTGATGTTGAAGAAGATTATCAGCCACAATATCCGCAGGTAACTATTTTTAACGATAACGAAATACAAACCATCAAAAACCTCTTTCAAAAAGCAAAGCGAGAAAGCAATCATGCAATTATCGTTTCTTTATCTAATAAAACCAGTGAAATGATGCAAATTACGCCTAACGAGAAACCGATAAAGTTTATCGAAAAAGTAATTGCAGATTATAATTACTACACACAACAGTAAATGGATTATTACTTAATTATCGATATTCTTGGGGTGATCGCCTTTTCTATTTCTGGAGTACTGTCTTCGATGAAAAAGAAAATGGATCCGTTCGGGATATTGATCATTGCTTTTGTAACTTCTGTTGGCGGTGGTACTTTACGAGATATTCTCATTGGTTTTCCCGTCGCCTGGATGCGTAACCTTACCTATGTTCACGTAATTTTAGCAACCACCGTTTTTGCGATCATCTTCCGAAAAAAGCTAATTTTTTTAAGACGATCGTTGTTTCTTTTCGATACGGTGGGGATTGGGTTGTACACCATAATTGGAGTAGAGAAGGGGATCTCGGCAGATTTTCCTCCCATTATCTGTATCGCTATCGGTACGATGACGGCTTGTTTTGGAGGTGTAATTCGAGATATTCTTTGTAATGAAGTTCCGCTGTTATTTAGAACCAAAGAAATTTATGCCACAGCTTGTATTTTGGGAGGCATTACTTACTTCATCTTATTAAAACTTCAACTTAGTTCAGAAGTAGTATTTACCCTTTCTGGTGCGGTCGTGATTATTGTAAGGTCTTTAGCAGTGTATTTTGATTTACGCTTGCCTTCAGTATATTTTCATTCTGAAGAAAAATAAATTTAGTTAACCACTACGCTATCAATTAATATATTACGAATAGGCCATTCGCTGGCGTCTGTTTTTACTTTAGCCATTTTATCGACGACGTCCATTCCGCGAGTCACTTCACCAAAAACAGTATGATCGTTGTCTAAGTGATGCGCGCCACGTTTTCCTTGAACGATAAAAAACTCGAAAGGAGAAGAAGCTTTACTTACATTTTGTTCAGCATATTTGGCAGCAGAAAAAGCTCCGCGGTTGTGTTGATGTTTAGAAGAAAATTCACTCGGTATAAGGTAATCGCCAATGGCAGCTCTTACTTTTTGGGTTGAAATATTATCGCTATTACCACCTTGTACCACAAAATTATCGAGTACCCGATGAAAAAAAGTAGTCCCAAAATAACCGGTTTTCGCTAACCGAATAAAATTGGCACGATGCAAAGGCGTGTCTTTATAAAGTCGAACATCAATTTGTCCAAAATTAGTATAAATACTCACACGATCTTCCGGATTATTTTTGCCGTATTCGGTTAAAAACGGGATGAGTTGTTCTTGCGCAACAGTTTCTATTTCTCTTAGATCAATATCAATTTTGCTACCACCATCAGGAATGTTGATCGAATTTATAATACTATCTTGCTTAGCTTTTTGTTTTTTTTGCTGAAGTTCTTTTTCACTTTGTTTAGAACTCTTACTGGTTTTAGTATCTTCACAACTCGCAAAAAGCAATAGTGTAATTATAAAAGTTAAGCTTACTAATTTTTGAAGGTATGACATTTTCAGAATTTAAAAATTCGATTTCAAAAATAGAAAATTTTGAAGTTTTAGGAGAACAAGCTCATTTGCAAATGGCTCCTAATTTTAGAAAAACCGAGTTAGAACAACTGGATATTGAAGCTAAAAACCCAAAAGAAGCCGGTGTAATGGCTTTATTTTATCCGAATTCTGAAGAGGAAACTTGCCTCACATTAATTTTAAGAAAAACCTATAAAGGCGTGCATTCTGCTCAAATTGGTTTTCCCGGCGGAAGAAGAGAAAAAAAAGATAAAGACTTACAGGATACCGCCTTGCGAGAAACGCATGAAGAAGTTGGAGTGCATCCAAAAGAGATCGAAGTATTAAAAAAACTGACTAAAATTTATATTCCGCCATCTAATTTTTGGGTTCAACCTTTTTTAGGAATAGCTCACGAAACCCCAAACTTTAAAAAACAAGAAAGTGAAGTAGAAGAAATTTTAGAAGTAAAGTTGAGTGACTTTTTAAATAATGATAATTTAGTAGAAGAAACACTTTCAACCTCTTACGCTAAAAATGTTAGCGTTCCTGCCTTTTATTTAAACCAACAGATTGTTTGGGGAGCTACAGGAATGATGTTAAATGAGGTAAAAGCCCTACTTAATGAGATGTTATAACCCAAGCTAATTTTGTATATTTGGAGGTTCTAACAGAAAATAAATGGGGATATTTAAAAAAAATCCATTCGGGCATATACTTTTTTTAAAAAAGTGGTTAATTAGAATTATGGGCGCAATGACGCATCGTCGTTACCGTGGTTTTAATAATTTAAATATTGAAGGATCAGATATTATTAAAGATCTTCCCGATAATAATGTTCTTTTTGTTTCTAACCACCAAACCTATTTTGCCGACGTTGTAGCGATGTTTCACGTTTTTAATGCCAGTTTAAGCGGTCGCGTCGATAACATTAAGAACGTAGGTTACCTGTGGAACCCTAAACTCAATATTTATTATATCGCTGCTAAAGAAACCATGAAAGCCGGTTTATTGGCACGAATATTGGCTTATGCAGGAAGTATTTCTATTGAAAGAACTTGGCGTTCTAAAGGTCAAGAAGTAAACAGACAAGTAAAAATGAGCGATATTACCAATATTGGTAAAGCTTTAGACGATGGTTGGGTAATTACTTTCCCACAAGGAACTACTAAACCTTGGAAACCTATTAGAAAAGGTACCGCACATATTATTAAGCAATACAAACCTATCGTTGTACCGATCGTGATCGATGGTTTTCGACGTTCTTTCGACAAAAAAGGTATTCGTATAAAAAAACGGGGTATTTTACAATCGATGGTTATTAAAGAACCTTTAGAAATCGATTATGAAAATGAAAGCTACGACGAGATCGTTTCTAAAATAGAATATGCGATCGAGCAACATCCTTCTTTCTTAAAAGTTATTTCTGAAAAAGAATTGAAGATCCAAGAAGAACTCAACGAAATGAGAAGATGGAGCTATAAAGAAGAGAATGCTCCCGAGTTTGAAGACTAGCTGTTAAAATTTACAACATTTAACATAATAAATATTAATTGGCACGAGACTTGTATCTTATATAAGTGAATGTTAAAAACTGATTTTAAGTTATTTATGATTAGTTTTTCACTATTTTTGAATCAACCCAAATTAAAATTTAAATCTTTTTATGTTAAAAAACATCAGTCTCAGTTTATTAAGTCTTTTTATGCTTACTGCAATTCATGTAAGTGCTCAGCAAAGCTTACCTGTTGCAGATTTAGCGGAAATCACACCTCTTACCGAAGTAGCTAATGATCCTCTTCAAGTTTTACTAGAAGATGAGGTAATGAAGAACCCTACGTGGAGGCGATTGGTTAATAACAAAAAAATGTCGATAGGTGTAGTAGACTTAAATAATATAAATAATGCACACTACGCCGGGATCAACAGTAACGAAATGATGTATGCGGCAAGTTTGCCTAAGATCGCTATTCTTTTAGCTTCGATGGATGCTATTGAGAATTGTGAATTAGCAGAAACTGTAGAAGTAACCAGAGATCTTAATTTAATGATTAACAGATCAGATAACCACGCTTCTACCAGAATGATCGACCGTTTAGGTTACGATAAAATTGCTGCCGTTTTACAAAGTCCTGAATATAAGTTATACGATGAATTAAATGGCGGTGGCCTTTGGGTAGGTAAACGTTATGCTGCCGGCGGACCAAGAAATCCGGACCCTATTAAAGGTTTAAGTCACGCGGCGACCGTACAACAAGTTTGTAGATTTTACTATAAAATGATCACTGGTAGTCTAGTTTCACCGGAAAGATCTAAGAAGATGTTAGATATTATGGAAGATTCTCATCTTCACCACAAATTTGTAAACACCTTAGATCGTATTGCTCCTAACGCTAGAGTTTTTAGAAAATCTGGATCTTGGAGAAACTATCACGCAGATTCTGCTTTAGTTTGGGGTAAAGACGGAAGAAAATATATTCTTGTGGCTTTAGTTGAAGATCCTAACGGAGAACAAATTATTAGAGATTTAGTAGTTCCTTTAGAAAATATAATTAAAAAATCACGTTCTTTGGAAACTACATAATAGTTGTAGTTTGTCCAAAAAATGC
>ENA-ORDG01000125-ORDG01000125.1-marine-metagenome-genome-assembly--contig:-NODE-125-length-35458-cov-5.832961_pt1 | contig 35458 bp, 20 predicted proteins | sample MGYA00248629_ERZ508524 | MGnify/ENA primary metagenome ERZ508524 (study PRJEB26194, sample SAMN05421901) | marine metagenome | isolation source: East of Rio de Janeiro, Brazil, South Atlantic Ocean...
GGAGCCCCAGCGTCCACCACCCTCTCGTGGATCTAAACCCCTGAGATTCCGGACTCACGAGAGTCAAACCCATTCTTCGAAGGGTTCCACGATGCTTTTCTTTTTCTGTCCCATGAGGGCCAAGGTCAAGATAAGCGGGGTTCATTGACTCCTCCGCCCTCCGGTCATCATGAACATGGACGCCATAGGGGGCGTGTTCGGCGGGATGATCGGCTGCTGCATGGGGCTGACAGTCGGTGCGTTGGTCGGCGGTGTCTTCGGTGCCGTCTTTACCGGAGGCCTGCTCGGTGCAGTACTCGGCGCCTTGGCCTTCGGATTCCTGCGGAGGGGATGAGAGATGACGCTGGCGGGAGATTCGGCATTCACAGGCTACCCATTGAGAGTACAATGAATCACCCGTGAATCATTGGGTCAATGGTAGGAACCCTATGCAACGGACAGTGTTTCATTGGGTTCTGCTGAGGAGCCCTATGACTCGGATATGACTCAATCATACCGACTGACTGAGGGGCGACTCATTCGCTACCCCCTGATTAGATTAGTAATCAGGAACCCATTGCTTGTGTTTGCTCATGCATTCGGAGAATTCTTCTGATTCCAGATTTGCTGCTAACCATTGATGCACATTAGGCCAATTCTGCCCATCAAACCACTCACGATTATGATTGGCGAACTGTCTAACGAAGGGGAAAATCGCATCACTCAGATTACCGTCAGGAATCTCTCTCTCAAGCGATTCTATGAATTTGCATGCTGCTGCTCTATGTTCCAATTCATCTATGTCATCGTAGCGATTTGGATATTTATAACGATCGAGATGGAATTTGAATTCGACATCGTTGCGTCTTACCCATTCTTCCTCATATTGCGTTAAATCCCACGGGAGCACATGCTCCATGATCTCTAAGCTCTCTTCGATGACCGTTCCATCGGATAAGAGTAATACTGGGACTGTTCCTTTTGGTGAGATTTCCATCATATGGGCTGGGCGGTCTCGCAAGATGACCTCTCGGTGCTCAACTTGGAATCCAGATCGAACTATGGACATACGAGCGCGCATGGCGTATGGACATCGCCTAAAGGAATACAGAATTGGTAGGTTCATGTCTCACCCTCTGAGTCAAACCAGATAAAGTAATGGCATTTTCAGGTATTTCAAAGAATACCATCTTCTAGAATTGTAAGATGGATGCTTAGTTCGAAGTATGTGGAGAAGTTTTGATGGAGCAAAGGGTACCGAGTGTTCGAACCCTCGTGAATCTAAACCCTGAGCTTCCGGACTCAGCGTCCGATGGGAGCCACTGAAAGCCCTTCGATCTATGGAATCTGACACTGAGGTTCCTAGGAACTATGGTACAGTATCCCGGCGTAACAATCAGTCGAGAGGGTGGTTGAATTCTGCTCCGCAATTTTCACAGACAATTATGCCCAAATCTTCGTGGAGATGGGTGACTCCCCCACATGTCGTACACATTCCCATGGATTGATATATGCTGATGTGGTTATATGTTTTCCTATTTTCAAAGACTGACTGAGGGGCGACTCATTCGCTACCCATGGGATTGGTGATAATCAGTATCGTGTTATTCACCAAGATTGCCAGAATTCAAGTGGTTAGACCTAACCAGCCCATCAATTCATGCCACAGGTATCCGGGTGTATACTCCCATGGTCTCCATCCTTCAAAAATTGCCCACCCAAGTACAGCTGCGCCCGCGGCTAGGAAGATGAGCAGCGCTGCTTTCCATCCTGTTAACGTCATGATTTCATTGTCCGAAATCCATTAGAACTCTCATTCTTCGTTTGGGGTCCGAAACGAGTAAACAGGTGTTAGCATCCATGTTCTGTTCGCTTCGCAGGACCTATTTGAATGCGTGCATCCGCCCTGCCGTCGGATTGGAAATCAGACGGCTGGGGGTTGGAGCTGGTTGAGGTTCTTGAGCAGTCCACGGAGTGTGACTTCGCTGATTCCTGAGACCTTGCAGACTTCGCTTTGTGTGCGCGGCGAAGTGCTTTCCTGGGATGCGCGGTAGAGGATGACTCCTGCGATTCCTGAGGGTTTCTTGCCTTGCCACGAAAGATCCTCGCCGACCTTCCGCCACAGGTCTCGGGCTTGGCCCAGTACTGAAGGCGGTAATTGCAGGTCGGAGTGGAACTTCTCGAAGTATTCGTCCGGCCCGGTGATGTGGTGGGTGCCGAGGTGTCGTGCGACTAGACGAATGGTCCGCTTCAGCTCCTTCTTCTCAACTTCGCTTCGCATGTCGAAGGCTTCTGCTATCTGTTCGATTCTTCGAGGAACCTTCGCTTCTCGAGCGGCGATGTAGACACATGCTGCCGAGACGCCACGGATGCTTCGTCCGGTGACGAGTCCGCGCTCGACCGAGTGTCGGTAGAGTGATGCGGCTTGCTGCTGGATCTGTGGCGGCAGGGAACCGCGGTCGCGGATGAACTGCATCGCCTGCATCAGATTCCTCGATCGACTGTCACGGGTCTTGCTGCGCTGGTCGATTCGCTGACGCCGGCGCCAGTCGCGTGCAGCGCGGCTGTTCATGCCGTGCCGTTTCGCAGCACCGGCAGAGAGGTCGCCGCGACTGATCTCCGTCGAGAGACCTTTGTCTGAAAGCGTCAAGGTCGTCGGCGCGCCGACTCGACTCCTGTCATCGCCATTGGAGTGGTTGATCCACTCGGCTCCAGGATCTATCATGTTCTGCGCCGCGACGTAGCCGCAGGTCGCGCAACTGGTCTCACCTCGTGTGACGTCAGTATCCCATTCGTGGTCACCGCAGATTTTGCAGGCTCCAGAGACGGAATCCGTATTGCGGCTCTGAGAGGGGCGTGTCGCCGGCGTCAATGGCTTACGCCTGTTTGCGTTCTTCACAGCCTTCTTTTCGTCGGCCGCCTGCTTAGTGGTGTGTCGTTCAGTCATGTCAACTCGTAGTTGTATAGTGGCGCTTAGACTATTTAAACCTTCCTCGTCGATGTCTGATTTTCCAAACCCCATAATCGGGGTACTAATCTGTTGTTCAGCCCCCGAACTCTTCTTGCACGACCAACGGCCGGTTGTACATGTGCCAGACAACCAACCGGTCCGCACAGCGCTTTTTGAGAGTCATGTCGAAGCCGGTGCGAAGATAGTCGACTTCCACGGCTTCGAATTACCAATCTGGTATTCCTCCATTCAAGATGAACACCTCGCGTGCAGGTCCGCAGCTGGAATCTTCGATGTTTCGCACATGGGTTTCTTCTCATTCCAAGGCTCCGATGTCAGGAGTTGGCTCGAGGGTATTTCAACTCAGAAAATCTCGTCGGTCCCTCCTGGTCGCTGCGGCTACACCCACTTCCTCGACCACGACGGCTGCATCATCGACGACATGATCTTCGCCATCAAATCCGAAACTGAGATTTTCGGCGTGCCGAATGCTTCGATGGTTACGACGATGTTGGATTGGCTCAGCGGCCTGCTGCCTGAAGATGGCTCTATCACCATCGTCGACCGTTCTGCTGGAACCAGCATCATCGCTCTTCAAGGACCATCGAGTGCTTCGATTCTCTCAGAAGTTCTGGGACAGTCGAATACCGTCGGTCGCTTCAAGTGTCAGGAAATCGCAGCGAACGAACTCGGAATCTCCGGTTGGATTCAGGGCACTGGATACACTGGAGAGCGTGGGGCCGAGATATTCGTCTCGAATGACCAAGCCGCTCGTTTGTGGGCGGCTCTCTTGACGGGCGGCGAGAGCAGAGGTCTGGTGCCGGTGGGTCTGGGTGCCCGCGACACGCTTCGTCTCGAGAAAGGCTACCTTCTGTCCGGTCAGGACTTCCTCTGGCCTGGCTTGGGACTTCCCACCGACCCTTCTCTGCCGAGCGGCTTCCTCTCGCGCGACAGCGCCGAGACCGCAGTGCCATTCGGCCTCGACCTCGAACACGATTTCATCGGCAGATCGCGTGTCATCGAATCGGCAGAAAGCGGCGCCCGCTGGCATGGTTTACTCTGCCTAGAGCGCGGGCCCGCGCCACGCCTCGGCCATGCAGTCTTCGACTCCGCAGCCGAAGATGCGAACCTCATCGGCCATGTCACGAGTGGCTGCCCCTCACCCTCGCTCGCCCGCACGGGAATCGCCATGGCTTATCTTACAGGAGTCGAAGTAGAGGCCGAAGTCTGGATTCAAGCCAGTCCTCGAAGGCGGGTTCGAGCGCAGGTCGTTCGACCACCCTTCGTCTGATTTCGATAAACTCGGCCTCTGGATAGACAGTGAATATTTGCGTCCCACGCCGGCGCAAGCCTGATGGCTACGAAGGCCCCAGCCCTCGCTTGGAGGGGAGTCGTTGGTCAGCCGGAACTTCGAAGCAATCGCCTTGAAGCAATTACAGGAAATACTCAATCAAAAGGGTATCACAGCAGAAGCGCTGTTCGAGAAATACGATCTCGACGGCAACGGCTCTCTCGATTTCTCGGAATTTGAAAACGCACTCAGAAGCCTCACGGGACAGAGCGCTCCCCAACCAATAATCAGAGCGGTATTCAACGCCCTCGACCTCGATAATGATTCGACGTTAGAATTGGCAGAACTCGTCTCGCTGATCGACGGCGGAAAATCACCGATATCGAGTGGGGAAGTCGGTGAGATAGAGGTTGTCGACCATTCAAACCCAAATTTCAATGGTTCATATATTCGTCAAGGCACAGAGATAAACGGCAAGCCTTGGTTTCTCAATTCGACTGGAGCAAGGCTGTATTTCTATTCTGGTGGAGAAGGCGGCGCACGCTCTTGGAGCTTCGATGACCGTCAACAGGACGGCAGCAATGACTGGTACCGTGGTGGCTGGACCCGCCCACCAACCTTAGGTGGTATTCCATTGGGTACACGCCGCTGGGTCGGTGTCGGGCGAGTCACACTGACCTCCGTTGGCGAGCCAGCTGGAGCGAGCCCTGCAGATGCGGCTGGAGAAGACACTTTCAAGATTCGACTTGAACTCAGCAAGTCGATATTCTCGACGGCTGAGGGGATCGAGGTCGAGTTCACCTTGCCGGTATTGGACGACAGCGCTTGGATTGGGGTTGTTCCTGCGGGGATTGCGCATGGTGATGAGGCGGTCAATGATCAGCACGACATCGAGTTCCGACATCTCGAAGGTCGGACGATTGGAGGTTTCACTTTCGCAAATCCGGGTGTTGGTGATTGGTCGATTCGATTGAACGACGACGATGATTCTGGAAATGAATTGGCATATGTCGAGTTCACCGTCGTTGCAGGCCTGGCAGGTACTGACATATCCGGTGATTATGATTCGATGATGACCGCGAAGGCCGAAGCCTTCGATTTCATTCACGAATTAGGTCCTCTGGCAGAATCTCTTGCTGAAACCCCGAATCTATCTGATGAAATGATCAAGGATATGGGGGATGCGATGCTCGAGGAGAAAATCGCCAATCTTCCCAACTTCCTGCAGAATCTCGTTCGCAAGAAATGGAACGCGCGCTCCGATGATTTCGTTACAATGGTGCGCTCGAAAATGCCCGAGGCTTCGACAATCGCTGCTGGTACGGTGGTCGCAGGAGTGCTTGGCGCTACCGCCGCTGCGGTCGCGGCGAATGCGGATGAATCAGATTCGGGATACTCCAGGAGCGAATACTCGAGAGCAGTCGATGACGACTCCCCGAGCCTATCGATCGAAGAGGCGCGCGCGCTTGTAGCCCAAGCGGATGCGGCTTCAATTGCCGCTGATCCACAAGCAGAAGCGGTCCACGACCACCACCGTCAGACCTCTGCCGAATGGCACGAATCCCATCATGTCGATGCCCCTGATGAAGTGGAAGTCCCACCCGGGGTCGAGGTGACCTCACACGTAGAGGTTCCAGACAGGGTTCAAGTGCCTGACCGAGTCAGATACTCAGACCATGAGGCAACCATGGCTGAGATGGCTGGACAGAAGCAAGCTCAAGCGCCCATTGGCATTGTGGAGAAGTCCGAAATCGCAGGCGGAGCAGTGCCTCAACCGGGCGTCGATCTCGGTGCCATCGCCACTACACTCTCCGAGGCTCGCTTCCTCAACGACCAGAATGAAATCGTCAAAGCGGTCGAGGGCAAGGTGGCCACCATCGAGTTGACGATCTCGAAGATTGAGCGCTCGTTCGCCATCGGCCTCGACCCTGCTTACCGCGGCGGTCAGACGGTCATCGGCCAAGTCGCTGGTGTGGGCGAAGTCGAAGTCCACCTGCTACCCGACGTTGACGTGAGTGGCTTCGAGGTCGAATCAACGCTTCCGTTCGATATCGCCATCGATGGCTGGAACGGAATCCGCAAGAGAATGGTTCTGAACGGTCAGTGACCGGCAGCCTCGAAGGCCTCTTCGATCATCTCCTCGAGGCTGATCTGTGGCGCGAAGCCGAGTCTCATCTCAAGGTCGCGCGCGTCGACGACGCCGAAGACCTCCTGTGAATCGTCTTGGTTCAATTCTGCCTCGCAGTCGGTCCTCTCTGTGTAGATGGCTGCGAGATCAATCATCGCGATGGCTTTTCCCGAGCCGACCGAGATGCTCTCTCGGGTCGGCGGTGGGCTGTCGAGCACAGCTCCGATGACGCTCACGAGATCTTGAACGTGGACAAAATCCTTGATCTCCGAGCCGCTTCCGGGAACGTTCACCCAGCCCATCATGCATTCATTCGCCCAGGTGTGAAGCAGGCCGTTCCCGGGCGGACCCTCGAGTGGGACTCCCTGTACGTTCGAGGCTCGAATGATGCTGACGGGCCGCTCGGCCTGAGCTCGCTCGAGGGCCATCTCCTCCATCCACAACTGGCCCTCGGCAGCGACATCTCGCGGAGCGAGTGTCGAATCAATTCCGTAATACGGCTCATCGGGTTGCCATTGTGGATGTACACGCAGTGTTCCCACAATGATCAGATGCAAACCGCCATGTCTGTCGACCGCATCGAGCACCGGCCGCGAATACTCACGCATTCGCAGCAGCGTCTCGCGGTCGTTCCTACCGAGCGTAGAATCAGCAGGCCTCGAATTGATGTGAATCAGAGCAGTGCAGGAGGTGAGGAGCGCGTCGAGTGACAATTGGTCTTTGAGAATCTCGGGTGGAATCGCCACGGCGCTTTTCCCCAGCATCTCGACGATGTACGGCGCGACGAAATGGTCGGGGGCACTGACGGCTACCTTCATTCCAACACCAATCCCCACTCCTTCATTCAACCTAAGAGTGTGTCGGTGGGGCGGGCTTTGAAGTGCTCGTCAAACCATTGAAGCACCTGTTATATGCCAGCGGTACCGCCTTCGGGCTTGAGGTGCCGAGTCTTGGACCAACTTGTCAATCTCGGACGCGAGACCGAGATGCTTGAAGCGATGGGACTTTCATCGATTGACGAACTATTTTCGGACATTCCCGAATCTATTCGCAGGACGGACCGGTTGCCTTTGAGGGGGCCACAATCAGAGGAGGAGATCTGGGCCGATGCGCAGCGTTTGCTTGGCGCGAATCAGAATCTGGATTCGCGCCCTTCATTCTTAGGCGCGGGGCTGGCGCGGAATTTCGTTCCGACGATGGTCGGGATGTTGGCTACTCGTGGCGAGTTTCTGACCGCTTATACACCATATCAGCCCGAGGTTTCGCAGGGTATGCTGCAGGCGATGTGGGAGTTCCAGACGATGGTCTCTGAACTGGTCGGGCTGCCTGTTGCTAATGTCTCGATGTATGACGCGAGTACCGCGGCTGCTGAGGCGATCACCTGCGCGGTTCGGGTGAAGGGTCGTAAGGCTGAGCAGAAGGGCGTCGTCTATGTTTCACAATTCGTGCCGCCCCACCGGCTGTCTGTAATCGAGAATTATACTCAGGGTGGTGGGATCGAACTGCGCATACTGACTCATAGCTGGGATGGCAGAGTCGATCTGGAGGCGGCTGCGGCTGCTGCGGGCGCTTGCGCTGTCTACGTCGAGCAGCCGAATGCTTTCGGCGAATTGGATGAGGGTTTGCTGCGCCTCAAGGAGATCATCGGTGAGGGAACTGCACTGATCGTCGGTGTCGATGCAGTTTCCCTCGGAATCGTTGAGGCGCCGGGTAATTGGGGCGCTGATATCGTAGTTGGTGAGGGCCAACCCTTCGGCATCGGGCCGACCGCTGGAGGTCCGATCTACGGCCTCTATGCTTGTCGGAGGGAATACCTTCGCCAGATGCCGGGGCGAATCGTCGGGCAGACCGTCGATGAAGACGGAAAATTGGCTTACACACTCACACTTTCGACGCGCGAGCAGCACATTCGGCGACATCGCGCGACCTCTAACATCTGTTCGAATGAGACTCTCATCGCGCTGATGGGCGCGATGCACATGGCCCTTCTCGGACCCGAGGGATTGGAGAAGTTGGCGCTTCGTGTCGCTGCTACGACCGAAGCTACGAAGCAGGCAGTATGTGCGATTGACGGGGTCGACTTGGTCGATCCGGACACTCCTAATTTCCGGGATTTCGCCGTCAAATTGCCCGGCCAAGCCGCAGATGCTGTCACGCATATGGATGCGAGTGGCGTCTTGGGCGGATTCGACATGGGTGAGTGGTGGGATTCAATGTCGACTTGCTTGCTGATAGGCTGCGACGAGCGCACCAGCGAATCGGATATCGAAGCACTGGTCAAAGCCTTGGGAGATTGGATTGCAGAGGTGGGAGCATGAGTGACCTCTTCGAATTCAATGGCGCAGAATCTGCTGGCTGGGCTCAACCTGAGCCGATGAGTACCGACGCGATAGAGACGGTTCCAGAGGCTCTGCGCCGAGCCTCTCGGCCTGCCTGGCCCAGAGCCAGCGAGCCCGAATTGGTCAGGCACTATACTTGGCTTTCAACTAGAAATTTCGGCATCGACACTGGTTTCTATCCACTCGGCTCGTGCACGATGAAGCACAACCCAAGACTCAATGAACGCATCGCCAATCTACCCGGAATCGACAGACTCCACCCGCTGCAACCCGAGCATCAGATTCAGGGCCTGCTAGCAATATTCTACGAGATGCAGGAAATGCTCGAAATCTGCTCAGGGATGGATCAAGTCACCTTGCAACCGGTCGCCGGCGCCCAAGGCGAATTCACCGCCATGCGATGCGTGCAGGAATACCATCGCGAGTGTGGCCAAGGCCAGCGCAACAAGGTCATCGTACCGGATTCAGCGCACGGAACCAACCCTGCCTCGGCCGTCATGTGTGGATACGAGGTTCTCGAGATTCCCAGTGGGACGGACGGCCGCCTCGACCTCGGAGCACTGCGGGCAGCGGTGGGCGAAGACACCGCGGCGATGATGGTGACCAATCCCAACACCCTCGGGATTTTCGAGCCTGAGATTGTCGAGGCCGCCGAAATCGTCCACTCAGCCGGCGGTCAGATGTATTATGACGGCGCCAATTTCAATGCGATTCTCGGTAAGACAGACCCCGGCAGAATGGGCTTCGACGCGGTCCATTACAACCTCCACAAAACCTTCAGTCAACCCCACGGAGGCGGAGGTCCGGGCAGTGGCCCGATCGGAGTCAAATCACATTTGGCGCAATACCTTCCAACACCATTGGTCGACCGCGAGGAAGTGGCGGACGGAGGTGCGGTCGAGGACGGATATCGCTACTTCTGGCGAACCCCAGAGAAGTCCATCGGCAAGGTCCAGCAATGGCATGGCAATTCAGGAGCGGTCGTGCGAGCGTGGGCATTCTACCGGCGCTACGGCAGGGAATTGGAGAAGATGAGCGAGCACGCTGTCTTGGCTGCAAACTACCTGCGGCATCGAATCATGAACCCGAAAGAGGGAACCAAAGTTCACGCGATGCCGCTCGACGGAGCCCCGGCGGACGTCGTCAAACACGAATTCACCCTCTCGATGAGCCCCCTCAAGGATGCCGTCGGAATCACTGGGAAGGATGTCGCAAAGAGACTCCTCGACTACGGCTACATGTCACCTACGCTCTACTTCCCGATGATCGTACCAGAATGCTTGATGATCGAGCCGACCGAGACCGAGTCGAAGGAAGTGCTCGACAAATTCGCCGAAGATTTCCTAAAAATTCTCGGCGAAGACCCAGAGATCGTCAGAACTGCCCCGCACACGACGCTGGTCCGGCGGGTCGATGAGGTTGGCGCGGCTCGCAACCTCGTTCTTCGCCATCCCTTGTCTGATGATTGATGCCCTCTGCCACAGTGAGGGCAGGCCGATGAGTGGCCTGAACCAAATACGAGCGGCTCAGCCCGCACTTCGTGGAAGCCACTCGAGATGAGAATTGGTTGCGCGGTGAGGCGCGCTGGTATCCACGGCTCGAATCGACCGAGAGCAGCCTCGCCGGAGAGGTCGGTCCACCAGAAACCTGGGATATGGCAGCGGCGGATATCGATACTCGTGGGTGGGCTCGCCAGCGCCTCGCACCGCTGGGACCCAGAATCCTCGTGCCGCTGGCGATGGCCCCTCTGTTCCTCGTCATGACGGCGATTCCGCTGGCATTTCCCGGCCGAACAGCGGACGACCAGAGCGTGGCGATGGTCTTGTTCATCTTCTGCTGGATTCTGACACTCGTGCCGTTCAGCAGGCTTTCTGATGGACTCAGCAACCGAGCGAGACAAGGCTCGCTCGACACCTATCCATTGGCTTTGATTCCCTTCACAGCCGGCCTTGTCTTCTTCGCAGCTCACATCGGGATCGACACGAGACTCGGTTGGCTCTCCTACGCTTTCTTCTTGTACGCGTGGTTCCAGACCACACGCAACATCACAGACTCGGTCTCGCACTCCACAGCCCGCTGGCTGCTGCCAATCAACGCCGAAGACATTGCGAGAGAGATTCTCACCGATGGCTGGACTCGAAGCCACATTTCGTTTCGAAACGGCCCTCTCGCGACTTGGGACGGCCCTCTGCCAGATTACGCCGCGGACCTCATCGGTGTCAGCCGCGACGACGACCGTTTCGTCGCTTTCACACTCAAGCATCGTGGAGGAACACTACACGATCCTTTCAGCGAATCTCTCACCACCGACCCGCGATTCGCTGCACTCTTCGCCAACCCACCACTGACGATCTCAGGTGAAGCCTGGCCCGCCCGGTACCGTGTTTCGAGTGAAGAGGAGTGAGGCAATTCTCGAGTTTCTGCCCTCGGCAGGCATTTGAACCGGCTACAGTCCGCCCCGACATGGACATTTGCGTCGTGCTCGGCTCCAAATCCGACAAGCCAATAGCTGACAAGTGCAAATCGGTCCTCGACCGATTCGACGTCGACTACGAGATTCGTGTCGCCTCCGCTCACCGTGCACCAAAATATCTCGAAGCTGTGGTTGCTGAAGCTGAGGCTTCCGGCTGCAAGGTCTTCATCGGCATGGCTGGCGTTGCAGCCGCCCTCCCGGGTGTCATCGCTTCAATGACCAATCGACCTGTCATTGGGGTTCCAGTCGGCGGCAAGGTTCCGCTCGATTCGCTGCTTTCCATCGTTCAGATGCCGCCGGGAATGCCCGTTGCCACCGTCGGTGTTGACCGCGGTGAGAACGCTGGTGCTCTGGCTGTGCAGATGTTGGCGATGAACGATGATGAGATGGCAGCGAAGTACGCAGAGTGGCGGGTTGCGATGACCGCGAAGGTCATCGCTGACGACGAGTCGATTCAGGAGTGATTCTGGTGCTTCAGACTCAGATGCTGGTCGATGAGGCGATTGAGGCATTGCAATCTCAGATTGACGATACCGCGATCATCGCATGTTCAGGCGGTATCGATTCGAGTGTCGCTGCTGTTTTGGCGCATCGCGCAGTCGGCAGTTTGCTCCACTGCGTCTATGTAGACACCGGATTCATGCGCAAGGGTGAGACTGAGGATGTCGTCGCGATGTTCGCCGATATGGGTATCGAACTCAAGGTGGTCGATGCTTCAGAACGCTTCTTCAGGAATCTCGAAGGTGTCACTGAGCCCGAGGCCAAGCGCCATGTCATCGGTGAGCAATTCATTCGGGTTTTTGAGGAGGAACAAGCCGTCTGCGGAGCTAAATATCTCGTTCAAGGCACCATCGCGCCCGATTGGATCGAGTCTGGTGGTGGCAATCGTGACGTCATCAAGAGCCACCACAATGTCGGTGGATTACCCGAAGATGTCAATCTGACCATCGTCGAACCTCTGCGTGAATTCTACAAGGACGAGGTTCGCCAGATCGCTCGCGAATTGAAACTCGAATCGAGCGAGCGCCAACCTTTCCCAGGCCCCGGCCTCGCCGTTCGAGTCCTTGGCGACTTGACCCCCGAGCGAGTCGAGGCCTGCCGTGAAGCCTGTCATATCGTCGAGACGCACTTGCAGGCCGCCGCCGCTGCGGGCAAGTGCGACCTGCCGTGGCAATACTTCGCTGCATTACTTCCTGTACGGTCCGTCGGCGTCCATGGTGATGCACGTGTGCACGGGGAGACTGTCGTCGTCAGAGCGGTATCGAGTCTCGATGGGATGAGCGCGCGGTACTCACCGATTCCGCACGAAGTCCTGACCGAGATCAGCACCGAAATTTCCAACACTCTCAAGGGTCAGGTGAACCGAGTCGTTTACGATATCACCAACAAGCCGCCTGGCACAATCGAATGGGAGTGATTTCTCTTCACCTTCGCCCTATGGGCGAAGTCTAATCGAAATCACGCACAGCAAATACGCTGTGTAGTAAGAGATTGAATTTGATCTCAGTTTCTGAGTCACTTCGAACTTTAATGGAGCTGAACCCTTCTGAGTATTGGATTCCTAAAATTCACACCGCGTTCAACCGCTTGAACACCTGACTGCAATCCTTTCAGATTCGACGGCCTTTCACCCGATTCATTCATGAACGGATGTTCCAGCCGCAGGCTAGGCCGACATAGCTTAGTTGGTGGAGCGGTGGACTGTTAATCCACAGGTCGCAGGTTCGAGTCCTGCTGTCGGCGCCACAAATCCTCGTCACTTCCGTGTCGCCGTGAGCACATCCACTAGTTATCAAAAATCGATGTGGAGAACTCGCGCTCTGCGCGCGGGCGCCATTCAATCTCTACGAGCGCGCGCGGCGGCGCCCAACATTGAGATCGCTGCAAGAGCCCCGAATCCGGGTAGCAATCCACCGTCATCAGTCTCCTCGTTGATGTCACAGATACCGTCACCATCGGAGTCCACCGGAACGCTGCTCGCATCTTTCGAGTCGGTCAGACAGCGCTGCTCGGCATAATCCGACCAGCCATCGTCATCATCGTCGAAGTCAGCATTGTCACCCTCGCCATCACCATCGCTATCTTTGTACTCGAGTGGGTCTGTTGGGAAGTCGTCGAAAATGTCGGCAACGCCGTCATTATCATCGTCAGAATCAAGTTCATCGCATTCATTGTCAGAATCTGAATCGGTGGGAATCGAGGCCGCGTCGAGTGGGTCGCTCAGGCAGCGTTCCTCGTCACGGTCTTCGTAACCATCGCCATCGTCATCGTCGTCCCTGTTGTCAGCAATCCCGTCTTCGTCAGTGTCGAACGGGAAGGAGTTCGCATCGAGTGGGTCGTAGCCGAGTTCTTCCTCATCAGCATCGCTCCAACCGTCGCCATCGGCATCGGTGTCTGCGTTGTCGCCGACCCCGTCGCCGTCGGTATCGAGCCATTCCATCGAATCGATTGGGAATGCATCGATGTCGTCATCGAAGCCATCGCCATCATCGTCGAGGTCAGCATTATCGCCGATTCCATCGCTATCAAGATCACTCCATTCCGTAGCATCATTGGGAAATTCATCGATTTCATCGACTATTCCATCGCCATCGTCATCGTCGTCGACAAGATCGCAGATCATGTCGGAATCGGTATCGAGAGGAATCGAGGTGTCATCCTTCGAATCGGTGCCGCAATCGGTCTCATCCGAGTCGAGCCAACCATCTGCATCATCGTCGTCATCAGCTTCGTCGCCGATACCATCCTGGTCCGTGTCAATCGATTCACTGCCATCGTAAGGGAAGGCATCGTCTCGATCATCGACGCCATCATCGTCATCATCATCATCCATCAAGTCGCAGAGCAAATCGCCGTCGAAATCAGCTGGAATCGAGGTGTTGTCGCGCGAATTCGTACCACATGCCGCCTCGTCGGAATCCGACCAAGAATCGCCGTCATCATCTGTGTCGCCATTGTCGCCGATTCCGTCGCCATCGAAGTCGCTGGTCTCATTGGCATCATCCGGGAACTCATCGTCGACGTCGAGGACTCCATCGCCATCGTCGTCATCATCGAGCGCACTGCAGATTCTGTCACCATCGGGGTCAGCCGGCACATCGCTGGCATTCAACGGGTCTGTACCGCAATCGGCCTCGTCGGAATCGGTCCAGGTATCATCGTCATCGTCCGCGTCGGCATTGTCGCCGCGGCCGTCACCGTCATTGTCATTCCATTCAGTCGAATCGAATGGGAAGTCATCATCGGTATCGTTCCAACCATCACCGTCATCGTCGTCATCCGATACATCGCAGATTCCATCGCCATCAAAATCGTCTGGAACGCTGCTCGAATCCGTTGAATTCGAGCCACAGGTGGCCTCCTCCTCATCACTCCAGCCGTCCCCATCATCATCGAGATCGACGATATTGCAGATGCCATCAGAATCGGTATCGGTCGGCACGGAGCCCGAATCGGTCGAGTTCGTGCCGCAAGTAACCTCGTCGTCATCCGTCCAGCCATCGCCATCATCGTCTGCATCGAGGACATCGCAGATCGTGTCCTCATCGGTATCGATTGGTATCGAGCTTGAGTTCAGAGAATCGGTCCCACAGAGCGACTCAACAACATCGCTCCAGCCATCTCCATCATCATCGGAATCGAGTGCATTGCAGACGCCATCACCATCTGTATCGAGAGGCGTCGATTGACCATCGGTCGAATTCGTCCCACAATCAGCCTCATCCGTATCCGACCAGCCATCGCCATCATCGTCGCTGTCGAGAGCATTGCACGTCCCATCGGAATCGGTGTCAATCGGTGTCGAGTTCGAGTCTTCTGAATCAGTCCCGCAAGCCGACTCATCGGTATCGGACCAGCCGTCATCATCATCGTCGGTATCGATAGGATTGCACACCCCATCGCCGTCAGTATCGGTCGGCACGGAGCTGTTGTCCTGTGAATCCGTGCCGCAAGCCGACTCATCATCATCCGACCATCCATCACCATCAGAATCCCACGGTTCCTGAGAGAGGACCCAAGAATCAGTCCCCCAGCCGTCGCCCGTGTTGAAGCCGTTTCCGTTGACGAAATTGACCGCCAGAGTGAAGGTCACATCGCCTGAATCATTTGTCGGAGAAGTCCAGTTCACCGTCCACGCGCGCGCGTTCGAATTGGAGTGCGTGACCTCCCCTGCGGACAACTGGGCATTTGTTCCCGGGTTCGAGAAAGTCCCGAGTGTTGAGGCCAGATTGAAGCCGCCTTGGGTTCCAGAGGGTGTTCCCGAGCCGCCGATCGAGAGGGCGTAAGACGTGGTCGGTTCATAGCCATCTGCTGGAAGCCCGCCTAGGCTCGGAGTGACCTGATTCGCACCACCTCCGTGGCACCCGCATCCATTCGAGGAAGCGCCGGTCTTGCCGCTGGCATTGCCGAAAGCAGCCTGTGGGACAGCTAGGACCAGCAGCAGAACCAGTAACATTGAGAGTCTTCGACGCGAAGTCATCGAGCCTTTGGCGTCTCGCTTGCCTTTTGTGCTTCACTCTCGCCTGCGTCCGAGGAACATCGCTGCTCCGAGCATCGAAATCACTCCTGCGAGGGTTCCGAATCCGGGCGTTTCTTCGTCATCTACTGGGTCTGGTGACTGTATGTAGTCATCCATAGAATCGCAGATTCCATCATCGTCGACATCTACTGGGGTAGATTCTGCATCTAGGGAATCTGAACCACATTCGTTCTCCTCGTTGTCCGAGACTCCGTCACCATCGTCGTCTGCATCAGCATTGTTGCCGATCCCGTCGCCATCTGTGTCATCCCATTCTGCAGGGTCGTTTGGAAATGCATCTTGGTCATCGGCGATGCCATCGCCATCATCGTCCGGATCCTGTGCATCACACATGCCATCTCTATCACCATCGCTGGGTTGCGAATCGGCATTCGTGGCATCTGAGCCACAATCTTCCTCGACAGCGTCGGGCCATCCGTCGCCGTCATCGTCGGTGTCGGCATTGTCTCCGGTGCCATCGCCATCGATATCTGTCCATTCGCTTGCATCGAGAGGGAATGAGTCCATTGCATCCTCGTAACCATCGTCATCATCATCGTAATCGTCGACATCGCAAGTGCCGTCCGAATCAGTGTCTAGAGGAACCGAATGAGCGTTCAAAGGGTCGCTGTCGCAGTTTGCTTCCATCACGTCTGACCAGTCGTCGTCATCGTCGTCATCGTCCTCGATGAGGAGGCTGTTGCAGCCGTCGATGATCGAGTCAGGCATGCTGTCATCATCGGTGTCGAGGCTGGCGCATTCATCGTCAGGGAAGTCATCGTCAGCGTCGAGAACGCCGTCGTTGTCGGAGTCCATGTCGATTCCGTCGCAGATTCCGTCACCGTCTGAATCGGTCGGTGTCGAGGATGAATCGAGCGGGTCGGTGCCGCAATCATTCTCTTGGGTATCTGAGGCACCGTCGTCATCGTCATCGGTATCTGCATTGTTCCCGACACCGTCGCTGTCTGTATCTGTCCATTCGCTAGAATCGTGTGGAAAAGCATCGGCAACGTCGGCGACGCCATCATTGTCATCGTCAGGATCCAGCAAATCGCACAGAGCGTCCCCGTCACTGTCAAGCGGGGTTGAGGAAGAGTCCTCGGGATCGCTGCCACAATCTGCTTCCTCAGTATCTGAGTGGCCATCATCATCGTCATCGGTGTCGGCATTGTTGCCAATCCCATCACCGTCTGTATCCTCCCATTCGCTGGCGTCGAGTGGGAATGCATCATCGACATCATCGACGCCATCGTTGTCATCATCGTCATCGTATTCGTTGGCGATGCCATCTCCATCGGTGTCATCGCTCTCAAGCGCATCACAGACGCCGTCACCATTGGTATCAGTCGGCACGGAGGTCGCATCAATCGGATCCGTGCCGCAATCAGCCTCATCCGAATCGGTCCATCCATCGTTGTCGTCGTCGAGGTCCTCGGTCAGGGTCGTGGTCGCAGTGAAGACGATATTGTCGAGATAGACGGTCTCAGAGGCGCTGTTCGAAGAGAACTCAACTTCCAATGAACCGGTAGCCCCGCCGAGGCTGACAGTCTCAGTAGTCCAAACTCCGAGATATGCGGAATATGCTTGGTCGATATCTTGCCCAGTCGTGTTGAGGATATCGGTCGAGGTGGTCGCTGTGACGAATCGAATAATCAGGTAATCCTCGGGACCCGATGTTTCGTAGCCAGTATCCTGAAGGTAGATATCGAAAGTGAGTGAATTTGCGGTAACAGTATCGAGTTCAAACGTCGTGATTCCATCGATATCTGACATCTGGTATCCTTTCACTCCATCGGTGAAATTGCCGACAGTGCCATTGTAGGAAACGACTCCGAACCAGTCACCGTCGGTCAGCCCGACCCCGCCTGTCGACTCGTAATACAGCTTGAAACCCAATTCATTACCAGTCGAATTGTAAGCGACTTCAGACTGATTGACATTGTTCCAGAGATAACGATCGCTCCCCTGATCGCCGTAATCGTAGTACTTCGTGCCATTGTTCGGCTCTTCGAATGAGGTGAATCCCGAGATCACCGTCGATGAACAGCCAGAGACGACTGTATCAGGCAACCCATCCCCATCGGTATCAGTGTGAGCACAAGGGTCATTTGGAAAATCATCGTTGGCGTCGTCGACGCCATCGCCGTCGGTATCGTCCGCCAGAACGGTCGGTGTGGTCATCAATAGCATCATGGCGAAAAGCAGTGAGAGAGGCTTCGCAAGTCGGGTCATGCATCGCCAAGGAAGAGGGGATTGAAATAACTGCCTGATGTTTTCTGTCCGATTCAAGCGAGCCGGAGCAACCGTCATCCTCTTTGACTGCGTGACCCAGCAGAGCGCATGACTTCGGCTGATGCGGCGCGTCGGGTTCTGGAAGCAGTCAATGCCTCTGGTCGGCTTTATCGCGACAGTCTGCCGATGATCGCGAGTGAGAACATCATCTCGCCGATGGTCGCAAGGGCGGTGAATTCTGATCTTCACGGGCGTTACGCGGAAGGGCTGCCTGGTAAGCGATATTACCAGGGTTGCGAGGATTTTGATACGATCGAGAGTCTTGGTCTCGAATCGGCGCGGCGGGTTTTCAGTTGCCGATTCGCCAACATCCAGTCGACTTCAGGCACCGTATCGAATATGGCCGCGCTGAAGGCGCTGGCGATGCCCGGCGATACGATAACCGCAGTTTCAACTGCGGATGGCGGACATATCTCACACGCTCGGATGGGTGCTGTAGGTGTTCGCGGGCTGAACCTTGTCACCTATCCGTGGGATATCGATCGCATGGAGCCGGATATAGATGCGGCTTGTGCGTTGATTCGTGAGACTGAGCCGCAGTTGGCGCTGTTCGGCCAGTCGGTTTTCCTCTTCCCGACGCCGCTTCAAGAGATGGCTGATGCGGCTCATGAGGTCGGTGCAAAAGTGATGTACGACGGGGCTCATGTTCTCGGGCTGATCGCTGGTGGTCAATTCCAGGATCCTCTCCACGAAGGTGCCGATGTGATGACCGGTTCGAGCCACAAGACCTTCCCCGGACCTCAAGGCGGATTCGTTCTTTCCGATTCAGATGATGAGAAATTTCACAAGAAACTCAACAGTTCGATATTCCCCGGCACCTGCTCCTCCTACCATCTGCACCACGTCGCTGGAAAGGTCGTGGCGCTGGCTGAGTTCGAGGCCTTCGGTAGCGAATATGCTCGTGACATCGTCGCCAATGCGAAATCGCTCGGCGCGGCACTGGCGGCGGAAGGTTTCGATGTGCTCGCCGAGGAGCGAGGCTACACGGCGAGCCATCAAGTTCTGACCCGCCATGGTGGCCCCGATTCAGGTGCAGGTCGACGCGCAGCGGCAACACTCGAAGATGCCGGTATAATCACCAACATGAACATGCTTCCAGGTGATACCAAGGCGATGAGCGGACCCAGCGGCCTGCGACTCGGCGTGCCAGAGTTGACTCGAGTCGGCATGGGTGCAGATGAGATGCAGGATGTGGCGCGATTCTTCGCTCGCGCACTCATCGCAGAAGGGGAAATCACGACCGTGAAGCGTGATGTCATCGAATTCAAGTCGCGCTTCCAGACGGTGAAATATTGCTTTGAGGAAGGTCCAGCCTACCCTGGACTCTGACGGACTTGTCCGGCGCAGGATTATTGGCTCCGACTATCGGTCACGGCTCTGATGCCCACGCGCGCGTACGCAGCCGTTCTCCTGACCGCGATTCTGCTGACTTCCGGCTGCATGGGTCTTTTCGAGAGTGGTGAGGAACTCCCTGAAGAGACCGATTGTGAGGCTCAACCGAACCATCCAGGGTGTTTCGAGGAGGTCATCACCGAGGATGATTGTCGTATCGATCAGGTGTTCACAGGCGATTCTTGTCGTCAGATGGTCAAGCCGAGTGGCCTCTCTTATGGGGAGAGCTCAATCAATCTGCAAGTCGGCGGGGAGATGCAGGCACTCACTCCTTCTTTCCTTGGAGACGGGCCAGATACTTGGGTCATCAACCCATATCTTCCTGACGGACTTTCATTCAACTCGGACTCAGGAGTCATTTCTGGCACCCCGAATACTCCTTCTCAGACGATTCGTTATACCATCGTGGCTTCGAACATCATGGGCTCGACCAATTCCTGGGTCGAAATCGAAATCATCGCCCTCGCCCCCGGTGCTCTACTTTACCCCGAAACGGTACTGGATTGTGAGCTCGGACACTTCTGCGTTCTCAATCCTCCTCTGCTAGAGGGAGGTGAGCCAGATTCGTGGTCCGTCGAGCCCCCCCTTCCGAGCGGATTCTTCCTTCTGGATGATGGCTCGATAGAGGGTAACCCAGTCCATCTCGGCGATACGAACCACACCATCACGATTTCGAATGATGGTGGTTCGACGGATGCGGAGATTCGCATCATCGTGCTTCACGAAGCGCCGCTTGGTTTGGTCTACGGTGGTAATCGCTACCACCTCAGCATCGGTGATTCGATACAGGTGATTCCGACCACGTCTGGCGGCGAAATCGTCTCGTGGTCGGTTGAGCCTCTTCTACCGGATGGATTGGAGTTGATGCAGTTTGACGGCTCGATTCGAGGCTCACCAACGACTGTTCAAACCCTCACCCAACATCGGATTACGGCAAGCAACACAGGCGGCTCGATTTCGGTCGATGTTCTCATCAGCGTCGCCGACCTACCAGTCACCAACCTGCGCTACACTCCAGATGCTTACGACCTCGAGCAAGGGGAGACGATTTCCGTCACTCCCAGTTACAGCGGCGGAACTCCGGACTCTTGGCAAATCGACCCGCCGCTGCCTTCGGGCTTCACTTTCGATGTCAGTAATGGCACGGTCGCGGGTATCGCAACAGATCTGCAGCAATGGACAAGCCATACGGTCTGGGCCAACAACACCGGTGGAATGGCATCCACCTCGCTTCGTATCAAAATCACGGCTTCACCGCCGGACCTGATTTCGTGGCCCAACCTCGAATTCGCTCTCGGCGCGAATCAATCAGCCTTCATCGAAGCGACGAATGATGGACCCGCAATCGACACATGGGAAATCGACCCAACACTCCCGATAGGTTTGACCCTGCTCGACAATGGCAGCATCTCAGGCACCCCAACGCATCGCTCACCTTGGACCGAATACACCATCTGGGCCAACAACACCGGCGGCGCAGTCGGTCTCAACATCTGGATCGCGGTACACGACCTCCGGGCCGACCAAGCAGATTTACTCCGCGGGATGACCAAGGCAGACTGGGGCGGATGGTCTTCGCTCATCCTTCCGATAGGTGAGTGGGCCTTCCCGGTCGGTCACGACGACAGCGGAAACGTTGTCGTTTCAGCCTCCCACGCCGGCAAGGGAAGAATTCTCGGCTACGGACACGAGTCTTGGGTCGCCTCGACCTCGAATGCCTTCACGCTCAGAGCGGTGGAGTGGGTTTGCGGCGAGAACGCCGATGTGGGTCTTGCATACGGAGCTGGGTTCGACAATTTCGAGGATGAACTGCAGGCTGAAGGCCATACTGTTCATCTCTCGGTGACTCCAGACGATCTCAGTGGAATCGATTGCCTTCTAGACGAATTCTGGAACGGCCATGACGACGCGGATAACCTTGCATTGGAGGAGTTCATTCTAGGCGGAGGGGGCTTGATCATGGGCGGTCATGCGTGGTATTGGTCCTACTCGAACAGCGACGTTGCGCACAATTATCCCGGCAACAAGATTGCCAAGACGACGGGGCTTTTCGTCTCTACGAGCTGGGGTTATAACGACGTCAACTTCCAAACCATGCCAGACGAATATTCGACGATCAGCTATGCTGTGGCCGCGGTTCTAGCCGACCGAATCGATGGTGTTGAAATGAGTGCTGAAGACGCTACTACTGCCTATGAAGCCCTCTCGGATTGCACTTGGGTGGTGACGCTCGACTTCATCGACTTCTGGACTCCGCTTCGAAAACTGGTCAACGAAACCGGTTGGACTGTCATCCCCTACAGCACACTCTGGGACAGCGCTGGCCATGATCTGGGCGCCGACCCTGTTGCGGATATCATTCTACGGCTGGAAGATGCGCTGATGAATCGTCTTCCAGCCGACGAATTACCAGTTCATCCCAGCCATGTCGAATTCCCTGGCGAGGTGCCTGCGAATGCTACGAGAATCTCTCGCACGGTGACGGTGAATGGGACACAACCTGGACTTCCGGGCAATTTTGGATATTCGGGCGCGCGCAGCTCAATTAGAATGTCGACAGGGCTCTATGCGCCGCCCGGTGAAATCATCACCATCGATGTCTCTCAAGAGGTCGCCGATCTGGGATTCTGGATTCTCATCGGCGCCCACACAGATGGTCTGTGGGGCAAGGATGTCATCAAGCGGCATTCGCGAATCTACCGTTATTGGGATGTGGACAATATCAGTGTCGAGGTCGGGAATGCCTTCGGGGGACCGATTTACGCTTCGATTCCCGCCGGCTCCGAATTCGGCGAAATAGAGATCACGATTTCGGGCGCGGTTCGCGCTCCGATTTTCATCCTCGGAGAGACGACGGATTACCAATGGAACTCGACGATTCGCGATTATCCAGCACCTTGGACCGAACTCGTCTCTAACCATTTCATCATGACCGTGCCGAGCGATGAGATTCGAGATCTGGATAATCCGACCGACCTGATGGAATGGTGGGATGTAGCCCTCGAAATGGAGCATTTCATCTACGGCTACACGCCTTGGCCGCGCGTCGAGCGCGCGGTCTTTGACGTACAGATTTCAGCTGGTTGGATGCACTCAGGATATCCCTTCATGGCTCATGATCTATCTGTACCAAACGTCGTCGACCTCGAACATATGAACGAATCTGGTGATTGGGGAATGTTCCACGAATTGGGGCATAATCACCAATGGATGCCATCGACTCTGCCAGGCACGACGGAGACAGGTTGCAATTTCGCCAGCGTCTATCTGATGGAGGAATTGGTCGGAATCGAATCTGGTCATAGCGGGCTGACTCCGGCGGCCCGGGCCGGTCAAATGAGGAATTATTTCGAAGATGGCGCGAACATCAACAATTGGTCGGTTTGGATAGCCCTTGTCACCTTCATTCTGGTGAAGGAATATTGGGGCGGTTGGGAGCCGATAACCGAGGCACTGACCGTCTATTACACCCTGCCAGCAGCCGAGGTTCCAATTGGTGGGGATGAAGAATTCAACGCTTGGGTTTTACATCTTTCAAATGCGACTGGCTACAACATGGCTCCTTATCACGCCGCTTGGGGATTCCCTCTGACGCAGGCGACCTTCGACTCCCTCGACCACCTTCCAGTCTGGGTCGATGACCAATTACGCGGAGAATATTTCGTCTACGATGCGATGCTTCGAGGTCTGGTCGCATTGAACATCACCAATGATGATGCAACGATCAATTGGGAGGTTTACGATAATGGTACAAACACCACTCTCACGATTTACTATGGGCCAGCAGATATGGGGAATAACAGTGCCCTCTGGCCCAACAGTGACGATATGGGAGATAGTGAGGTCGGATTCGATTCGACGACAATCACCTTCACCTCAGACGCCACACACTACATCCGCATCAAGGCCAGCAACGAAGAGAGGGATACCTGGTTCGGACCGATTTCGGTGTCACCTGCTTGAGGAGCATCAACTGGTTATTCGTCGAAGCAGGGCTTCGAAGGAGATGTTCGGGCAATGGCGCTGGTGAAGTTGGGCGAGAGGAATCCACACCAGCGTGTGGGCGATGGTGATTGCGAAGGCGGGAATGAGAGCCAATCGAGGTTCACCTTCGAGACCCATCGCTGCGGCGCCTAACACGGCGAAATGGGCGACGTAGATCGTCAGCGTGATTTGACCCACGGGTTCGATGAAGGCGAGTTTGTCTCCTCCCTCTACGGAAAATCGTGAGAGCAGGGCTTCAGTGAGTAAGACGAAGGTAGCAGCGGTGATCAAAAAGGCCGCATTCGCTGGGAAGAATGTCAGAATCGCATCTCCCTCAGTCAGTGCAAATGGAATGCCGAGTCGTGCGGATTGAATCATCGAGATTCCGATTATTGCGAAACCTCCTGACATCCAGAGAACACTATTTCTTCGATTCTCCTCGATATCGCAGAGAATCGATCCGAGGAACATGAAGGAGAGCCATGGCAGCGCAGGGTAGGTTCCGTTGATCAGCAGCCGCTCGAACCATTCCTCGACGCCACTCGAACCGACACGCGTCCACCATCCCCAATCGGGGCCTGCGAGATCACCCAACACGAATGGGGTTGCGATGAATGCCAGCATCAGGACGCCGCGTGCGCGCAGGCTGAGATTGACAATCAGTGGGGCAGCGAGGGCGGCGAGGGCGAGTAGTGTGAGGATTCCAGGAGTCTGCCATTCGAAGCGACCGCCGCGCTCGGCATTTAGCAGAATGTTGACGAGGAATTGGCAAGCGACCAGCAGGGCGATGCGTGGAAGCAGCCAATTGAGCCATGCCTCGGAGCGCAGGCCATTCGAGAAGCGACGCTGCGCTCCGCGATGCAATCCCCAGCCGGAGACTGTGACGAATAGTGGGGCGGCCATACCGCCGAAGGCAGCGGCTACGAAGGCGGCGGGATGGCCGACAGTGATTCCGCTCGGCGGAATGATTGCTGCTGTGTGGACTTCGACCATGCACAGAATCGCGATGGCCCGCATCTGGTCGATGTGTTTGAGTCGCATTCCATCACCCGATGATGTCTGTGATTCGCGATTGCACATCAACCTCGTCGCTCTGAATAGTGAATGCTGAAGAGAGATTTTCGGACATGCCCTCGGGCAAAGTTCCGCGATGATAAATGACGATCAATGGGTCGCCAGACTCCACTTCATCGCCTTTTTGGACCTCCAGAATCGCTCCAACCTGGGCGTCGACGGTGTCGTTCAGTTTTTTTCGTCCAGAGCCCAAGTCGAGGCAGGCGTGGGCGACTGCCAGTGCGTCGATGTCTGAGATTCTACCAGCTGATTCAGCGAAGATCTCGGTCGAGAGGAGGCTCGTATCGAGCAGACCGAGAGAGCGCAGCAGCGAAGCATCGGTATCGAAATCAGAAGGGCTCCCACCTTGGGCATCGACCATTTGCAAGAATCGCTCAAAGGCGCTCCCGTCGTTCAGCGAATTGTGGATCAGCAGCGCTCCTGCTACCATATCTTCGGCTAAGCCAGCCCCAGTCAATAAGAGGCCACCTTGCACGCAGACCAGTTCCTCGAGGTCGTGTGGTCCACGCCCGCAAAGCGTCTCGACACTCTCGACGATTTCCAAGGCGTTTCCAACAGCGCAACCGAGCGGTTGATCCATCGTTGAAAGGACAGCCGTCGTTTGAATTCCCATACCATTCGCGACTTCTACCATCGAGCGCGCCAGCGCCTCAGCTTGCTCGCGCTCGACCATGAAAGCGGCTCGACCGTGCTTGACATCGAGTACCAGAGCCGTCAATCCTTCAGCAGCCTTCTTCGAGACTATCGAGGAGGTGATGAGCGGGAGCGATGCGACAGTTCCGGTCACATCGCGAAGAGCATACATTCGACGGTCTGCCGGCACCAGATTCTCGGTTTGCCCAACCATCGCCAGCCCGATTCTCTCGACCTGACCTCGAACCTCATCCGTCGAGAGATTGACACGAAATCCGGCTATGCTCTCCAATTTGTCCAGCGTCCCGCCAGTATGTCCCAACCCCCGTCCTGAGATCATCGGCACCTTGAGTCCGCAAGCAGCGAGAGCGGGTGCCAGCGGAATCGAGACCTTGTCACCAACCCCGCCGGTCGAGTGTTTGTCAACAACCAAGTGTGCCCAATCAGCCGGCCATTCGAGAATTTCTCCAGAGTCACGCATCGCCTCGGTCAGAGCAACAGTCTGAGCCGAGTCGAGCCCATTCTCGAACACCCCACGCAGCCATGCAACGACCTCGTCATCGGTCAGTGAGTCGTTCGTGACCCCTTCAACGAAACGCCCGATATCGGCGCTCATGCCTCGTCCTCTTCGGCTTCGTCGCGCAATTCTTCAAGAGAAATACCGCGGTCCAGCCGCCATTGGACCTCGTCGCGACTCAATTCCTCGAAACCGAATCCGTCGAGTACAATCGCTCCGTGTGAACCATCGTCTCGCCCCTCGGTCAACTCTCTCGTGTCCGCCGCCTTCTCATCGAAACGTGTCCCCTTCAGTATCGCCATTTCCGAGTCGACGTCATCGAATCGGTAGCCTGAATCGTCGACGAGGCGCTCATCAGCCTTGGTTTTCGGCCGTCGAATCATCGTCAATCCAGCGCCGAGCAATGAGATCGCCGCAATGAGCGTCAGACCGAGCAGCAATTTCGCGCCCGGAGTCGCAAGAGGGTCATCTCTGACATTGATGATACTCCCCGGTTCATCTTCGCCGTTGCCGCTCCCTCCATTGTTTGAGTTCGTCCCTCCACCGTCTCCAGGGCCAGGGTCCACAGGTTCGTCGTCACATCCGAATTGCTCGCCGTCGGGTACACCATTTCCATCGACATCGCCAGAGACCATGGCTGCTGAAGGTGCGCGCATCACGGTCCGAGCAAAGTTGACTTCCTGACCGTCGAGGATGCAATCATCATCCGTGTCGGCATCGAGTGGGTCGCCGCCGAGCAGGTATTCGTTGAGATTGTCAAGCCCATCCTCGTCTGGATCGAGGGATTGCTCGCTGAGGGCTGTTCCGAGCACGGCCGCACTGTGGCGGTTGAGCCCGTACTCGACCTCCCAAGAATCTGGGAGAAGGTCGCCATCGGAATCGGTGAAAGCGTCGAGACGTCGCCAATCTTCGTCGAATGAAGCGCCGAAGATCGCCGCCAATTCACTCGACTCAGCAATAACCCCCATCTCCCGATTCCGCAGCATTGAACTCGAACCCCAATTCATGCCGCCAACCAAAATCGTATCATCATCGATGATCATGCCTTTGTTGTGTAATTTCCAGATGGTCGGCGATGTCGCCATCAATCTGGCGTTGACATCGAGACCTTGAGTGCCATTCCAATCGGTGTTGAACAAGTTTACAGCATCACGAATATCGTCATCAGAATCGGCATAATAAGCATTCAACATCAACTCGATTCTGACGCCTCGGACAGCCGCCGCATGCAGGGCAGCCAGAATCGGATTCTCCTCGCCGAATCCCCAATACCAACCGAGATCGAGGTATTGCACAGAAATCCGCAGCATCGATTCAGCAGCCTCGATCTCAGTCATCAAACCGTCCACACAATCGTCTGGGCAGGTCAGCAGGCGCATACGGAACGGCGTTGTCGTGTCGGGTGTGAGTGTGGCAGTGGGCGTTGTCGCAGGGTCGGGTGAGAGGGTCCATCCAGCATCGGGGGAAAAGACGGAGGAATGCGCTTCGATATGCAAGTGATTCTCGTTTTCATCCCAAGCCATCCGCTCGAGAACCGATGCGGCGAGAGGTGTGGAATCGATGAACAGGGACCATTCTCTATTGCCAGAATCTCCCGTCGGCGGGAAGCTTGAATCCTTCCAATTTCCAGACGAGAACCAAGTGCTGCTGCCGTCTCGAACCGCTGTTTTGCTGTGAATGAAAGCGTAGGGTGAACTGATTGCAGTCGGGTCGATCATCCACAGGACACTCGCTCCGGCGTCGCTCAGGCTCTGCGCATGACCGAGTTGGTCTTGTTTGGCATAATAATCATCGAAGATGCCTTCTTCGAGTACGATGGTCACCTCGACTCCACGCGCGAGGGCGCGTAGAAGTGCATGAGTCAGGTCGGGACTCATCATCTCATACATCTGAATGTGCAGAGATTCATCTGCCTCCTCGAGCCAGCGCAGAAGGTCGGCGAGGCCAGTCTCTGGGCTGAAGGAGGCTTTTGCCGACATACCGATATGTGGGCCGAATTCGGCACCATCGCAGAAGATTGAGGCGCCGATTCGAATCCATCGTTCCTGCCAATCAGCTGCTGAATCTGTGTCTTGGCCGTCGGAGCAGCCGTCGCCTCGCATCAATATGAGTCCAGGCGTGCCATCGCCTGGGACAGATGTGGCTGGTCCTGTCCAACCATCTATCTCGGCATCGCCGCCACCGTAGACGATGGCGTCCACAACTATCCCAGTCGGCTCCTTGAGTTGTAATGCGCCGCCATAATCGACGAGCCACGGCATGTTGTTCATCACCGAATTGCCATCGATGGCGACGATGCCGCCATCGGCGAGAAGGTTCGCTGGATTTTCAGAGAGAACCACCGACTCGCCTGCGCCAAGGATGAATTGGCCGAACTCCGAAATCCATGGAGTCGTTGAGCGAATTCGATCGATCGTCCATCCTCGCAAGTTCACATCTTGGCCGCCGAAGTTGGTTATCTCGAGCCAATCGTTCTCTCGGTCGGGAACTTCTCCTGGCATTATTCGGGTGAATCGAATATCGTATTCTCCATCCCAGATTTCAGGCGCGCTGGTCGGCTCCCAGAGCCAGACCATGTTGTTCTCATGCTTGCCCGTGTCTTCGCCGATCAGAACTCGTCCGTCATCCAGAACGGCGAGGTTGTCCGGTCCAGCGAGGTTGTTCACATCGCATTCGTATGTGGCTGAAGATGTGTAAGGGCCACCGGATATCACTGGTTCAATCCTGTTCACATTCCAGTCATCATCCAAAGTCATGCGGTAGACGATTCCACAACGATTCTGTGTGACATCGATGTCGCCCTGTCCATCACTCATATCGTAACGAACATCAGACATCGCCAGATAGAGGTGATTGGGCGCGTTTGGATTGAACACAATCCCTTCCATCTTGTTCCATTCATCGCTGGCTCCAAGCGCAGCCGCCGCCTTTCGAGATTCGAGGAAGGCTACCCGATCGTCAGCCGCGGATCCAATCGTCCCATCACCATTCAGGTCATCGTTCAGGCGTCCTTCTGCCCAATCTCTGATCTCTTCATCGGTGATGTAAGAATTCTGTCCAGCGATGAAGTCCGCTGTGGTTATGCCATCGTATTCATCGATCCAGGTTTGAATAACCGAATTTGACGACGAGGCCATTTCCATCCACTCCACATCAAATCCGGTTGTGGCCGAGTCACTGCCATCGTCTTGAGTGACTCTGGCAGCGTAGAGAGTTCCTGAACTGAGGTCCCCAACAGTGTCAGCGACGAACTTGAACAATACCGTGTCATAGCCGTCGTCGGAGAGGTAAACCGTTCTTTCATCAGGCATCACCTGTGCATTTTCATGCGAGAATCGACCCATCGAGAAGTGCTTGATGAAGTCGGGGTCGGTGGTGGCCGAATTCTCGATTTCCATGATGTAACCATAATCGTAGGGGTTAGGGTAGTAGCCGAGATAATCCTCCAACCTCTCTTGGTCGTAGTGGTAATTGTAAGTCTCGTCATTCCAGCTCCGAGTATTGGAGAAGTAGAGTTCCTCGGCTAGAAGCGGCGTCCCCCAGGGGCTCATACTGCCGAAGCAGAGAACCCAACCGCCGTTGACGCTGCTGAGGTCCAGCATCATGCCGCCCAACACATCCCATTCGGCAGATACTGTATTCCATTCGATCTCCAATTGGCTGATCCCTGCAGGTCGTTCTTCCCAGGCGGTGTAGAGGTATCCTCGGCTGCCATCGGCGGTCAGAGGTACGAAGGCATTGTAGTCCGGTTTTTCGCTGCTGAAGATTCTATTTCCATCATCGGCGGCGTAGATCCCTCCAGCAACTCCACCTTCAGAGAGGGCGTCGCCACTCTGCAGGAGAACCTGATAATCTCCGTAGGAAGTTCGAATGCCATGCCAGATATCCAATTCGCTGCTGGACGATGCTAATTCTGGAACAGAATTCGGAAGGTCATTCCAATCAATTCCATTGATCACTCCGATTGTTGCTTTGTAGTTGTCATCATCTGGATGCATCGCGTTGACGAAGAAATTGCCATTCGCGTCGATGTGCATGCCAGTGACCTCAGCATTGGGTGGAAACATCATGATGCGAGTCATCGATTCGGGTGTTGTCCCTTCATCGCTGCCGCCATCGCCTCCGCCGGTTCCGCCTGAATTCTGCGCTCCTGGAGTATTCTCTTGCGAGTCGAGCCAATCCGCCGTGTCATCGGTTGAGTCGGGTACTTTCGAGACTCCCATGGAGGATCCGCTGGTTGTTATCGTGTGGACAATGGTTCCGCTGGCATCCTTGAGGTAGAGGGTCTCGCCAGCATTGTTCAAGCGCAGTGTACCAACTTCGTTCTCGGCGATTACAGCGTAAGCATTCGCGCCTAGTGTGAAAGCGGTTGAGAGTTCATCGAAGCCGACCCAGGTACTCTGGTCGATCGGATGAACCCAGCCTCCTACATCCTCGAGGGTCCAGCCCTCCAGACTGACATCGGTAGAGCCAAAATTGTACAACTCGACCCATTCACCATTCGGAAAAATTCCTTGGTCAGAGCCGTCTGGGTTTGGTAGCATCTCGTTGATACAGATGGTCGAGCAACCGGTTGATCGGCTTGAGGAGCGACTCGATGTTCGCTCCTCGTCGAGTCCTGCGGTCAGGGCGGGAGCGAGCGACATAGTCACTAGGATAGCCAACACGAAAAACGCTACAGCCGGTCTTGAGCGAGGGCTCATGGAGCGATGCTGCTAGCGATTATGGGTTGAACCCTTCGCGGGCTCGCGTACACGGCCGGCAAAGCCGGCCGGCCAACTCCTAAGACGGAATCGAGCAACCTGATTGGGTTGAATTCACTCTTCATTTTCGCTCGCAGCGAGTAGTGAACCAGCCTTCGCAGACCTACCGACAACCATCATCATTCCACCATAAGCAAGGAGGGCGATGCCGACGATATACAGTACCGCGGCGACCATGTCGATAGTGCCAGTGCCTTCTAGTTCACAATCGCCCGAGCCACCGAAATCAGACCAACCCATTGGGCCGAGGTTGTGAAGCACCTTGCACTTGAAGATCTCAGCACTGTCGTCGGGGATTTCAGAGAAGGTATGAATCTCGAAGACAGGGTGTGTATCGGTTGAGCCGTCGCTGAAATCAGGATTCATGTTACCAGGTCCTCTCAAATCGAAGTGGAACATAGATACCGACTTTCCGTACATCGCTACATTGGTTACCGGCTCGACCTTGATATCAACATGGGAGCCGAAGTAAACCGGTAAAGCGCCAGGAAGCACATCGACGAAGGTTCCAGAACCGATGAGTTTCGCTTGAATCTGGTGCTGGGCGGGGTCGAGGTCTACAGTGTGAGCTCGCATTGGAATTCCTTTGTATTCCTCCATTTCACCAGGCACGCTCTCGGTAATCGCGTAGCCGACAAGATTGACCTTGAATGACTCATCTGCGCTGGCGATTCCACCAATCGTTCCAGTCACAACCGTGTTGGCGTTGCCGACGTGGTCACTGAGTAGGCCTAGAGTAGAGGCTTCTCGGTGGGGTGCTCGCCAAGGCAAGTGCTCGGTCAAACCGTAAATTTCGTTTTCTGCGCAGTCAAACCCTTCGCCTTCATCGCTGGTGTCAGCCGAGCCGTCTGAATTGAGTTTGAAATCACAAAGACCGTCGCCGTCAGAGTTGAGATAACCCTCCAAGAGACGCTGACCAGTGGTCCCATCCTCAGCGTGTGCACCGGTTCCTGTACTCATCACATAGACCGAAAAGTCACCAGTGCTCATGCCGTTGGGTCGGTCGTCATTCTCCGAGCCATAGTAGGTATCATCAGTTTCAAGGCTGACCCATGAACTCTCTTCGTCAAAAAGACCGACCAAGACGGCATCGCTCCAGCCGTAGAGCCAGTTACTGATCGATTGAGTCGTTATCGCAGTAGCGCCATATTGGAAGGAGAGTAAAGCGCCAATTACCTCCTCGAACATGAAGTCTGAAACCCAACTTCGCAGAGCCGCAGCATCAGATTCTGAGATGCCGTAGAGGCTTGCAACGGCAGCGTCGTTCCAGGGTGCAATCACTCCACCCATCTCCAATCCATCAGCGCCGGTTGGCAGGCTTTCGCCAGAGAGTTCGGCGTACATGAAAATACTTGCGAAGTCTCCGGTTAGCGCATAATCAGAATCGTAGAGTATCTCTCGGACTTTCTCGACGCTGAGAGAAACTTCACCTTCGTGATCGCCGCGGTTGAGTCCAATAGGAATGTAACCGCCGGCGATTGGTTCCTCAGAACCGAATGAGTGTTGCCACCAGCTATCTGCACCCATTGTACCAGTGCCTCCAACCAGTATCATCTCGAACTCAAGTGGAACACCTCCTACCATGTCAATCCATAGACCTGCCCAATCATAGGAAAGACCCAACAATTGAGTCAGTCCAATGCCGTAAGTCACCATTGTTCCGAAGGCGTCACTCTGTGCGCCGAGTAGGAACAACGCGACCCCGTATAGTGGAATTCCCTGGAAGTCTGAAACCGAGAGAATCCCATTATTGGGGCTGGAGCCTTCTGAGCCCCAAAGGATGTTGTTCAGGGCCTCAGGATTAGCAATATCGACACCACTGACCTCCGCTAGACGCTCGCGCAAATCGGTCGCTGTCTCAAGGTCCGCGCCGCCGCCATTTGTGACGAAAGTTGTCCCGGCGAGAGCGTAAACAGCCCAGTCCATGTGTGCGAGAACTACCGGGTCGGTGCTACCGTAACCGAACAGTGCAGCACGGGCCGGAGTAGTCGTCTCACTAGGCTCTCCCATGCCCGCTACAAGCATAGGGCCTATGTCGCAGGTTAGAGCGATGCAAATCCCTGTGGAAGGGTCTACAGCATCGTAGAGGATGCTCTGGGCCGATGCCGCGAAGTCAGGACTCGCATCATCGGCTCCACTCTGCGCGAGCCAGTTGTCATAGGCCCCTTGGAGCACTGCAGCGGGTGCCATGGCGTCAGCAGTTGCCTCATCGTATCCGGCTTGCTGAAGTGCCGCCGATGCCCCAGGTACCATCAGATCAATCTCCTCCGATGCCCAGATGCTGGGTGCCCTGTTTTGCAGGTCGTTGATCAACATCATCTGCGCGTAGCCGGCCTTGGCGAAGATCTCGCCATATTCGATGCCAGTTGCGATACCAGCGATTCGCTGTGTATTCCAAAGAATGTTGATGTTCGCGATTTCTGTTGTGCCCGGTTCGGAAGCGACGTCGGTTCCAGCGTCGTCAGTCCAGACACAATCTTCACACCAAGCAAAGGAATCGTACTCAGAATAGGTGATTGTCCCAGCCTCAGAGTCGAAATCGAGGATTTCGCGAGTCGTCGTCACATTGTAGATGAACGGACCCATTTTGGTGAATTCCGGCATCGATGCTTCAGCAGAATTCAGCGCATCGGCGTTTGTAATCGAATAGGCGAAGTAGACTCTGTCAGCATGCGAAACCTTCCAGTCATCGCCGTAATCGAAGTCTGGGTCATATTCTCCGTCATCGTCCAATCCGTCGTACCCGGATTGGACCACTTCTCCGACACCGGTCTCGACTTGACCTGCCACGAAGGGGGCCAATACGAGGAAGTTCACTCCAATCAGTAGTATTCCGACGATTGTCAGGGTTCTTGCTTTCAACTTTGCATCCATGGCTATCACTCTATGTTGCCACGCACGCGTATGAGAGATAAGCGATTCTATCCAAACAGAGAGGTGAATTCCACCCGTCGACGAATCTGAATTAAAGAATCTTCTCAAGAGACTCTAGAAGAATTCACTCATGCGAAGCCGAAAGCATCGAGCTCCCGAGCGAAGGTGTAAATCATGATCGGGACGAGGATGACACCCATTCCATGCGAGCGCCTGATGCCTATTCGAGGAGCCATCAGACCGATCATCGTGCCAATCACGAGGGTGCCGACTCCGATCCAATTCGTCGAGATGTAAACCAGAACTGTAATGAAAATCGTCACGGTCAGAACGAGGTTTCGTAGTGGTACCAACTCGTGCACCTTCAGCATGCCTTTACCCACTTTAATCATCATGGGGACGGCAAACAAACCTGAAGCAATTGTGATTCCTAGTAGTCTAATGAAATCAGCGGGGGGTTCGATCGAGTTCCAGATGTCGATTGGGTACATCATGTGGAGCGCCAATGCTGCGCCGGAACGGGGTCGCCCCACCATGTAGAGGAAACCTAAGACCATCACCGTGACAGCTGTGTTGACCGAGGATAGGATGGCGATGATCTCGAGGTCGCGTTGTTGGTTGTTATTGATGAGGTCGAGGTCGGGGCTGGCACCGGCCTCGGCGAGTGCTTCCTGGAAGAGCAGACGGTCTTCTGCCGAAAGGTCCTCCATGCCCTCGAAGACCTGGACTTGGGGCAGCGCTTCGAAGCCCGGCTGTGTACCATGTTCGAAGTCAGCCGGGACATAATTCGGGTCGGTCATTCGGCCCCAGAAATTTCGCGCGCTCATCACCACGACGGTTGCTTGCGCAGCGGTCATTCCGGGTAGGATAGCCATGACTGAGGAGACGACAGCCGAGAGGAAAGTAGGAACGAGAAGAGGTTTCGGGTCCGGCAGTTCCCAGTTCTGTTCTTGGGGAGGAATCTCGCTGGTCGTCACATAGATATCAATCAGATTGGCGATTCCAAAGAGGCCGGCGAGGCTGGGGAACAGAAGCGAGGCTGAGGGGATGCCGACGGGCGAGCGGGCCGGGAGTTCGAAGACCGCCCAGCCGTAGAATCCCGTGAGTAGGAAGTAGGCGGTTGCAACGAGGATTCCTGCGAGGCGCGAACTCTCACCCAAACGCAGGTCGACCGCATCGTAACGACGGTGGATGCTCAGCCTGCCGAGTGGTATTTTGAACTCGATTCTGCGTGGCAATCGAAAGTGCAGCCTATTGGTGACTTTCTGCGCCCAGACGGGCCAAGGCAAGCGGGTCGTCTCGGTCAGAATCAGGAAAACGGAGATGAAGAGCAGCAGCCAAGGGAGTTTGTCGCGGCTCGCTTCGTAAAGCCCCAATCCTGGATCATCACCGAACAAGAGGCGCGCCACGATCAACAGCGGAATCGACATCAGCATTCCCATCTGTGAGCCGCGCGCAGAGTAAGCGACGCCTTGCGCGGCCTGCCCGGAAATCAACATGCGATGACCGGGCAAGAGTGCGAGCGCCATGTTGTCATCAGGCGCACCGACCAAGGCGCTCGGAATATAATTCAGGAAAGTGTGAACGGTCCCGCAGGCCACGATGATCCCCGCAACAGCGTCCAGAGGGATTCCAATCCCAACAGCGACCGGTGCGAGCGAGAGAGCGATGAGAGCGACGTTGTTGACGTGGAAGCCAGGAATCAATCCCGTCAGGCAACCGAGGAAGATTCCGAAAACGAACGAACCAAGAAGCCACGCGAAGTCGAGCAGCCACGGGTCCAATGAAACCACCTCAGCGGATGTCTATGCAGAATTGCATGGTATTCTCGACGGCGTCTTCAGTCGTCGATAAGCGTCCGGTCCAATCGATGGGCTCGCCAATCGATTCTTGCTGGCTCGCTTCCGTTCCATCGCCGAGAAGGCACATTCTCTCATTCGAGCCCGAGCGTTGGATCCATTGATTCCCATCTTCATCCATCACTGCTTCACCGTAGATCGTGACGAGTTTCCCGATGTCCCATTTCCAAGAATTGTAACCATCTCCCCAATTGAGCAAACTCGGTTCGGGCGCTTCGCCGAGGGTCCACGACCGTGCTTCGAGAATGACCCGACCCTCGCTCTCCGACCAGAGGACGGTCGCGTTGAATCGAATCGGTTGTCCCGCTTCGATGTATTCGACGTGCTCTCCTATCAGGTGAAGTCGTAATTTCGTCGTGCGCGAGTAATAATCAGGGCCATCGCCGACATA